>Ga0129317_1000247_pt1 | contig 65348 bp, 61 predicted proteins | sample Cm1ome_FD_94430 | JGI IMG/M metagenome (GOLD analysis project Ga0129317, IMG submission 94430) | Eastern black-and-white colobus group fecal microbial communities from Wisconsin, USA - Cm1105 metagenome | ecosystem: Host-associated > Mammals > Digestive system > Large intestine > Fecal | place... | reverse complement strand
TTGAAGCCTTCCTGCTCCAACACTCTGCAGTACACATCACATGAGTTATATTCCTTTAAGGAAAGCTCCGGATGTGACCAAATCTCATCAGCAACATTTCCTATAAGCTCTCTTTTATTTTCAACCGCATCAACTGCAATCTTTTGAAACTTGTCCATATGTTTTACCCCTTGATGAAAATTTTCTGATTAGATTATCAGATCGGTTTCAATTTAATTATAAAACCGACTTCAATTTAATTATAAAACTGTATTTATTTGAATAATAGTTTCATTTTTATTACAAAACAGCTGCATACACCTAAGCGCCAACCTATACAAAGCTCAAGCATTTCCTAAGCTGTATTGATCACCGCTGCAGATATATACAGCTGATCTTGATCATATATAAATTATCTTAATGCATGGCATCATCTTACAGTACCTTGCTTAAAAATTCCTTTAATCTTGGATTCTGAGGATTTTCAAAGATATCCTGAGGTGTTCCCTGCTCTAACAGCTTTCCGTCTGCCATAAACAGTACTCTGTTTCCTACTTCCTTTGCAAATCCCATTTCATGAGTAACTATGACCATGGTCATTCCGTCTCTTGCAAGCTCCTTGATAACATCAAGAACTTCTCCTACCATCTCAGGGTCAAGCGCTGAGGTAGGCTCATCAAAAAGCATCACCTGCGGCTCCATTGCCAAGGCTCTCACTATGGCAACTCGCTGCTTCTGTCCTCCTGAAAGCTGTATAGGATAGGCATTCGCTCTGTCCTTAAGTCCTACTCTGTCCAAAAGCTCCAATGCCATCTTTTCAGCCTGCTCCTTGGAAATTCCGTGAACCTTGATCGGTGCAAGAGTAATATTATCCATGATAGTCATGTGAGGGAAAAGGTTGAAATGCTGGAATACCATGCCCATCTTCTGACGATGCTTATCAATATCTAATTTTTCCCATTTGCCATCCGGAGTCTTTATCTTCTTTTTGGTAATATCAACGCCGTCAAATACGATAGTTCCGCCGGTAGGATGCTCCATAAGGTTAAGGCTGCGGAGAAGTGTTGATTTACCCGAACCCGAAGGTCCGATAATTACCATAACGTCTCCTCTGTTGATGTCTACAGAAATGCCGTCGAGCGCCTTGATAGTTCCCTTATTATAATATTTCTGCAGATCGTTTACTGATATAAGAACATTATCTCTTGTCTCCACGGCTCATTCTCCTTTCGAAGTATGCAATGATCTTTGATGTAGGGAATGTCAGACAGAAATATACGCAGGTAGCGATTATAAGCGGTTCTGCGATCCTGTATGTTGCTCCCTTGGTTGCAGCTACGGCGTACATAATTTCCTGAACACCTATTGTATAACAGATAGATGACTCCTTGATAATCGTAACGAACTCATTAGCTATAGGCGGAAGTATGTTCTTGATAGCCTGCGGAAGAATGATGTATCTCATGGTAGACATCTGAGAAAGTCCGAGAGATCTTGCTGCCTCCGTCTGGCCTCCGTCTATTGACTGAATTCCGGCACGGATTATTTCAGAAAGATATGCTCCCGAGTTCATTGCAAGCGCAACAACACCCGGAATGAAACGATCCGCTCTTATAAATCCGAAGATCTTATATGCCGGAAAGCTGACATTGGCAAATACTACATAATAGATAATAAAGAGCTGTACCAGCATAGGTGTTGCTCTGAATACTTCTACATATACAGCGGCTATAAAGCTGATAGGATTAAAGCGTCCGACAGCTGCTCTGAAGCCTTCCTCGATCTCGCGGCCATCCGCTGAAAGGCCAAAGGATCTGAACGGACGAACATCAGATAATCTCATTACAGCCAATATCAAGGCAAGCACAAAGCCAAATATAACAGTAAAAAATGACAATGATACAGTACAAATTAGACCCTGCTTGAAAAGATCGATGTAATCAAAGGCCTTTTTAAATCCAGCTATAGTAAACACCGGCTTTTTCCCTCCAGATTCTGCTTAATGTTATAAAATATAATATCCTCTCCCGGAGTAATTTCCGGGAGAGGAGCTTAATTATAATACTTTTACCTTCGTTTTTTGTGTTCCGTGTTATTTCGTAACCCTGCTCAGGATCGAAACATCAGATCACTCTGCCTCTGTTTCCTCAGCCTCTGTCTCAGCTGTTTCAGCATCTGCTGCTTCAGCATTGTCTGCTGCTGCATCGTCTTCGATAAGACCCTCAACGATGTCTCCGCTTGCAAGCTCGTTAGCTTCGAATACGTAGTTATCGAACTCACCGCTGTCCTTGCACTCCTTGATTGCAGCATTTACAGCCTCAAGAAGAGCTGCATTACCCTTGTTAACACCTATTACAGATCCTACAGCCTCATAAGGAACATCAAGTACGATGTCAAGCTCAGGGTAGTTCTTTGCATAGCTTTCAGCTACCATTGTCTCAATGTAAGCGCCGTCCATCTTGCCTGCAAGAAGCTCTGCAATGATATCTGTAACCTTTGCCATCTCAATGATGTCTGAATCAGGTGAATTTCTCTTTGCAAGGTCTGCCTGAATTGATCCTGTCTGAGCGCCGATAGTATACTCAGCCTTGTTTGTGTCCTCAAGTGAAGTGAACTTATCAGCATTATCCTTAAGGCATACGAATGACTGTCCGCCTGAAATGTAGATATCTGAGAAGTCCATTATATCTTCACGATCAGGAGATGGTGAATATCCTGCCATTCCGAGGTCTACATTACCCTGTGAAAGCTCCATGATAGTTCCGTCGAAGTCCATAGGAATAACCTCAAGCTCAAGTCCCATATAATCAGCGATATACTGAGCAAGTGACATATCGAAGCCTGCAAGATGAGGCTCTCCGTTCTCGTCAATAGCATAGAACTCATAAGGTGCGAAGTCAGGGCTTGTTGCAACTGTAAGCTTGCCAGGTGTTACTGTCTGAATAGCCTCAGCTCCCCCTGTCTCCTCTGTTGACTCTGCTGCTTCTGTCTCAGCAGCTGCTGTTGTTGTTTCAGTTGTTGATGATCCGCATGCAGCTAATGATGCTGTCATTGCTGCTGCAAGAGCTACTGCAAAAAACTTTTTCATGATAATTCTCCCTTTTATATAGTTGTGCATAACCGATAACTTTATATGCCTTATTTCTTACGGGTGATGCACTATTGATAACCACTTCTGCATTATACTCCACACAGAATTGGTGTCAATAGTTTTTTTAATATTTATGCAGCTTTTTCGCATAAATATTCCGAATCCAGATTCTCCGGCAATAATTGCACTAATGATTATACGTATTAATATTAGTTTTTAAGCATTTTTATTCATCATCCAGTTTGAGCACGCTCATGAATGCCTGCTGAGGTATCTCTACATTTCCGAAGGTTCGCATACGCTTCTTTCCTTCCTTCTGTTTCTCGAGAAGCTTCTTCTTTCTTGAAATATCTCCGCCGTAGCATTTTGCAAGAACATCCTTTCTGAGTGCCTTAACAGTCTCTCTTGCGATGATCTTTCCGCCTATTGCTGCCTGAATAGGGATCTCGAACAGCTGTCTAGGGATCTCATCCTTAAGCTTTTCACACATCCTTCTTCCTCTGTCATAAGCACTGTCAGCAAAGACGATAAAGGAAAGTGCGTCAACGGTTTCTCTGTTTACGAGTATGTCAAGCTTAACAAGGCTTGATTTAACATAGCCCTTAAGCTCATAGTCAAATGAAGCATATCCGCGGCTTCTTGATTTGAGGGCATCGAAGAAATCGTAGATTATCTCGTTAAGCGGAAGCTCATATTTAAGCAGTGCTCTTGTTTCCTCCATGTACTCCATGCCGAGATAAATACCTCTTCGTTCCTGACACAGCTTCATTATTGAACCGACAAATTCTGTGGTTACCATAATCTCTGCCGTAACCACAGGCTCCTCCATATATTCTATCTGCGAAGGATCCGGAAGGTTTGTAGGGTTTGTAAGGTCTATAACTGTTCCGTCTGTTTTATATACCTTATATATAACTGAAGGTGCAGTTGTAACAAGGTCGAGATTATACTCTCTTTCAAGTCTTTCCTGAATAATATCAAGATGAAGAAGTCCTAAGAATCCGCATCGGAATCCAAAGCCGAGTGCAACAGACGTCTCAGGCTCATAGAAAAGCGAAGCATCGTTAAGCTTGAGCTTTTCAAGCGCATCTCTGAGCTCCGGATATTTTGCATTATCAGCAGGATAAAGTCCGCAGTATACCATAGGTGTAACTGTTTTATAGCCCGGAAGTGCCTCCGCAGCCGGTCTTTCAGCCTCAGTAACCGTATCGCCGACTCTGGTAGTCTGAATATTCTTAATGCTGGCTGTAATATATCCTACTTCTCCGGCTCTTAACTCATCGCACGGATTCAATCTGCCGGCTCCCATATATCCGACCTCAACAACGTCATACTCCGCCTTGGTAGCCATCATCTTTATCTTCATGCCTCGTCTGACGGTTCCTTCCTTGACACGGCAGAAAACAACTACTCCTCTGTACGGATCATATACTGAATCAAATATAAGCGCCTTTAAAGGTGCTTCAATATCTCCTGTAGGGGCAGGGATCTTTTTAACGATCATTTCAAGGACATCATGCACATTCTGTCCCGTTTTTGCGGATATCCTCGGCGCATCCATTGCTTCAATGCCTATAACATCCTCAATTTCATGCGCAACTCTCTCAGGATCCGCACTTGGCAAATCTATCTTATTAATAACAGGAGCCACTTCAAGATCGCTGTCGAGTGCCAGATAAACATTCGCCAGAGTCTGTGCCTCGATGCCCTGAGCCGCATCAACTACAAGCACGGCTCCGTCGCAGGCATGAAGTGATCTTGACACCTCATAGTTAAAGTCTACATGTCCCGGAGTGTCTATAAGGTTGAACATGTATTCTTCACCATCATCAGCCTTATATACAGTTCTTACGGTCTGTGCCTTTATGGTAATGCCTCTTTCTCTTTCGAGATCCATGTTGTCAAGCACCTGCTCCTGCATCTCTCTTTCGCTTAAGAGGCCTGTCATCTCTATAATACGATCAGCAAGCGTAGACTTGCCGTGGTCAATGTGAGCTATAATACTGAAATTTCTGATTTTACTCTGTTCGAAATGTATATCTGCCATATCTACCTGCTTATATTTATATATTTCGGTTAATATTTATGTACTAAGTCTAAAGAAAGCCCTCGGGTGGGTTACTCCCGGGGGCTTTCCAAATATTAAAAAACCAAATTTAAGCTTACTGCATAGCAGCAACGTCTCTTGAAAGTCTGGCTACCTTTCTAGAAGCTGTATTTGCGTGATATACGCCCTTTGCCTGAGCCTTATCGATCTCTGAAATAGCGACCTTAAGAGCAGCCTCGGCAGCAGCCTTATCACCAGCCTCAACAGCAGCAAGTACCTTCTTAACAAAAGTCTTAACCTTTGATCTGATAGCCTTATTACGCTCTGCGCGAGTCTGAGCAACGAGTACTCTCTTCTTAGCTGATTTAATGTTTGCCAATGTGTTACACCTCCTTCTGCAATTTTTAGATGTTTCCACTAATCCCGGACACGGACAGTTTTGTGCAAACAAAGACATTCTATATATAAACCTTCGCCGTGTCAAGGTTCAACTTTGGTTTTTCTTGTATTTTTATCAACTCTTACAGCATCAATACCTCAAGCGCTATCCTTTCGCTCATATTTCCGCGCTTTACCCTGTATTCCATATCAGCGCAGTTTTCCAATGCTGATCTTATCTCACCTGCGGATATTCCTGCCGTCTGTTCTTTAATTCGCCTCAGCTGCCAGTCATTCATCTCGGTTTTTGCACATATCTGAGCATCGCTCATACGTGCATCCTGACATTCTCTCACAGCCAGTGCCTGATTATAATGTCTTGTCAAAAGATAAAGTGTCTTCATAGGCGGAACCTTTAATGCAAACAGCTCCTCAAGCATAGCCAGAGCTTCGCCGGTTCTTCCCTTCATACGGCTTTCAAGCATAACAAACACCCTGTCAGACAGTGTTTTGGAACAAATAGCATTAACATCATCTATGCTTATCTTCTGCTTCTCGGGCTTATCAAGCATATAGCTTATAAGCTTTTCTATCTCACCCGAAAGATTTTCCATGTCATAGCCTGCAAGCTGGATCATATAATTAAGCACAGGACCGTCTATACGGCGTCCTGCCGCTTTAAACATTCCTGCCGCCCAGTTTCTCACCTCTGTTTCACTTATCCTTCGCTCCTGCCCTCTTTTAGTCTCAACAGTTTCGAATTTGAATATCTCGCCCTGCTTTTTTACAAGCTTAAACATCGGTGATGCCTGAGACACATTATTCTCAACAAATATAACCACTGCCGTTTCCGGAATATCTGAGAATACCTCTGTCGGATCATAAGCATCCACTGAAGTTTTTGCACGATTGCCGGGGGATGCATATGCATTGTCCGCACCGGCTGCTTCCAGGTCTTTATTATCCTCAACCTTATCAGACAAACCATCTTCAGCTGAAGTCATTGCAGCCTCATCCTCAATCTCCTGACCCTCCTGAAGATTGCCGGAAGACTTCTTAAATAATCCGGAATCACTTATCAATATTTTTCTGTATTCTTCAAACAGCGGTACCGTATCAATAAGTCTTCTGATTTCAGGAAGATCCAGATTCTCATCAGAAAAAGAATTAAAGTTTATGCTGCCCTCGGCATTAAGTGCCTTGAGCAGCTCCTTTTTTTTCTTTTCCTTCAGGTATTCCTCATTGCCGTATATCAGTATGATATTTTTCATCACTCAGTTTTTATTGCGTAATTTCTTTCGCCGAATATACCTGTACCGACTCTGACAAGATTAGCACCTTCTTCAACGGCAACCTCATAATCTCCTGTCATTCCCATTGAAAGTGTATCCATGTTTACACCTTCTATACCGGCAGCGTTTATTTCATCCTTAAGCTCTCTGAGTCCTTTGAAATATACTCTGTTGGATTCCGGATCCTCAGTATACGGCGCGATCGTCATCAATCCGCGTATCTTTAAATGCTTAAGTGCAGAAATGCGCTTAACAAATTCAAGAGTTTCCTCAGGCTTAAGTCCGAATTTACTCTCTTCTCCTGCCATGTTGACCTCACAAAGCACATCTATAACAATATCACGCTTTGCTGCCTGCTTTTCAATTTCCTCCGCAAGCTTATCATTATCAACAGAATGAATCAGGTCCACCACTCCGGCAATATATTTAACCTTGTTTGCCTGAAGGTGTCCTATCATGTGCCAGTGTATTCCTTCTGTGCCTAAAGCTTCGACCTTATCTCTGATTTCCTGAACCTTATTCTCACCGAAAATGTTATGACCGTGCTCAAGTGCCTCCTTAAGATCTGGAACAGGCTTTGTTTTGCTGACGCAAATCAGTGTGACATCCTTTCTGTCTCTTCCACTCCTTCTGCAGGCCTCATCTATTCGGCTTTCTACATAATCAATATTATCTCCGATTCTGCTCATAATATCATCTCCGCATATTTTTATTGATGCGGCATGCCGCTTTGTCCTTTCCAAAGGCCCATAGTTTATGCCGTATCAGCTATTATAGCACAGCTTTATTTTGCAGCAAATATCCCCTTTTTATTTATATGCAGTGCACCGCATTCACTGGTTGATACTATTGCGATATCTCTATCACAAAGACGACTTAAAACTTCCTCTGAAGGATGCCCGTAACGATTATTTTTACCGTATGAAAGTACCGCACTCTCCGGCGATACTTCGTTTAAGAATCTGTCTGAGCTTGATGTTTTGCTTCCGTGATGTGCAGCCTTGAGCACTGTTATTCCTTCATCAGCCTTCGAATAAGTTTTTTCTTCATCATCAAAGCCGCTTCCGTTTTCTTTGTATTCTCGGTATCTGCTTATAAATGCTTCATCCTCTTCTGTTGGCATATCTCCGGTAAACAGCATGCTGAAGTTCCCGTTTTTAAGCAGCAATACATCAGATTCATTGTTTGCATCGGTATGGCCTGAAGCATTTCCCGCATAAATACAGCATAAACTCATTTCATCCTGCTTCATAAGCATCATGCCGTCTTCCAGATAAATCGCATCATTTTCATTTTTATTACTATCATTTTCATTAATATCATTCTTATTATTAAACAGATCTTCAAGCTCTTTATAGCATTCATTTTCATAGGCTGCGGCTTTAGGAAACACAAGCTTAGCTATATTTATATCCTGCCTTTCACTGATAATATATTTGACTCCGTTTGTATGATCACTGTCACTGTGACTTATTACGGCGGCATCGATGTTTGTTATGCCTTTTGACATAAGATAAGGATACAGCACACGTTCTCCGAATTTCTTATTTGAATTAGAGCCTCCGTCCACAAGAATATAATGCTCCTTGTATTTAATAACCATACTGTCACCCTGTCCGGCATCAAGCACAGTTACATAAAAGCATTCATTGTCTCTATATTTGAGCATATCAGCATTTAAGATGAAAATTATATTAAAGATAAGTATTTTGAGAAAAAATGAGATATTTAAATGTCTGTCGTACAACACAGGTTTTTCTTTAATATAAGAACTTAGCATTGCGCCTATTGGGTTCTTTCCGTTTGCCGCATAATTAATCAGTGCCGCCAATATAATATAGTACAATAAAATATTAAAAGGTTTAGGCCTTCCGATACATACCTGTGCATAAGGAAGCTTAAGCACTGCATTACACATAAAATCATAAGCTCTCAATATAAAATGTCCCGGAGCAATACAGATCGAAGCCAGTATATCTGAAAGCTTTCTGATAAAAATCATATGCCCATGTCCGATCATTGGCAGAATGAGCTTTATTGCTAAACCCGAAACAAGCGTGGCAAGACCTGAATATACCACTGATGTCATAAGCGGGATGACAATAAGATTTAGGACAATTCCGTATACCGGAAACACAAAGTAATGCCATGCAGTAACCGGAAGCAGTGTAAGCTGTATTGCCGCACTTATTATTATTGTTTTTATCAAAGCCGGCAGTCTGCAGTCATTTTTTATGCGTTTACCGAAATGCCTGAGGTCGGATGCCGGCACTTTCTTAAGCTCCTTTTTATCTCTGAGCCGTAAAAGTTGCTTCTCAAGCGCTTTCGTCATAAGCTTTCCGGTATAAATTATACCGATGACAGCCCCGAATGATAACTGAAATCCTGCAGTAAATATCATATACGGATTTTTTAATACAGTTATAATTGAAGCTATCGCCAGTGCAGATCTCATGCAATAGCTCCTGCCGTGATCAGCTGCTGCGAAAGCAATTATCAGCATTATTGCCGCCCTTAAGGTCGACCCCGATGCCCCGCATAAAAGCATATAAAAGCATACTGCCGCAGATGATATAAGTGTCACTTTCCTTTTCTTTATTTTCAATTTCTTCAGCAGTTTAAAAAAGCCTCCGCCTATTATACCTATATGAAGTCCGCTTACCGCTAAAAGATGTGATATTCCGGCTGCTTTGTAAAGCTCACTTATATTTGTGTCCATATCTGAACGGTCTCCCAAAAGTATAGCCTTATAAAGTCCGGCATCTTCTTTATTAAGCTCTTCATTCAATATTTCGGAACATGTACTTCTGACTTTATATATAGCCCCGGCTTTATCTTCAGTCTCGTTGTTTTTCTTCTGCATATAAGCTTCATAATCAGAATAATTGCAGATCCCGAGTGACTTTAGATATATGCTGTAATCAAACTGTCCGGGATTGGAGGCCTCATATTTTTCAAAGAACTCTGAACACTCTTTTCTCGTATACCTTTGATATACTATTGAGCCTCTTAAAAATGCCGTTGAAAATAATAGAACAGAAAAGATAAGTAAAAGTGAATTTTTTTTGAATGAAAGAATTATAAGAAGTGCAGCTATCGCCGCTGACAGCCTGACGGCACCGGAGCATTCTCCGATACCGCAGGCAGTGCCGCATATTGTCATGACCGCCGCATATACAAGCGGTCTTTTCATTGTCCTGTCCTAGTGAGAAGTGATCTTGCCGTCATTTCACTCGGTACATCAAGTCCCATGAGCTCAAGCATTGTAGGTGCTATGTCCGCAAGAACACCGTTTTCTCTTAAGCCTATACCCTTATCTGCATTAAAGAGAATGAACGGCACAGGGCTTGTGGTATGTGCAGTGTGTGGATTCTTGGTTCCCGGATAGCACATCATGTCAGCATTTCCGTGATCAGCACATATAAACATAACTCCGTCTACAGCCTTAACCGCATCACATACACGTCCCACACAGCCGTCCACAGTCTCGACTGCCTTTATTGCCGCGCTCATAACTCCTGTATGTCCAACCATATCTGTATTGGCGAAATTACATATTATAGCGTCATATCGTTCAGTTTTTATGGCCACGCAAAGCTTGTCGCAGACCTCAACAGCACTCATCTCCGGCAGAAGATCATATGTCGCAACATCCTTTCTTGAAGGAACAAGTATTCGATCCTCGCCTTCATAAGGCTCTTCACGTCCGCCGTTAAAGAAAAATGTAACATGTGCGTATTTTTCCGTTTCCGAAATACGCAGCTGTTTCTTTCCGTACTTTGATATATATTCTCCGAAGGTGTTGTTTAAAACTTCTTTTTTAAATGCAACCTGATCATGCTTTATAGTCTCATCGTACTGAGTAAAGCAGGTATAGTCGACATTGAGTCTCCTTCCTCCGTTTCCTCTGTCAAAATAAGGGAAATCATCATCACAAAAGGCTCTTGTTATCTGCCTTGCCCTGTCAGGTCTGAAATTGAAGAAGATAATGGAATCATTGTCCTTTATAGTTGCAACAGGACCGTCTTCGTCCATTATTACTGACGGAAACACAAACTCATCCGTTACTCCGTCAGCATATGAATTAACAAGCACATCTTCGGCAGAGTCAGCCTTAACACCTTCTCCCATTGTCATAGCTCTGTATGCCTTTTCGATACGATCATAGTTTTTATCTCGATCCATCGCATAATATCGGCCTATAACTGTAGCTATTTTTCCGGTGCCGAGCTCTTTCATCTTTTTTTCAAGATCCTTGATATACTTCATACCGCTGGTCGGCGGAGTATCTCTTCCGTCCATAAAGCAATGAACATATACTTTTTTCAAGCCGTTTCTTTTTGCCAGCTCTAACAGCCCATATAAATGTGAAATATGGCTGTGTATTCCTCCGTCGGACAAAAGTCCGTACAGATGCAGTGCTGAATCATGTTTCCTGCAATTTTCTATATTTTCCTTAAACTCAGGAATTTCAAAAAAGCTGCCGTCGGATATACATCTGGATATATGTGTTAGCTCCTGATATATTATACGTCCGGCTCCCATATTGAGGTGTCCTACCTCTGAGTTACCCATCTGTCCGTCAGGAAGTCCCACATAGGAACCTGACGCATACCCTTTTACAAAAGGGCATTCCTTCATAAGCTTATCAAGGACAGGTGTTTTGGCCGCTTTAAAAGCATTCCCCTCAGATTCTTCTCTAAGCCCCAATCCGTCCATAATGATCAAAACTGCCGGTCTTTTACTCATTACTTGCCTCTTAAAAATTAAAATGAATATTTATTTGGAAAAACAATGCTGCCTGCATCCCTCTCCCGTTACCAATGAAAATATTATGCAAAACACTGCTATTTTAGCATAGGCACAAATAAAGTGAAAGCCGATATTAATTTGCATAAACCGCTATGCTATAATGTTATCCATGGCAGACTTTATTTTACATTCGGAATATGAGCCTACAGGCGACCAGCCCCAGGCAATAGATGAACTTGTTGCCGGCTTTAAGGCCGGTAATCAATTTCAGACACTTTTAGGTGCTACCGGTTCGGGTAAAACCTTTACGATGGCCAATGTCATCAAAAAGCTTGGTAAGCCTACACTTATCATAGCTCACAACAAAACCTTAGCCGCACAGCTTTACGGAGAATTTAAGGAGTTTTTCCCTGAAAATGCAGTTGAGTATTTTGTCTCATACTATGATTATTACCAGCCTGAAGCATATGTGCCGTCAACAGACACCTATATTGAAAAGGACTCAGCTATTAACGATGAGATCGATAAGCTGAGGCATTCCGCCACCGCAGCACTTTCAGAACGCGATGACGTTATTATAGTTGCATCGGTTTCATGTATATACGGTCTCGGATCTCCTATTGATTACAAAAATATGACGGTATCCTTACGTCCTGGACAAAATCATGATATGCGTGATGTAATGCGAAGACTGGTCGATATGCAGTATTCACGCAATGAAATAGATTTTAAACGAGGCTCCTTCAGAGTCCACGGTGACGTTCTTGAAATATATCCATCCTATTCCGGGGGCGAGGCTTACAGAGTAGAATTCTTCGGTGATGAAATAGACAGGATCACCTCTATTGATTCTGTGACCGGACATGTACGTGCCGAGCTTAATCACTGCATCGTATTTCCGGCATCTCACTATGTAGTTCCTAAGGAACAGATGGAACGAGCTTGTACTGCAATCCTTGCCGAGATGGAAGAAAGAGTGAAGTATTTTCGTTCTGAGGACCGTTTTATTGAAGCTCAGCGTATCGAAGAGCGTACAAATTTTGATGTTGAGATGCTTCGTGAAACCGGAATATGCTCCGGCATTGAAAACTATTCAAGGCATCTTGCAGGCTCTCCGGCAGGTGCTCCTCCATATACGCTTATGGATTACTTCCCGCAGGATTTCCTTATCATTGTTGACGAGTCACATATTACACTCCCTCAGGTACGCGGAATGTATGCCGGGGATCACTCCAGAAAAAGTGTCCTTGTAGACTACGGCTTTAGACTCCCTTCAGCATTAGACAACAGGCCTCTTAACTTTGCGGAATTCGAACAGAAGATAGATCAAATGCTTTTCGTTTCTGCTACTCCTAATGTCTACGAGGCTGAACACGAGCTTCTGCGTGCAGAACAGATAATACGACCAACAGGTCTTCTGGATCCTCTCTGCGAAATACATCCAGTTCAGGGACAGATAGATGATCTTATCAGTGAGATAAATAAAGTTACCAAAACCGGTGATAAGGTACTTGTCACCACTCTCACGAAAAAAATGGCCGAGGATCTCACTAAGTATATGCAGGATATAGGTATAAGGGTCCGTTATCTGCACTCTGATATCGATACTCTTGAACGAAGCGAGATTATCCGTGATATGCGACTCAATGAATTTGACGTCCTCGTCGGCATCAACCTTCTTCGTGAAGGCCTTGATATACCTGAGGTCTCACTTGTTGCAATTCTCGATGCCGATAAAGAAGGCTTCTTAAGAAGCGAGACCTCACTTATTCAGACCATAGGCCGTGCCGCCCGTAATGAAAACGGTCACGTCATTATGTACGCCGATAAAATAACTGACTCTATGCAAAAAGCGCTTGATGAAACTAACAGACGCCGCCGCATACAGAACGACTATAATATCGAACACGGAATAACTCCTCGATCCATAAAGAAAGCTGTCCGTGAGCTTATGACTATTTCAAAAGCTGTCGAAGCCGGAACCCGCGGAACTGATGATAAGGATATCGAATCAATGAATACACGTGAGCTTAAAGCTCTTGAAACCGCTCTTAATAAGCGTATGCGTGCTGCTGCCGCAGAGCTCAATTTTGAAGAGGCAATTGCCTTGAGAGACAAACTCACTGAAGTAAAAAAAGCCCTCTATGAAACCTGAATAACTCTGTAACCTTTATGTATATAGCCTTTTCTTTCCTTTAACGGAAGGAAGAGGCTATCATCATATTTAAGTAGATACTCATCCTCATCATCCGATATTGTATAAGTTATAGGTTCATATACTATGCTTATGCTTCCTCCGTCATTTGGTATAGTCACAGGCTCCGGTTTTTTATAGCCATTTATCACTTTGGGCTGATATGCCAAGCCCGGTGCAAGTTCAAGCGCCTCGCTTAAGGTTCTGTTATTAAGCTCATAGTTAAGCGTCACCTTTACAAGACTTTTATATCCGCATAAGGAACACGTTCCGTCAACTATATTATGGCTAAGCTGCTTACTAAAACCACAGTTATTGCATTTTGCAATATGTCCTCCGGCTCCGTTTTGGCTGTAGCTCCAAGATGGGTGACCACAGGATGCCTGCTTATATACAGACCAGAAATTGGTTACATTGAAATCATTATTATCTGCCGCTGACCAGTCTCCGTCCTTCCATCCGCCTGCTAAATATCTGAATCTTCCGGTTGCAAACGATGACACTCTTCCAGCATCAACTGTCACATATCCCTTAAGTATAAGATGCCTGCTGTAAGGCGTATCTCCGCCGGTTCTTGTAAAGCTTGTCACATTAACGCTTCCCACACGTGAAGATACTTTAGAAGCATTATTTGCATTCGTACATTCTAAAACGTTGGATGGATTACTGCTGGTCTTACTAAAGCCGAATGTGTATTTAGGTGCAAAGCTGTCAGCACCGCCACCGATTGCATAAAAATCAATATCAAATGAAAGAATTATGTTTGAACCGTTGTAGGACGCTGTCCAATAGTGTCTCTCCCAGTCTACATAAAGCGTTTTATACATAGACGCAGGCTCAATGAGCATGTTGTCAGTAAAGCTATTTTTCAAAGATGCCGTTGCTTTCGTATCATCAAAAAGTATTCTGTCGTCGAAAGTATCTTCATCAGACACTGTTCCGTCGTCTGATATATCCTCTCCAGATAGCACATTATCGTTTATCATAAGATCTGTTTCTTTTGGATATTCTTCTTTTGTGGCAGTATATATCTTATTAATTGAATCTGTTTCTTTTGCGGACGAAATATTTGCAGTGCCCCTGACTGTAAAAATACATAATGCAAAAATACTTGCTGTCAAAACAGCAGCCCTGGAACGGCTTATTGACTTGTTCATCTTAAGCCCCTCCTTCTGTTTTATCATTATCAGATCTTGCACTTTCACTAACTTTTATATTAGCCTTATTACCATCTATCAAGATACCTGTATCCAGGATTTTGGGAAGCGAATATACTGTGAGCCTTGTCTCATATTCGATAAAACTATTACTGCTTTCAGTCTGCTCATTTCCGCTGCCGCCTACTCCGATCCGGCATTTAACAAGCATTCCATCATCAATGCTTTTTAGCTTTGATAAGAGACAGCTCTCACCTTTTTCTGAAAGCATTGTATATCCGTTATCACCAGCTCTTTTTATAAACCATGTGTAATCTTTAGCATTGCTGGTTTCGGCAGTCAGCATAATTCTCCCGTACTGATATTTTGTTGTTCCGTGTCTTGCACTGTAAGCTTTTGCATCCGGGCAACTGTCTAAATATTCGATAGCTTTATTGCAAACATTGTCCCTGTCCCAAATATCAAGCATTGCACCCTCATCAGTTAATGTCTTATCCAATGCCTCATTCCCGTCACTAAGCTCACAGGGTTTATTCTTCCTCCACATTGCTCTGATAATGCATGCTCCGTTATCATCTACATCTGCAAGCTCTCTATCCTCTGTATAGGAAGTATCTATCAGAAATCTAACCTCATCTGAAACGATTTCATCTCCTATAATACCTGCTTCCATAAGCTTATTATTTGATTTTATTCCATCTGCCACGGCAGATGATTTCAAAACATGATTTCCGCGTATATACCAGCCTGTAAAAGCACTGTCCTTAAGTTCCGGTACTGCCTGAGCAGAAGTAACCCTTCCTATAGCATCATTCAAAAGCTCTCCGTAATAGGTACTTCCGTTCTTTTTGTTATCTCCATCAGGAAATGCTCCGCCTCCGGCATCAAGAACAAAGTCAAAGCGCTTAGGTTCAAAGCAATTTTCAAGTGTAATAACAGCTCCGTTTATTTCTGCAAGATTTTTCACAAAGCTGTCAGCTTTAAAATAATCTCCTTTTTGAACAATTCCTATAAGCGGATCTGACTCGATTCCTTCACCTTTGATTCCCGCAAAGCTTTCATCACAGGTCACGCAGATAAAGCCGATCATAAGAAACATAAGCACACCCGCTTTAACAGCCTTTTGAATAACAATATGTAAAGACTCCTTGCTGTTATTCATACTCAAAGTCCTCCGTTCTGCATTCAAGTTCATCAGCGTTTATTTCGAATATATATCGCTTTGATGATATATAGCCGGCTTCATTGGCTACCTCATATCTCACACTCAAGCCATCTGATATATTATATTTATTTATAGTTAGCTCTAATATTTCATTTACACTTATTATTTTTTCGTCTGTATTATATGTTTTCGCGTACCATTTATAGGTTTCGCTGTTTGACGTCGTCTTTTCCGTCTGCGGTGTCAGGCTGACTGAATAATATCTTGTACCGCCTTCTTCATCAGATTCTGCAGCACCGTCACGCTTTGTAATAAGTTCACTGAAGCCTTTTATTTCCCCAGATAACTCATTCCCGTTAGCGATAGCGCCATACAGGTCTTCTGAACTAATGCCGCTTTCTATAAGCGTTTCATTTCCTTTTTTCTGCACCGCTGCAAGTGAAAATTCATATCCGAATTTAAGTGAGTCAGTTCCGCTATGCTTTACTACAGTGATATGGTAGCTTTTTTCTATTACATCGCCGGGCTTAAGCAAAGCTATATCCGAATACAGCATTCCGCTTCCGAATGAACCTATGCAGATATCATTTTTACCGTCAGAAATCCTGATAATGTCGTCTTTATCCATTCCGCTAATAGCTGTTTTTAATGCAGGTACTGCGTATGCTTCTATATCTCCTTCATACCTGGTACTAAAGCTTATATCAAAGCTTTCACCCTCTTCTAATGGAAGGAACCTGTTATTTTGTGAGCTTAAGTCAGAGCTTATCCCTTCTGAGCTTCCAAAAGAAATATCAGCGGCTTTCACCAGACAGGTTTCATGGCTTATCATAGCTTCATAGTAAGCAGCGGCAGCTGTAGCACTGACCGCTGCTGTAAAAATGGCACAAGGCAAAATCAGACTCTTGAATTTCCTCATTTCTTACCTGCGATGCTTATCCAATCATCGCCCTCTTCTCTGTTTCTGTGCTGTATAGCATATGTGCTGACATCTATCGAAGCAGATGCGCCCTTGAAATCATTTTCAGTTTTATCACTCAGAACAAGCTTGTATTTATACTGCTGCTCCGTATCAATCTCGCCTTCAGTGCTTTCCTTTTGTCTGCTTCCTGCTAAAGTCTTTTCATCCGTCAGTATATACTCAACCTTTTTAAAGGTGCCTCCCTCTGATATTTCAGACTCTGAAAGAGCTGTTCCGTTATCCTTATAACATTTTTTTGTATATCCCTTTATCTCATTTCCGGATTCATCTGCAATAAGGAATTCAGATCCGCCCTTTTTCATGTCCTCTGTGGAAGTTATTGTTATAACAGGTTTGATATCAACAGAAATATCTCCTGAATTAATGACTTTAAAATTAAAATCTCTGCTTTCTCCCGGAAGATATGCATCAGCCTGCTCAAGTCCCAGACTGTCAGAATCATATCTTACGCCTATAGTCATCGCGCTCACTTCCTGATTCAAGCTTATCCTATCCGTCCAATATGCCGATGAAGCTGCTGCTGTTCCGATAAGGCACAGCGCTGCCGCTGCAACTGAAAATGTTTTTACTGCATGCTTATTGATGTCTCTTTTTACTGAATTATGTTTATTAAATATTTTTCTCATGAAATCTCCTGTTTTTAAAAAATCTTTACAACAATTCCTCTAATGTCTTCGGGATCAAGTCTTTCTATATCCTCTATACTGTTGGCATCGCCTTTAGTTATAAGAAAAGCCCTTGCGCCGCTCTTATAAGCTTCTGCATCTTCTCCTACAAGTCTGTGAGTGACATATCCTGCCGGAGTTTCGAATGTTATTATGTCTCCGTTTTCAACATCCTCATATTTTGCTTTTCTGATGACTATGATAGAGCCTGTCCTTATTGCAGGTTCCATTGAGCCGCTCTCTATATAAACAAGCTTATGATCTGCTAAAAATGTCATTTCTCCGCTTGTACGCTCATTTATATTGATATATGCGCAGCCTATCGTTATCAGGATCGCAGTGACAGTTACAACGGCCGATATACATTCTGCAATAAGCGTGCAATACTGCTTCATCTTATTTTTTATTTTTGGCTTTACCTTATCCATCTTCCGTCATTGCCTACTCTGTATCCGTCCGGTGTTTTCTCATTCTTAAACATTGAGCCGTAGCATCTGTAGCCTAACTTGTCATAAAGCCATCTGCCTGCAGCAGTGTTAAAGAACCAGTTTTGCCTGTAGGTATCCTTAAGTGACGCAAAGTAATAATAGTCTATCGGCTGATTCTTTTTATCCCTGAAGCCAATCCATCCTGTATGCATTTTTGCATCAAGCTCACTTGTATAATAGATTGCTTTGTCCTCGGAATCCTTGATCCAGCCTGCTTCTATTGCTCCCAGATCTCCGTCTGAAACCTCATGAGAATGATACCATACGTCATTTTCTCTTTTGATCCAGCCTATGCAAAGTCTTCCCTCATCATCAAAGAAATACCAGCAATACTCACCGCTGTTGTTTTTGTATGGATTCTTTATAAACGCAAAGCCTGACTTAATGTGACTTCCGCCGTTTAAGATATACCTCCAAAAGCCTTCCTTATCCTGCTCCCAGCTTCCGCTGTCAATTCCTTTTGCAAGCGTAATATCCGGTTTGTCATAGGTTATTTCTGCTCCGCCTCCTGAAACACTATGATTGCCGAAAAAATCACTTATACAGTAATCATGCTTTACTGAATTTGTTCCTGATGAGCTATCTCCGCCTTCAAAAATAAAATTTCTGTCAAAACGGCTTCCCGTAACTATATTTCCTTCCTCTGAAACACCGTTTGAATCACCATTGTTTTTGTTTTGTTCTGATGCTCCGGATGAGGAAGTACCGGTATGATATCCTTTATTTCCGGTTCCTCCTGAACCTGCCTCTGATGATGATCCGTGTCCTCCCGGCTTGGAATTTCCTCCCGGCTTAGATACTCCTCCGGATAAATTACCACCTGATGACGTACCTCCACCTGACGCTGTGCCTCCGCTTCCGCTTGAGCCTCCAGACCCTGTGTTGCCTCCGGTACTGCCGGTATTTCCGGTCGAACCGCTGCCGGCACCTTCCGATGGTTTACCTTCTCCTGATGATACAGCATCACTTTTAAAGGTAAGCTGCAGATCAAAATTCGCTTTTTTACCTGCAATTTTTTCATCCGCAGTTTTTGGAAGTGACAGCTCAAGAGTGAATTTTTTTGTTTTTCCTGAATTTTGCGGTCCTATAGATACAGCTGTATCTTTAGCAAAGCCGTTATAAAGGATCGTTCCCTTCTCATCGGAAATTTTTAAAAGCAAGGCATCATAGAGCTCATTAGCAGTATCTGCTGAACATTTGACATCATAATAAACAGACTTATTAAGCCCGTTTTGTATGATCAGACCTGCAGTTTCACAGCTGCCCGGCATCACAGGCTTTTCAAATAAGCTGCTGCCTGTTATCTCACGTTTTATGCTTCCGGAATCATTAAACAGACAGATCCTTCCGTCTGCTGCATCCGTACGCATACATGAGCCCAAGGCAATCAGGCTTACAGAAGCCGTCAGGAAAAATAAGCGCAGTTTACCCATGCTCAGTTCCCTATTCATATTCTTTTGTCCTTTCCTCTGAAAAAAACGAAAACAGACCGCTGATTTAAGAAACTCAGATTTTAGATTTGTTTTTCGAGTACTGCCTATTGTAGTAGTCATCAAAAAAATCGTCAACAGAATTTTTGTTTTTTATCTGCTGACGATTCATTTTCGTGCTTATGTTCAAGCATTTATTTGAATTTTTGTTTATTATTATTGATCTTTTTCGGACGGTTCTATCTTTTCTTCATCCAATCTTTCATCATAGATGCGCAGCTTTACAATAAATTCAGTGCCTTTTCCCTCCTGCGAATGGATCTCTATCTTTCCGTTCAGTTCATCTATGATATTCTTCACTATTGCAAGACCCAGTCCTGTTCCTTTGCCGGCCTCTTTTGTTGTAAAGAACGGATCGAAAATATGTGAGATAACATCAGCAGGTATACCTGTGCCTGTGTCCTTTACTGAAATGCTGATCATACTGTTCACAGATATTGAAGTTGACACTGTAAGTGTGCCGCCCTTCTCGCTCATTGCATGAAAACCATTAATTATGATATTCATCAGCACCTGTGTCATCTGAGTTTCATTAGCCTTTGTCTTATACCCGTATGTTGCATAATTTGTTTTAACTTCAACATTCTCAGGCTTTGCCGGATTCAGCATTGATAAAACCTTGCTGCACAGTGAATCTATGTCTATAATAGTTATAGAATCTGAGCTGTTCTTTTTAGAAAGCTCGGATATTCTCTTTACAATATCCTTCGCCTTCTTTGAAGCATTGTATATCTCAATTATATTTTCTGACAGCTCATCACTGCCCTCCGGAAGCATTTCTAGTGACATTATGCTGTATCCCATAATAGGCGTTAACAGGTTGTTGAATTCGTGTGAAATTCCCGATGTCATGGTTCCGAGCAGCTCCAGACGCTGCACATGCTCAAGCTCTCGTGTCTGCCTGAGCAGAGCTTTCATTGCTTTATTTTTTTCCTGAAGCTCAACAAGTGTTTTATCTGCCTGTTCATGATCTTCTTTCATCTGTGAGAAGCCAAACAGCAGCAGCGCTATTCCTACAGTAAATATCAATATACTTATTATAAGACTGTAATTGATACTTTTTATAGGTGAAATGACTCTGGCATAGTCAGTAAGTATTGCCAATGTGAAAAGGCGGTTTTCACTGACTGCAACAGGATATACCGCAACGTATTTTTTTTCTTTTACGCCAAGTCCGCTTACAAATTCCAATGCATCAGCCGACGGCTCTTTTTTCTCACATTTTGATTTTATATAATTACCGAGACTCTCATTTCCTTCATAAAGATAATCAATTATCCTGCTCGCTCTGACTCTGTTTCCGTTATTGGTGATAATGAAACTCAGCTTATTATTATATAAAATGATCTTGTTGAGGTCTCCAAGCTCCTCATCTGTTATCTGCATGTAAAGCTCTTCCAGATCCATTAAGGCATAGTAACGTATCTGATCATAGCCTCCTTTAAAGGCGAAGGCCATGTAATATTTTCCGTCAGGTGCCTTGCAGAGTCTGAGTCTGTAGTTACCGAGACTGTCATAGAAGGTATACTCTCCCATGTAAGAGTCCTTTGAAGCCATTACTACCTTATCACCAACGGTAACCACAATACTTGCAATAAGCTCAGTATCGCAAAGAGAGTTGTATCGCAAGATATTCCAAAGATTATAGGTAAGACCTTCGTTAATATAGTCCTGCTCAGCTTTTTTGAAATCTACATCTGTGGTTATATAATATATCTGGTTCTGAACTCTCGATATGATATTCTCAAGGTTCTTATCCGTCGACTTGGCAAGCTCCAGAAGATTTTCCTTCTGCTGGGAAAATACAAGCCTATGGCTTTGTCTGTTGCTGTTAAATGTAAAAAGCGCACCTGCGATTACAAACAGAATTCCTAAGAGAATGACCTTAAAATATTTTTTTCTATCTACACCGCTATGCTTCATACATTTAAACTACAAATTTATATCCGAGTCCTCTTACATTCTGAATAAACTTTGGATGGGAAGGATCATCCTCAACCTTTTGTCTCAATCTGTTAATGTAAACCATGATTGCATTTTCATCAATGACACTATCTCCCCATACCATCTCATAAATCATATCCTTTGAGAATATTCTGTTGACATTATCAATAAAAAGCTTCATCATAGCATTTTCCTTAGAGGTAAGATTAAGCTCTTCGCCATTCTTATATAATCTTAATGTGCTTGTGTTATACATGAACGGACCTGCCGATATAGTATTTTCCTCACCCTGATGACTGCCCTTGCTTCGCCTGATCATAGCCTTGACCTTGGCTCCGAGCGTGACAGGATTAAACGGCTTCGTCACATAATCATCAGCACCAATATCAAGTCCAAACAGCTGATCATAATCCTCTTTTCTTCCGCTGACAACGATTATCGGTGTTGTTATATTGCGCTCTCTCAATATCTTGATAACGTCAAAGCCGTCAATACCATGCATGTTAATATCAAGAAGTATGCAGTCATACTTCCCTTTTTCCACCATCAATATAGCATCTTCTCCGCTGTGAGCAAGATCAGCATCAATGCCGTTGCTCCTTATAACCTTATAAAGTATCTCTATTACCGATTTATCATCATCGACTATCAGCACCTTATCATCCATTTTATGCTCTCCTTCAGCACATTATCATCCATTTATGCTCTCCTATTATATAATGCCTTAGCTTATTTCTAATAAATAAACCACGTTCTCAATCCTCTTTAATTGTATCATACAATTCTTTGTATGAAAAATCTTTTACAGAAATTAACAGCGATCCTTGTTATGACCGCTGCCATTATTTGTATTATAATCATATGAAAATTCGTATATCTTTAGGGGGAAAGAGGTATGAATAAGAAATTTCATTATGCCTTTGTGATATGCTTTGCATGCACAATGACGCTTTTTGTATGCACAGGACTTGCCTGCAACGACTTTTCTGTCTATATGCCTTACATATTAAAAAATTACGGCATAAGCAATACACAGTCATCATCCATACTGCTTACTCGCAGTATCTTTGTATTTCTGGCAGTATCAGCTGCAGGGCATTATTACAAGCATTTCAGTATGCGCACAGGCATGTTTATAGCCACCCTTATTTCGGCTCTCAGCTATATTGTGTATAGCATTGCCTCAGGTTTCCCTATGATAATCCTGGGTGCAGCCCTTACCGGTATCGGATTCGGTATAGGTGCAACACTCCCGGTTTCCATGCTTTTAAACAGATGGTTCAAATCCGGCCGCAACGTAGCAATGTCTATAAGTGCAATGGGTACCACTATCGCGGTAATCGGTATTCCTTCTTTAATAACGAATCTGATTGAAAATATCGGTTTAAAGCAGACATTTCTTATTCAGGCATTATTAATGGCTGTTCTGGGCTTTATCTGCTTCCTGCTGATCAGAAGTGATCCTGAAGATATGTCATTATCCATATATGAAAAGAACACGGCTAAGCACCATGAGCCTTCCGACTCAGGAATCACTGAACCTTCTGCTGATACTTCCGATACTGAATTTGGCAGAGTACACGGCGAAATCAGACCGCACGACTGGTTTATTCTTCTGCCGACATTATTTCTTGTCGGTGTCATAGCTAACCCTGCTTATAATCACCTGTCTGTATTTTTTAACGGAGAAGGCTTCTCACCGTCAGCAATAGCAATTGCATTGTCATTTTCCGGAATTGCAGGCTCAGCAGGCAAATTCCTTTTCGGATGGCTTTCAGATCATGTCTCTGTATTTTTTTGTAACTTTCTGTACGGAATAATGATGACCGCCGGTCTTATCGTGCTTTGTATATCAAGATCAGATATGGGACTGTATATTGGCATAACTCTCTTTGTTGCAGGTGTCGGAATCACTGTCATAGGACCTTCAGCCTGGGCAGGTGATCTCAGTTCAAGAGAGCAATTTGACTCGACTATACAGCGCTTTCAGCAGATGTACAGCTTCGGTGCAATAGTATTTGCACTATTCCCGGGAGTAGTTGCTGACCACAGTCACGGCTCCTACCTTCCGGCATATTTGATTTTCACAGCTTTTTGTGTGATCATCACTGCTGCCATACAGTATATGTATATTGCAAATATGCGCAGATCCAAATCCAAAGCGAAATGAAAATTTCAAAACCGCCGGCAAGCCTTATATCATCAGCTTATCGGCGGTTTCAACCAATACTTATTCTATATCAATTCTCTTTAATTCTATAATTCCTCTTTACTTATCCTGCTTCCTAAAGCTCTCCGCATACTGTCTTGCCTCAGCAATGCTTATGCCGCGCTTAGAAGCGATAACAGCAAGATCATCATATTCAAGCTTTTCTCTGCTTGTTCCGTAGCCAAAAACATGCTTCGCTCTTACAGCTCCGTCAGGTGTTTCTATAGTTTCAAACTCACGCTTAAGTATGTACCTTGACATAAGCTTTTCGCGTATTCCTATCGTACGCGTATGCTTAAACATAGCTCTTATTACATCCCGCTTTTTATCCTCTCTGCATAAAACATTGAGTATGGTACCTGGCCTGTTCTTTTTCATTACTGCAGGAAGAGCATAAACATCCACAGCTCCTGCCTCAAGCAGTCTGTCAAAGGCATAGCCAATTTCTTCCGCCGTCATATCGTCAACATTGGCAGAAAGCTCAGTAATCTCATCATTAAGTTCTAAATCAATATCTGCAGTCATAAATCAGCTATTACCTTTCATAATGCTTAAAGCAGAGTTTTCGCATGAAAATGTCTTTGTTCTTATCCGAAGTCAAGCTGTCAGTCGGCTTCTCCAAGCATAGCCACAACGCAGTTTGCTGCTTCGAAATCCTTTTTGCCCATTCCGTAACCTATTCTTGACACCTTCATCTGAGGCATAGGTCCGAAGGTTGTAACAAAATGCTTAAGGAGTGCAGCGCCTGTAGGCGTGCAAAGCTCACCCTTAATATTGTTGTTGTAGATAGGCACGTTCTTAAGTATGTTTGCAGTTGCAGGAGTAGGCACCGGCATGATTCCGTGCGCACATCTTACCTGTCCCCAGCCAACATTGACAGGAGAAGCTATTACCTGCTCCGGAGCTATCATTCTCATAAGCAGACATGCAGCCGAAATATCAGCTACTGCATCTATTTCACCTACCTCATGAAAATGTATCTGCTTAACAGGCACTCCGTGTGCCTTGCTTTCAGCCTTTCCGATGATCCTGTATATTTCTCTGAAATCAGCTCTTACGTCATCCGGCAGGTTCATCTTAAGCTTTGCATTTTCTGCACTGTCAGTCTTTTCAGTCTCTGCCTCTGTATTAGCAGTCGCCTCTGCAGAGCCTGCATCACAAGCGCTGTGGTCGTGATCGTGCGGATGTTCATGATCATGCTCGTGGGTATGAGTATGCTCGTGATCATGGTCCTGAGAATGTTCATGATCGTGAGTGTGTGCATGGCTGTGAGCAAACATCTCCTCACTTTCCTCTGTACCGTTAACTATAACACTCATATGTGTTCCGACGATACCGCATTTTTCGGATCTTTCAGGGACAAATTCAACACCCGGTATATTGAGCTCCTTAAGTGCTTCAAGTGCCTTTTCCTTATCGGCATCGCTTAAAAGCTCAAATAAAGCTGCTGTCAGCATATCTCCCGCTGCACCCATTCCAAGATTCAAATACAATGTTTTCATTTTCTTCTCACCTCATGATTTATCATACTTGCAAGATAGCCTGCACCAAAACCATTATCAATATTTACAACTGAAACTCCGCTTGCGCATGAATTAAGCATGGAAAGCAATGCTGCTATACCATTGAAGGCTGCTCCGTAGCCCACACTTGTAGGAACAGCGATTACCGGGCAATCGGCAAGACCGCCTACAACGCTTGCAAGGGCTCCTTCCATGCCGGCTATGGCGATTATAACGCTTGCCTGCATAAGCTCTTCTGAATGAGCGAGCAGTCTGTGAAGTCCGGCTACACCGACGTCAAAAAGTCTTACTACCTCATTACCGTATATCTCTGCTGTAAGCGCTGCTTCCTCAGCAACAGGAATGTCACTTGTTCCTCCTGTACAGATAACTATTTTGCCGATTCCGTCAGGCTCAGGCAGCTCTCCGACTATTCCGATACCGCAGTCAGAATGATACTTAAGCTCCACTTCCTTTGCAACAACAGCAGCCTTGTCCTTATCCATGCGAGTTATAAGAATGGCATCGTGGCCGTGCTCTTTGAGGTTTTTAACAATTCCTATAATATGCTCAGGAGTCTTTCCGGCTCCGTATATAACCTCTGCAGCTCCCTGACGAATCTTTCTGTGATGATCTATTTTTGCATAGCCGAGATCCGAAAACGGTTCCATTTTTATCTTAAGCTCTGCATCCTCTACAGACATGGCTCCGCTTTTAACATCCTCAAGTATTCGTTTTATCTCTGTATTCATCAGCGAACCTCCAGATCAAGTGTAACTGCCTTATAGTACTTTTTAAGCTCCTTAAGTATCTCCTCACGCTCAGCCATAAGCTTTGAAAGCTGCGCCTCTTTAAGCTGTATCTTGGCACTGCCGTCTGTAGTCATTCTTATCCTGAAATCAGAATATCCCTTTGATGCCATGAAGCCTTCAGCTTTTTCGGTTATTTCAAGAGCTTCTTTGGTTATCCTTGTTCCTGCCGGGATCCTTGTTGCAAGACATGCATAGGAAGGCTTATCCCATGTAAAAAGTCCTGCCTCCTTTGAAAGCTCTCTTACCATTGCCTTTGTAAGTCCGCATTCTCTTAAAGGTGACTTTACAGTAAGCTCCTTAAGTGCCTTCATTCCCGGTCTGTCAGCTACATCGTCCGATGCATTAGTGCCGTCTAAAAGCACATTGTAGCCATCCTCTCTTGCCGCCTTCCATATATTGCCGAATACCTGCTGTTTACAGTAATAGCAGCGGTTTGAAGGATTTTTAACCACATCCTCACATGAGAGCACGTCAGCCTCAAGCACCTTCATTTCAGCTCCTACCTCAGCTGCGAGTCTGATTGCATCATCAAGCTCAAACTGCGGCTGAAATGCAGCATTTACATAATACGCTGTAACCTGTGCACAAGCCTTAACTGCTGCATAAAGCAGATAAGATGAATCTACACCGCCTGAAAATGCGACTGCAACCTTATTATTCTCTTTAAAAAACTGATTGAGATCCATTGTATTTACCTTCCCCGTGTAAATATTATCAATATGCGCAAAAAGGTACACTCTCCCCGCTTAAGGAAAAATGTACCTTCATGATACTTCATCGATCTATAATGCTTTAATATTTCTTAAATGCTTTGCCGTTTGAAACGGCTTAATACGATCGAGACTGCTTCATGCAGCCATCCAAATACTAAGTAGCATTATAAGCGATGATGATTTTCATGTAAAGATTGTATACAAAATTAAGCGCCATTAGTTTATGCGAAATTTTGTACAAAAATTATTTGTTTGTGCAGGCTCCGTCAGCTCCGAAAACATAGCTCTTTCCGTTTATCTGATGAGTTCCTGTATACATTACACCTGCGGTACCTCCGACCTTGCTTTCAAGATAATACCATTTGCCGTTATCCTGCAGCCAGCCGGTATGCATGAAGCCGTCTGCGTCAAAGAAATACCAGCTGCTTCCTATCAGCTTCCAGCCGCTGTTAAACGGCTGACCGTTAACCAGATACTGCCACTTATATGTGATCCTGTTCCAGCTTCCGTCAGCAGTGCCGATGCCTGTGCTTCCATTAGAATATGCTTTTGTAGGATTAGCTACAGCTGCAAAGTTTCCGTCTACAACAGCCTGATAATCTGCTGTGAAATCCCAGACATTATCCACTTCATAATCCGAAGTATCAGCAGAAGTCGTGCTTCCTGAAGCATCCGCAAAATCAGACGGTGCAATGTTATAATACTTTGAGTCATTACCCGTAGGGATTCCTCTTACAGTCACGCTCACCTTGCCGTCTCCCGAAGCCATGATATAGCTTGAAACGCTTAAGGAATGACCTGTGACAGTCTGATTCTTCTTAACTGAAATACCGCTTGAATTCGTATATCTTATCGTAACCTTGTACTTTTCAACTCCTGATATAGAATCCCAGCTTGCTGTCTTTGATGCATAGTCAACATTTGCATCCATGTAGCCTTCCTCATCAGAGGCTAAGGCTCTTACAGCAACGCCTATCTGTCCGCCGTCAGCAGCTGCATTGATATAGCTTGATATATCCTTTGATGTATCCTTGGTCTTAAAATGCACCGTTTTATCACTGCCGTTTTTCGTAGTGTAGGAAACTACCAGTTCATAATTTCCGGCGTATTTTACAGGCTCCCATGATACAGTCTTTGCTGTGAAATCTATATGCGGGTTAGGCGCCGGAAGCTGATAATAAGGATAGACAAGCAGTCTTCCCTCTGCGCTCGTTCCGTCCATTCCGACGGTATCTACATATGTGGCTCTGATACCGTTTCCGTGTACCTTTAAATCTTCATCAAGGATCTCACTGTCAGCATCCAATGTAAACCTCAGTGTATATCCCATTGTCGGATTTGCATTCATTATGTCTGCAGTGTCCACCTTGAGCTCAATTGAATCGCTGTCATCCTCGTCAAGCTCTATCTCCGGGAAAAATGCCACTCCCGGAGTCCAGCCGCTTATATTGTCGGTATCAATAGTAAGATCAACATTTTTTACTGCTGCAAATGCAGAAACAGCCATGGAAGCCGAAAGCATAAGGCTCAAGGCCGCCGCACTTGTTATTTTATTCTTTATTTTCATGTAAATACCTCCGTTTATCAGTCTTTACTGAAAATTCCTGTTATTGCATACCATATCTTTTTAAAGACATTGATAATTCTTTCCCATACTGAGCTTTGTGCCTCTGCCTCTTCCGCATCGAGCACCTTCTGTGCCTCTTCGTCATCTGCACTGATTTCATCTGTACGGCAGATGATTGATATTGATGAAGGCTCGGGATTCTTATTGCTTGTAAGAGATTCCTTTACCGCATAAGGATCCATGTTAAGGAAATTGTTCTCAGCTTCCTTCTCGTCAAGCTCATCATTTATGGACTTTCTGAGATCAGCTCCCGAAGCCTTGAGATCCTTAACATTTTCAACTATCTTACCGGTGTTGTCAACAGCCTGTCTGCCTGCTTCGAGACCCTCGTCCGCAGCATTGCTGAGATTTTCCTCCGCTGAACGGATTGCATCATTAACAGTCTGCAGTGTTCCGGCAACATCGTCTGTAGTCTTTTGTATCTGCAAAAGCACGTTGTCTGTATTTTCTATAGCATCCTGAACATCCTGATAATAGTTGTTCATGGTTGCTATAAGCGTATCCATATCTCCGGCAAGGTTTCTGGCGCTGTTAATGAATCTTGCTGTCTGGAAGGCAACAGCTCCGCCGTAGTTTGATATCTCCTCGATATCTGCAGAAACAGCTGCTATCTGTCCCATAAGTGACATCACGACATCAGGATTATATATGTCGTCAATACCGACGGAAATATCCTGAAGACCATTGGTAAGTCTCTTAAGATTATCTGCAACATTTGTTTTGTCCGATGCCTTATTCTTCGATATATCATCAGCCTTATTCTTAAGATCCTTTACTGCAGCAACAGATTCTATAAAATCGTCGGCATTCTTCTTATAATCGTTGTATTTTCCTTTATCTTCTGCACCTTTTACACCTTCTGTAACAACCGCTGCAATAGCTTCCTCTTCCGACTTACCTGCCACTATTTCTGTCTTAACCTTACTTTCAAAAACAGAAGTAAGTTCTGCAGAAATAACAGGTTCTGTAGTTGCAGCCTTTAAAGTATAATATAAATGCTGTGCCGCAATTAGCATATTTTCAAGCTGTTCAACAACATTTGCATCTTCAAGATTCGCATTCATATTTACCATTCCGGCATTGACACAGTTATTTAAAAATCCAATTACCGCAGAAGGAAGGTATCCGTCAGCAGCTTCTGTAATGCCGGCATTGGTTATAAGATTATCGATATCCTTTGAGCTGTTCGCCGTTATAGACCCGATATTGGCTCCTGCCGACGCACTTTTCTTGATGCCGCTTGCAACATTGTTAAGGCCTGCTGTAATGCCTCCGAGCTCATTTTTAAGCTCATCCTCGGTTATTGCATCAACGTCAGACATTGAGGTTCCGAGATTCTTAAGCCTGTTGCTTAAGGACTTCATCTTTGAGCTCGTATCAAGAAGATCCTGATCAAGTGTATTAAGGTTTTTATTGACGTCATATACGAGCCACTGAGTGGTCTTAAGTGAGCTGTCAAGCGGTGTAAGCGTACCTGAAAGATCTCTGAGATCCTGAATAGCTACATCATTTCCGTTAAATATAGCATCCTTTTGTGAATGGATCTTGTTTTTACCTTCCTGCAGATTCTGAAGCATCTGATTGGTAAGCGAGAGCTGCTCAGAAACATTTGTGACATTGTCCATGATAGCTTCAACGTCATCGAACATGGCATTGGTATTGTCACGGAACTTATCCTTTAGCTCCTTAAGATCCTTTACATCCTTTAAATCACCTACGGTAGCAGGTGACATCATGATGATTGCGCCAACAGTCTCAAAGCTGTCTGTTCCGAAGCGGGCAACAAAATGTCCCTCTTTCCCCGGAAGTCCTTCAAATACTACGCAGCTGTATTCTCCCATATTTGCAACCTGCGAATCAGGAGCATCTACCGAATAGTATTTTTCACTGTCTACAGGGATGCCTACCATAAGTATGAAATTGTTCCTCATATACTCAGAGGCCTTTTCGTTAGGGATGGCGTCGATATCCATCTCAACGAGTCCCTTTGCTCCGCCGACATGATCCGCATCAGTTACAACACCATTAACCTTATAGGTGACATCAAAGGTCCACGGAACAACTATCTTTTTAGGATCAAGTGTTCCCTGAAAATACAGCTTTCCGCTATTTTCAGGAGCCTTGACGGTTACAGAGCCATTCTTATCCTCAAGCTGTTCACTTGTAGACATGTTGGTAAGCGCTGTATAGTTTCCGTGATCCGTATAGCTTTTACTCGAATTAAAGGTTATGCCCTTAACAACATTGGCCTTGCTTATCTGTCCGTAATAATCCAGGTTAAGGTACATGGTCTCATCGACATCGACCTTTGCTCCTGCCGCATAGCTTACAAGAGGCATAGTCTCAGACATCAGCATTCCCGTAAGAAGTGTGACAGCCGCTATTCTGTATGCAGTTTTCTTCTTTATTATCCTTTTCATGCTTTTACCTCGCCTTCTGCACCGTTCCCCTCAGAATTTGCGGTCTCCTCTTTGTTTTCATTTTTTACTTCGTTTGCTGTTTCTTCTTTATGAACAGTCTCTGCTTCGTTTACTGTTTTCTCGGCATCAACAGTTTCCACATTCTTATTTGCTTTTGCTTCCGCTATCCTTACTTTTCTTTCCTCTCTGCGCTGCTTTCTTGACTTAGTGATGAACGGATCAATAAGTCTTAAGATAGCAGGCATCATGCAGGTAACAAAGAACATTGAGAGCACAGCACCTCGTCCTACCAGATGTCCTACCTCACTGATGGCAGGGATACTTGAAGCAAAGCTTATAGTATAGCCGCAGACTACAAGTATGGTTCCTGAAGTAAGTATGGATGGGAATGATACCTCTGTCATCTGTACGGCAGCCTTCCTTTTATCAGGTTCAACCTCTCGTATCTGAAGATAATTCGAAGTTTCCGAAATTGCATAGTCTATCGTTGCTCCGAGCTGTATGCAGGAAACTACGGCATAAGCTATAAATATAAGCTCCTGACCTTCAAGGTACGGGAATAGCATATTGGTATATATAGCCATCATAATAGGTATCATGGCAGCTATAGACATTACCGGTGAATGGAATGACAATGCAACTACAATGAATATTGCCGTCATAGCAAGGGCATTGACCATTCTGTAGTCAGGTCCGAGGACTCTCTCCATATCCATTGTTACAGGTGTATTGCCGGTTATATAGGAATCCTCAGGATAATACTTATTTATGATATCACTTATTTCATTGGTATCCTTATATGCAGTTTTGGATTCGGGCCTTGTTGCTATGTATATAAGAAGTCTTGCATAGCCATCCTTATGGAACAGCTCTCTGACTGATTCCGGCAGGATGTGCTCTGACACTCCGTCAGGAAGATAAGCAGAAAGCCCCATTACCTTTGTTACATATTCCTTATCCTCTATCTCATCGCTCATTTCCTTTTCTCTCTGAGCGTCTGTATCAGGGAAAATGGCAACTATCATATTTGATCTGCCGAATTTTTCATTTATATCATTCGTAGCTTCATATATTTCAGTTCCAGGGCCTGCGCCTGTAGCATCGGTTCCATACATGAAGTTATTCATGCTCTGACCTACATATATAGGTCCTGCAAGTAAAAGGCTTACTATAACTACTGTAGGTCCTATTTTTACGACCTTCTCTGAGAACTTCTTAAGATCCGGTATAAACGACTTATGTCTGTATTTATCTATCAGATCTGACCATGAAAGCAGCAGTGACGGCATCAGGAATATTACCATGAACAATGAGCAAATAATACTCTTTGCCATTACAACACCCATATCGAAGCCTATAGTGAACTTCATGAATACAAGCACTATAAATCCGAAGAAGGTAGTAAGTGATGATGCAAGTATAGTTGTTATCGTACTGTTAAGTCCCTTCTTAAGTGCCGAGACCTTATCCAGACCGTTTTCTCTTTCTCTTTCATAGCTGTGAAGCAGGAATATCGAGTAGTCCATCGAGGTCGCAAGCTGAAGAACTATACATATATTATTGGTAATATAGGAAATAGTTCCCAGGAAAATGTTGGAGCCCTTATTCAGCACGACTGCACAGCCTATGACCGTAAGGAACAATACTGGTTCAAACCAGGACGTTGTGGTAACAAGCAGTATGACAAATATCATCGATACCGCAATGACAAGGATCATCTTCATTTCGCTCGAAACATTTTCTTCGACGAATTTATTGGTAGGCGACATGCCTACAAGCTCTCCCTTGTCTCCTACAATGTCATTGATCTGATTAATGGTGCGATGCGTAAACTTGGAAGCATCGCCGCCCTTAAAGGTAATGTCCATTACGGCATCGCCGTCTTTATAGTAATCATCAATATCATCATAATCTATAAATTCTGAGCTGCCGTATATCTGAGTTGTCAGGTCGCACCATATTATCTGGTCAACACCGTCAAGCTTTTCGATCCTGTCCTTATACTGCTTAGCTTCATATATAGAAACATCTTTAAGCATGAGCCTGCCGGTACCGGGATATCCGAATGTTTCATCCATTTTATCTATTGCTATCTTTGACGGCTCAGATGACGGCAAATATGATGTAAGATCATAATTGATTCCGACAAATGGTGCAAAGAATGCAAAAAACACAACAAGCACAATAACTATATTTCTTATGAGCTTATTATGATCAACTATGAAATCCGCAAGATTTCCTTTTCTGAAATTTGAACGCCTTCTTAACTTTCCCATGCGCCCTCCGATCGCTTTTTTAACCAGGCTTTGTTGATGCATATTATAATGCTTCTAAGCTTAAACAAATCAACAATAACAAAATATTATAGCCTTAAGAACCTCGTGCCTATATCCGATACAATATCTGACAGGATACACTATTTTCGATAGAACTCCGTATTTTTTTCGATTATAGTTCCTTATTGAATTGTAGTATCTTATTAGATTGCAGTGTTTTAAAAAACACAGTTCTATTTATTGACACTCGTTCATTTTTACTGTAATGTATTATATAAACAAGTCAGCGGAATGGCAATAATCATTTTTGGTCACCGAGTTTATTTATTAACATCTACTGATTTAATGTTGATTATTGGTTATTTATTTTAATAATATCCGTTTTTTATTGTTTTAATAATATTAATAGCATCACTGAGAGCGGTTTTTTTGTGAAACAGCTCTCTTTAACCTATTGTGACAGTGTGCTGTCGTTACGAATGGAGGACTTCTATGACAAGCATTGCAGAAAAAAAATCCGAATGTGAAAGAGCCGCTGAAACAGGCGACCGCAGAGTTAGAAAAACAAGAACAGCCTTAAAGAGCGCTCTTACTACTCTTATGAAGCAGAAAAATATCAACTCTATATCTGTTAAGGAACTTACAGATCTTGCGGATATAAACAGAGGTACGTTCTATCTGCATTATAAAGATGTATCGGATCTTCTTTCTCAGTCAGAGGATGATCTTTTAGATGAATTGAAAGCTACAGTCAATCTGTATTCTGCAGAAACTGTTAAGAATGATCCTGCTGTCTTATTCAGCAGTCTTTACAAGCTTTGCAGAGCCAATGCAGATATGGTGCGCATACTCGTATCAGAAAACGGAGACATTAAGTTCTTAACTAAGCTTAAGAGACTTATGCGCGATAAATGCTTAAATGACTGGAGCCAGAATCTCAGAAAATCAGGACTTGAGCATTTCGATGCCTATTACAGCTTTATTGTAGGAGGCTGTTTAAGTTTGCTGCAGTATTGGTTCGCCGACGGAATGAAGGAATCACCTGAGGAGCTTGCTCAAATAACAGCGGCCTTTATCAATCAAACCTTGCGCTGATAATAACGAGTCTCATACTTTAAAATACAAATATTGACAAATCCATGTAAGTCTGTATAATACTCTTTGTTTTGCAAATCGTTTGCATTTGCATTTCAAATGCTTTTTTGATGTATTGAAGGATTTATTATGGATTTTTTTATTGATTCACTTAAAGACAGCTTAAGTCTTATACCGTTTCTTTTTATAACCTATGCCGCTATGGAGTTTTTAGAGCACCACGCAGGCAGTAAAAGTGCAGATGCGATCCATAAGGCAGGACCTGCAGGTCCGTTTATCGGAGGAATTATCGGAATTCTTCCTCAGTGTGGCTTCTCAGCGGCTGCCGCAAGCCTTTATGCAGGCCGTGTCGTAGGTATAGGAACATTGACAGCTGTATTCTTTTCGACTTCAGATGAAATGCTGCCGATATTTATTTCATCCTCAGTTCCTGCCGGTACTATTATAAAAATACTCTCATTAAAGGTCATCATTGCCGTGATTTCAGGCTATGCGGCTTCACTTATTTTCCGTTTGATGCATGTTGAACAGGAAAATGAACCTGACATACATACAGTATGTGAAGAGGAGCACTGCCACTGCGAACACGGAATACTGCATTCGGCTGCCGTGCATACGCTGAAGATATTCATTTACATATTCATAATCACTTTAGCATTAAACTATGTTATAGGCACAGTAGGAACGGATACTCTTTCATCACTGTTTTACAATATGCCGATGGTTCCGGAGCTTGTGACATCATTAATCGGTCTCATTCCAAACTGTGCATCCTCAGTAGTCATCACTCAGATGTATCTTGAAGGCATCATCGGTGCCGGAGCACTTATGTCCGGTCTGTTGGTAAATGCCGGTGTGGGTCTGTTGGTGCTCATCAGATTGAACAGACGAGCTCGTGAAAATAGTTTTATAATAATAATGCTCTATCTTATGAGCGTCTTTTGGGGTATTATCATAGATGCAATGAATATAGTCTTCTGAGGAGGGTATTATGACAGGTTCGGGCTATATAACGGCAGCAAGAACAAAAATACTTGAATATTTAAAGACAAACAGCAGCATCGCTGTCAATGTCAACGACATTCACGAATACCTTCACTCCATAGGCAGTGATGTTAATCCGACTACAATATACAGATATTTGGATAAGCTCACCTCCGAAGGCATCGTGATGAAATACAGCAGTGAAAACGGAAGCTCATCAGTTTATCAGTATTCTGAGCCGGGACATCGCTGTGATGAGCATCTTCATCTAAAATGCGTGCGCTGCGGAACCATACTTCACCTTGACTGTGACTTCATGCAGGAAATATCTGAGCATATCAAGGCAGAACACGGCTTTTCTATTCAATGCAAAAACTCTATAATATACGGAGTATGTTCAGAATGTGCCAATAAGGAGGCTTAAGTCAGCATGCTTAGATACATCCTCGGAATACCTATAGTCTTTTTTGGTGATAACATTATCAAAAACAGGGCGGAGCGCGTTCTCTCCGATGGTAAAGAGAAGGATCTTCTTCATAACAATATTCGATTAAAGCTTTTTCATAATAAAGGGGCGATGCTTAACACCGGTGATGCTCATCCGGAGCGCGTCGCTTATATTTCAGTGTCACTGTGCGTCGCGCTCAGTGTCATTTTTATTATGAGTCTTTTTTGCGGAAGAATTTCAAGATTCAGAGCGGCACTGTCAATGCTATTAGGCGGAGCATGGTCAAATGCCTATGACAGACTAAAAAGTGGCTATGTTGTTGATTATGTCAGCTTTCCGTTTTTGGGAAAACTTACTGCCCGTATCTTTGGTGATAAAGCCGGCCGCTTTGTAAGCGGAATAGTATTTAATATCTCCGACTTCTTTATAATCACGGGATGCATAATGACGGCGGTTTTTTCATGAACCTCTGACGCACAAATCATACAAGATATGCTAATCCCTGAGAAATCATACGGAATCTCATATTGTAATAAATATGCATATATAATCACAGAAAATCTTCAATGGTAAAAAATATGAACAGATCAAGAGTCGCAATAATCCCCTGCAGCAGCTATGAAGAAGAAGCCGTGTATAAAGCCGTGAAAGTCGGCGTAGATGTTTTGGGCGGAATCGAAAGTTTTGTAGGTTTAAAGGATAAGATTCTTATTAAACCTAATCTTTTATCACCTGCAGTGCCGGAAAAGGCAGTGACAACACATCCTGCCGTGACGGCTGCAATTTTCAGACTTCTGTCAGAGCATGGGTATAAATCCTTAAGCTACGGGGATTCTCCCGGACACGGAAGCATGGAGGCCTCAGCAGAAAAATCAGGGCACAGCGCTTATGCTATAAAATACGGAATCAAAAATGCTGATATGCAGCATGAAAAGCTTACAGTATTTACCGATGGACTTACAGCCAAAAGCTTTCACTTTACAAAAGCGGTTACAGAAGCTGATTCCATTATAAGTGTATGCAAGATGAAGACTCATGCGCTTGAAAAGATTACAGGTGCAGTGAAAAACGTGTATGGTTACATATGCGGTGCAAGAAAGGCAGCAGGACATGTAAGCTATCCAAATGCAGGTGTATTTGCCAGAATGCTCTGTGACATTCACAGGTATAAGAGTCCAAGACTTACTGTAATGGACGCCATTACTGCTATGGAAGGAAACGGACCCGGTTCAGGTGATCCGATAGACATGAATCTTATCATCATCTCTTCCGATCCTGTAGCTATAGATTCAATATTCTGTAATCTGGTCTATCTTGATCCGGAACTCGTTCCGACTTGTGTTCAGGGCGAAGCCATGGGTATAGGTCATTATAAGGAAGAAAATATAGAGCCTATACTCTGTGAGCTTATAAACGGTGAGTACATCAGCCGCGAAACAAATTTTGATGAGCTGAAAATGCGTTTCGGCAATTCTAAATTCAATGTTGACCGAACAGGAGATAAAAAAACCTTGTTAAGCCGCTACTCTGACATAATGACCGAGCTTGCAAGAAAGCCGTACATCGAAAAAGAAAAATGTATTCACTGCGGTATTTGTGTGGAGCATTGTCCGGTACCCGGAAAGGCTATTAGCTTTACCACCGAAGACAGAAATGCTCCGCCGTCATATGAATACAGCAAATGCATACGCTGTTACTGTTGTCAGGAAATGTGCCCGCAGCACGCTATAAAAGTTAAAGGACGAAGCTAAATATATATTAAATATAGGAGGAACCATGAAGTTTTACGGTTCGCTTAACTGCGATGACTGCAGAGCTGCTGCAGACAGACTTAAGGAAGCAGGCGTTGAATATGATTTTATAGATATCAATGCTTCCGTTGATAATCTGAAGGAGTTTTTAAGTCTCAGAGACAGAGAAGATAAATTTATTGATAAAAGAAAATGCGGTGAAATAGGTATTCCGTGCTATCTGCTTAATGACAATACCGTAACCTTTGATACAGATCGAGTTATCGGCATAAAAAAGACCTCATGGACCCAGTCAGTGACCGGAGTTCTTATAAAGGACGGATGTGTGCTTTTAGGACGACATACCTACGGCGCAGGAAAAGGAAAGCTAATTGTTCCCGGAGGCTATCTCACCATAGGTGAAACTCCTGAACAGGCTATAGTAAGAGAATATCTTGAAGAAACAGGCGTTGAAGTAAAACCGTTAAGCGTGATAGGCATACGCTTTAATAACCACGACTGGTATGTTGCATTTTCTCTGGAATATGTTGGCGGAAATGCTCACAGTGATCATGAAGAAAACAGTGAGGTTGAATGGCTTCCGATAGATGAAGCGCTCGAAAGAGATGATGTGCCTGATCTTACTAAGTATTTGATAAAGGCAGCTTTAAGTGAACATGATGCGCTGCCGCTTACGGATTTTAGGAATACGAATGAGAAGCGTGGGATCCCGACGCTGTATGCGAGAATGTGAATGCGTAATAATCGCGCTTTTCCGCTCTTCGAGCTCCCAAAGCGCTAAACCGCATTCGCATTCCGGACTACCGTCCTGCATGCTCATGCAGTTTACCTTCCAAACAAAAGAACCTGATCGTCTGCAAGCAGACTTCAGGTTCTTTTCCTTGTAAGGATTATTACGCAGAAAGAGGGATTTGAACCCTCGCGCCGCTATTAACGACCTACTCACTTTCCAGGCGAGCCCCTTCGACCACTTGGGTATTTCTGCAGTCGTGTTTTGTGCTTTTTTATCGCACTGCTGATAATAATATAATAAAGAGGCTTATCAGTCAAGTGTAGATTGTTTCATGCATCTACATCAAAACATGAAAAAAGAGCACCCTTAAGTGCTCTTCTTACGGAAAGGATGGGATTCGAACCCATGTGGAGTTGCCCCCAAACGGTTTTCAAGACCGCCTCGTTATGACCGCTTCGATACCTTTCCAAACGCATTACGCACGTATTAATATACTCTAACCGTATCTAAATGTCAAGCAATTTATGAAAAAGTTTTTTCTGCTTTTGACCCTGCTTTTGACCGCCTGATTTTTTACGTTTTTACTCCGATTGTTTTTCGTTATTCGCAGCTTCGGTATCGGCTGCATTTTCATTTGCTTCAGCTTCTTTAGCTTCCTTTATAAGACGTTCTTCTATCTCCCTACGCCTTTCTTCCATATAGACCTTGGCTATTATCATATCGTTAGGCGTTGTAAGCTTTATGTTTCTATAGTCTCCGCGTATTATGCGAACTCTTGTATCGGTCATATTTTCAACTATAACAGCGTCATCGGTTATTTTACTTGTATCGGAGTTATAGTCCTCTATGGTCTTGTACAGTGCTTTGTACGCCTTTAATATCAGTGAATATGAAAATGCCTGTGGCGTCTGTATGCTCCAAAGCTGAGCACGGTCTAAGGTAGACTGTGAGAATCCGTTTGAATCAGCTCTCTTTATCGTATCTGTCACCGGTACTGCTGCAACACACGCTCTTGTAAGCTGTACATATTTACAGCAGCGGTCTATAAGCTCATCATCAACAAACGGACGCACTCCGTCATGAATAAGCACGTAGTCGGTATCCTCCGGAACAGAATTTAATCCGTTATATACTGACTTAAATCTCTCATCGCTTCCCTCAGTGATATTGCGTACCTTGGTAAAGCCGTATTTCATACAAAGCTTCAGCATTTCATCTCCGCAGTCCTTCGGTATGACAAGTACTATATGGTCTATGTTGTCATTTTCCTGAAATGCTCTGATGGTATGCGCTACAACAGGTATGCCTTCAAGCTCAAGGAACTGCTTTTTTATTTTCGACTGCATTCTTCGTCCGCCGCCTGCTGCCATAATGACTGCTGTGTATACCGGTTTTTTCAACATTTTCATCCCCGCTTAATATAGTTATGCACGCTTATGACAGCGGCAGATTCGGAAGTGCATTAAGACTCTCATCGTCTCTTGTTCCTGCAAGGTATTCATAATATCCCGCCGCTGCGATCATGGCCGCATTGTCCGTACAGAACACAGGTTCCGGATAGAGACACTTTATTCCATGCTTTTCGCATTCCGCTTTCATAGCAGCTCTAAGCGCGGTGTTTGCGCTTACGCCTCCTGCTATAGCTACGGTTCCTATGCCATACTCCAGGGCACATTTCACAGTTCTTGATACCAACACATCTGTGACTGCCGCTTCAAATGACGCGGCAAGGTCACTGACATTGATATTTTCACCCTTCATCTGAGCGCCGTTTATATAATTAAGCACAGCTGATTTAAGCCCTGAGAATGAAAAGTCATAAGGACTGTCCTTGACCTCTCCTCTCGGAAATTCTATGGCATGAGGATTCCCTCCGACAGCAGCACGGTCTACCTTAGGGCCTCCCGGATATCCGAGTCCTACGGCTCTTGCAACCTTATCAAAGGTCTCTCCTGCCGCATCATCATGAGTTCTTCCTACGAGCTCAAAGCTCTTATAATCCTTAACCACTGCAAGATGTGTATGTCCGCCGCTTACAACAAGACATACATACGGCGGTTCAAGCTCCTTATGGGTTATATAGTTCGCTGCAATATGCCCCTCGATATGATTTACGCCTATAAGCGGCTTATCCAGAGCATATGCCAATGCCTTTGCCTCCGATACACCTACTAACAGCGCACCTACAAGTCCCGGGCCCTTAGTTACCGCTATGGCATCAATATCTGCAAAGCTCATGCCGGCTTCCTTAAGTGCCATTCTTATAACACCGTTAATATTTTCGCAGTGCAGTCTCGATGCTATCTCAGGAACAACACCTCCGTACACTGTATGAATGTCTATCTGTGATGAGATCACATTCGAAAGCACCTCTCTGCCGTTTCTGACAACGGCTGCCGCAGTCTCGTCACAGGAGCTCTCTATTCCAAGTATATTGATATTTTCTTTATTTACTGTTTTATCGGTATTTATCATCGCGTAATTATTCAATCCTCATCATAATTAAGCTCTGCGGTCATCCCGTCCTTGCCGCATTTTACAGCCGGAAAGACCTTCTTGAGCTCGTCAAGATACTGTTTCGGATTAACCATGGATGGGCTGTAATGTGTAAGCCACATCTGTCTCGGAGCCACCTTTGCCTCAGCTGCCATATGCACTGCCTCCTGCATAGTGCAATGCTTATAGCTTCTAGCCTTATCAGCACAATCAGGATCTCCGTACATGCCCTCGCATATAAAAATATCTGTATCGGATGCAGCATTTACAATATTGTCGCAAGGCCTTGTGTCAGTGGTATAAGTAACCTTGATACCTCTTCTTTCAGGACCCATGACCATTTCCGGTCTGTAAATGCTTCCGCTTCGCTCATCCTTGACTATTTCACCCTTTTGAAGCAGTCCCCAGCAATTCATAGGTATGCCCGCCGCCTTTGCAGCCTCAGGATCAAACTTACCCTTTCTCGGAACAGTGACACTATAGCCATAGCACGGTATAGCATGCTTAACTTTAAATGCCTTTATGACATAAGGTCCTAATTTATACTCTTCGGTATTCTGATCAAGCTCAATAAACCTCATCTCAAAGGAAAGCTCAGGCGCTATGCATCTTAAGGACTTAACTATATTAAAAAGTCCTTTAGGTCCGATCATTATGACCGGCTCGGTCCTATCGGAATTGGTCATATTTAAAAGCATTCCCGGAAGTCCTGATATATGATCCGCATGATAATGCGTAAAGCACATAATATCTATGGCTTTAGGTGACCAGCCGACCTCTTTAAGTGCTATCTGCGTGCCCTCGCCGCAGTCTATAAGTATATTTGAGCCCTCGCTTCTTAACATAAGGCTCGTCAACCACCTATGGGGCATAGGCGTCATTCCGCCTGTGCCCAGTAAACAAACATCTAACATTCAAACCTCATTATAACGGCATCCTCCTTCGGATCGTGATAATATCCTTTTCTGATGCCCTCTGCCTTAAATCCGGCGTTTTCATACATTTTTAATGCCGGTGTGTTTCCGGCTCTTACCTCAAGGAAAATGCTTCCGGCCTTTCTTATTTCAGCCTCCGAAATCAGTCTCCCTAGAAGTCTTCCTCCGATGCCCTGCCCTCTGTGTTCATCGGAAACAGCTATGAAAATAAGCTCCGCGTCGTCAAAGCATCTCAAAAGTGCATAGCCTATCGCCCCGTTTTTTTCTTCACCACAGCTATCATGAGCTGTTCCGGATGAAGTATTTATAGTATCCCGATCCTGCTTTGAGCCGTCTGCATCTTCTGTGACAGGCATTTTGGCATCTTCTGTGACCGCAGCGAGCAGACAGTCATAATCATTTATAACATTTTCTTTAAATGCCTCTCTGCCCCAACAGCTGTCCCGAAAGACATTTTTATCTATAGCCGCTATATCATCAAGCAGAGCATTCCTGTAATCATCACTAAGCTCTGCGGTCAGCTCTATGATCTTCATAATGCTTGCCCTTCTTTTAGTGCTGCTTCATTTTCTTAAGGCTGTGCTTTCCGGGATCCTCCAAAAGACCAGCCTCATTTTCACGCTCTGCCTGGGATTTTCTGAGATATTCAGGAGCGAAATCATCCGAATTCATAACACTTCCGCTGTAAAAATTTATCTTGTCGGCACCCAAACTCCTAACTTCTTCAGAGGATGTATTATGCTCTATCAGCCATTTTCTGTAAAGCTCCGCTCCTACAGAAGCAACATATGCTCCGCGCTGACGGTTAAATTCAGCTCCGGCAAAGCTTATATCGCCCTCAAGCTCCTCCGCTATAGTATCAGAATGAACAGGCACACCGTCTCCTACAAAGATAAATTCCTTCTCGGTATCAGGATAAAGCCCGGCTAATTTTGCTATAAATTCATGGATATCACAGGCATCCTCATCAATCAGTGAAGAGCCTCCCTGATATGCCGCACAATACACCTGTGAACGTCTCGCATCCATTATCGGGCATATGATCGCGTCGGTAATGCGGCTCAAAGGCCATCCGAGAGACATAAGTGTCGGAACGCTTACAACAGGCTTATCAAGTGCAAGAGCAATTCCCTTTGCTGTTGCTGCGCCTATCCTCAGGCCTGTAAATGAGCCCGGTCCCGCAGAGACTGCAATCGCATCGATTTCTTCTAACTTCATTCCCGAAATATCGCACATCGACCTGATCATCGGAAGCAAGGTCTCCGAATGTGTCAGCTTATTATTTATCGTAAACTCCGCCTTCAGCAAATCATCATCGACTATTGCCGCAGAAGCCACAAGTCCCGATGATTCTATCGCGAGGATCTTCATAATATCCCCTCCCTGTCTATGCTTATGACTCTAAAGTCATTGCCCTTTTCTAATTCTCTTTCTATCGTAATGTGAACAGCACTTTCCGGAATTAGCTCTTCGATAAGCTCTGACCATTCAACAAGACAAACTCCTTCTCCGAAGAAATACTCCTCATAGCCTATAGCTTCCATCTCGCTCGGATCTCCGATCCTGTACACATCAAAATGATATAAAGGAAGCCTTCCTTCAGGATATTCCTTTATAATCGTAAATGTAGGCGAAGTCACAGGCTCTTTAATACCGAGACCTTCCGCAAAGCCCTTTGCGAATACAGTCTTACCGGCACCGAGATCGCCATCCAGACAATAAACATCTCCCGGTTTTACCTTAAGCGCTGTCCTTTTTCCTGCCTCAAAGGTCTCATTCTCCGAGACCGTCTCAATTGTAAATATCATTTTATTCATAGCATTTACAGTATATCACATAATCCAGTCTGCTTGAAAGATGTATGGCTTGTATGATATATTATTTTATTATGGATAAAAATTTAGAAACCGCTTACAAAAAAATAGGACGCTACAGCCTGTGGTTTGCTATTGCAGGCATCATATGCTATATGACCTTCTTCCCTGACGGCATATTCTACAGCTTTTTCTGCGGAATTATGGCAGTCGCCAGCTTTATCGTTGCAAAGCGCAGCTGTAGGAGCGCCGGTTCTGTCGCAGGACTTATAATTGGAATTATAGATATCGGCATGGGAGTTATGGCTTTTTACGGACTGTATCTTATCTATTCTGCTGCCGCGGATCCGGTAGTAGGGCCTAAGGTCGCACAGTTTCTTTCCAACATGCTCGCTCAGTACGGAGTTTCCTTAGACCAGTTTATAAGCACAATGTCACGTTGAAAAATAATGACTTAATTCTTACTATGACCTACTATAACCCCAGGATCAAAAGTTCAACATCTTATTTCGAATTACAAAGCATATATAACAGCGAACAGGCGGCAGATGATCTGCCGCCCGTTCTATATTATTTAAGAAGGTTTTAAATATTTTGTTTATGCCATTTGTTATATTGCAGTATATTTAAAATTGGCTTTGATTAAAAAAATATGAATGAATCATCGTGAAACTGATGCTCCTAAATCGCTGCACTGTTCCTTTGCGGCATCATCAGGTGTTTCATGAGCCATAACGCATTCTGTGCAGAGGCTTACTCCGCTGTCCTTTGCATCTGCCTCCCATGCACGCATCCAGTCTCCGTCACCCCATCCGTATGAGCCGAAAAGAGCAACTCTTTTTCCGCCAAGCTCACTCTTTACAGCTTCCCACATAGGTTCAAACTCTGTTTCCTCAAGCTGTTCAGCACCCATTGCCGGGCACCCGAAGGCAATTCCTGTATATCCGGATATCTTATCAGCTCCGAATTCGCCGGCTGTGAAGATATCCACCTCAGCTCCTGCCTTTTTTGCGCCTTCTGCAACAGCATCTGCCATCGCCTGTGTATTTCCGGAACCGCTCCAGTATACTACAGCTACTTTACTCATTTTATTGTTTCCTTTCTTTGTAAGCATTAAACATTGGATGTCATGCTAAATTACATTTATTTGAACGCCTTTGATCAGGCATTGCATGCCTATTTATCATAAAATCTACGAATCACACTGCCACTAACAGTTCAGCGATAGTTTTCCCGCTTTTTAGCATTTTGCAATAGGTTTCAGTGCATTTATTGTAAATGTCAAATTTCTTTTTTGCGGCTTCTTCATCGCCGTATACCTTCCAGCTTCCGATGCATTTATAATTTGCGGCGCTGTTTTCCATAAAGCCCTTTACATCCTCCGGAGGATAACTCAGAAACAGTCCTATTTCATGGGGGAATTCATGCTGTGTTCTGATCCTTTCCGCAAGCTCCGTGAGACATTCAGTATAAGATGTGCTTTTGTAGCCGGCCTTTTTCAGTATCGCTCTCGCAGCAGGCTCTTCAAGATCGGCCTTTAGTCTTTTAGGCCTGAACATGTATACAAGAACATTATTTCTGACGAAGTTGACCGGGATCATACATAGTCCCTTTGAAATTAATGTTCTGTTATATTCGGCCATTTGCTCAATGACTTCGCTCTTTGATTCCATAGGGCAAAGAAATAAACTTCCTGTTTTGACTCCCGCCAAGGTCGGTGACCCGTACCTGACAAAATATTCCTCTGACATACGTTATGCATTCCTCTCGATAACATAGCTTTACTTTTTTGTCATAAAACTATGAAGATAGTTATTTATCTAATCTGCTATACATTCAGACAGCTGCCAAGGAAGTATGTTCCTTCAGCACTCCTCTTAATGCAGAAATCGAGCTTGAATGACATCTCGCGATAACTGTATCCTTCTGCGCCTCTGATACAGCCACATTCAGCATTTTATGTGACATGGTGTTTGTAAAGAACACCATCAAATCAGGATTTCCTATCTTACTTCTCAGATTTCCTGATGGTTTAGTAAATACCTTTGCTGTGCAGTTAAACTCTTTGCAAAGATCCTTATAACGGCGTTCCATGCATTCATTTCCGCCAAGTATTACTACACTCATATATACTCCTGTCAGATCCTTCTTAATTGGACTTTCCGTATTTCACGCTCATTGTTAGCATAAGCTAACTTAAGTGTAAAAAAATATAATTATCCGCTAAGTTGATCAAATATATGCATTGGTCTATTTCATACTATTTTGCTTTTATTTGTTAGCCTCAGCTAACATATTGATATAATATAAAAAAACCGGAGCTGTCTCCGCTCCGTTTGGACAAAAGACAGCTCCGTTTGGTTTAAATTATGTGTTTATTTTATTATTCATCCTCCAAAAGATTCGTCATGCTCTTTAAGCTGATGCCGATAGTCGATACATTATGTAATAATGCTGATGTTGCAGGCGGAAGTATTCCGAGCACTCCTAATGCTATGAGTCCCGAATTAAATCCCATTATAAATCTGTAATTATAATGTATCCTCTTCATCAGGAGCTCGCTCAATACTCTCAAGGTTATCAGTGAATGAAGATCATTTGTGCCTATAGTTACATCGGCAACCTCTCTTGCTATTGCCGCACCCTCACTTATGGCAATGCCGACGTCGGCCTCTGAAAGCGCCGGCGTATCATTTACACCGTCACCTATCATGATGACCTTTCTTCCCGCTGCATGCTCTTTTCTGATAAAGTCTGCCTTGTCCTCCGGCATTACCTCCGAGTAAACCTCATCCAATCCAAGCTTCTCAGCAACCATATTTGCTGTTCGTCTGTTGTCTCCGGTCATCATTACGACCTTGCTGAAACCGATTTTGTGAAGCTTTTCAACCACACTCGGTGCCTCTTCCTTTAACGGATCTTCTATGCATATGATAGCGGCAAGCTCTCCGCCGAGTGCAAAGTAAAGGCGTGAATATGCGTCTGTCACTGTATTGAACTTTATTAGCTCATCCTCGGGTACAGTGCAGTTTTCCTCTTCAAATACAAAATGATAGCTTCCTATAAGGGCTCGCTGTCCTGCTATGGTGCTGACTATTCCGTGCGCAACAACATATTCTACCTTTGAATGGTTCTCATCCTCATGAGGTGCCTTCTTCTTTGCCGCTTCTACCACAGCCTTAGCCATCGAATGCGGATAATGTTCCTCAAGGCAGGCTGCCATGCGGAGCATTTCCGTAGCATCATGTCCGCCGAACGGTATTACATCTACTACCGTAGGAGTTGCCTTTGTTAAGGTTCCGGTTTTATCAAACACTATTGTGTCGGCCTCTGACACTGTCTCCATATAAACTCCGCCCTTTACGGAAATGTTTCTTTGACCGGCTTCTCTTATGGCAGAAAGCACAGACAACGGCATTGCCAGCTTCAACGCACATGAGAAGTCCACCATAAGTATGGATATTGCTCTTGTAGCATTTCGTGTTACAGCATATGTCAGTAATGTACCTATAAGGCTGTACGGAACAAGATGATCTGCAAGATGCGAAGCCTTGTCCTCCGTATTGGATTTAAGCTTCTGAGATTCCTCTATCATCCTGACTATTCTGTCATACTTGCCGCCGCCCTTTGACTGAGTGACTCTTATAGTACATTCACCGTCATCCACTACTGTTCCGGCATATGCATAGCTTCCGTCAGTACATCTTACCGGCTCTGATTCTCCGGTTATATAGGCCTGGTTTATCATAGCCTCACCGTTTACGACCTTACCGTCAAGCGGAACCATATTTCCTGTTCTTACAACAACAAGATTCCCTGCGGAAATTTTATTTATAGGTGTAAGCACCTCTGTTCCATCCACAATGAGCCATGCATTTTCAACTCCCAATGACATTGCGCTTGCAAGATCTGCCACAGATTTTTTCTGTGTCCACTCTTCAAGTGTTTCTCCTAATTTAAGAAGAAACATTATTGATGATGCCGTATCAAGATCGCCTCGTACCATAGACGTGGTTATTGCTACCGCATCAAGGACTGCAACCTCAATATGCCCTCCTGCAAGTATCTTCAATGCCTTGAAAATGTATTTTGCATTCTTTACGATTGCTGCCGCCATACGGATCGGCACGGGTAAAACGGTTTTGCTTATGACACGTCCGGCAACCTGTACAAATATTTTATCTTCATATTCTCTGCTTAAAGCTCTTCCGGTATGCTCCGGAACCAATGAAGTATTGTCTTCGTAAGAGAAATCAGCAAGTGCATTAATGATTTCATCTCTGCTGCATTTATATCTTATAATTGCATCGCAGGTGCGGTCATAAACCTTAACATCACTCACGCCCTGTATTGATTTTAAATAGTATTCAAGAATATCCGCCTGATCCAGACTCATACCGTACTGAACGGCACGCACTCTGATCCTGCCTGAGGATTCATGTATGATCCTGCATTTCAATTTAAGCCACCTCCGGCCTTTTTTTGTAAAAAAAGCTGCCGCAAAAGCGGCAGCCGATAGCATAACTATTATTATTCTGTCACAGCCTCTGCTGATGCAGCTGCTCTCTTGGCATGATCCTCAATAACTCTGTTTCTTGCCTCAGCATATGCAACATTTAATTCCTTTGCATCTGCAAGGATATCCTCGCAGTCAGCCTTGACATCAGTGATTCCTGCCATAATATAGTCTTTTTCACGAAGCAGCGCTGCTGTCCCGTAGGTATATACCTTCTTTGCGTCTGCAGAACGTAGTATTCTTACTCCGAGTGTTGCCGCAAGAGCGCCTCCGGCTGCAAACAATGCCTTATTTAAACCGATCATAATTATTACCTCCTTCAGATGAAATCATGTCTAAGTTATTATTTTCATATCCGGAGTTTACATTTTAAATATTTCTGTAACCTCTGATTTTTTGTATTATATTCTCTGGGCGCTGTATTTTCAGCTCCGTTTCGACCGATTTACCTCCCTGAACGATAGGTTTGGCTCCATATGGACACAACTCAGGCATTTTTTATGTTTCTGTAAACCTTTGGTGTAGTTCCCATAACATCTTTAAACGCCTTTGCAAACTTACTTCCGTTGTCAAATCCGTACTTTCCGGCAATCTCCAGAACAGGAACATCAGTTTCTTTAAGCATTACCGCAGCTGCTTTCATTTTCTGTTCTCTGATATAAGCATGAACCGACATTCCGTACACTGCTTTAAAGCAATTCTTAAGCTGTGTCTGAGATACATGAAAATGTGCCGCAAGCTCATTGACCGTTATTTTCTGATCCATTCGCTCAGACATATATGTACCTGCATCCTTTGCAAGTCTGACTCTGCCGATTGGATTTGCTTCGATCATCGTTTTTTGAGGCTCGGTATTATTCAGGAAAAGCATGAGCTCAAGCACCTTCAGCCTGAAAAATCCTTCTCTCATGCCCTTTGGTATATTTCTGTACCCGGCAAAAATACTTTTAACCCCTTGATTTTCTCTGATTACATAAAAGCCTTTTTCTTTGCAGAACTTATTACATAATTCCTCAGGTTTAACATTTATGCCATCAAAGAATACTGACATATCACTTGGCGCTGAGTTAAGATCAAGCTTAATGCTTATTCCCTTAAAATGTCCGAGCGGATAATATCTTGAGCCTTCAAAAATATCTCTTTGGCTGAGTGCAAGATCTCCGTCAGACAGATAATGAAACTTTCCTGAATCCTTATACTCGATACGGCCATCAAAACAATAGTCAATATACAAATGTTTCGGCCCGTTAGTTTCCGGCTCAATATATTGCTTTTGTTTCATGTCATAGCATATTAATTCAATACCCTGAAACAATTTATATGAGCTTATGATTGCACTGCTGTCTTCATTATTTACATTTCCTGCTAAAGACATCATTTTATTTTTTTGCTTTGCTGCTATTTGCCGCATGACTCAGGCTGCAGCCCGGGCATCCTCCCGGACAACAGCTGCAGCCTCCGCCGATTCCGCCTGCGGCCTTTATACGTTTCCTGGTCCTGATCTCCTTTATAATGATCCATACGCATATAAGTACAATAATTCCGCATACTGCCATATTTGCAAGATTTTCAGTTAACCATCCAAGCATAATTGCCGCCTCCTTAATTACTTTTTCTTTTTAGGATCCTTGAAGAAACCCATTATCATTTTTATGCAGAGAATGCATACAACTGCAACTGCTGCAAGAATGACCGCATCCACAGGTCCTATTGAAAGTGTAGTCTCCATAATAGCTCTTACGCTGTAGCTCTTACTGCAACCTTTCTCTTGTTAGGATCCGGTCTGAACAAAAGGTAAAGCACAACTGCAAGAAGAACTATACCAACAACTGTTCCGACACCGAAGGCAAGCTCTCCGATAAGGAATCCTCCTACCTGATATACTATAAGTGCAACTACGTATGAAAGAACATTCTGGAAAATTATTGTATACCAGAAATACTTTTTATCGCCCATTTCCTTTGCAAGTGTTGATATAGCTGCAAGGCAAGGTGAATCAAACAAATTGAATAACAGGAATGAAATAGCTGCAATGTTTGACGGGAAGAACGCTGCAAACTGGTTGTGCATATCAACCGCATATTCTTCAACTTCTCCGAGTCCTGCAAGAACTCCCATTGTTGAAAGGATTCCTTCCTTAGCAACGAAGCCTGAGATCGAAGATGCAACTGCCTGCCATGTTCCGAAGCCCAGCGGTGCAAAAATCCATGCAATTGCTCCGCCGATAGTTGCAAGGAGACAATTTTCAGTATCTACAAGTCCGAATGCTCCGTCCTGGAATCCGAAGCTTGCAAGGAACCACATTACTGCACAGCATACGAAGAGGATAGTTCCTGCCTTCTTAAGGAATGCCCAAACTCTCTCCCATACATGAAGCAGAACTCCCTTTGCTGAAGGGATGTGGTACTGAGGAAGCTCCATAACAAACGGTGCCGGATCTCCTGCAAACATTGAAGTTTTCTTTAAAATAATGCAGGCAATAATAATTATTGCAATTGATGCAAAGTAGATAAGCGGAGCAAACCACCAGATTCCGTCACCTAAGATGAATCCTGAAATAAGAGCAATTACCGGAAGCTTAGCACCGCAAGGCATGAAGGTTGTCGTCATCATTGTCATGCGGCGATCCTTTTCCTGCTCGATAGTACGAGTAGCCATAATTCCCGGAACTCCGCAGCCTGTACCGATCATGAAAGAAATGAATGACTTTCCTGAAAGTCCGAACTTACGGAAGATCCTGTCCATAATAAATGCAACTCTTGCCATGTATCCGCAATCCTCAAGAATTGAAAGGAACAGGAATACTATAGCCATCTGAGGCGCAAAGCCGACAGGCGCTCCTATACCGCCTAAAATACCGTCAACTACCAGTGAGATGACCCAATCCGATGCACCTACATTTGTAAGGAAGGTCTCAGCTCCGCCCTGTATCCATTCTCCGAAAAGAACGTCGTTTGTCCAGTCAGTAACCACTGTTCCTATGGTGGATACAGCAATATAGTATACGAAGGTCATGATAACTACAAAGATAGGAAGTGCAAGCCATCTGTTTGTAACTATCTGGTCTATCTTATCTGATGTTGAAAGCTTTCCTGCATTCTTTTTATTATAGCAGTCCTTTATAATGCTTGTGATATATGAATATCTCTCATTTGTAATGATGCTTTCAGAATCGTCATCATGTGCTGTCTCAACAGCTTCAATTGCTGCATCTGCCTTAACATGGAGCTTTTCAATAACCTTCTGATCACGCTCAAAAAGCTTGATCGCATACCATCTCTTCTGCTCTCCGGAAACTACTGAAGGAAGCTTTCCTTCAATATCTGTAAGTGCAGCTTCAACATCAGGTGCAAAGGTACGAGGCTGAGGGATCTTCTTATCCTTTGCAGCATTGATTGCTGCAAGAGCAACTTCACTTACTCCTTCTCCCTTAAGTGCTGAAATGCCGACTACAGGGCATCCGAGCTCCTTTGAAAGAGCCTCCTTATTAATAACATCGCCGTTCTTATTGACAACGTCCATCATGTTAAGTGCAACGACTACCGGAATTCCGAGCTCAAGCAGCTGAGTCGTAAGATAAAGGTTACGCTCAAGGTTTGAACCGTCAATAATATTGAGCACCGCATCAGGCTTTTCATCCATAAGATAATTTCTTGCAACAACTTCTTCAAGTGTATACGGTGACAGGGAATAAATACCCGGAAGGTCAGTTATAACAACGTCTTCATGCTTTTTGAGCTTTCCTTCCTTCTTTTCTACCGTAACTCCCGGCCAGTTTCCAACATACTGGTTGGAACCTGTAAGGGCATTGAACAGTGTAGTCTTTCCACAGTTCGGGTTACCCGCAAGGGCAATTGTAATACTCATCCTTTTTTCCTTCCTATCAAAACAGTTTTCTGAATTTATATTTTCAGGTCCGACTTTCTTTCGGATCGTTATGACCAAATAATCAGCCTTCGATAGCTATCATTTCCGCATCGTTCTTGCGGATAGTAAGCTCGTACCCTCTTACTGTAACCTCTACCGGGTCTCCGAGCGGAGCAACCTTGCGAATGTAAAGCTCTACTCCCTTTGTGATCCCCATATCCATTATTCTTCGCTTAATAGCTCCTTCTCCGTTTATCTTCGCAACCTTAACCGTTGTTCCGACATTTGCGTCCTTCAGTGTTTTCATACTGCTCTCCTTTATATCATCTTAATAAACACTATCGTTTATATTTACTGTTCCGGTCAGACGAATATTTTCTGCGCCATTTCATTACTGAGCGCAACTCTGACACCTTTTATACTGACGATCAGATTTCCGTTTATTGAGGAAACGATCTTTACCGAGCCTCCGGCAACAAACCCCATATCTGCAAGATGTTGTCTGACCTCAGAACCTCCGCCTATTCTTGTTATTACATGATCTGTGTCCTTATCTGCAAATGTTAATGGCATCATGCTTCTCCTTCCTGTTCTCAGACATTTCTACTCAGTGGTTCCTGATGTACGCCTCTTTCTTCATGCAGCTAAGCTACAATGCGCTTGTTAGCTTTGGGTAACTGTATTTCAAAAAATATATCGACTTTACGTTTCAGTGCCGAATATGCTGTTAGCCACAAGTAACCGTTTTCCAATATTAAAGTTAGCTTTTGTTAACTTATATTTAAAAATCCAGTTAGCCCAATTTAACTTTATATATCAATATTCACTATTATCAATATGAATATTCAGATATTTATAGTTAGTTTATGCTAACTTTTAGTTTAAATAAAAAGTTAGGCTCTGCTAACTTTCAATAATTTACTACTATCTTTTTCTTTTGTAAATACCCAAATGGATTTTTTTATCAGTTTGTGGATATTTTTTTATTTTTATACAGCGTTCTAGGTAAACATAAAAAAATAAGTTTACTTTTATCCAACATAGCTGCCATTGGGTAAACCAATTAAGCTAATCAGCTTCAAAGAAGCTTTGACAGATAAAGTAAACTTATTAGTTAAATTATTTTTACAACTTATTCTACACCTTCACCCTTGCTCACCTCATTGCCGTTAAGCTCATAGTGAGTAACCGTACTCCAGTCTCTGCGAAGTACCATATCAGCTGTCAACGCTGTATCATCATAGAGTATAGACCACTGAGTGTTGCTTGTCACATCGCCATCCTTTGGCTCCTGCGAGGCTGCTTTAAGTGCAGTCCACGCATCCTCACGGTCTATCGTCTCATTGTCTCCGAATATTTCCTCCATCGCATCATAACGTTCCCTGCCGTGTCCGTATGGATCATTATGCTGATTCGGCAAGACAAGATCCTTATACATAATAAAGAAGTTTGTCACAGCTCTCGATGGTGTCACTATCATATCTCTAAGTCCGCTGTTACAGTCATATTCTACAACTCTGCTGTCCCCATTTGCATCAGTTATGAAGAAGTGATAATCTCTGCCGTTTGCCGCAAACATATCATAGCTCTCAAGCAGCTCCACAGCCTCCTGTGTACTTGCCGCACGATCAAGCACTAGTCTTATCGCCAACGAGGTAGCAATAACCGGTTTACCTGTATTCTGAACAGTCGGTTCACTGTCCAATGTCAGAACCGCCATTGACACGCCCTTTTCATTCATTCCGTCCAGACATATAAATGGAGCTGTGAGACATGCCATCTTCTTTGCCATGCTTTCATCAGGAATGTCTGCGCCTATATTATCAAGTGCCGCAAATGCTACTGATTTATATCCGTCTTTCGGCGTACAATATATCATCAACGCGGAGGTATCATATTTAAAATCATAGTTTCGTCCCATTAAAATGTTTCCCTCTGGAGAAGTTACGCTGAATGCACTGCAGCCAAAGCTAGGGACCTCTATATGCACTGGCAGAAGAGGAAGCGCCTCCGCTACTATCGCATCTATCATAGTCTGAGTATCGCTTATTCCGTGATCTATAACATCATCTAAGCTATAGTCGTATTTGACATCCATTTTGTACACATTATACTCATCATAATCGGTAAGTTTCTCTATGCTTCCTATTGTTTTAAACCTTGACGAATATATTGCCAAAAAAATTATAATAATCAATGCTGCAATCGCTGTCACAGCTAAAACGATTCTCCTTACTATGTTCTTCATGCTCCCCTCCATGTGATCTTATCGTGACTTCCGAATCTAATTTATAAGTATAAGTTTTTATATATTTTTATAATAGCATATTTTAAATTCCTCCTCTATGACATTTTATGTAAAGTAACAGCCGCTGTGACACCTTGCCTATCTGCAATATGTCATAGCGGCTGAATTAACTACTTTATTGATTTGTATCAGTCTGCGTCCGCAACTCTTCTGTCAGGCTTTCCAAGCTGTACCCACTTAAGATATGCGCTGATGAACTGATCGATATCACCGTCAAGCACAGCCTGTGCATTTCCGGTCTCTTCACCTGTACGTGCATCCTTTACCATGGTATAAGGCTGAAGAACATAGTTTCTTATCTGGCTGCCCCATGCGATATCCTTAACCTCACCTCTGATATCGGAAAGCTTCTCTGCATGAGCCTGCTGCTGAAGCATGAAAAGCTTAGCCTTAAGCATTGCCATAGCCTTATCCTTATTCTGGAACTGTGAACGCTCCTCCTGGCAGGCACAAACGATTCCGGTAGGAATATGTGTTATACGTACCGCTGATGAGGTTTTGTTGATGTGCTGACCGCCGGCACCGGATGAACGATATGTATCGATCCTGAGATCTGAAGGGTCGATATCGATCTCTATTGATTCATCAAGCTCAGGCATTACATCCACAGAGCAAAATGAAGTCTGACGCTTACCCTGTGCGTTAAAAGGAGATATACGTACAAGTCTGTGAACTCCCATTTCAGATTTTAAAAGTCCGTAGGCATTTTCACCTTCAACTGTAAATGTTACGCCCTTTATACCGGCTTCGTCGCCTTCCTGATAATCCATAAGCTTAATTGTCATGCCATGACGCTCGCACCAACGGCTGTACATACGATAAAGCATCTCGTTAAAGTCCATAGCCTCAGTTCCGCCTGCTCCGGCAGAAAGTGCAACTATAGCATTATTGTGGTCGTATTCTCCGGAAAGCAGGAGTGATGTACGCATATCCTCAACATCGGCCTTGAACTTCTCAAGCTCTTCACCGGCCTCTGCCGCTATATCTTCATCATCTTCCTCAACGCCCATCTCGATAAGAGTCTCTATATCCTCAAACTGCTTTAAAAGAGACTCATATCTCGATACAGCCCCCTTCATGCTGTTTGCTTCTTTTACTATCTTGGTGGACTTCTCAGGATCATCCCAGAATCCCGGCTCCTCCATTTGTCTTTCCATCTCGGCTATACGCTGCTTTTTATTATCAAGGTCGAGCGAGCCCTTTATTTCATCCAAAGCCGGCTTGTATGAGCCTAACTCGGATTTATAATTGTCAAATTCTATTAATGCCATCCGGCCTCCGATCTGTACTGATAATTTATGTGTTTACACAGTTATTTGATTATTACATCTTCGGCAGAGTGATCTGATCTCCCTCCTGAAGGTTGCGTCCGTGACACTGCTTGAACTTCTTTCCGCTTCCGCATGGGCATGGATCATTAGGGTAGATTTTCCTGATCTCACGCTTAACCGGTGCCTTAGGTGCAGAATCATCTCTGTTTGTTCCGGTTATCTTGGCTGCTGGCTCACGCTCTACCTTCTGCTCTACCTGAAGGTGATAGAGAACTCTTACGGTATCCTCTTTTATACCGGCGATCATGCCCTCGAACATTTCGTAGCCCTCTGTCTTATACTCAACAAGAGGATCCTTCTGTCCGTAGGATACAAGGCCAATACCTTCTCTGAGCTGTGTCATATCATCGATGTGGTTCATCCACTTATTATCGATAACCTTTAAGAGCACAACTCTCTCTGCTTCTCTGAGCTGTTCAGGATCAGGGAACAGAGCTTCCTTTTCCTCATAAAGCTTAATTGCCTTTTCCTTAAGAAGCTGCTTTAAGGATTCCTTCGTAAGCTGTCCGAATTCCTCCTTGCTCATCTTCACTGCAGTAAGAGGAATTATAGGAAGAAGCATGTTGTTAAGTTCCTGCACATTCCACTCCTCCGGCTTCTGCTCCTCAGAGATAGTCATATCAACAGCATTGTCCACGATATCCTGTGCATAGCCTATAATAACGTCACGCATGCTTATTCCGTCGAGTACCTTCTTACGCTCTGCATACACAACATCTCTCTGCTCATTATTAACTTCATCATATTTAAGAAGCTGCTCACGCACTCCGAAGTTATTAAGCTCTATCTTCTTCTGAGCATTCTCGATAGCCTTTGAAAGCATCTTATGATGTATCTCTTCACCTTCTGCAACGCCTAAGGCATTAAACATTGACATAAGGTTATCTGCTCCGAAAAGTCTTAAGAGCTTATCCTCAAGTGAAAGATAGAATCTTGATTCACCCGGGTCACCCTGACGTCCGGCACGTCCTCTGAGCTGGTTATCGATACGTCTTGACTCATGTCTTTCTGTACCGATTATCTTGAGTCCTCCGAGCTTTAATGCCTCATCGTCAAGCTTGATGTCGGTTCCTCGTCCGGCCATGTTGGTAGCAATAGTAACGGCTCCGTGCTGACCTGCCTGAGCAACGATCTCAGCCTCCTTCTCATGGAATTTGGCATTAAGAACATTGTGAGGAATACCTCTGCGCTTAAGCATTCCTGAAAGAAGCTCTGAGGTCTCAATAGTAACAGTACCTACAAGCACAGGCTGTCCCTTTCTGTATGCCTCCTCTACAGAATCGCATACAGCGTGGAACTTTTCCTTTTCTGTCTTATATACTGCATCATCATAGTCTATTCTTGCGATAGGCTTATTGGTAGGAATAACGATAACGTCCATTCCGTAAATGTTTCTGAACTCTTTTTCCTCGGTCTGAGCAGTACCTGTCATACCTGACTTCTTGTTGAACTTGTTGAAGAAGTTCTGGAAGGTAATAGTAGCAAGCGTTCTGCTCTCCTTCTTAACATCAACATGCTCCTTGGCTTCGATAGCCTGATGAAGTCCGTCCGAATAACGGCGTCCCGGCATAATACGTCCGGTAAACTCATCTACGATAAGTACCTCTCCGTCCTTTACAACATAATCCTTGTCCTTATGCATGGCATTGTGCGCACGAAGAGCAAGTATGATGCAGTGCTGTATCTCAAGATTTTCAGGATCTGCGAGGTTGTCTATATGGAAGAAGTTCTCGACCTTCTTTACACCTTCCTCGGTAAGAGAAACATTTTTCTCCTTCTCGTCATAGATGTAATCTCCGGTCTCCTCTATCTCTTCTCCGAGGATAGCATTTATCTTTGAGAATTCTGCTGAAGCCTCACCTCTTTCAAGCTGTCTGGCAAGAACGTCGCAGGCTTCATAAAGCTTTGTGCTCTTTCCGGACTGTCCCGAAATGATAAGCGGTGTACGCGCCTCGTCGATAAGAACTGAGTCAACCTCATCGATGATAGCATAATCAAGATTTCTGAGAACCAGCTGCTCCTTATAGATAGCCATGTTGTCTCTCAGATAATCGAAGCCGAGCTCATTGTTTGTGACATAGGTAATGTCACAGGCATAAGCCTGCTTTCTTTCTGCACTGGTCATAGTATTGAGCACAACACCCACGCTGAGTCCGAGGAATTCATGAACTCTTCCCATCCACTCAGCATCTCGCTTTGCAAGGTAGTCATTGACTGTTACGATATGAACACCTTTGCCTGCAAGTGCATTAAGGTAAGCCGGGCAGGTAGAAACAAGAGTTTTACCTTCACCTGTTCTCATTTCGGCGATTCTTCCCTGATGAAGCACCACGCCTCCAACGAGCTGAACACGGAAATGCTTCATTCCGAGCACACGCTTTGAGGCCTCTCTTACTGTTGCAAATGCCTCAGGAAGAATGTCATCCAGAGTCTCTCCGTTTGCAAGTCTCTCCTTAAATACGACTGTCTGATTCTTGAGTTCATCATCTGTCATTGCTGTCATGACAGGATCAAGTGCCTCAATTTTATCCACTATCGGATTTATTCTCTTCAGCTCGCGCTCACTGTGTGTGCCGAATAATTTTTCTGCAATATTTGCCATCTAAACTCCTAATTCGCTTATTTTTTCAAAAGCTCCAGCGCCGCACTGTAAATGCGGTCAGCCGAAGGGAATATGTTTGACTCTAATTTAGGTGCGCTCGGTATAGGACAGAATGCTGCTCCGAGTCTCTTTACCGGTGCCTTCAGCTTATAAAAGGCTTCACTTTCCATTATTACCGAGGATATTTCTCCGCCGAAGCCTCCGAACTGAACTGCTTCGTGAACAGCTATGGCGCGGCCGGTCTTTGAAACTGATTCAATGATAGTATCAGTATCAAGCGGTGAAAGCGTCCTTAGATCTATTACCTCGGCAAAATAGCCGTCTGCTTCAAGTTTCTTTGCTGCTTCAAGGCACATTCCTGTCATACGTCCGTAGGTGATAAGGCTTATATCCTTGCCTTCACGCTTTATATCTGCTTTTCCGAACGGTATGGTATATTCCTCCTCAGGAACCTCTCCCACTGTATCGTAAAGCAGCTTCTCCTCTAAGAATATTACAGGATCATTATCTCTTACAGCAGTCTTCATAAGTCCCTTTGCATCATAAGGCGTTGAAGGAACAACTACCTTAAGTCCGGGCACATGGCAGTACATATTCTCAAGAGACTGAGAATGCTGAGCTGCCGCTCCGGTTCCTGCACCTGCCGCTGCTCTTATGACCATAGGTACATTTAAAGCTCCGTTATATACAAAATGTATCTTTGCTGCCTCGTTCATTATCTGATCCCAGCAGACACCCATAAAGTCCGAAAACATGTATTCGACTATAGGTCTCATGCCGGTAACTGCCGCACCGATAGCAGCACCTGTAAATGCTGTTTCCGATATAGGAGTCTCAAGTATCCTGTCACTTCCGAACTCCTCTATCATTCCTTCAGTTACTCTGAAGCCACCGCCGTATACGCCAATGTCCTCGCCGATCATAATGACACTGTCATCACGCCGCATTTCCTCAGACATCGCCTCACGAATGGCCTCTCTATATGAAATTTCCTTCATAATATATCTTAATGCCCCCGTCAGTCAGCATAAACCAGCTTTTCAAGTTCATCCTTTGTCATGTCAGCCACCGGCTGTGAAACAGCAAACTTTTCAGCTTCTTCAACTGCCTTTTCGGCATTTAAAGTTACAGCATCAATCTCCTCCTTATTCATGATGCCCTCATCAAGAAGATATTTGCTGTATCTGTCTATAGGATTTCGCTCTGTCCAGTTTCTTATTTCGTCTTCACTCCTATAGCTGTTTGTGTCTGACTTTGAATGTCCCGATACTCTGTAGGTATGCTCCACCACAAGGCACGGGCCTCCGCCGTTTATGACATATTCTCTTGCCTTCGCAACTGTATAAAGTACCTTGAGCACATCATTGCCGTCAACTTCAAATGGTTTAAGTCCGAAAGGCATTGCTCTTTTTACAAAATCAGCATCTGCCGAAGCCTTATCAGGAGGCGTCGAGACAGCAAACTGATTCTCTATAAGTACGAAAATAACAGGCAGCTTCCAGGCTCCTGCTAAATTCATCGACTCTAATACTGCTCCCTGATTGGCTGCGCCGTCTCCGAAGAAACAGACTGAAACTCTGTCAGGTATCTTTTTAAGCTTAATTGTAAGTGCTGCTCCGAGTGATATAGGAACCGAAGCTCCGACTACTCCGTTAGATCCGACTACACCTATCTCCGGCTGGGTGATATGCATTGAACCGCCTATGCCCTTGTTGGTTCCTCCGGATCTTCCGAGTATCTCGGCCATCATCAAATTGATATCTGTTCCCTTACCTATGCACTCTCCGTGCCCTCTGTGTGTTGTGAAAATATAATCTTCCGTCTTTAATGCAGCTGTGCTTCCTACAACAGATGCTTCTTCTCCTACACAAAGATGAAGAGTACCATGCACCATACCTTCATTATATAAGTGCATCAGCCTCTCCTCGAATCTGTTGATCTTTATCATCCTATACAGAAGCTCACCGTAAAGATCCTGAGATATTTCACGTTTATTGACATCGTAAGACATTATTCTCCAAACGCCCGGGCGCTATCATCTATGCTGCCCGCCGGCCGCAGCCGGTCTATATCATTTTAAAACCGAATTTTGCTTATAAAACCTACCACCAAATATGCCCTGTGTCAAGGTGGGCAGGCTCTGCCGGGCTTTTCTTAATTATATTGTAAATGTTTGTTCCGATTTCGGGTGGAATTCAATAGAAAACCGGAGATTTCATTATTATGATATAATATTAATCAACGGCACCTTTTGCTGTAAATATCACAGCAGAGGTTTCATAATTAAAAACAATCAAGGTCATTATATTATGGATAAATTAACAATATCATTTTCGGCCTGTGCCGGTATGTCGCTTTCAATGCCTGACGGAATCCTTTGGATAGATGCGATACACGATAAAAAAACCACAGTTTACTCAACATTAAGTCCGGAGCTCATTGACTACATGTTTCATGACAGCGGCTTTATCGGAGAAGATAAGCACGGACCGGATATCATCGCCTTTACACATTGTCACACCGATCATTTCTCAAGCAGACTTTGCCGAATGGCAAAATCCAATTGGCCTGATACAAGACTGATGCTTCCGCACAGTTACTTCCCGGAACAGCTTCTGATAGACGGTGACCGTACCGATACTATGCTCGGCAAAACAAGGATAAGCTTCATCCGTTCCAGACACAGCGGCAAGGAACGCCTGCATAAAAGTTATTTCATGCATATATCTGACGGCGAAACCTCTATACTTATTTCAGGTGATACTTCTTTGTCCGATCCGGTATTCAAGGAATTTGCAGCTGAAAATCATATAGATATAGCATTTATGAATTACACATGGCTGCTGTTTGCAAAAGGCCGCAGTGTCATTGAAGACATAATACAGCCTGAGCATCTGATCATATCCCATCTTCCGTTTGAAGAAGATGATAAGGCAAAGCTGAGAGGAACGGCTTTTAAAGGCGCATCAATGCTTAAAGGCATTGATGATATTCGTCTCCTGACTGAGCCTAAGCAAAAAGAAATCCTGATACTTAAATAAAAGCTGTATATTATTAATGAAGCTTTTTATAAGTTCCTTGCATAAATTGCTGCTTATCAAAGTATCACTATCTCTTAGGATCAGTATCCGAACACTGCGGACAATGATTCGTCATCAGCGACCCAGTCATTTACCGAAACAATACGATACTCATTGTCATTATCTCTGATAATGACTTTTTCTATGCCTGCATTTATAACCATGCGCTTACACATGGAACAGCAGGAGGCATTCTTAACATACTCTCCGGTATCAGCTTCTCTTCCTGAAAGGTAGAGCGTTGCTCCGAGCATCTTATCTCTTGATGCACTGATTATAGCATTTGCTTCTGCATGCACGCTTCTGCAAAGCTCATAGCGTTCTCCTCTCGGAATGTTCATTTTCTGTCTTATGCAGTAGCCAAGATCAGTGCAGTTTTTTCTGCCTCTCGGAGCTCCGACATAGCCGGTTGAAATAACCTCATCATTTTTAACTATTACTGCACCGAAGCGGCGTCTTAAGCATGTTCCTCTCTGAGAAACCACATCCGCAAGATCCAGATAATAGTTTATTTTATCACGTCTTTCCATAATATCCTCAACCTGAAAAACAAGGACAAACATTGGTTTGCATAGATGTTTTTATTATACTACCTAAGACTGTTTGAACGCAAGTTTATGTTATTTTTGTGAATTCTGTATATTTTTACGGTGAACAAGAGCTGAATATTATAGATTTTTGTCGATTTATCTATCGCGATATGATATAATACAGACATCAAAGGTAGCAAGTCTATCCTTTTGATAAACAACCGTGAAAGGAAGTGTTTATATGAAGTTTAACATTATCGGAAGGAATATCAACGTCAGCGAAAAGACAAAGGCTCATATCGAGAAGAAATTCGGAAAGCTCTCAAAGTTCTTTGCAGATGACGCAACTGCCAATGTTACTTTATCAAACCGCAAGGATGATTATACTATAGAGGTAACGATACCGATCAAGAATTCAATTATCCGTGCCGAGGAAACTTCCGGAGATCTTTATGTATCTATAGATCTTGTAGAAGAAATTATCGAACGCCAGATTAAACGTCACCGCACGAAATTAATTGATAAGACTCAGAATGCCGATGCATTTTCTGTATTATTTGAAGAGGATAATGACAGCTCACTTGAAGAGGAAGATGAGCTTCGTATTGAGAAGATCAAGAAGTTTGATTTTAAGCCAATGTCCCCTGAGGAGGCATGCCTGCAGATGGATCTTTTAGGTCATAACTTCTTCGTATTTAAGGATGACCGCACAAACGAGACATGCGTAGTCTATAAGAGGAAGAATAAAGGCTACGGCCTCATCATTCCTGAGGATTGATCCAAGGTATAGCTTAGATAACGACCGACACGTTTTAATAACTCCATGAAATCATTAAAATATATGAGGGACTGCCGTTTGGCAGTCCCTCGTGTACTTGTTATCAGCAGCTCAGCCTCCGACAAGAAAGCTTATAAACGGAAAGTTTATAATACCGCCCTTATTTACAATAGTCTCTCCATCCATTGAAAGCACCATCTTAAAGTAATTATCCCTTATCCTTGTAAGCGGACCGAATTCCTTTTTAACGGTTTCCTTATCCAATACGGTTTCGCAGCAGTTAAGGTAGGTCCTGTCCTGTCCTCTTACAGCCATAAAATCTATCTGGTTTTGTCCCTGCTTTCCTACATAGAGCTTAAAGCCCCTTTGCAGCATTTCATTGCAGAGAACATTTTCAAGCTGTGCCTCAAAGCCTACTCCCTCGTCACGCATAACAGCATTTCTCATTGCAATATCACATACATAATACTTTTCCTGAGTTTCAAGCTCTCTGTCAGTCTTTATATCAAAGCGAGGCACCTTATTTATAATATATGCTCCGGTAAGTGCATCAAGACAGGAGTAGACCGTATCTACAGAAATAACGACTCCGCTCGATTTAACATAGTCTCTTACAGCCTTAGGTGAAAATACCTCTCCCATATGACTTAATATAAATTCCATTATCTTATCTATATGACTAATGTCTCTGAGGTTATTGCACTGAACAACATCCTTTAAGATTATTGCATTATATAGGTTTGAAAGATAATCCGCAGCATCTGCATCATTTTTTAGTGCATAGGCTCCAGGCATAGCACCTCGTTTCAGGTAGTCGGCAAACATTGCCTCCTTTGACAATAATTCCGTGCCCTCTTCCTCAAAATGTCCCGGCTCCGATGCCGTAAGCTGAAGGTATTCACTGAATGACAGCGGATATACATCTATCTTTACATATCTGTAGCCAAGAACATTTGCAAAGTCATTTTTGAATACAGAGGCATTTGATGATGAGACATATATATCGCAGTCAAAAAGATTCATAAGCTCTGCCGCAACCTGAGCCCAGCCGTCAATATTCTGTACCTCATCAAGAAATATATATGCATGTCCGTCGGCACCGTTTATAAATTCGACAAGCATTTCTCTTAGATCTGCCGCATTTGTAAAATACGCATATATCATTCCTTCAAAATTAAGGTATATTATATTTTCTTCAGGAATGCCGTTTGCCTTAAGCTCTTCTATAAACTGTTTGATTATTGTAGTTTTTCCGGAACGTCTTACACCTGTTATTATCTTTACTACGTCTCTTTGAAGATACATTTCCAGCTTTTCAAGATACATCGTTCGTTTTATCATTTACTGCTCCCTTCCAACGATAAATCAATAACTGTCAAAAGCTGTAATAGACACGATTAGGCTGCAAATTGACTCCTCTTATAGCTGCCAATTCAGAAACCGTAACGAGCTGGAAGCCCTGATCTACAAGTGTCGGTACGATCACAGCGGTGGCATCTGCCGTGGATTCATAAAGCTCATGCATAAGAACTATATCTCCGCCTTTAACATGTCCGATAACTGCCGCTCTCGTTTTCTCGGCATTCCTTGTGGCCCAGTCTCTTGTATCTATATTCCAGAGAATGATCGGCATATTCACATTATTAATAACTGTTTCATTCTTATTTCCGCCCGGAAGTCTCATGACCAAAGGACTGACTCCTGTCACCTGCTTTAAAATGTCATTGCAGGCATTTACCTGTGACCTTACAGTCTCTGCTCCGACCTTATTAAGATAAACATGGCTGTAGGTATGATTTGCGATCTCATGGCCTTCGGCAACCATGCGGTTGACCTCTGTAGCTCTGGATGCAACTCTGTCTCCTACCATAAAGAAGGTGCATTTTTGTCCGTATTTTGCAAAAATGTCCATTATGCGGTTTCCTACAGATGTCTGCGGACCGTCATCATAGGTAAGAGCAATCGATGGTTTTGTCATGTCAATGCTTCTGCCGTTTATATAAAAAATATTGGCATCAGCTGTCGGCACCAGAGTATTAGGTGTTTTCAGGCTCTCTAAAGCTGGATCTGCTTTAGTTTCATCCTGACTTGTCTCAGAACCGCTTTCATTTGAGCTTCCTGCATTATCAGTTCCGCTTCCCGGCTGAGATTCGTCTCCTGAATTCTCCTTATCCAAAGCTCCCGGTGCATATATCACATTTGATCCGGAATTTTGAGTGCCCGAAGAATTTGTAACTGCATTATCTTGCGTACTATCTTGCGTATTATCTGCCGTATTTTTATCTGTATTTTCAGCTGCATTGTCGGAAGTAACATCCGTCACATTCTGAACTGCTTCCGCTGATGATGTGTTGCTTCCGGAAGCATTCAAAGTTCCGCTCCAAGGTCCGATTTTGTCATTTCCGGAACCTATTACAACTCCCGGAGAAACAATATAATCCGCATATGCCTGAATCGGCATGAAGCCGTTAACGGTAAGGGCTGATACAGTTAATATTGCCGCCGCTACCTTTAAAAATTGCTTTTTCATTTTAAAGATCATGCATTTTCAACTCCCTGTTGATCTGACTTATAGGAAATCCCATAATAGTATAATAATCTCCCTTTATTCCTTTTATAAATAGTGCTCCCTGTCCCTGTATGCCGTAAGCACCGGCTTTATCCATAGGCTCTCCGGACTCTATATAAGCATTTATCTCATCATCGGAAAGCTCATAAAATTCAACCTCAGCTGCATTGGTAAAGCTTATGCGCTTCTCAGGCTCTTTTCCTCCGATTCCTGAAAGGATGGTAACTCCTGTCCTAACCTCATGAGTCTTTCCTGAAAGCTCCTTTAGCATGTCAAAGGCTTCCTTTTTAGAATTAGGTTTTCCGTATATCCTGCCGTTTTCTATAAC
>Ga0129317_1000245_pt1 | contig 65599 bp, 57 predicted proteins | sample Cm1ome_FD_94430 | JGI IMG/M metagenome (GOLD analysis project Ga0129317, IMG submission 94430) | Eastern black-and-white colobus group fecal microbial communities from Wisconsin, USA - Cm1105 metagenome | ecosystem: Host-associated > Mammals > Digestive system > Large intestine > Fecal | place... | reverse complement strand
TGGATGAACAACCATACGGTTGTTTCCAAGATGGTCTTTTATGAAATAATGGTATGCCCATAGAGAGCCGACGTATGTCGCATAACCGCCCTCAAAGTTTATCTGCTGGAGCTTTCCGTCCTCGATTATAAGGTTGCTGCAATAGTATATTTTCTTGGTTGTGGCAGGCATGGCTGTGGTGTATTCTGCCTTTAGCTTGCACCCGTCAGCACTGTATGTGTATATGATGGAGTTTCCATTGGAGAATTTTATCCTGAACGGCAGATTCAGCGGGTTGTATTCTATTGACAGGATGCTTTTGTTCAAATCCTTCGTGACATTGCCGTTTTCGTCATATTCATACTCCTGCGAGCTGTCCGCACCGTCAGCGAAGTTCCAGGCGTTGTTGTAAGTGGGATCAGTCACCCTGTCTTTGACGGAAGTCAGACGGTTGCCGTCATAACTTAGAGTGAGGTTGTCAACAGGTCCGTAAGTCCCGCCGTCCTGCAGTCCGTTGCGCTTTAAAGACGTGATGTTACCCATGCAGTCGTATGTGTAGCTGGCACTGAAGTCCTTGGAGTTATTACTGCCGCCGGTGTATGTGGCGGAGACAAGGCGGGAGGCGTTATCATAGCTGAGATCGTACCTCTGCAAAATATAGTTGCCGGCCTTCCATGTCATGGACCCTATGTTTCCATTGTAGCATGGGGTGGCGGCATTCTCATACATCAGGCTCTCTTCAAACAATGTCATCTGATTGCTTGCGGATATGTGTTTCAGCCATGAGTGGATGTCATAGGTATATGAAACCACAAAACTGCTATTAGACATATTGGTCAGCTGCCCAAGGGCATTGTATGTGTTCTGCTGCAGTGTCATCTCGCTGTTACTGTCTATCTTATGGGTAACTTTCACCAGCCTGTCCGCATCATCGTATGTGTAGGAACACTTAGCATAATCACCATAGTGGCGCATGTCGTGCCGAATTTCCACGGCCGACGGCTTTCCTGTATATGAATATGAAGTGCTGACGTAGTCATGTCCTCCAAGATGATTTGCGGTGATGACCTTAGATATATTATATCTTACATCATAGTACATAGCAGAATATATATATCCTGTCACACTGTCACCGTAAAGAATGGCGGTGGCGGCACCTGTCTGCAACCCGTGCCCCAATGACGTGTCAATGGAGGTATCATTGCCTGACACACTCAATGAGGACGGAACCTTATGGTGCCCTATGAATGAATAGCCGTCATAATACAAGGCTGTGTATAGCGTCTGCGAGTTCAGCGTAAGGTTTCTCACCGCATATCCGCCTGTTGCCACGGAAGTGCCGTCATATTCAGCATAGACATGCACCGTGCCAAGCGGCTGCAACAGCGGCTCTGTAGAATATGGGATACTGTTATGGCAGACACCGCTGACGCATGGCCTGCCAAACTTGTCAGGTATGCTGTATGTCCACTCTCCCCTGAGACGCTGGTTGCCGTCCTGTGTAAGAATGCAGTTGCCAGCCTTGTCATAGACATAGTAGATTGGGGCACATCCCGGCAGCTTCCTGTATATGCAGTGGCGCAGATTGTCGTAACGGTAGATGTAGGCATACTTCTGCATCATCGCGTCTGTGTCGTCTATGTCGTCGGAATCGTATCCGAAAGTTGAGACAATGTAGTCAGAGAGAGCGGGGGGAAGGACATATTTTATGTCACCCTTGGCGTTGTAGATATAATAGGTCTTGCCCTGGCTTGTCTCGCTGATCATCAGCCTGCCCTTGAAGTCTGTATATTCCGCACTCCAGCATCCGTCCTCGTCAACGGTACGGGTACACAGGTACTTTGTTGCTTGGGTCGTGTACATATACCCGTCCGCATGTGCTCTCATGCCGACTCCAACGTATTCGCTATATGTGACCGACACCTTTTTATCGTTCTCCTGCCATGAGGCGCCTTCCTTGAATTGTGCGGAGGGCTGTGACAGGAGGAAGCCGTCATACACAGTGCGTGAGAAAGGTGCTGAGTTGGCGCCATATCGTGAGCCTGCCAGGCTGGCGACACTGCCGTTGCTGACAAACACGCCTTTGGCTGACGAGGTCACCGGCAGCCATGTCTTTGTCCTGCGCCTGTAGTCATCATACTCGTGACGCACTATAATATCGGGCATTGTAGAGCCGGGGAATGACTGCGTCTCCTGCACGATGTCGCCAAGTCCATTGTCATAGACACGCTGCTCTACGGCCTTTTTACCAAGACTGTTAAGCTTGGTTCTTGACACTATGCAGCTGCCTGCTGTCTCCTGAGCCTGTGACGGAGTGATGAACAATGTCACCAGACAATACAGGAATAAATATTGTACTCTCATTCTGTTCATTGCTGTCCGTTTGAAAAATGGTATTCGTATTCATGGATAGTCTCAGGCTTTGAAAAGCCGTTGACAATTCTCTTCTCAGTTTTCAGTCTTCCAAGTCCGTCATATTCGTAAAGTATGGTTTTCCCGTTAATATCTGTATGGGAAGAAACACCGATCAGCGGCATATAATCCCAAGTCTGAATCCGGGCATTGGGAAGCAGGGTTTGCAGTGCGGTGTGACGTGAGCGCGAATCTCCTTCGGACAACTGTGAGGAAGCTCCCTGAACCTGTGACAAAGTGGCGTCCTGTATCATTGCTGTCATATACCTGCCGTATGAGTCCCAGAGAAAAACACTGTGTATGCCTGTTTTCGAGTCCATTATTTCTGTTGGATTTCCGTAAGAGTCATACGATAATACCTCAATGCTTTCCTTATACACGTCTCCATTCAGCTCATATAACCTTGAAGGCAGTATATTGTTGCCATAGAAGGCATAGTCAATCTTTTGTCCTGAGATGACTTCCGGCAAGTGCAAGCTTGTAGTCTCTGCTGTAATCACAGATGCCAACATGTTTCTTGACCTCATAGCGGAAATGACAGTATCAGAGTCCTTTTTTTCTTCTCCGACATACGAATACATGTCCTCATTGTCGTAAACATCTGTATAGCTCTTTTTCTTTAGAACTCCAGAATAAAGATATGAATATTCTTCCGTCTGTGTGTTATCCTTGGAGCGTGTTCCCCCATGGCGTAGAATTGTTGTGGACTTGCCTGTCATTTTAGATGTACCCAATCTTTTCATGATGGGTTTATAGAATCCGCTTAGATCTATGTATTCCAAACGGCAGCCCATTCCTAACTGGATGGTATGACGTCCGCAATGCCCTCTTGATGCTGCACTGTCAAAAATATATCCAGATTTGTATAAATTGTCCTCACTGTAGGAATACTTCTCTTCAGATACGAGATTCCAGGTTCCGTTATTGTAAGAGTAGTCCGACATATATTTCAGTTGATGTCTTTTGTCCGGAGATTCCAGACATACAAGACCGGGACCACCCATGTAATAATAAAGAGGTTCGAAATAAGCTGTATCCGGGACAGCTGTCTGTTTGAAGTACGACATATAGGATATAATCGGGTCAAGCTGATAGCTGTAGATATCGTACTTGTAAACTGTCTTACCTATACATTCCGTAGGTTCGTGCGGATTTCCGTGGTAAACAGTAATTTCGGGATATACCACAGGCCGCCTGCCGTGAAGGCGCGTCCGGAATGTATTTGCGGAGAAAAAAGCATCCCACCACATGGGGGTACCTTGAATGTTGTACATGTTTTTAAAATTGCTTGGCAGTCCTACGGCCATCTCACGAAATCCGCTCGGTACATTTGACGAATAGCTATAATTCATGAAAGTGAGCAGATTGGGATCAACAACAGCTTCTCCACAACCTATATGGTCTTTGATGTTATATTCTTCAGGTAATGGCAGCGGAAAATTCTTCTGTTTAATATCATTGTATGTAAACCCATATCGATAATAATCTTTACTGGCAATTTCTCCATCTGCCGTCCAGTTTATGATGGACTCGATTCTGAAACCGCCACCTTCGATGATGCGCTGGCTTCGTCTGTCAAAGACAATATCCCCATTGGCCGACGATGCCGTTAGAAATCGGTGATTCTCGAAAGTGAAGGTTGTACGTCCACCGTTGGGATATGTTATGGAGCTTAATACTCCATGGAATTGGGGAGATGTGGGTTGGCGCGATTCCCCGTCTTTAATGGTTTGCAGTTTTATTTTTAAATAATAGTTCAGGTCATCCGGATTGTTGTCGATAACTTGTGCCGGATTTCCGTATGCCGAAAGTTGTTTTTCCAGAGAAGTCCGGTTTATCTCAGATTTGTTAATATACATGTTAAAGTTGCCAAGGTCATAAGTATTCCTGTTTGATTCGCAAAGGTTGCCCCAGTAGTCTGTATAGTTCCCCGGTATTTTGTTTGTGTACGTAAACCCGTATACAAGTTTATCTTCTTCATTCTGCCCGGATATGACGAGCGACGTAAGGGACGAACCGTTTATGCCAAGTGTGAATGTTCTTATTGTCTCACCACAATCGCTTACTACAATATCCGTCATGTGCTCGCCGTCGGACGTATAGTTGAAATCTATCTTTGTTGGGCCATAGCAGATGCGGCTAAGAAACCTCATGGAATACCTTGGGCTCTGTGACTGGAGGATTTTCATGACATTAATACGTTTTTCTTGTGCATCTTCAGACATTCCTGAAAAAAGACGGCTAACCCTAATTAAAGGTTCGCTGACTGTCTGCGTATGGATATTCTTCAACGGCATATACTCATAGTTTATTGTTCCCTTTGCAGGTATGTCTATGCTCGTCAGCAGCCATGTCACATTTCTATTTGCATTAAAATCACTCTCTAATCCATTGACAATCTTATCTGCTACAGTGAAATGATATGTTATTCCATTCTCGTCCTTTAAAGTGAATGCATCTATTGAATTTTGCCCATAACTGCATGATATCTTGACATGACAGTCAGAAGACATCAGGTCATATTTCATGATACCATTTTCTTTATACATGAAAAACGGTATTGTTCTTCCTGACGGTAACACAATATTGTAGTTGTCATATTGAAAGTTCAGTCTGTCAAGGTCATTTGCATAGTCCATGTATCTCCTTGGATGTCCTGAATGATCTTGAAAAGAATCCAAGACAAATTGAGTGCCGAACATACTGTATTCGTCAGCACAGTCATTAATGGTTCTTGAAACGCATGAGTTTCCAGACAATGTCCATCCTAACCCTGTGACATCATAGTTGTAACCTGATTTTAGGGGAGCAGCCTCGTAATGCAACGTCAATGGTATCCTGTAACCGTGGAAATCTATTTCATATAGAGGAATACTTATATCTGGAGCACCATAATTGTTGTTGACCTTATAGTCGCCAAGACGGGTGAAGGCAACAGCCTGCGGGCTTGGCGGAACCTCTGGCGACATATATGGCAGCCCAGGTACGGATATGTCTGACAACAACATTATAGAGTCAGATACGACTGTGTTTACCGTATCATTCTCTTCCTGTGCGGATAACCATACAGGATACAATAACATGATTAATGCAATATAAACTGAATTTTTCATAACTATTCTACTATAAAGTTCATTGTGTCAATTTGATTGTTAACTACAAGCGAAAGAATATATTGACCACGCCTAAGTCCAGAATAGGACATTCTGACCTCATGGGCAGAAGAATAGCCTAACATGAACTCGCTTGTACGATAAATATATCCCTTGACATCAGAAAGAAGCAGTCTGCATTGTCTCGTCTCACCTGACGGATAAGTGGCAATGTATTTCCCGCTATCAAACACAACCTCCATCGTGTCGGGATTTTTCTTAATGAATGAGGCTATATTATCATTGTCGCATACATTACCGCTGTTTTCAATCTCCTCCTGATTCCTCCTTGTCTGCAGATTCTCTTCATCAAGTGAAAGACTTTCCTGCTCTTCAGGCGGGAAGAAATACGTCTCTCTCACACAAGGCTCGTCCTGTGGAAAATATAAAGTGTAGTCTTTAACTATAGGATAACGGTAGCCCTTGATATAGAGTTCCCTCTCAACCTCCGTATATATGCTGTCCGCTTCTGTGTGTCTCCTCGATATTTCAGCTTCATTGAAAGACAGTGAGTCAGCAGAAGTATCCAAATCCACCTGATCATACAGAAACTTCCTTTTACGGCTTATCTGTAAAGCATTGTTTATGGCGTTTCCATTTGGCAAGACAAGAGTCCCTATACTATCTGCATGTATGGTGTATGAGCCATACTTATGAATTTTCATCTTGTCACAGTAGTTAATATGGCTTGCGAAGAAACCATCGTGTTTGTCTCCCAAGGCCATTGGGAATACGCACAAAGTCTCAGGTATATAGAAACGCTCCATTATTAGAGGATTTTCAGAACCGACCAGCAACAGCGAGTCGGAATGTAACGTATAATACTTTCGCATACCTTGAAAAAGTCCGGTTATTGTATCCGTCTTGAAATCTTCGTAAGTCTCATCAAGCGCCTCACTGCATTTCTTTGAATTTGAAAGGTCCCAGATATTTTTTGCAGACAGCTTCTGCTTCTTTACCACATCCCCGATTCTTACGGAGTTGCGGCTGAGCTCAATAGTTGTTTGGGAAAATGTACGGCTATTGTTCAGGATGCATAATAATACTATAGTCAATAATTTTTTTTCATACATGGATATATAATTTTTAAAGATTATGTAGTATTGGGTAAGTTTAAATATTTTGACCACAAAAGTACTAAATTTATTCCTTATTATATAATGTATAGTTAAGAAGCTTCGAGTTTTTACAGAAATTTAACAAAAGATAATTGGACAATGCTTTTTTGATGTTTATTGTCGCATCACAAATTATAGACGGAAATTTGAATTATAATCCAATAAAGCGAAAAACTTTATTTTACCATTACTAAATGCGAAATGTTGGTGCTTGATGACGTAAGTAAAATACGGTGCTTATTACTTCATTTCACACTTTATGCCGAAAATGTGCCAATCTTTAGAACATGCTTACATTAGTTAAGGTTTGTTTGGTTAACGACACACAAAAAAAAAGAAAAACAATTTCGTTGTTTTTATACATTTATTTTTTTATATAATTTTGCGCCCGATTTTAGGATAATTATAAAAAAAGTAAGAGAAATGAGCAAAAAAATTATTGTTGGTTTTGTCATGATGACATTAAGCGCCCCACTGCCTTCAAATGCCAAGAAGGTGGACGTTTCCAATGCCAGGGAAACTGCGCGGATTTTTTTTGGAAAAACCTCTGCAAAACGTGCTCCGGGTTCAGTGACAACTGAGTTGAGCCTGTACGAGGACAATTCCAATGCCACATCTTCTTATTATGTATTTAACAGGGGGACGGATGGCGGCTTCGTGATTGTGTCGGCAGACGACACGACAGTGCCTGTGATAGGATTTTCCGACAAGGGCAAGTTTGACTATGCCAATATGCCGGAAGCCATGAAATGGATGCTGGACTCTTATGACAGGCAAATAAAATCGAATGCCTTCAAGGCACCTTCCGTTGCTTCCGATGCAAACAGCTATGCTGTCATGAAACGCAGCGTGTTGTCACGCAACACTGCCGAATGGAGTCAGGAAGAGCCGTTCAACTATCTCATTCCCGGCCGTAAGCTTGTTGGATGCGTGGGTGTGGCAATGGCAACGATAATGCAATACTATAATTATCCGGCAGCCGGTAAGGGCAGTATGAACGGCAATGACTTCAACCACACATACGACTGGGCCAACATGCGTACTGACAACTACCGCAGCGGCTATACCACGGCACAGGGAAACGCGGTTGCCAGACTGGTGGCAGATGCGGCGATTAGCATCCAGACCAATTTCAGCATGTCGGGCAGCAGTGCCAGCGAGGTCAGGGTTCCGGCTGCTCTCGTCAATTATTTTGGCTATGACGCCGGAGTGTCATACAAGAAAAAGTCGGAAATGACGCAAAAGGCATGGGAAGAGCTCATTATGAGCGAGATTGATGCCGGTCGCCCTGTGCTGTACAGCGGTCAGGATGTGTCGGCAGGCCATGCTTTTGTATGCGACGGTTACGAGATGCGCGGCAGCCAGCCTTATTTCAGAATGAACTGGGGATGGGGCGGCATAGGCAATGACGTATTCCTGGTGTCAGACCTTACACCGACAACTCAGTCGGGCAACAAGTGGAATTTCTCTGAGCAGGCAACCATTATATATAATATAAAGCCGGCTGATAACAGCATTGCATGGTCGGCAATACAGCTCACAAGCGACGAGAAGCAGATAGGCATGAGCTCGGACAAGGAGACCGTGGGAGCAGGAGAAAGCTTCACTGTGCGTGCCGGTGCGTTCAAGAACGTGTCTTACGACAGCTTCTCAGGAAAGATTGCCGTGGCGATGTTTGCTTCTAATGGAGCATTCAAGACTCTGGTGTCTCCCGAGTACAATTACGGTCTTCAGGCATTTCAGGTGGACGGGGCACTTTACCGCGACTTCAAGTGTACGGTTCCTGCCGGAACAACAGTATCTTTAGGCGATGCATTCCGCATGGTGACAAAAGCCACAGGAGAGAGTGAATGGAAGCCTGTCACCGGCGGTTCGCTTACTACGAATGCGATTGAGGCTATTGGAAACAATATTGCTTATTTCACTGTGAGAAAGCCGTCCTCGCTTAATGGCGCGACACTTGAAGGCGCGGCAGACAAGGTGATAAAGGGACGCAGCTATGCGTTCCGTGTGGTGCCCGACAATGCGGATGACGTGGTGACAGTGAAAGCCAACGGATATATCCTCACACAGGGCAACAATTTTACATATACGCTTCCCAACGTGATTGAGGATGTGACACTCGATGTGTATGTGCAGAATGCCGCAGAAGTGAAGCGTAGCAAGACTTTGTGGGTGTCGGGCGGTATGCTGGAGAAGTCTTTGAGTGAGGAGGAGTGCGGAACGGTGAAAAGCCTTACTCTGTTCGGCACAATGGATGTGCGCGATTTTGATTTCATCCGTGAGAAAATGCGTGTTGACTCACTCGACCTGTCGGGCGTGCGCATCATTGCCAACGGTACGAATGCCGCCAACGCCATTCCCGCCCGTGCGTTCAATGGATGCAGCACACTGAAAGCTATAAAGCTGCCGGCAGGTGTGACACGCCTGTGCAACCGTGCCTTTGGGTTCACAGGCTTGAGGGAAGTGGAGATTCCCGCCTCTGTGTCAACATGGGATTACAATGTGTTCTTAGGATGCTCAAGCCTGTCGAAGGTGATATCGCGCCGCCGCAGTCCGGCATTCATCAACTGGTGTGTGTTTAGCGGCACTCCGCACACACAGCTTGTTGTTCCTACAGGGTGTGCGGCGTTGTATCAGGCAAAGGATAACTGGAAGGACTTTAAGAGTGTGACAGAAGAAGACGCCGCTCCGGCAACATCATACAAGGTGATAATGCAGGATGCCAGCGGTTTGAAGGTCACTGCCTTGGACGGCTCGTCTTCAGAGATGGCGCCCGGTGGGAAATATCGTTTCACGGTAGAGACCGATGGCAGTCATGGTGACGACCGCATGACGGTGTATGCCAACACAGGCGTACTTACGGCTGTGAACGGAGTGTATGAGGCTACGATAAATGCAAATACGCTGATACATATTGACTTTACCGAGCCCGCTGCCAATGCAGGTGTGTCTCCTTGGAAGCTCACATCGTCAAAAGGCGGAGTCGGTTTGGTGACCGATGTTATCAACGTCATGCCAGGAAAGGCATTCACCATACGTGCCAATGCACTGGACATTCCTGCTGGCGACTCTTTCAAGAGCGGTATAGCATACGCTGCGGTACTGACAGACAAGGACGGAAGGATAAAGGAAGTGATTTCGCCCGTTGTCACAAATCCATACACCAACACCGGTGTACAGCCGGCTACGTTCAATTGCTGTGTCAAGGAGTCGAACGTCAACGAGGGCAATATGATACGTATCGCCACATCGTCGAACATGAAGACATGGAGCCTTGTCGAGGCAGCCGGTGCCGATGTGAAGGCTGCGATACCCGCAATAGGCAATGAGGTGGTTTATCATACTGTAAAAATGCCTGCCAATTTGGAGAAGGCTGTCATCACCAATGCCGTGACTCAGGTTATGCATGGCGGTGACATCACATTCACAGTGAATCCAAAACTGTCTACCGACCGTGTGTCTGTGGCTGTGAACGACAAGGATTATGTGGTGGCACAGAAGTCTGCAACGGTGCAGATAACCAATGTCAAGGAAGACCTCGATGTGACAATATCTGTATATGACCAGAACGAGACACCATATAAGACATACAATATCTATGCCGGACAGCTGGCCGAGAAGATTACCGAGACCCCGAAGAACGCACATATAAGGCTGGTGGGCAAGATGAATGCCAAGGACTTTGAGGTGATTCAAAAATATACAAGAGCTCTCTCTACGATTGATCTTTCAGATGTTGAGATTGTCGGTGACGGAAAAATGGCTAATTCATTGCCTAAAGAAGCTTTTGCCACTGCAGAAACGGCACCAAAAGGATCAGCCATAACAAAAGTTATACTCCCCAAATCACTTAAGCGTATAGAGAACAGTGCATTCTATCGCTTGATTTATTTGAAAGAGATAACCATACCGGAGAATGTTGAATATATAGGAGTACAGGCTTTTTCACAGTGTACTAAATTGACGAAGGTAATTTCATTGTCTGCCAATCCTATTCCTCTTACAAACGGCGACCCGTTCCCCGGTGGCTCGGGCATGACCAAGAACATCACATTGGAAATACCGCAGGGAAGCAAGTCAAAATATCAGGCTCTGTCGTATTGGAATCTGTTTGCCACTATAAATGAGATTGCTCCTACATATACAATCACTTATGACCCTGAGCGCGCTGAGCCGTATAACATAACAGCGAATACGGACAAGGTTGAAGCAGGAAAAGCTGTCTCTATGAAAGTTAAGGTACATCCTATATATAATAATAATAATCCGGTTAAGCCCAATCAGAAATATAAGGTTTACCTGAACGGCACGCAGACAGACGGAGGCAGTTTTGCAGAAAACTATAATATGTGGAGTGTTACGGCCAACAGCGATGTCCACTTTGATGTGGTATATTTCTATGATGCAACAGTGACATCTCCGGAGAATGTCAAGGTTGCTGCTGTGGATGGCTATACACTTACAGACATAAAGGAAGGCGATGCGTTGAAGTTTACCATGACGGCACCTGAGAATGAGGAAATGACCGTTAAGGTAAAGGTTGACGGCAACGAGATACCTGCCGATGAGAGCGGTATATATACGGTGGAGGACATTCAGTCCAATGTGGCTGTCGATGTGGCAGTCGTACCCGTAAATGGTGCCACGCTTACAAATGAAGATATAAAGGCCATCGCGACCGACGAGGTGGCAGACATAAAGGAAGTGAAGCTTGACGGTGAAATATCCGAGGAGACATTTACCACCATACGCGAGAACTTCGAGGGATTGGAGAACATAGACCTTAGCGGAATGGAGAACACGGTGATACCGGATAATGCGCTGAACGGACTTACGAACCTTGTCAATGTCAACATACCGGAGACCGTGACCGCAATCGGCGAGAACGCTTTTGCAGGATGCTCTAACCTTGAGACTATCACGCTGACCAATGTGTCGGAAATAGGCAACGGTGCATTTGCAGGATGCGGCAGCCTGACAAGTGTAATCATCAACACTCAAGGCTCAGAGGTTGCAGCTGCGGCAAGGAAGGCGGCAGCGCGTGCCGGTGGAAAGGCTGCCTCAGGCATCAGCACAGAGTCTTTCGCCGGAGCTAATCCCAATTGCCTCGTGTTTGTGATGGACGGTGTGGCATCGGGTGAGAATATCATCGCCAACAAGGGAGGTGAGGCAGGATATGTTGCAACTGGCGGTGTGCGCATGGATGCCGGATATGCATTCGCCACTCCAAACCAGTTTGCCATGAACGGCAACCAACTTATCTTGAAGCGTGACTTCGGCTCATCGGAAAACTGGAACGCCATTGCACTTCCGTTTGCCATGAATGAGAGCGAAATTGCATCTGTGTTTGGTGAGAATACACTCGTGGCTTCACTTGACACACTTTCAGGAAACACTGTATACTTTGATGTTGAGACCAAGGCAATAGAAGCAAACAAGCCTTATCTGATCAGAGTCTCGGATGTGAAGGACAGCTATACTGTAAATGTCTCTGACGTTTATCCATTCAATTCAGATATGACAGACGAAAAACAGAATGTAGCCTTTGTCGCTGCTTATTCTGCCACTGAATTGCAGGACAACGAACATAACATAGAGGGCAATGCCATAAATGAGGCCGGAGGAACCACGGCTGGAGCATTCACGGGATATCTGCGCATATCGGCAGATGAGACATCCTACAACCTGTGTCCGGGATATGCCAAGACTGTGTCGCAGACAAACTTCGCAACATTCAGCGCCACATATCCTGTTAATGTACCTGAGGGAGTGACGGTTTACTCGTCAAGACTCGACGGTGACAAGGTGGTGATTGAAGCTGTTGCCACAAAGATAATACCGGCAAACACCGGAGTGATTATCGGTGGTTCGGGCGAAAAAGGGTTTTCTGTGGCTACAGAGGAAGGCAGCCCCATATCCACAGTGCTGACAGCCGCTCCCAACGGAATAGAGTCGGACGGAACTATCTACGGACTGCTGAAAGATGAGAATATGTTTGCAAGAGTGAAACAGGGAACATCGCTCGCCGCACATACCGCTTATCTGAAGCTTACTCAGAGCGGCGCTCCGAAACTCAGCGTAGTACTTGGAGACGGCAATACAACATCTATTGACGGCATAGACAGCACTACAGGCCCTGAGAACAAGGCGATATACAATCTCAACGGTCAGCGTATGTCAACCGTACAGAAGGGAGTGAATATTATCGGCGGTAAAAAAGTAATAATCAAATAAAAAAGCAGAATTTATGAAAAAGGTATATATTAGACCAGAGATCACAGTGATAGAGATGCAGACGGACTGTTCCATTCTTGCTGGCTCATTTGGTGTGAGCGATGTCCCACAAGACGGAAGTCATTTTAACGCCAACAGACGTAAATCTATATGGGATGACGAGGATGATGAATTGTTTTAATATCTGTCTGTAGTTATAACAACAATAAAATTTATAGATGAGGGGGTGTCATAAGTTGTGACACACCCTCTTTTTATTTTACACATTGTATATATTAGTTGGAGTGTTAATTTACCACCGTTTTATAGAATCCACCTATAGGTCTATTTCAAAATGCTGATAGTCTTTGAGTGATTTCCAGTTGCCGCCCCATTTGAACCCAGCCTTGATGAACAGTTTATATGCAAGGTCATTGTGGGTTATTTTATATGGAATGTCAGTTCGGGTGTTACGGTTAAACGCATATTTTCTGCTTATGGCAGGCTCTATTTTCCATGTGCCGTCAGCTTTCCGCCTCACGTATGGGTTGTAGAGAGGATTAATGTCTATAGCAAGCCCCATGCCGTGCTTTGAGATTTTGGTGGTGGAGCCAGTTATGTAACGGAAATTAAACGATGAGGAGTTGTTGGCTTGCATCGCAGTCTTATCGTTGGCATCATAGTTGTCTATAAGCACCATCCGCTCTATTCTGTAGCCAGCCTGGTAAAGCTGGCAGAATATTGTCAGCACCTTGTCGGCAATGGCAGCGTTTACCACCATCTCGCCACGCTGTGGCTTTCCCTCTGCATTGCGGTGCAGCATTCTCAGGTAGCGCAAGTCACTTCTTTTGAGTGGGCAGTTTTGTTTCCATGACTTCTTCCACATTCTGGCAAATATGTCATCGCCTATCTTTTCTGTCTGAAACCATGCGTCCAGTCCAATACGGTTCACTTCCGACTCGTCAACCACAGTCCCTGCAATCCATTGGTGGAAAAGCCTGTCGGTATCCCCGTTGTTCTCATATCCTAAACTTGTGGCCGGCCGTACTGCCATAAGAATCATTACTGTCATTAAAATCAGTTTCTTCATGAGGTTTATCGTTTTGCACTTTAGAAATTTGGTTGCAAATTTATATAAAAATTCCGAATTATAAGCCAGTCGGGATAAAAATGTTATCTCAAGCCTAAAAAAGTCTGAAATCAAGGCACACGTACTTAACAAAAACTATAGCCTCTTCTGTGATTTAACAAAAAGAGCCTATAACGTTTTTTCACAACAAAGTTTTGGTAATATTGTGAAAAAATTGTATTTTTGCACAATATTTCTACTACAACATGATAAAAGTAATAGTAAAAGACAACGATTTGCGTGCTGCCGCAGCACAGGGTATGGACGAATTTGTGGGCATATTTGTAACAGCCATCAACAATGCCATTGGCGGACAGCTGACGGCGGAGAATATGGCGCAGCTAAATACTGAACAGATAACACTGCTGGCGTATATCGCCCTGCGCAACGAGATGATGGACGGCGGAATGGTGCAGCTTATTCACAATGGCTATGGACCGTTTATCTTCCAAAATCCTTTTGCAAGGGTGGTGAAGATGTGGGGACTGCGTGACCTGTCGAAGTTGATGTATGAGGCTGGCAGGCTCTACAAACAGCATCACGAGGCGATAGAGCGCGAATGCAGCGATGAGGAGTTTATGGCGCTGTTTGAGCGATTCCCGTGCTTCGACGACATCGATGATTCGTTTGTTGAGCATGAGGAGCAGTTTACGGCGCAAATTGCCGAATATATTGACAACAATATCGAGAAGTTTGCCGAGATTGAACAGTAGGCAGAGACAGGCAAACGGCTAAGAAAATTATTCATTGACTATGAACAAGGAACAGGAACTGATAAGGAAAAAGAGCCCGGTGAACATACGCAACAAGAAGGCGTCGTTTGAGTATTTCTTCATCGACATTCTCACTGCGGGTATAGTGCTCACCGGCACCGAGATAAAATCAATACGCAACGGCAAGGCAAGCCTTGTGGACACCTTCTGCTATATTAACAACGGTGAGATATGGGTGAAGGGAATGAACATCAGCCCATATTTCTATGGCTCGTACAACAATCATGAGATGAAGCGCGACCGCAAGCTGCTGCTCAACCGCAAAGAGATACAAAAGTTGCAAAGTGCCACCAAGCAGACGGGATATACCATTGTGCCACTGCTGGTGTTCATCGACGACCACGGCAGGGCAAAAATGGACATTGCCCTGTGCAAGGGTAAGAAGGAGTATGACAAGCGGCAGACGCTGAAAGAGAAGGAGGACCGCCGCGAAATGGACAGGGCGATGAAGTTTTGAGTTTTGAATTACGAGTTACAAATTACAATTTGTCGCTTCGCGATGTAGAATTATAAAATTAAGAATTATTTTGCGCGGCGGGAACAATTTGTAATTCAAAATTCGTAATTCGTAATTTAACAACTCTTAATCGCAGCGAAGCGAGAACAATTTGTAATTCAAAATTCGTAATTCGTAATTAATATGATAAAGACTGTGATATTCGACCTTGGCGGTGTAATTATGACACTCAGCCCCGAAGTGGCGGTGGGCAGATTTCAGGCATTGGGACTGAAAGATGCCGCCACACACATGGATGCATACACTCAGAAAGGAATCTTCGGAGCACTCGAAGAAGGAAAAATCAGTGCGGAGACCTTTCGCACTGAGCTTGGAGCGCTGTGCGGCAGAGAACTCTCATGGCAGGAATGCCAACATGCCTGGCTGGGCTATGTCAGGGAAGTGCCGCGCCGCAATCTTGACACGCTTCTGCAACTGAAAGAAAAGGGCTACAGGGTGGTGCTGCTGTCAAACACCAATCCTTACATGATGCGCTGGGTGGAGAGCAGCGACTTCAGCGGCGACGGCAACCCGCTCAACCACTATCTGCACAAGCTCTACAAGAGCTATGAGCTGGGCTGCATGAAGCCCAACCCGCTGTTTTTTGAAAAGGTGCTTGCCGAAGAACAGCTCAATCCCGACGAGGCGATCTTCCTCGATGACGGTCCGCGAAACGTTGAGGCGGCACAGGCTCTCGGCATACGCTCAATCCTCACCGCCAACGGCGAGGACTGGCGTGACAGACTATGGAAAGAACTAAACTGAAAATATCACCCCTAACACTACAATCATGAAAAAACTACTGTCACTGCCGCCAAACCTTGTCGGCTCATTTCATAAAGTCACCGGTCTTGACAAAGACGAGTATTTCTGCACCAACGACCCCGTGGACCACAAGCTCGGAAGCGGAGGCGGCACCACGTGGCTGCTGGAGGAATGCCACAGGGCATGGGGCAAGGAAATGAATTTCGACAAGTGGCTCGCCAGCGATCGCCGCATACTGCTGCACGCTGGAGGACAGAGCCGCCGCCTGCCGAGCTATGCCCCGAGCGGAAAGATTCTCACACCGATACCAGTGTTCCGCTGGGAGCGCGGCCAGAGACTGTCGCAGGATTTGCTGAGCCTTCAGGTGCCTCTCTACGAACGGCTGATGAAGCTCGCCCCCGACAACATTCACACCATGATAGTGAGCGGCGATGTGTACATTCGCGCTGCAGAGCAACTGCCGCAAGTGCCCGAAGCCGACGTGGTGTGCTACGGACTGTGGCTCGACGCATCGATAGCCACCGACCACGGTGTGTTCGTGAGCGACCGCTCAACGCCAAACACGCTGAAACAGATGCTTCAAAAGCCGTCGCTGACCACGCTCAACAAACTGCTGCACACAAGTTTCTACCTCACCGACATAGGAATATGGCTGCTGAGCGACCGCGCCGTGAAGCTGCTCATGGACCGCAGCAAAAGCGGCGGCGAGATAAAGGAGTACGACCTGTACTCGGAGTTTGGCTGCACGCTGGGCACCACCCCCACAATCATGGACGAGGAACTGAGCCGGCTCACCGTGGCAATACTGCCGCTGCCCGGCGGCGAATTCTACCACTATGGCACAAGCGGCGAGATGATTTCATCTACGCTCGCCATACAGAACATCGTGAACGACCAGCGCGAGATTATTCACCGCGGACGCAAGCCTCACCCCTCTATTTTCATACAAAACGCCGTTTCGGACATAAAGATAACGGAGCAGAACACCAACCTGTGGATTGAAAACTCACACATAGCCGCAGGCTGGACGCTTGCCCACGACAACATCATTACGGGAGTGCCGCGCAACGACTGGCAGATAAAGCTGCAGCCGGGACAATGCGTAGACATTGTGCCGATAGGCGACAGCCAGTGGGTGGTGCGCCCCTACAGAATGGACGACAAGTTTGCCGGACCGCTCCAGCAGACACCGATGTTCCCTGTGGTGGACAGCATTGCCGACATGGGCAGGGTGCTCAGGATGATGCTGAGCGAGGAGGTGGACCTGACGGGCTACGAGCTGAAGAGTGCCGAGCAGATTTCAAACGAAGCAAACCTCATAAGGCTGTTTGAGCAGCGCAACGCCTTCCGCAAGGACAACTGGACGGCGCTTGCCGACAACCATCAGCACAGCGTGTTCTACCAGCTCGACCTCGACGATGCCGCCCGGCAGTTTGCTGCCAACGGCATAGCGGAGCCAAAGCCCATAGGCACTGACGTTCCACTGATGACGCAGATACACGATGCCATGTTCCGCTCACAGCTGGCAAGACTCAACTCGCAGCCATTCCAAGAGCATGCCGACAAGGCGTTTGCCCTGCTTGGCAAAGGAATAACCGACACGGTGCTGGCAGAAAAGCAGCAGCCACAGATGTCAGTGTACAAGGACCAGATAGTGTGGAGCCGCTCGCCGGTGCGCATTGACATTGCGGGAGGATGGACCGACACCCCACCCTATTGTCTGATGGAGGGCGGCAACGTGGTGAACATCGCCATAGAGCTGAACGGACAGCCGCCGCTGCAAACCTACATAAAACCGTGTAAGGAGCCGCATATAGTGCTGCGGAGCATCGACCTTGGAGCAGCCGAGACCATCACCACCTACGAACAGCTTGCCGACTTCAAGCATGTGGGCAGCCCGTTCTCCATACCCAAGGCGGCGCTGGTGCTGGCGGGATTTCAGCCGGGATTCTCGGCACAGACGTTCCCGTCGCTCGAAGCCCAGCTGCAAGACTTTGGCTGCGGAATGGAGGTGACACTGCTTTCGGCAATACCGGCAGGCAGCGGACTGGGCACCAGCAGCATCTTGGCAGCCACGGTGCTGGGAGCCGTCAACGACTTCTGCGCCCTGGCATGGGACAAGGCGGAGATTTGCAAGCGCACGCTGGCACTGGAGCAGATGCTCACCACGGGCGGAGGCTGGCAGGACCAGTATGGCGGAGTGTTCGGCGGAGTGAAACTATTGCAGACGGGGCGCGGATTTGAGCAGAGCCCGCAGGTGCGCTGGCTTCCCGACAATGTGTTCACACAGCCCGAATATGCCAGCTGCCACCTTTTATATTATACAGGCATCACGCGCACAGCCAAGAGCATACTGGGTGAAATAGTGCGCCGAATGTTTCTGAACAGCAACGCACAGCAGCAGATGCTCCGCGAGATGAAAGCCCACACGCTCGACATGTACGAGGCGCTGCAGCGCAACGACTTCCAGAAGGTGGGAACGCTCATTCGCCGCACATGGCAGCAGAATCAGGCGATAGACTGCGGCACCAACCCCGAGCCTGTGCAGGCTATAACCAGTCTCATCGACGACCTTTGCCTGGGCTACAAGCTGCCTGGCGCAGGCGGAGGCGGCTATCTCTACATGGTGGCAAAGGACCCCGAGGCGGCAGCGCGCATAAAGCAGATAATAAACTCCAACCGCAACAATCCCAACGCCCGCTTCGTTGACATGACGCTGAGTAGGAAGGGACTGCAGGTGAGCAGAAGCTGACATTGCTACAATAATATTTCGACATAGTTTTGTAATATCCGTGTCACAACACTGAAATATTCCTATATTACCTTTGCAACCGAAAACTTGAGTTGACAAAGGTAATATAGGGAAATGAAGAATATCTATTTGATGGCTGCACTCCTGATGGCGCAGGCAGCAACAGCGAATGCTCAGGAAAATAAAGAAGAGAGCCTTGCCGGCGCTCCAAAGATTGGTGGTACAATCCGTTCTAAATACGAGTATCAGACCGAAGAGGGAGAGGGACGGTTTGAGGTGCGCACGGCACGCATCAATGTCACGGGGCAGATTACTCCTCAGGTGAGCTACAAGGCGGAGATTGACCTCTGCGACGAGGGAAAAATAAAGATGCTCGACGCCTACACCCGCATCAAACCGTGGAGCACCCTCCAGCTGACCATCGGTCAGGAGCGTGTGCCCTTTACCATCGATGCCCACCGCTCTCCCCATCAGCAGTACTTCGCCAACCGCTCGTTCATAGCCAAGCAGGTGGGCAATGTGCGCGACGTGGGTGCCGAGATCGGCTACACATGGAATGTGGGATTCCCCATCGTCGTAAATGCAGGCATCTTCAACGGTTCGGGACTCACCGACCAGAAGGACTACTGGACTAAGGGCGTGAATTATTCGGCTAAAGCCCAATTCATATTTCCTAATGTAAATCTCGTGCTAAGCACACAGAAGACCAAGCCATCAGACGTAACGGTTACAATGTACGACGGAGGTCTGACCTTCCACAAAGGCGGCTTTATCGCCGAGGCTGAGTATCTCTATAAGCACTACAGCCGGAATGCCTTCCACGACGTGCATGCCTTCGACGGCTTCGTGTGCTATGACATCCCTGTCCGCAATCCAAAGAGCATCATTAAGAAGGTGTCACCCCTGGCGCGCTATGACTTCATGAGCGACCACAGCGACGGCATCCGATATGGAGGCAGCGACACCGAGCCGGGAGCACTGAAAATAAATGACTACAAGCGTCATCGCGCCACATGCGGTGTAACCCTTAGTCTTGCCAAGCCTTTCATCTCTGACATCCGCATCAACTTCGAGAAATATTTCTACGGCAATGGCGCCATCGCCAAGAAATCAGAGAAAGACAAGATTGTAGTGGAGTTTATGACGCATTTCTAAGATATGCAAGAAAGAGATTTTACCAATATCGCAAGCCCTCTATCTATGTCTTCATTCGAAAGCGAGGCATATCCTAACCTTATTCCGTATATAGGTTCGGAAAAGCTGAAACGGTCAGGCGTATAGAAGTTTACAAACGATTTGCCGGCTTGTTCCCTGACCTTGTACAAATTTACGCTGTCGCAGGCGGGCACTAACCAGAAAGCCAAGCCTCCTGTCGGTATGCTGTACCTCACCTTGCCGCGCAAATGCTTCTCCAGCATGGCAGCGAAAAAGTCTCTTTTCTTCCGGTAAACCTCAACCATCCTTTTCTGGTGCCTGCGTAGTTCGCCGGAATCAATCAAGTCGAGCAAAGCCTGCTCCATGAAATTATCACCCTGCATGTCCATGATTTTACGCAGTTCTCCCACCCTGCCGATAAAGTCCATGGAACTGTAAATGTAACCGATTCGTATTGCCGGGGCAATCAGTTTGCTGAATGTACCTATATACACGTAATTCTGTATCTCTTCATGAGCAGCTATCGGCATTACCGGGCGCAGACCGAAATGGAACTCGTTGTCGTAGTCGTCCTCTATAATCGTAAATCCGTAATGATTTGACAGTTCAACAAGCCTCAACCGTTTGTTCAGGCTCAATGTCACAGTAGTGGGGTACTGGTGGTGCGGTGTAAGATATACAGCCTTAACGGTATTCCGTTTCGCAAACTGTTCTACCGATTCCACACAGATGCCGTCTGCCTCCACCTCTATTGGAACGATTTTAGCTCCCGCATGTCTGAACGTTTCCCATGCAGGCCGGTATCCAGGATTTTCCACCAATATCACATCATCCTTCTTTAACAGGCAATGAGCAGTAAGGAACAGAGCCATCTGGCTTCCGCGCGTTATGCACAACTGTATTGCAGAGGTTCTCATCTGTCTGTTTCGGTTCAGCATGTTGGAAATAGCCTCCCTGAAATGCAAGTCTCCCAATTTATTGGACAGATTCATTATCTGCCAGCTTGCCTTTTGTTTGAAAACCCGGCGATATGACCTTACCAGTTCGTTTATCGGCGAGCGTGTAATATCAGGAATACCGTCATCAAAAAATATCTGTCCGCTCCGAAATTCTTCCTCATTATCCGTAACCGGCTGCCGATTTCTCTTTGACCTCACCGCCCATGGCAATGTCCCCGACACTACAGTACCATAGCGCTCCGTTGTGCTGACCCACCCTTCGGTTGACAGAACTTCAATTGCCCGCACAACCGTGTTTCGGTTTACTCCCAACTCATAGCTTAGTTGCCGCGTACCGGGTAATGCCGTTCCAGGTTGGAGCGAACCATTTTTGATGGCAGCGATAATTCCATTTGCAATTTGTATATAAATTGCCTCGTGCAAATTCCTGTCGATGCTCAGATTCATAAATACATATTTTTATTGAACTGCTTGCGATTATCACAATTACACTGCAAAGGTAGTCAAAAAAAAGTAATTTTGCAGCATTAAGGCAAATAAATTGCTGGACCACCTGTATTTGTTAAAACTGGACCACAGGGATAATCCAGAAAAGTTGTAACTTTGCACAAAATTTTAAACAGACAACCATGCAGTATAGAATGAAAACTCACCAACTGACCGTTGAACAGACGGTCAGCCTGCTCAAAAACGGACTGGCAGGCACTCTGGCAACGGTAAATGAAGCCGGGACTCCTTATGTCACACCGCTTCACTATGTTTATGACAAGGGAAATATTTATTTTCACGGCTTGCCCATAGGTCAGAAGATGGATAACATACAAAGAAACCCTCATGTCAGTTTCAATGTCTATAATATGGAAGGGTTACTGCCTGACGGCAGCGGAACTCCCTGTGACACTAATACAAAATATCAAAGTGTGACAGCACAGGGCACGGCGGAAACCGTTTATGACATTGACCGTAAGCGGGAAATTCTTGATGCCATCGTAAATAAGTATACTCCGCAGTTTTCAGGAACCCGTCTGCCGGACAACATGGTGAAGGGAACGGCAGTTGTTGAAATTAAGATAACAGACTTAACCGGAAAATATTGGAAATAACGATAACAAACAATAAATTGAATCATGAGAAGAAAAGACAGAGAGGTAGAAGACCTGAACGGTATCTTTGATATTGTTGAAAGGTGCAGCGTGGTGCATCTGGGTATGGTGGATAACGGGAAACCTTATGTGGTTGCCCTAAATTTCGGATATGAGCGTGACGGAGACGACCTTATTCTTTATCTCCATTGTGCAACGGAGGGAAAGAAGATAGACATTCTGCATGACAATCCCGACGTGTATTTCCAGATGGACTGCGTCAACGAGTTTATTAAGGGAACGGCAGAACGGCCCTGTTCCTATTGTTGGAGATTTGACAGCGTGATGGGCAGCGGACAGGTTGAGTTCGTAGACGACGTACAGGAAAAGACATACGCCCTCAACAAACTCATGCAGCACGTAGGCAGAACTAACGAAACTTTTTCGTTTCCATCCGCATCATTCAACCGCACTTGCGTGCTGCGTGTGCGTTCCAACGACTTCACGGGTAAACATCGTGAGTAACGTCCTTGCCGTGGGCTATTCACCAACAGCGGGAAAGAGTAACGGAACATCAAGCTACGGCTGCACGGACCAGACAACGGTAAACAGATGACGCCCCGCCTCAAACCTGTACTCCACGGTCCAGTCGTGGAAGTCGCATACGGCCTTCACTATGGCAAGCCCCAGTCCGTTGCCTTTCTGCCGCGCATCGCCGGTGCGAAAACGGTGAAACAGCGTTGCTGTATCCAGCGGCGTGCCGTCGGCAGCGGCATTGCTCACCGTAATGCCGCTGTCACCCACCGTAATCCTCACCTCGCCGCTAGGTGTAGAATGTCTTATGGCGTTGACAATAAGGTTTTTCAGCAGACATTCCAGCAGGACAGGATTGGCGCGCAGCCTTCCGGTGCGGTGGGCACGGCAATCTTGCAGGCATAATGTCCTGCCGTCCAGCAGCGTGTCGTAAAGCGGCAGCGAGTCTGAGAGTATGGCAACGACATCCACCGTCTCCATGGCAGTGTATTGCGCATTGTCTATTTTTGCGAGCAAGAGCAGGTTGCGGTTAAGATGCCCCATGCGCATAGTCAGCCCGTAGAGGTCGGCAACAAGCTGCGACTGACTTTCCGTAAGCTCTTCCTGCATCAGCAGGTCGAGCTTGCCCCGTATCACGGCAATCGGCGTCTGCAACTCGTGCGAGGCATTCTCGGTAAACTCCTTCTGTATGCGGTATGTCTCCTTGTCCTTCCTCATGAGCTGCTCCAGCGAGTGGTTAAGGCGCGCAAACTCGTGTATGTGCGTAGCAGCAAACTCTGGAATATCGCCTTGTGCCAGATTAAACCGCTCAGCCTTCTGCAGCGTGTCGTCGAATGGCAGCCACAGCTTTCTGGCGGCGAGCCTCAGGGTTATGAACATTGCCAGGCTGACGGCAAGAAATATCAGCACAAACTGGAGCATCATGCCTGCCACGATGTCCTGTTCGAGGTCGAGCGGCGGAATGCTTTGCCCCCGCTCCACGGCTTCGATAATGTCTATCATGTCCTCGGCATAGAAATGTCTGGTGAGCAGATAGAACAGCGGAGCCGTGAGCACAAAGCACACGGCGATGCAGCCGGCAAACAGCCTCAGGGTTTCCGACAGCAGGCTCCTTCTCGCGGTCATTCCTCTATTCCTCATTTTCCAATATCCATTTATATCCTGTTCCGTAATAAGTCTTGATGCAGCCCGTGACGCCGGCATCGGCCAGCTTTGCCTTCAGGTTCTTTATGTGGGCATACACAAAGTTGAAGTCATCCAGCATGTCAGCCATGTCGCCGCTCAGATGCTCCGCCACCGCGCTCTTAGAAACCACGCGGCGGCGGTTTTCAATCAGAAACAGCAGCAGCTCATATTCCGACTTGGTGAGGTCGAGCGCCGTGCCGCCCGCCATTGCCTTCTTGCCCAGCAGGTCTATCGTCACGGCTCCGCTCTGCAGCGTGTTGGTGGCAGTGAAGTTCTTGCGGCGCAGCAGGGCAAAGATGCGCATGCTAAGCTCCGGCAGGTGGAAAGGCTTGGCGATATAGTCGTCGGCACCTGTTTTCAGCCCGGCCACCTTGTCGTCAAGAGAATCCTTTGCCGAAACGATTATCACTCCCGTCTGCGGCGTGCGCTGCCTGATGCGGCGCAGAATGTCGAGCCCGCTGCCGCCGGGCAGCATAAGGTCGAGCAGAATACAGTCATATTCATACACTCCCACCCTCATCATTGCCTCGCTGAAAGTGAAAGCCTGCTCGCAGAGATAGTCCTCCCTGCCGAGATAGCTCACGATGCTGTCCGACAGCTGGCGCTCGTCTTCAATAATCAACAGTTTCATGTCTTTAAGCTTTTATCTTACCTTATTATATATAAGGTGGTGCAAAGTTACAATATAATTCTGTAGAAAAAGTGAATATTCAATGCAAAGCTCGCTTTTTTGTGTATTTTGTGACATAAATATAATTTCCTCATGTCTGGTTATTTTCCTGAAATCGCCTCAGGAAATTCAAAATTTCTGCAAAATCGCTCACTATCTTTGCACCCGAAAACAACAAAAAATGACAGAAATGACAATGAAAAGACTTATTTTCTGCATGGCGGCAGCGCTGTTGACGGCGGTGACAGTGCAGACGGCGGCGCAGACAGACAGCGTGGCAGAAGGCAAGCAGCTTGCCGAAGTGGTGGTGAAGGGCAGGAAGCCTGCATTCGTGGCAAGGCTCGACCGTAAGGTGTTCAACGTGGGGCAGGACCTTATGAGCTCTGCGGGTTCTGCCGCCGACCTGCTGCAGAACATTCCCTCGGTGGACGTGGATATGGACGGCGGCGTGAGCCTGCGCGGCAACGGCAACGTGACCATTCTGATAAACGGCAAGCCGTCGGCAATGATGGGCGCAAAGACACGGGGCGACGCGCTCAACCAACTGTCGGCAAGCAGCATAGAGCGCATAGAGATAATCACCAACCCCTCGGCAGAATACAAGCCCGATGGGGTGAGCGGCATCATCAACATTGTGCTCAGAAAAACTGCGGGACAGGGCATGAACACATTGCTCAGCGCCAACGCGGGAAGCTACGGGCGGCAGAATGCCGGAGTAAACATGAACTATGGTTGGGACAGGCTCAACATTTTCGGAGGATACACATTCCGCCGCGACCGCTACGACCGCAGCATCGCAGACCGCCGCATGTCGCCGACAGACATCATCAGCCAAACCACCCACGGACTGGGGCGACCCGTGTCGCACACCTTTCGTCTTGGCATGAACGCACAGCTCACCGATAAAGACAGGCTGGAAGCGGCAGGAAGCTACAACCGCCGCCGTTTCCGGCGCAACGAGCGGGTGGAGTCGGTAACGGAAAGCAACGGCGGAAAGCTCTCAGAGTTTTATCTGCGCGACCGCGATGCCCTGGCTAAGGAAAACATGTGGGAAGCCACCCTTAAATACTCTCACCGCTATGGCAAGGACTGCGAGTGGGGAGCGGACTACGTCTATTCCTCAGAGTCGGAAGACGAGATAAACCACTACTCCACACAGAGGATGAAAGGAAATGAAAGGAACGACGAGGCGGTGTGGGACGCCAACTATATGCATATGGCGAGGATTTACTGGCAGCACCGTTTCAACGGCTGGATGAAGCTCATGTCGGGATATGAGCTGGAGCATCTCAAGGCAGAACAGAATTATCATGTGGCCGACTGGGACGGCAGCGGCTTTATAGCCAACACCGTGCGCAGCAGCGACTTCACCCATCTCATGACCCTTCATTCGCTCTACGCCACACTGGACATGGCGGCTGGACAATGGACCGTGACGGCAGGACTGCGCGGCGAATATGCCGACATCTGCAACAGGCTGGCCTCACAGCATCGGAACCTTTCACAGAGTTACCTCAACCTATACCCCACGCTGCATCTGTCGAGGGCAACGGGCAGTGACGGCAAACTGACGGTGAGCTACAGCCTGCGCGTAAACCGTCCCGAAGGCAGCGACATGAATCCCTTTGCCGAGCAGATAAACCCTCTCAGCCTTGAGGCGGGCAACCCCGACCTGAAACCCGAAAAGATACATTCGCTCGAGGCGGGTTGGCTGTGGCATCCCGCAATCGGCGGCTCTCTGATGAGCACTCTGTATTACCGCTACATCGCAAATCAGATAACAACCGTGTCGCGATATATTGAATCCGGGGTGCTGCTCACCACGAAAGAGAACCTACAGTCGGCACAAAACGCCGGAATAGAACTGATATGGAGCCTGCCCGCGGCGCGATGGCTGGATTTCAACCTGAACGCAAACGGTTACTACAGTCAGATTGACGCCTCCAGACTGGGATTCGGCAAAAACAAGGACACCTTCTCATGGAGCGCATTGCTCAACGCCAATTTCCGGCCGCTGAGCCACTACATGATTCAGCTCAATGCCCGCTACCGCTCGGCTACCCTCGTTCCGCAAGGCAGGCGCGACGCCGACCTGCGCATCAATCTCGGAATGAAATACGACATACCGGCGATAAATCTCTCACTAATCGCCTCGGTGACAGACTTGTTCGACACCTACCGCAAGTCATACACGCTCGACACTCCCGAGCTGAAGCAGAAAGTGGAAAAGCGGCGCAACCCGCGCATCTTCTACATCGGCGCCGTATGGCAGTTTGGCGGAAGCAAGGGGAAAAGACATAATGCAAATGTGGAATATGATGAAGGACTATAGAAAACACCCGGAAAATATTATAAGATTACTGGCTGTATGTGCCATAATCTTGAGGTCTGTTGCCGTCATGGCGCAGACGGATTCTGTTTGTCGCGGCAACACCATTGGCACGGATTCTGTCTCTTATAGGTTCGAGCCTCTCCAGCTTATTGTTCCCGGCACGCTTATCGGTGTAGGTGTGATAGGATTGGAAAGTGATTGGCTCAAATTTCAGAACAAGGAAATACGGGATGAGCTGCAGGAGAATATCGACCATAAACTCACGGTTGATGACTTCACGCAATACGCCCCGATGGCGGCAGCCTACGGTCTTAGCCTGTGCGGCGTAAAGGGAAGGCACGGCTACGGCGACCTGACGATTATTCTTGGAACTGCCTATGCGCTTATGGGCTCCACCGTATATGCGATGAAGAACATCACCCGCGTGGAGCGCCCCGACGGAAGCGCCCGCAACTCGTTTCCCTCAGGACACACCGCCACGGCGTTTATGGGTGCCGAGTTACTGCGCAGGGAGTACTGGGATGTATCTCCGTGGATTGGCGTGGCGGGATATGCCGTGGCAGCAGGAACGGGTTTCTTCCGTATGTACAACAACCGCCACTGGCTCACCGATGTACTCGCCGGCGCAGGAATAGGAATACTCAGTGTGCAGGCTGCCTACTGGATCTATCCTACAGTACAAAAGGCGCTGTTTCGTAAGCGGCACCTCAAAAACACGTACATCGCGCCATATCTGTCAGACACAGGCAAGGGATTGAGCTGCACCGTGACGTTCTAAAGTCACGGTGCTATATTAGATAGAGATTAGTATCTAATTGTTATTTCAGATATTCGTTGAAGAATCCCTCTATCTTGTCAAACGGAATGACGGCTAAATTGTCGTAAAGGTCCGTGTGGTTTGCGCCGGGAATAATCATCAGTTCCTTGTTGTCACCTTTCAGTTTTTTGTACGCGTCCTCGCCGAAATAACGGGAATGGGCTTTCTCGCCATGAATGATGAGCACGGCGTTCTCTATCTCACCGGCACGGCTCATAAGCGGAAAGTTGATGAACGGAATGGCTTCTGTGGCATTGCGTCCCTGATTGGAGTTGAGCGAGCGCTTGTGATAGCCGCGCGGAGTCTTGTAATAAGCGTGGTAGTCCTTGAAGAACTGCGGGGCATCGGCAGGCAACTGGTCAGGAACACCGCCGCCCGGCTTCGGGAAACCGTTGCGGAAATCCTCAGTGCGCTGTGCCGCCAATGTCTTGCGGAGCGCATTGCGAGCCTCGGCATTGTCGGCGGCATCGAAATATCCGTTGGCACTCACGCGGCTCATGTCGTACATCGTGGAGGCAACGGTAGCCTTGATGCGCGGGTCGGCGGCTGCGGCATTGATGGCAAGTCCGCCCCAGCCGCAGATACCTATTATGCCAATCTTCTCCGAATCAACCTTGTCGCTGGTGGCAAGGAAATCCACGGCAGCCGAAAAGTCCTCGGTGTTGATGTCGGGCGACACCACATAGCGGGGAGTGCCGCCGCTCTCTCCAGTGTATGACGGATCGAAGGCGATGGTGAGGAAGCCCCGCTCCGCCATTGTCTGGGCATAAAGTCCTGCAGCCTGTTCCTTCACGGCTCCGAACGGTCCGCATACGGCGATGGCAGGCAGTTTGCCCGCGGCATTCTTCGGCACATACATGTCGGCGGCAAGCGTGATGCCGTAACGGTTACAAAACGTCACTTTGCTGTGGTTCACTTTGTCACTCTGCGGGAATGTCTTGTCCCACTCCTTTGTAAGGTTCAATGTCTCCATATTAACGTTGTTTATTTGATTGTTCTGTGCAACGGCAGATGCTGCGACGGGCAGCAGCATGGTTGCGATGATTGTAAATTTAACTGTCGCTGTTCTCATTGTTATCTCTATGTTTATGATTCCGGCTGCAAAATTACAACAAAAACCTCACAGCGGCATTACTGTGAGGCTCAAACATCGTTATCAAAAAGCTCAATATGGAGAAAGGGCTGCTTTTTATGCCAATACGGCAGTGGGCGATACGCCATACTGCCGCTTGAAGGCAGTGGAAAAATGCGACACGTTCTTGAAACCCACCTCGGCATAGACATCCATCACCTTTTTCCCGCCTTTCATCATTTTGCCATAGGCGACCTCAAGCCGTTTCCTGATAAGCCATTTCTCCGGCGTAAGCTCGCTTATCTTCTTGAAGTCCCGCTTAAACGTGGCAAGGCTGCGCCCGGTGTAGTGAGCCAGTTCCTCCATCGTAAACTCATACATGTAGTTCTCGTTCATAAAGTCAAGGATATCTATTTTCCACGGCTCGTTGAAGTCAAACAGCATGGTGGCAAACCGCCTGTCGATGTGCAGCAGGGCAAGCAGTCCCTCCTGCAGTTTCAGCTGCATCAGGTCGTCGGCAGGCTTCACCTCTGGGTTAAAGTATGGAGTCATCGAGGCAAACAGGCTCTCTATCTCCGCCGTCTTCGGCAGTTTCATCACCCCGGCATCCATCTTCGGAGTCTTGCCGGGCGCCTTCCACTGCTCCAGCCGCCCGTACATATCCCTCAGAAAATGGCGTGTGAACATCAGGAAGATGCCGCAATAACGCTCTCCGCCGCACGTTCTTTTATACATTGTTATATGATGGTCGCGCGGTATGAACACACACTCTCCCTTGCCCACGTGTATCTGCTCCTTCCCGTTGTCGAGAATCATCTCGCCAGAATACACATAGTTCATGGCATATTCGCGCGAGCGGTGTATGCAGCCGCTGGTGTCATCATAGAAAAAGCTGAAAAACACATCTTTATAATTAAAGATAAGTTTCATAGGTCCTAACTGTTCGTCTGTCATAGCATAAATTTTTCTTTGGTTGCCGCAAAAGTACAAAACTTTTCTCAAAAGCTCATAAACGGGTTATGATTTTTAAAGTAATTTAAGGGGAATAATCTTACCCTCGTAGTCATGGTGGGACAGGCATAAGTATTTTAACATAATTACACATACTACGAAAAATATAGACAGTGCTTTTTGAGTTTCCACCATTTCCACCATTTCCGCAAAGGGGTTGGTGGTGGTGGAAACTCAACGGAAATCCTGATTGCTGCTCACTTTCAGTCTATAACGATTTTATATTCAGCAAGTTTTTCCGCAACAATAATTATATACGCTAAGTACCAAAACAATTTTAACGTTTTTATACAATATTCAATAATATATACAAATTTACATATCTTTACTGCATTATCCCAACTTTTCCACCACGATTCCGCAAGGGTGGTGGAAATGGTGGAAATGGTGGAAACGTGTATTTTTTATTACAAGTTCTCACACTGCGGGTTGCCGTCCAATTCCGAAATATTGATGCCGTAAAGATATGGTGTGCCGTAGTGGATGACAGTTATAAAAGTATTATGCCAGCTGCCCCATAATATTATGCCAGCTACCAAATGACATTCTGCCTACTGCCTCGCCACATTTCTTCAGTCATCAAAACAAATTTCATCGGTTAACCGTCTTCACCATAATCCACAGGTTATGTCGAACCATACTGTGTACAAAATAAAATCTTAAATATAAACGACAAAAACTTGCATAATTCGTAAAAAAGAATTAACTTTGCCAACAAAAGCACGAATGACATGGAAAAGAAACAACTGAAGAGGCTGCCCGTGGGCATACAGACATTCTCCGAGATACGGAGCAATGACATGCTGTATATAGACAAGACTGAGTATATATGGAACATGATACACCTCAGCAAGTACATATTTCTGAGCCGTCCGAGAAGGTTCGGCAAATCACTGTTTGTATCCACTATTCAGTCTTACTTTGAGGGGAAGAGGGAGCTGTTCAAGGGACTCGCCATAGAAGAAAAGGAGAAGGAATGGACGGAATACCCTGTGCTGAGGTTTGACATGTCATTGGGCAAACACATGGAGAAGGAACAGCTGGAGAGTTATCTGCTGTTCACACTTGAAAACAACGAGCGGCGTTTCGGTCTGTCATCTGATATAAAGGCTCCAAACGTAAGGCTGGCAAACCTTATCACTAACGTATATGAGAAAACGGGCAAGCAAGTTGTTGTGCTGATTGATGAATATGACGCTCCACTGCTCGATGTTGTGCACGAGGATGGGCAGTTGTCCGCACTCCGCAACGTGATGCGCAACTTCTACTCGCCACTGAAGGCTTGCGACCCTTACCTGAAGTTCGTGTTCCTTACAGGCATAACCAAGTTCTCGCAACTCAGTATATTCAGCGAACTGAACAACTTGAAGAACATATCCATGAATCCCGACTATGCCGCCGTATGTGGTATTACCAAGGAGGAAATGTTCGCCAGGATGTCGGACTACATCGACGATTATGCCGGCTATCAGCAGATTACCCGCGATGAGGCGGCAGAGGAGTTGAGAATGCAGTATGACGGCTACCACTTCACGTGGCCGTCGCCCGACGTGTTCAATCCCTTCAGCCTGCTCAACGCATTCCAGGACCATGAGCCCAACAGCTACTGGTTTGAGTCGGGCACTCCAACGTATCTCATAGAGATGATGAGGAAGTTCAATGTGCTGCCTTCGGACATCAAGCATCAGGAAGCTATGGCATCGGCTTTTGACGCTCCTACGGAAAGTATGAAGTCTATCACTCCATTGCTTTATCAGAGCGGATATATCACTATCAAGAACTACAACCGGCTATCGCGGCTATATACACTTGACGTTCCTAACCGCGAGATACTTGTAGGGTTGATGGAGAATCTTCTGCCCAACTATGTTGACACCACATGGGAAGGAGGAATGACCACCATAGCCCGTATGTATCGTGCTCTCTACAACGACGACCTCGACGAAATGCTCCGCCTGCTTCAGGCATATCTTCTGACTGTGCCCTACTGCAACAACGCTGACTCAGAGGGACACTATCAGCAGATGCTATACATCATTTTCTCGCTCATGGGCAGATATGTAGAGGTTGAGGTGCATACGCCTACAGGGCGTGTGGATATGGTGATGCGTACGCAGAAAGCCCTGTATCTCATTGAGCTTAAGCTCAACAGGAGTGCCGAGGCTGCCATGCGGCAGATAGACCTCAAAGACTATGCCTCGAAGTTTACTCTTGACAGACTGCCAACAGTGAAAATTGGCATCAACTTCGACTCGGAGAAGCACACCATCAGCGACTGGGAAATAGAGAAATAATCAAAGACAAAAATACAATGAACAGGAAAACCGTCATAATCGCACTGCTCGCCCTCATAGCCATGGCGGGACAGGCACAAGTGAAATGCCACATCGAGGGCGAGCTGCGCGACACTACACAGGGCAAGACCGTGGTTATCTGCCCAGCCAATGTGGATATACGCGTGTCTGACAACTACATCACCGCAAAGGCTGACGCACAGGGACACTTCTCCTGTGACGTGGAAACCGACAGGACAGAGCTTTACGAAGTTTTTCTGCACGAGCAATGGGAACAGGGCGCGTGGAGCAACGAGAAATTTCTCGCAGAGAACGGTGCTACGGTAAGGTTCAGTTTCGGTGATGACAAATGGAAGACCGTCAGCGGCGGTCCGGAGCAGACACTGAAAATAAAGATGAACGGCGAGGCGGAGCGTCTTTATCTGTCGAAGATGGATGCAATAGAAAGTAAGGTCAAGGCAGAGTTGGAGCCAAGAATCGCAGAGCTGAAGGCACAGGGAAAGAATCCGGAGGAAGACTCGCTGCTAATGAAACGCTATCAGGAGTTTATGACCGAATATGAGAAGATATTCAACGAATATCGTGCCTGGGAACTGGGATACTATGCAGCCCATCCCATGCTGTACGCTCTCTACGACATTGCCGACCAGATGCAGTATCGCAGCAGTCGCCATGATGAGCAGAAAACAAAGCTGATGGCTCTTTATCATTCGGCATACGAGAACTTTCACCCTGAAAATCCCGTCCACAACACCATCCGTACTCAGGAAGCAGCATGGAAACTGAAGCCCGGTCAACCATACATCGACTTTGAGGCACGTACGACTGACGGCAAAAAGGTGAAAGTCTCATCGCTATATAAGGGCAAGGTGGCAGTCATCGACCTTTGGGCATCGTGGTGCGGTCCTTGCCGCCGGCACAGCCACGACCTCATCCAGATATACGATAAATACAAGGACAAAGGATTTACTGTCGTCGGCATTGCACGTGAAGACAAAGTAAGCGACATGACAAGTGCCGCCAAGAAGGACGGCTACCCATGGCAGAGCCTCATCGACCTAAAGGATGAGCTTGGCGTATGGCAAAAGAACGGTCTCAGCTTCTCTGGCGGTGGCATGTATCTCGTTGACCGTGACGGCACCATTCTCTCCACATCAAGCGAGATCAGCAAGTTGGAGCCACTCATCCGCAAGGCTCTCGGAGAAGACTGAGAGCGGCTACTTTGTTGACAGAACAACTCCGCCAATTATCAAGGTTTTATCGAGTCTATCTCCTTTTGAAGCAAGTCGAGGAAACGGGCGGCATGGGCGCCGTCCATCTGAGTGTGATGGAACTGGAATGACACGGTAAGCAATGTCTTGAACCAGCTCCTGCGGTAGCGTCCCCATATCATAAACGGATTGTTGAATATGCCGCTATACATTCCAACGGCTCCGTCGATTTCGTATTGAGCCAATGCCGACGTGCCGATTACCATGCTGTCGGTAATGTCATGATTCTCGCATGACTCGGCTACCTGTCGCGTCAGACGTAGATAACTGCGGTTGAACTCTGCCATATCGTGGGAAAACGGAATGTCACAAGAGCTGACCTCCCCCATCGTGTTGGCTACAATGGTATTTACGGCTATCGAATCATAGCGGATAAGTCTGTCGCCGACAGGCAACATATAGAACTCTTTCACCTTACTGGCTGCCCTGCCTATGCACCAGCACATCAGCATGTTAAACTTCATGCCGCTTTTTTTACTCAGTTTCCTCAGATTACTCACGTCAATAGTGCGCCACAGCGTCACCATTGGCATCGGGGCTTTCATCCACATCTCAAAAGCGTAGGCGCGGGTTGTCTCCGCAGGATTTATTTCTTGCATCATCTTTTTTTTGATGCAAAGTTACGCAATTGTTTTTATTTGTGATAGAAGAAAAGGGACATTCACGCAGGACAGGTGAATAAATCGGAATATGGCACGCAATGCTCAGGCAGCGACTTGGGTGTATGTCCGCCCATTGCCTTGAAGTCGCGGATGAAATGCGACTGATCGGCATAGCCGCAGTGATGGGCGATGTAGGAATAATCGCGAGAACCAATCTGTAACATCCTCATTGCCTTCTGAAACCTTACCACTCGGGCATATTCCTTGGGATTCATGCCTACCTGCTCACGAAACACCCGCTCATACTGTTTCCTGCTCAGGCAGGCATTGTCGGCAAGAACATTTACCGAGACGGACGGCATGCGCATAAGCTCTCCTATAGAACTGCCTATTCTCCGCATGTTCAGTGTAGGACTTACCCTTGTCGTCAGCCACTTCTCAAGTATGCCAATAGACTCGCCGCTGCTTTTACAGTCGAATATCCTTGCGGCAATGTCGTTAAGCTGCCGGTTCTCTATATCATAGCCCGAAATCTCCTGATTGTAAAAAGCTGACGACGGCGTGCCGATGAACATCCCGATGGTATACGGATAGAACACCGCTACTATCATGTCTAGATTTCCGTCAGACTGAATATGCGCCGGAAAATTCACCTGTCCGCTTATGGTAAATGCGTTCTGGGAGGCAGCAAGCTCAGGGATATACAGCGGCGACTTGCGATGGAATATAATCTGCGGGCAGCCTATGGGGGATGTCAGGACGCTGAAAGGCTCATCACTCTCCAGCATCCAGTAATAGCGCACATACGGGCGCAGTTCCTCTCGCGGCAGGATAATCTTCATATTATTTGTTAATTCCGAGTACTTTCATCATTTTTCAAGTGTTTAACCATTAGATAGTCGTGTTCTCTTTCTTCGATTGTTACAAAACCGAACTTATGGTACATCTTTACTGCATAATTGGTCTTATCAACAGACAGCGAAACTTTGCTAAATCCCTTTTCACTCATAGTTTCCAGCAATGATGCCAACAGACGACTTCCGATGCCTTTATTTCTATATTCAGGATATAAAGATATTGCCAATTCCGGTGTAGTATCATCCACTTTCCCGTATGAACAGCCATTTCTTGACCAAGCGGCTCCGACAATCACGCCATCTACCAATGCTACAAGGCAAAAATCTCCCGGTCGAGTTCCGAATCTATCAACATAGGCCCATATCATCGGATCCTGAAGGACTGTTCTCGAAATTTTTGGTTTGTTATCCGGTTGAAAGATCGCTTCATATAGGAAATCCGTAAGTAATGGTATTTCGTGGGATTTAATTTCTCGTATCACGATATCTGAAAATCGTTCCATCTCAATACAATTCCATGTTTCGCCAAGACATTGATATCTTTCTACCTCTGGTCTTGAAACACGATGAAATCCGGCAGCTTCATAGCAATGGATAGCGGACGGATTATTTTCAAAGACACCAAGAGACACTTTTGTGGCGCCAAGCTTTTCAAAAGCATATTTGACAGCCATTGAAACAAGGGCTTTTCCTAAACTGCGGCCACGTTTTGAATCATCGATAATGACAAATCCCAGACGTTGTTCTGTCAAATCATTTGCAGGAGTGCGCAGTGTGATATATCCTACAACTTCATTGTCATCCATCATTGTGAGGGCACGCGAGCGTTGCCCGTCAATATACCTCTCGTAATATGCGTTCATGTCTTCGGGCGTGACAGGATAATGCTCATACCTGTCGGCGCACCATTGACGCATAAGGTATTCGCTTTTAAGCCACGATGTGATTACCGCGGCATCAGAAGGCTGATATGGACGTAAAGAAAGATTCATTCGTTATAATTTTGTTCGGTTACTCAAATATCTGCTTATTCCCATTGCCGTCCACCCGATAATCAGATAGACCGTGGCGTATATTATAAACCACACTTCCCTGATGTAGGATTACTCTACGGTTTTCCATAACAGCATAGAATTATCAACACTATAATCAATCACGCCACGGTCTTTCATCCACGACAGATAAGACCTGACCGTGGAGCCTACCAACACATATTGCTCAATCGTCATTGTCAAGCCGAACGTCCTGAACACTTCAGTGATGATGCCATCTGCGGTTTGGGGTGTTTTACAGATTGATTTTATTTTCTGCTCAATGTCAAGGACTTGCTTGCGGTTTATCTCCGTCAGTTCTCTTACGTCATGGCAAGGGGCGGCATGTGACGGAACAAAGATGTCAGCCCTCAGCATTTCAACTTTTGTCAGAGTATCAAGATATGCGGCAACATCATAGATAAACGTCACTCCATATTTCGACAGAGTAGCGACACTGCTGACACAATCGGCAAGAAACACCGTATTGTCAGGCGTCCGGAATCCAACCATGTCAAAGGAATGCCCTGGAAGGGGAATTATCTCTAACTCACCCGGAAAATCGGGAGACGAGAAATCGGTGACCACCGACTCCTTCGCCATCAGAAACTTATTCCGCAAACTCTTGCACGGATAGCCGCCATACAGCAATGACGGTTCAAGAACCGTATGACGGGTGAAATCAGCCTCAACGCCTGAACAGAACACCTTACAGCCGATTTTGTTCTGAATATACGCATTGCCGCCCACATGGTCAGCGTGCGAGTGGGTGTTGAGAATGCCTTTTATCGTCCATCCTTTAGCATCTGCTATTTTCAGCACCTTCTTTGCGGCTTCCTTGTCGTTGCCGCTGTCTATGAGATACACCTCATGCTCCGACCTGACATACACGCCAATCTTTGCCGGACAATTTATATAATAGCTCTGTGAGCCTACTTGCTGGAGTTCATACATATTCTGTTGCTGTAAAAGATTAAGTATTTCCGAATGTTGTCTTTGATGTATTGAAGATTATGATGTCCCGGGAATATATGGTGCTCAACACCGATTCCGTGTGCTTTCAATCTTCCGGATAGGGATTCAACAGCGTTGTAGAAACCGCCTTCATCTTCGTCACCTGCATCAAGATACCACAGCTGCTTCTGGTGTTGTTCTTCAAAGCCCTCAAACTCCAGCGGATTGTTTTTGTGAAAGCCGCTTTCATCTCCATAATAGGGAATATCCGCTGCATCAAATTCCGTTTCAACAGCCGGCATGTGTCCTCCTATGCGTGAAAACAATCTGGGATATTCCAATCCGTAATGTGCGGCAGCAAAACCACCCGCCGATGCACCACCTATAAATCTATGATTTCCATTGGGGATAGTTTTAAAATGACGGTCTATGTACGGGACAACCTCCTGTATGAAATAGTCCTCATATCTTCCCATATCTATCTTCATTCCATTTGAAACCTCCTGATGCGAGATGGCTGCCGTATTCAATCCCCTGCTGTTATCCATTCTCGGACAAACAATCATCATCGGACTTATCTGCCCGGAGGCTATAAGTTCATCTGCAGCAGATTTAATATCAAGCTCGTCAATTATGCTTTCATTTCCGCTTCTTCCATGCATAAAATAGAGAACTGGAAATATCCGTTCTCCGTCGTATCCGTCGGGCAAGTAAATGGAAAAGGCCATCTGCTTATCCAGCACGTCACTATGCATGTCGGTATATTGAACCTTGCTCATGATTTATTGTTGTTGCGTTTTTATTTTATTGATAAATTTCGTTGCCGTAATGTCCAGCAATAACATTATGTATTTGGCTGCAAATTTACAGTTTTTGCTCTAAATAAACAAGAAAATCCACATAAATTTACACTTTCCCAATGGATTTCGCCCCTGTTTTTTACACTTTTCCAAGGTGAAACTGGGACAACTTGACTGATAATCATAAACTTTTCTTTTTCTTTTTATTTTCATTACTTTTCTAAAGGATTTGTAATGCAATAGCCACACATGCCTCAGCAATCTTGAACGGTATTAATTTTAACACTTTTAACGTTTGAAATTTTGCCAGAAGTATTATTTTTAGTACCTTTGCACCGTAACAGTAATTAATGAAAAAATATAAAGTAAAAGAGGTTTTGAAATTGCTGGAGAATGACGGATGGTATCTGGCTCGTACTAAAGGCGACCACCGACAATACAAGCATCTTACAAAAACCGGCACAGTGACGGTAAGAGGAAAGGAAAGCGAGGTGTTGGATCAATCCTTACTTAACAGCATTTGGCATCAGGCAGGGTGGAAATAAAAAAACTCCATACCTATCAGACAATTAGATATACTAAATTCAATCAGATTATGGAAAAGATTAAAGTAAACGTCGCATGGTGCGACAAAAATTTCGGAGGCTCGTTTGGCGAAAATGTGCCAGGGGCAGCCGTATTCACCGCACGCACGTTTGAAGAGCTGCAGAAGGTGGCTAAGGAGACTTTGAAATTTCATGTGGACTGTATGGTTGAGGATGGTGATGACGTGCCGGAATGGCTTGTGGCAGGAGACTACGAGTTTGAATATCACTACGAGGATGTGGCTTCCATGCTGCATGCCTACGGGCAATATGTCTCGTTGGCGGCTATTAGCCGCGCATCCGGCATCAACCAAGGACTCCTGTCACATTACGCCAATGGGGTGAAAAAACCACGTCCTGAGCAACGCAACAGGATTGTGGCTGGATTACATAAAATTGGCAATGAACTTCAGCAAGTAACTTGCTGAAGATAAATCAATGAGAATCAATAGAAAGATTCTGAACGCTTCTTGAGAAGTGAAGAATAATATTAATTGTCCCCTTTCCCCGTCGCAGTGATGCGCCGAGGATTTTTTGCAGCTGATAAAAACTTCCAAACTGTCACAAATGACATTTGAATTAAAGAATTTGTAATGCTATAGCCGCACACGCCTCTGCATCCGCCAAGGCGTGGTGATGGCTATTTAAGTCATATCCGCAGCGGGCAGCTGCCACGTCAAGGGTGTTAGACTCTCCGCGCCAACGCCTGCGTGAGGCAACGCAGGTGCAATGAAACTCATAGTCGGGATAGTCCATCTGATAGACACGGAACACGGCTTTTAGACAGCTCTCGTCAAAAGCCTTGTTGTGGGCAACCAATGGAAGTCCCTCAATCTTTGGCTCTATCTGCCTCCATACCTCGGGGAATACTGGAGCATTCTCTGTGTCAGCGGCACAAAGACCATGTACCTGGCTGCACCAATAGTTGTAATACTCAGGCTCGGGCTTTATGAGGGAGTAGAACCTATCCACAATCTCACCGCCACGAACAATCACTAAACCTACAGAGCAAACCGACGAGCGCTCATTGTTGGCTGTCTCAAAATCTATTGCTGCGAAGTCTTGCATATTTATTGATTTTCCTTGTTGATGAGATTCACCACCACCTTCACCATTACATCTTTCTCTTCTGTGCGGCTCTCGGCAATCATCAGCGTCAAGGCAACGAGGGTATTATCTGCTATGCGCTTTCTGCCGTTTGCGGAGTATAGTATGTTGTTTTTCTCCATAAACCAAATACAGATATGATTACATCAAGGTTATAAAAAATCGTCTCGGCTAACTGGATATGATTTTCTCTACGACCATATTTCTTGGGTTGTGCATTTTTTGCACATACCAAGGTTTCGTCCAATTCGCCCTCCTTAAAAATATTTTTTATATGGCGTGTTATTACCGTTCTGTCCCTTCCAAACAGTTCTGCCATTTGGCTTTGAGTCAACCACACTGTATCTTTCTCCAACTTAACTTCAAGTTGGGTATTGCCGTCATCGGTAGTATAGAGTACGATTGACGCTCCATTGTTTGCAATGATTTTATTTTCCATCACTTCAAATTCTCCTTAAAAAATTTAATGCCTCAATATCGCCCGACTGGATTGCGTAGATTGCCTTACGGATTTTCTCCTCCTGCCAGTTCCACCATTGCAACTCTCTCAACCTTTCTATGACATCGGGCGCAAACCGCTTGCGAATCTCCCTCGCCGGAACTCCACCCACGATTGAATATGGCTCTACATCTTTGGTTACAACGGCTCTTGTCCCGATAATCGCGCCGTCACCGATTGTTACTCCAGCCATGATTACGGCATCATAACCTATCCACACATCGTTGCCTACAATGATATCACCCTTATTATCCCATGCCGATGCGACCTCCGACTTAGGCAAGTCCCATTCCTCAAAAAACAGCGGAAAGGTGTATGTGGAGAGCGATTTTAGAGTGTGGTTGGCACAGTTGAAGATGAATTTTGCACCGCAGGCTATCGAGCAGAACTTGCCGATGATGAGCCTGTCATTATTTATAGGATAATGATAGAGCACATTGTTCTTTTCAAAGTCGCGCGGGTCGTTTACAAAGTCATTATAGACGGTGAAATCTCCTACTTCTATTGTAGGACGAGTGATGACCGACTTAAGATATACGGTCTGCGTATCACCCGTTCGGGGGTAAATCTTGCTTTTATCCATTTTGCTATTTTAAAGATTGTTTTTTGCTGCCGAGATTATAAGGGCAGGCGCCCCAATACTAATGGCAAATAATGTACCATGTCTTCTGTTCGAGGTTCATTTTGATATTGTATCATCTTTCCTGACACAAAAGATCATGTGAGGCATATCCACTCCACGATAATGCTTGACAATAGTATCAGTTAAAATCATACCATTGCGGAGCGCGACATTCTGCGAGGCGGTATTCGTATCCCGGATAATGGAATATAACGCATCAAAACGCAGCACGTTAAACCCGTACTCACGACAAGCGGCAGCGGCTTCCGTGGCATAGCCTTTGTGCCAGTACTTATGGGCCAACAGATAGCCAATTTCAGGAACTTGCCCTCCCTCGTATTCCTGCATCGTGATGCCGCATTGTCCTATCATTTCGCCAGTGCCTTTAAGGAACATGCCCCACAAGCCGAAACCGTGCTCCCTGTACCGTTGCAGCTGCTTTTGCATCCAGGTAAGAGTCTCCTCATCGCTGAAAGCCCCGTTATAGGCATACATCACATTCTCATCTTGCAATATTGAGGATAATGCCTCCATGTCTGAAAGCGTCATTTCCCTCAACAACAACCTGTTCGTCTCTATAATTACATTCGGCATAGTTTAAACAATCAGCAGTTTTCGTTATTTATAGTTACGTTTTATCTCATCGATAGATTTGCCGCCGATTCCGAAATTCTCATCTGGCAGTTCCTTTATTGTAACGGTGAAGAACTGCTCCGGAATATGAGTTATCTCTGAGGCAGTGACTGTCAGGCGTTCTATGAGTTGTTTTTTCTGCTCAGCGGTCAGTCTGCCGCTTTCTATTGATATGTATGGCATAATTATAATTTTTTTATTTCATCTTTTTGCGGGTATCTACACTCTTGTATGTGAGAAGAAATTACCTTAGTCTCAGCGCAATGATGGGAAACGGATTGCCTTGTGAGTCCGTCTCCATCCTGTCAAACTCTACGAAACCTAACTTCCCGTAAAAAGCCCTTGCACCGGGATTCTGCTCGTTCACGTCGACAAATACAGCCTGATGGTTCTTTACCGCCATATCCACCAGCTGTTTGCCGATTCCTTTACGCAAGTACTGGGGCGAAACGAACAACATCTCAATCTTTTCATCCTGTATACCGATAAAGGCTGTCGGGACATCGGCATCAAAGGCTACATAAAGATGATTGATATTAGCCAATCCTTCCGTCACATAAGGCTTCAGATTCTCAATATCCGTCTCCTGCAAGAAATGATGAGTGGCACGCACGGACGCTTCCCACAGTTCTGTCAGCCTGTTCAAAAGACTATTATTCCGTTCAGACGGCGGTACATATCTTATGCTTGCTGGTCTTGACATATTTCTCTTATTTATAAGTTTAGTATTAATATTAGTCCACCGCAAAATCCTCTGAGTGAAAATTGCTGTAGAAACGTCCTGACACGGCTGTGAATTTAAGCACGCAGTAATCCGGGTCGGTAATACCTTGTGAATAATATTCTGTATCACCATCACGCCAAATCATTTCCTTGCTCGCGTTGTCTGTCAGTACCTCCATCGTACCACGTAGCATGACGCCACGGAAGAAACGGTTGTCACAGAAATAAATGCATGCCTTGTCGTTCTGCAAAAATTGCCGCACACGCATGGATGATGTGTTTGTTGTAAAATAGAAGGTCTTGATGCCTTCTCGTTTCCTTGGTTGCAGCATCGCCTTGATGCATGGATAGCCGTCGGCATCTACAGAACCGATGAATGCCGTCTTACGTTTGTCGGCCATATTGCCGACGGTCTGTTCTGGATTGCGCATAAATTCTGTTGTGTTAATGATTAAATATCGTCTTTAATCGTATTATTTCTTTCTTGATTTCGGGAAAGGTAACTCCTCCCATAACGTCTCTATCACTTTCAGAACCTTTTGCCGGTCACGGAAATCGAGGACATATCCCTCTTTCGCACCTTTATATGCACAGCCTGTTTCGGCATCAGCCATCAAATCGGCAATGCACGGCAGCTTTTTGACAAATGCCGTGTTGTCACAAGCCGTTATCACGCATTTGTCATTTACATAAATGACATAGTCGCCCATCATCTTGCGGGAGCGTACCTCCCCCAAAGGAGCAAGTGCGTCGCAGACAAACTCTATAAAATCAGTAGTACAAGCCATAGTTATTATGTTTTAATGTTTATAATTTGTATCTTAATCCAACTGGAAACATTCAGGATAATGCACTGTGCCTGTAACTCCGCTCAAGGCATCGGGCAACAGTTCGATAACCATACAGCACTCCTGCGGGGCATCAAAAGGAAACCTTATACCGTAGTCAATAGCCTTACGGTAGCCAAAGCGCGGATAATAATCTTTATGTCCAAGCAATACCGTCGAGCCGTAGCCCATTGCCTTTGCCGCCTTGTGGGCTTCTTCTATCAGCATTCCACCTATCCTGTTGTTCTGGTAAGTAGGATGTACCGCAAGCGGAGCAACAGCCAATGAAACCGTAGTGGAGTCTGCCGATACGATTTCCACTTTTGTGAGCAAAATGTATCCTATTATAACTTCATCGCCATTGACTGCAACCAATGACAACTCGGGTATGAATGTGTCCGAATCGTGCAGCCGCTTTACTAAATATTGTTCCTGATGGTCGCTTTCCTCAACGTTTTCAAAAGCCTTTTCCACCAATTCAAGGATTACCGGCAAATCCCCTTGTCTCTCCTGTCTTATTGTTATGTTCATAACTGTCCTGTTGTATAATGATGGTAAAAAATAACTTAGATGTTATGCAATACCCAACAGCTCAATCTCGAATATCAGCGTGGAGCCTCCAGGAATGCCAGGCTGCGAGAACTTTCCGTATCCCATCTCCGCTGGGATATACACCTCCCACTTGTCGCCCACGCACATTTGCTGCATGGCGATAATCCAGCCTTCAATCAGGTCGCAGAGGCGTATTGCCAACGGTGCTCCTCCACGACTGCTGTCGAACTTCTTTCCGTCGATAGTCCATCCCGTGTAGTGTGCGGTGACGATGCTGCGGGGCGATGGATGCCTGCCGTCGTTCCGGCCCTCCGACAACACCTTATAATATATACCTCTCGGAAGAGCCTTCACTCCCTCCTCCTGCGCTTTCGCTTCTATCCAGGCTTTGTTGAGCTGCGCGTATTCTCTTTTGTTCATGATGGTTTCTAATTTAATTAAACGAACAATTCGTTACTCTTTCTTGTGGCACATAACGTTTTCAGTTTCTCTGTCACCATCACCTTCACTTGCCCGATGTTCCTTACTTTAGTCGGGCATACGGAGAGGCAGCGCATACAGGAGATGCAGGCTTCCTTGTTGACACTTCTGAGATTGTCAGCAGGTATGGCATCGGCAGGACAGAGTTCCCGGCACGTGCCGCAACCTGTACACCTCTCATCTGCCGTGGGGAACGGTCCTGTATTGCCAGCTCTGTATGGACGGTTGCCAGGCAATGACAAAGGATTGTATGTGTCCATGCTTTCCACCTTATTTATTATAGTGACTCCGAAAGCTGCCAGTTCCTTGCGGTCTTCTGCGTCGGGTCTTCCAGCGGCATACACCCGGGCGATGCTATGTTCGGCAACGGCACTGACGGCGGCAACAACACGGAATCCCATTTCCGTTGCTACATCCTGCATTTCAAGCAGAGCATCATCGTATGCCCTGTTGCCATACACCGCCACAACCACACACTTTGCATGGTTGCTCTGAATACGCTTAAGCCTATCAACTGCCAAGGCTGGTACCCGTCCGGCAAACACGGGCATGGCGATAATGACCAAGTCCTCCTCATGTATTTCCGGCAATCTGATTTGCCTTTCTTTCACGCAGAGGTCTGTCACGGATGGCTTTTGGTCAATACCATCGCATATATATTCGCAAACTCTTCTTGTCCCTCCTGTGGGACTGAACATTATTTGATGAATATTCATGATCTTTATTCCGTCAGTTCAATTAAATTTCCCTCAAATCCCTTGATGCAACTCTCGTAATATCCGTCACCTGTAACGCGCGGACCTGAAAGGATTTCATATCCTTGTGAGGACAGAAGCGAAGTCATGCGGTCAACCTCTTCACGTGAGCCAAGACAGAACGAAAAGTGAATAAAACCGCTGCGGTAAACAGGATTGTTTGCAACTTCCACTTCCGGTCTGCTCATTATTTCCAGTCTTCCACCATCGGGAAATGTGAGAAAGTATGTCCGCAGTCCCGTCCGTGGATTATGATACTGCTCATTGGAAGTGGCACCGAAGAACTCCATGAAGAACTTCCGTGCTCCCTCTAAGTCCTCGACATACATCGCTATATGGTCTATTTTAATCATATTATATTTCCTTGTCTTTTGTTATATGCATGGCTTGATAGTCCTCCTTTGTCATGACATAGAAATGTTCAGTCTGCTCATCCCCGAGCGGAGAAAACACGCCGTGATTCGTATGATGAAATTTGAAGCCACACTTTTCAATAACCCGTTTCGATTTTGTATTCCCGTCATAATATCCGCACCAAGCGGCATCAAGATGCAGGTAGTTGAAGCATCTTTCTAACAAGGCCTTGACAGCCTCGGGAATGAGGCCCTGTCCCCAATAGGGCTTGCCTATCCAGTAACCTATCTCCGCTTCGTTTTGTTTCATCTCTGCAGAGTGAAGACCTTCGGAAAACATTATTCCACAACTGCCGACTGGCTCGCCAGTAGCTTTCAGCACAACCGCATAAGTTTCTGGGGCAGCGAATACAGTCCGGATAATCTCCAGGCTGTTTTCCACTGATGTATGAGGATGCCAGCCGGCGATGGGACCGATGTCAGGGTCACTTGCATACTTGAACAGAGCCTCGGCATCTGATTCTTCCCAAGATCTGATGATTAGTCTTTCTGTTTCTATCATTTTATTATCTGTTCAAGTTCTTCGTTTTTAAACATTGTCGGAGTAAACTCCACAAGCTGATAATCTGCAATATCATTTTTTTGTAAATGAATGTATCTCTATCAGATTTTGCTTTATTGTTTCTTCATTGTCTGACACCTGCATCTCGTCATTTCGTCGGCAAAAGCCTCTTCACCGTGCTCCCTAATGTAGCGTATGCATGCAGGACGGTCCGAGCGGAACAGAAAAGCGAAAATCTTTCCGATGAAATTGGAGTAAGTCTTACACTCAGTCACATCCTTGCCGCATTCAGCGCAGGAATGAAACCCATGCTGGTGTACACAGGTCCTGATTTTGCACCATGACGCCTTTTCGTTGAGATGGCAACCAGGACACTTCTCTGCAAGATACTTACGGCATGCGCCACAATAAAGACCACACGCTGCTATAAGTTGTTTGTCAGCTTTGATATTTTTCATCATTCTATTATATTTTTTTACGACATAAATTTTAAATATATCAACTGTTTTCTTCAAAGTTGTGCCATAGCATGTCCTGCATGCGCCAAAAGCAAGCCAAGGGCAAATGAGAGGACTGCATAGAAAAAGAGTATCCAGAAGCGGGAGTCATTCAGCAGCAGGTAGTTCTCATGGGCGAAAGTGGAGAATGTGGTGAATCCTCCACAGAAACCTGTGATGAGTAGCGCCTTCATCTGCGGTGACAGGCTCACGCCCCGATCTGCCAGTCCAAACAGAACGCCAATCAACAGGCAGCCCACGAGATTGACGGCAAATGTGCCCCACGGAAACACACTTGCGGTATTATCCGTCACAACCTTACTTACCAAGAAACGGCAACCGCCACCTATGGCACTGCCGAGCATCACATATAAAAGATTAGTCCACATCACTTACATTAATTCATAGTTTTGCATTTTATCTGTTTTCATAAAACTACTGCAAATATATGGATTTTTTCTCATTGAGCCAAACATTTCCACATTTTTTTTAACGCGGGCTCCAAGAATTCAGCGGAAAATGATACGTTTACGACTCTAAACGATACATTCACGATTGTAAACGATACGTTTGCAATTCTAAACGTGCAGAATAACGCCGTGAAACCTGTACCTTGTAATTTTTAAGGGTTCTATTTACATTAGATTAACCCGTTGGCGGAATTAAATCCGCAACAATTCAGCGTATTATTTTAGTTCCACAGATGACCCTCACACAGAAAATTGACACCACAGAAACATTCTCACTACACATATTTACGAATGATATTCCGTTCTATGAATAAAGTAGGGTAAATCTTTGCGCACAGAAAAAGCGGGGATAGAGTCATCTCCATCCCCGCCTCATGTAAATAAATTTAGGAATACTGCTTGCGCGATAGTCCTTTATCACTTATTTAACAACGATTTTCTTGCCGTTGTGAATATAAACACCTTTCTGAGCAGGCTTTTCAACCTTCACACCCTGCATGTTATACCATGCTCCGCTGTCGGCTGCGCCAGAAGTGATGTTGCTAATGCCAGTTGCCTCGTTGTAAGCAGCCTCAGCAGCCTTCAATGTTGCTACAGCCTCGTCAATTTTCTCCTGCGCCACAGCGGCTGCGAGAGTTGTCTGTGCCTCATCGATGGCAGACTTAAGAGCTGCGCCCGGTGTGCCTTCCTCTGTTGACGCATCGCCGAGAAGCTCTGTAGCTGTTGTGATTTCTGACTCAAGAGCAGTCTTGTCGAGAGCAACGTACTCTACCAGCCAGCGTGGGTCACCAGCCTTCTCCTTAGCCTGCTGTGTAGATGCGCCGATAGTGAAGTCACCCTCTGTAGCATTGACAAATGTCGGGTCGGTAATGAGAATTGTACCGCTCTTGTCGTAACTTGCCTCGCTTGCCGACATGTCTGCGCCGTCATTGAAGTAAGTGTTGTTAGCGAACACCTGAGGTGCGTTGCTACCGAAACGACCGCCAGCCATACGGCGTATGATGTCTTTACCGCAGTTATACCAGATGTTGTTCTGAACATCAAACTTGATGTAGTTCTGTCCGGCGATGGCGCTGTAGTTACCCCACTGTCCGTCAGCCTTGAGCAAACCATAGAATGTGTTGTTCTGATAGTTCATTGTCTGGAACTCAGTCTCCTTGTCAAATCCGTAACGGTCAAGACGTGCAGAGTTGTTGTAGCGAATGAAAAACTTGGCTACAGCGTTGTTTCCGTAGAAAGTAGAGTTTGTAATGTTCACATCCTTTGCTCCACCAGCCTGGAATGAGATGAGAGCATCATTCTTAACTTCTTCTGTCAGGAGCTCAAATACAGAGTTGTTGGCAGTAAGGTCAACAACGCAAATCTTCACATTGTTGTCGTAGAGGATAGAGTTCTTGAGCCCCTTGACTGTTACACCGTCAATCTTTACGTTGTCAATTCTCTTATATTCGTTTCCCTCCACAACATTTCCATCGGTCAAAACGATGAATGGAGCTGCAAGAGCCGAAGCGTCGATTGTTGCACCGTTACCGTTGATTACGACAGATGCAGGAGCTTCGATAGACGAGTTAACAGTATAGGTGGTACCGGCTTCGAGGTTGATGGTGATGCTGTTAATCAAGGAAGTTTCCGCTATTGCAGCGGCAACAGCTGCTGCAATGTCAGAATTTGCCTCTGGAGCAACAACTACATCCTTAGCCACAACTTTCTTTGTAACTGGGCAGGTGAAGTTTTCAAGATACTCACCGCCGTTAAACTTAATTCTCTCGAACTTTATCTCAGAAGTCTCAGCAAGACTCTCGTCAGCCTTAACTTTGAAAGTAAAGAGAACACCGTTCTTCAATGCCTTTTTCTTCAAATCAAAAACAACAAGTGTCAACTTCTGAGGGTTATCCTCAGAGATCTTTTCTGAAGCCTGATGGTTTTTTGTAGCGCTCGAGCCCAAAGTCATGACAACCTCTTCCTCATCCTCATTCATTGCCTTAACAAAAGAAAGACCTTCAGGCAGGATAACGTCAACCTGGAATCCTGAACGCTCCACCTCACTCTCATAATTCACCGTCACCTCGGTCTCCTCGCCTGCAACCACAGTGACAGGCTCCACAGTCAGCTTCTCAGGATTGGCTTCCTGTGCTGCAGCCATAGTGAATGTGCTCATAAGCAAAGCCGAGACAACAGCCATTTTTGATGAAATGATATTAAATATTTTCATTGTTTTATTCTTTATTTATAGTAAAACTTACCTTATTCCATTATTTTCTCAATTGCCAAATACAGGTCATCAATGTCAACAACATCATCACCGTTCAGGTCACAAGTTGCGTCATATCCCGATGTTGTTATCATTTCAATGACAGCATAGACATCGTCGATGTCCCACACACCGTCGCGTGTAGGGTCGCCGGCACCATAGAGAGTAGTTGTGAGAGTGCCCTCAAGGCTGTAGGAGATACCGTTGACGCTCGACACCTTGATGTCAGAAATAGTGACATCACCCTTGGTAAAGCCCTCTGCAGCGGCAAGGTTCAGAGCAAACAGGTTGCCAGATGTGCCTGTGAACACGTCGCTTGTGAGCGATGAAACCACGAGAGTGTAGCTGCCCGGCTGCCCCTCAAGCGGCTCAATGGTCACTGTGGTATTGTCCGACAGACGGTCGCCGTAAGTAACCTTCTCGCCGTTCTCGTCCTCCGCGAAGCTTACGCCCTCAGGAAGAGTAACCACAGCCTGCAGACCAACGATGTTGATAATGTTGTCGAGCGATACGCCCACCTTGGCAATCATGCCAGGAGCAGCAGTAAGCTCAGCGTCGTCGGCTGTAGCATCACCAACATGCACGCCTGCCTTAACAGTCACTGCCTCCATGTCGATGCGCTTTGGAACGTACTTGCCGTTCTCGTCCTTGTTTGTCTGGTCACTGCCGATAATGTCGGAAATCACGATGTCACCGCCCTTATAGCTGTTAGATGCCACTACGTCGATGGTGAGAATCGCTCCGCTGTTACCCTTCACCGGTGAGTTCTCGATAGTGGAAGATGTAGAGAGCATGATTATTCTGAACCCGTCGGCACCCTCATCCTTCACACCGATGCTGTGGCTTGAGCGGGTCACGCGGCTTGTCACCTTTGCAAGGCTGTTGTCCTTATACTTCAATCCCTCAGGAAGAGTCACGAGCATCTCAAGTGAGGATATAGGATCCTCATTTTCGAGAAGAATCTCAAGAGTAGTTGTTTGTCCCGGAGCAGTGACGAAGTCCTCTATCTTCACAGTGTTGTTGCCGGCAAATGCAGAGAAGCATCCCAAGGCGAACAAAACAACTGTGGCAGAGAGCCTGCCAGCTATTCCCTTCAGGAACATGTTTATATTATTCTTCATAATTTGTCTGTCTAAAAAATTAATCTTTTCCGTAAATTGTGTATTTCGCTCTTAACTTTTGGGCTTGGGCATGCTGCGGAGTGACCCGCAACAGCCCTTGCCACAACATTAAAATCTTAACACCTATTACTTGTTGACAACCTTCTTGGTCTTGCCGTCCTCACCCACGATGATGTTGATGCCCTTCTTCACGGTCTTCATCACCTGACCGCCAACAGAGTAGATGCGCTCCTTCACTGTCGCTGCCTTGATGTCGCCGATACCGGTAGTACCACCGCCGTTTCCTCCAGTAGATGACATACTGTAGCTACGTCCGGCAGCGTCAGAGAAGATGATGTTGCCGATAGAAATCTGACCACCGTTGAAATCACTTCCAACCTCTACATCGAGATAGATGAGGGCACCGCTGCGGCCATTGAACTCGTTGTTGTCGATTGTTGCCGCTACGATACGTGTCACGCCGTTGCCAAGATCGTTGGCAAAGATGTCGTGACCGTTAGCTCTGTCTGACATACTCTGACCGGCAATCTTCATTCCCTGTGGCATAACGATGTCCATCTGTCCTGCAGTAAACGCCTCGCTGTGAGTGAGGTTGATTGCCATGCGCACAGTCTTGCCGAAGATAGTTGTCTCCTCGCCCTCGTTGGTGATGCTGATCTCATCCTCTACACTTGCCTTGGCACGTGTCTTGGCAGGAGCGGCATTCTCTGGCATCCAGTCCCACTGACCATGGAAGATAATGTTAGAAACGCCAGTCATATCAGCCACGGTGAACTCCTTGTCTCCGTTGCAGTCGCCGGCATAGCGCTTAGCCTCGTCAACATCCTCAAACTTAGTAGCAGTGAGAATCCAGTTGCGAACCTCAGAGTAGTCGTTCACAGTCACACGCTTGTCGTTGTCGGCATCACCTGTGATGTATGCGAGGTTAACAACATCCTTAGCAAGCTGCTCAGCATCTGCCTTCATCTCAGCGATACGTGTCAGAAGAACATTCCATGCCTCGGTGTTGTAGTCGATGTGCATTGCATACCAATAATCACCTATCTTTTCTCTTACATCATTGCCGTCAATATCATAAGAAATACTGCCGTCTTTAGCATCATTGTTATAATTATCAGCCTTAGTCAAGAGACCGTTGATTCTGTTGTACTCATCTGTGAGCTTAGCCTGACGGTCACCACCATACTGGCTCTTGTTAACAGTATCGAGAGAAGCATCAATGCTATTCTTGAGATCTCCGATACTGCCCATAGCCTCATAATGCTTGGCATCACGCTCAAGTTCATTGATCTTGCTGATGAGATTGTTTATATCATTTTTGATAGTCGCTGTCTCAGTCAGCTCAACAGCCTTGTGCATTGTCTCCAAGCTCTCACCCAAAGCAGTTAAAGCGTCCTCGATATTCTGCTTGGTTGTATCAATGACATATTTCTCATCCACACCCTTCTGCTTGTGCTCGAAGTCCTTAATCTTATTGTATGCGTCATCAAGAGCCTTAGCATCGGCTGTGAGCGTAGCAGAAAGCTCGTTATAGACATTGTCATTTGCAACGTGCTTGTTGTAGAGAGCCTCCAATTCGCTACCAGTCTTAGGAGTGTCATTGAGCACATTGCCAAGTTCGAAGAGAATGTTGTCCTGATAGAACAGAAGCTGTCCGGCAGCATTCTTTGTCTCGTAGTCGGCCTTGATAAGCTCCAGCTCACCACGCAATGCCTGAACGTCAGCCTCAGCAAATGCCTTGGTAGCCTCGTTATATCCAGCCCATGTCTCTGCCTGAGCAACAGCAGTCTCAGCCTTATCAATAGCTGCGTTAACAGCAGCAACAGCATCAGCGGTCTGAGTGTTCTCATACTTGCTGTTGAGATCCTGATTGAGAGCGGCAATGGCAACCTCCTGCTCTGCAAGAGCGTCTACAGCTCCACCGAACGCAGCATCGAGACTCTTGCCTGACTCCTTGTCAAACTTAGCCTTGATATCGGCAACAGCCTTGTAGAGAGCCTCAATCTTAGCATCGTACTCCTTAACTGCATCAAGGTCTTCCTTAGCAGCCTGGTTGTACTCTTCCTTAACCTCGTCAATCTTTAAGACAAGCTGAACATCCTCATCGGTTACGGCAAGTCTCTTCAGTTCGTCAACCTTCTGCTTAAACTCTTCAGGAATATTGCTATTGAAATACTCCTCCATTCTTACGCACCTGGCATTCTTCTTCCAAATCTCAATACCGTCCTTTGTTTGGGCAAGATAATCAGAAATTTCCTCAAGCTTGCTGTATGTTGTACCACTCTGATGTCCAATGATAAGCTTTTCAACAGAAGCCCGGACATCATCGAAGTCGCTGACAAGCAGACCAACGGCCTCAACCAATCTGTTGTATGCCTCGATGTTCTCCTGCAGCATAACCGACTCATTGTAAGCATTGGTATAAACGCTTGAGTGACCAAGCACATACTTACCGTCCTTATCCAATGAGTAAGTTGCATATTCCTCGCACTTGGCAATGATTATATTAATAGTATTGTCGAGTGAAGGAACAGTACCCCTAGCCACATCAATTGTTGACTCCTTCAAGTCATCAAGCTTCTTGATATAATCGGCATTGTTGATTTCGCCAAATCCTTCAATCTCAGCACGCTCCGAATTATAAAGAGCCTTGGCATCCTCAATACGCTTTGCCTTCTCTGCCTCGCAAGCAGCGTCACGGTCAGCCTCAAGCATATCGTCCACGCTATCGAGTGTCTCAAGCCACTTGTCCATCTTCACAGCATAGAACTTATCCTTGATAGTACCGTCTTCGTCAATAGCACCAGCTGCCTTAGCCTCATTCACAACATCCTCAACATCCTTGAATGCTGTTGCCTTACCGTCATAAACGAACGACTCAATAGCACGCTGTGCCTTTCCAAGCTTGCTTGCCGCGCTCTTGACATTCTGATTATACGCCTCATACGCAACCAGATTCACAGCATCCTGATAATCCGTAATCAGCTTATTAATCCCACCTGTGAACTTAGCAGCCTCATCAATCCATTTCTTTGCATTGTAGATGTCATCAACACCATCGGTAACGTCGTTCACATACTTTGTATAGTCAGCCGACTCCTTAGACTTAAGGTCGCGCAGCTTGTCTGCGTATGCATAGATGTCATCATGAGTCTTAATAAGACCATCAAGAGCCTTATTGACAGCCTCATTCTTGATGCCGCTGAACTGGTTGAGAGCCTTAACAGCATCAGAGAAAGCAGTGTTTGCTGTCTTATATGCAGCCTCGAAGTTAGAGTGCTGGTCGGCATTTGTAGCATCTACGTTAGCATCGTAGTTATCCTTTGACTCGTTGCCAATCTTAGTGATTGCATCCTCGATGGCCTTTCTGTCAGCCTCGATGTCTGCCTTCTGTTTAACCGACTCGACTTTGGCAAATGCGTCCTCAACCTTCTTTTTGAGGTTGTTGATAGCCTCTTGCTGCTTGGCAAGATCCTGGAGATAGCCGGCAGCAGCATCTGACAAGTCTTTGTTAGAAATTGTGTCGTATGTTTTCTGCCATGCTTTCTGCAGGTCATCAACAGCCTTCACCTGATCTTTATGAGCATTCTCATTAGGCTGTACAGCTGCCTTCAGATCCTTAGCGGCAGTCTCAATACCTGTGAGCTTCTTCTCTATCTCACCCTGCTTTTCAGCAGCCTTAATCTGACCGTAAGCAGTCTCCAGCTCTGTTTTAGCAGCGGCGATGTCCTGCAGCATCTTTGTAATCTCAGCGAGATAAGTATCCTGAGCCTTGCCTGTGGCAACTGTCATCACGGTGTTGTCACGCACATCCTCGACAAGCTTCTTCAGGTCATCTGCCTTCTTGCTTACAGCATCGTAAGCCACCTTGTTTGCCTTGGCAGCGTCTGCCTGTGTCTTAAGAGCGGCAACAGTCTCCTCCATTTCTGCAAGCTCCTCATTAACTTTAGCAAGCACAGCTATAGCCTCTGCGGCAGCAGCCTGTTTCTTTGCTTCATCCGTCACAGTCTCAAACTTTGTCTTAGCATCGTCACGTGTCTGCTTTACTTTATCAAGTGCGGTCTGAAGTTCACCCTTTGTCTTATTGATAGCCTCCTGCTGATTACCGAAGTCACCAGTTACACTGTTGATGTCCTTCTGTACAGCATCGATTCTGTTTTGAGAAGCCTCAAGAACAGCGTTAGCGGCATTAACTGCTGAATTTTTGTCATATTCAGCCTTATTTGCCTCATACTGCTCTGTAAGACCGTCAATATCCTCCTTAACAGTCAGTTTTGCAGCCTTCTGGATAGCTGTAAGATGTGCAGCGTCCTTAACCTTAAGAGCAGCGGCAATAGCGTTGTTGATGGCATCGATTTCCTTCTGGATATCAGCCATTGTTGTCTCGTAGCTTGTGCCAGTCAGACTTCCGTCAACAGTGACAGTTGGATCAGCCACCTTCTCTTTAAGTGCATCGAGTTTTTTCTGTGCGTCGGCTGCCGTCTTCTGAGCCGCGTTGTAAGCAGCAAGAGCTGCGGCAGTATTTATCTTATATTTGTCGTTGCCAGTTGTGACAGGAGAAAGCTTGCTTGCAAATGTCTCGTTCTGATATTTAACGGCAGTCTTTGCCTTGTAAGCATTATCCACAGCACCAGACAGGTCATCAATATTCTTCTGCACATTGGCAAGGTCGCCGGTGAAGTAATCGGCAGCATTGTACTTTGTGTCATCTGAAGCCTTCTTTGCAGCAGTCTCATTATCATTTAATGTCTTCTGAGCAGCGGCGATAGACTTGTTCATATCCTCCTTAGCGTCATAGTTGTCGATTACGTCTGCATAAGAATGAGGAGGATTGCCGTTGTCGTCAATCTGGTTTGTCGCTCTCTGAATTTCTGTAACCTTACCGGCATATTTGTAACCATAAAGCCCATGCTTCTTGTACTGTCCGTCCAACTCAGCGTTCAGGTTGTCGATGCTTGTCTGAACAGCAGCGATGTCCGCGTCACAATCAGTCAGCTCGCGGTCTGCGAGTTCCTTCTTAACTACGTTGAGTGCGTCCTGAAGATCTTTTACAGCAGCATCAGCATCGGCTTTAGCGTTCTCCTCATTCTGCATGTCAGCCAAATATCCGTCCACGATATTTGCAATCTCAGCTGCTGCAGCATTGATTTCATCCACATATTGTCCCATTGCTGTTGCAGACTTGCCATCAGCATACAGAGCCTCGTCAGCCTTCTTTGCATCGTTGATAAGACGATACTGCTCATTGAGTTTTGCAACTGCCTCATTCTGCCAATCCTTATATACATCTGAAGGCAGTTTTGAGATGGCTTCCTGAAGCTGAGTATTGTAATCTGCCTTAGCTGCATTATATGCGTCAACCACAGCTTGGTGAGCTGCATCATTGTTAGCAACAGCAGCCTCGTCCTCCGCAATTTTGTCTGTAAGGTTCTTAATAGCAGTTGTTGCAGTCCTGATGGCTGTCTCAACAGCATTCCGCTCGTCAAGAATAGTAGTCTCTGCGGGGTTGTAAGCATCTATTTGATTGCCAAGAGCCTCTACACCAAGAGCCTTAAGAGCTTTAACTTTGTTTTCGCTGACATTAGGATATTTTGTCTTGTCACCAGCAATTGCAAGCCTTGCGTCATACAATGTCTTGAGATTTTCAAATTCTGTCTGAAGTTCTTTCTTAGCTGTGTAAGGCTTCTGAGCTTCAGCAGCTCCAGTCTTTGCAGCGTCAATACCTGCAGTCCAAGTGTTTTTCTGATCCGCTGTAAGATCTTTGGTGTTGTCATCATAAAGCGCATTCATTTCAGCGGTAATCTGGCTGAGCTTAAGAAGATACTCTTCTTTCACATCTCCAGCCTTAGACTCGATTTCGTTTGCAGCAGCATTCAACTGTATGCGCAACTCATCAATAGCCTTTTGCTTAGCTGCAATCTGATCTGGTGTTAAATCGGCGGCCTGCACCTGGGCAGGAGCGACGATTGCCGTCAATGCGGCAGCAGAAAGTGTAAGTTTGTTCATAATCTGTTTGTTTAATGTTAATATATCAAGTTTGTTTACATTCTACACATTAATATTATATATGGGTAGCAGACATATTTTCCAAAGCTGCATTTCCATAAATTTCCGACAAAGTTAAGCATTTTTCAAATAAAAGGAATTCATCGCAAAGGTGTCTTTCGTGAAACCGCCATTTTTTTTCGTGAATTTATCAGCCGTTCATTTTTTCTATTATATTGCGCAATATCGGCTTGGGCAGCGACACAGAAAAGTTATTGCCGTTGCTGTCGGTCAGCAATACTATTTGTTTCATGGTATTGACATGAAAAACATGATTCATGTTGATGATGTATTTGCGTCCAAATCTAACAAGAAACTTATTGTCGGGCATAACAGAATCAATACGCTTTTCCAATTCAGACAGTCCGAACGGAACAAGAAACTTGGCTCCCGACAAATATACAATGTGAGTATAATGATCGTCTGCCTGCATATACAGCACACGCTCACAGTCAATGATATACATTTCATTGTGCAAACTCAGAACAATCCTGTTATTCATAGTGTCATATTTTCATAAGATTTGTTGTTGAAATAATTCTTAATGACACAAAAAAGAAGCGTGGTTGCTGTCATTGTCCATTCCACCTGCTGAGGCTCTCGCATTGCCTATATCCTGTTGAACAGACAACGTCAGAGCCCCACGCCGATATGAATAATACAACCACAATATACCTGCAAACACCACAAAATGCCTTCAAAAAAAGGCACACTGAGGGTTTACAAATATTTACGGAATGTATATAATCACATCCCAGGGCATCTACCGTTGCTAGGTTCAAGACAGGGTTACTGTAATTTGCGAGATTATCAGCAGGTCCCGAACAAAGCGCATAGTAAACGCCTTCAATATGTCACGAATGTCATACCCAACCCAACCACTGCACATGAGCCAAATTATATAAACAATTAGCCTTAGGCAGTCCGGCGTAGAGCAAAGACCATACTCTCACATTCATAAACGAAAGAGCAGGCACTATGACAATCCAACTGCAAAATTAAAAATAATTATTGATACAAAGACATATTTTTACCATAAATTTACAAGACATGGCTAAATTTTTAAAATATTAACAGGCTGTAAAGACGGTTAGGTATATCATTACAAGTACACTTTAGAGTCGTTCATTGCGCATAAACAGACAGTTCCATACGTATGAAACGACTTGTCCACATGTATGAAATGACCTGTTCCAAGCGTATGGAACAGCTTGTACATCGGCTTTGTACAGTCAATACATGCTGTATGTACAGACAGCAAAACAACTATTAAGAGTTAACACACACCATGGCTCTTTACTCTATATGCAGATTAATTCCATAGTCATGCTTTATCTCATCCATGACGAACGTGCTCTCTATTGATGCCACGCTCTCGATGCGCCCGAGGGTGTTGAGCAGAAACTGCTGATATTGCTTCATGTTGTACGAATGGATTTTCAGCAGATAGTCAAAATGTCCGGAGATGTTGTAACACTCGGTTATCTCTGGTATCTGCATTATCCGTTCCGTAAAGTCGTTGGCAATATCGGTGTTCAGCCGGCGCAGTTTCACCTGACAGAACACGATAAATCCCTGGTTAAGTTTATCTGCGTCGAGTATCGTCACATACCGCTGGATGATACCCTCACGCTCCATACGCTTCCACCGCTCAAACACTGGCGTGGGAGAAAGATGCACTTGTGCTGCAAGTTCCTTGTTGGTGAGCCGTGCATTGTGCTGCAAAGCCTGCAGTATCAGTAAGTCTGTCTTGTCAAGACGTTCGTTTATTTCCATTTTTACCCTCCGAAAATTATTTTATGATTTTCAGCTGCACTCGGCAAAGTTCAAGCAAGCTTGGATTTGCTCTCGCTTGCACGAAAATTATTCTGTTATAATTGGTATTTACTTGCTCTAACATCAGTATTTTTCTGTAAATCATTGCAAATATAGTGATTTTTTCTATAATATCCGTTTTGCTTGGAATAATTTAATTTATTTTATAACTTTGCATACAGAAACGTAAACGTCAACAAAGAATATAAACAATAATAAAGAAAGGTATTAATTATGAGTAAGAACAAGTTACACTTTGAGACACTTCAACTGCATGTAGGACAAGAGCAAGCCGACCCGGCTACCGATAGTCGCGCAGTACCTATTTATCAGACCACCTCGTATGTGTTCCACAACTCACAGCATGCCGCCGACCGTTTTGGGCTGCGTGATGCTGGAAACATATATGGACGACTGACCAACTCCACCCAAGATGTTTTCGAGAAGCGCATAGCCGCTCTCGAAGGAGGAGTGGCCGCACTGGCTGTGGCAAGTGGAGCTGCCGCAATCACATACGCACTACAGAATATTGCCCGTAACGGTGACCATATCATTGCAGCCAATAATCTTTATGGCGGCACATACAACTTGCTGACCCACACACTCAGCACACAAGGAGTTGACACCACCTTTGTCAATCCCGCAAACTTTGACGAGGTGGATGCGGCATTCCGTGAAAACACTAAAGCCGTCATTGTGGAGACATTCGGCAACCCTAATGCAAGCGTCACAGACATAGAGCAGATAGCCGAGATAGCCCACAAGCATAACACAATATTAATAGTAGACAATACCTTTGGCACTCCGTTCCTTATCCGTCCAATAGAATATGGTGCGGACGTGGTGGTGCATTCCGCCACAAAGTTCATTGGCGGTCATGGCTCTTCACTGGGCGGAGTGATTGTAGATGGCGGAAAGTTCAACTGGAAGAGCAACGCCGGTAAATACCCGTCGTTGGCACAGCCCGACCCGAGCTATCATGGAGCAGTGTTCGCAGACGTTGCCGGAGCGGCAGCTTTCGTAACCCGCATACGTGCCGTGATATTGCGTGACACCGGAGCAGCCATCTCTCCATTCAATGCATGGATATTGCTACAGGGACTTGAGACATTGAGCCTAAGGGTTGAGCGCCATGTGTTCAACACATTGAAGGTCGTTGAATTCCTAAGCAACCATCCCAAGGTTAAGCGTGTAAACCATCCGTCTCTTCCGTCGCATCCCGACCATGAGTTATACAAGAAGCTTTTCCCGAATGGCGGTGGCAGTATCTTCACCTTCGAGATTAATGGTGGCGAACAGGAGGCATGGCGTTTTATCGACCATCTTGAGATATTCTCATTGCTGGCAAATGTCGCCGATGTGAAGAGTCTCGTGATTCACCCTGCCACTACGACACACTCACAACTGTCGCCAGAAGAACTGGAGGAACAGCACATCTATCCTTCAACCATACGTCTTAGCATCGGCACAGAGCATATTGACGACATTATTGCTGACCTGAGTATGGCGCTGGATTTACTTTAAAAACCAACCTTCTACGTTCCTTGTAGGCACGGATTACGGAATGCACAGATTAGTGAAAGAAAAAGATCTGTGACTGTAAAGCTGATGAACTCTTATAAAAAGAGAGCGATGCGTGAGTAAATCTGCGTAATCCGTGCCTAATTTTTAAGTTTGACATACAAAAAATTTTGCCATCTCAATAACAATGATTACCTTTGCAGGACAAAAAAAGGACACAACAAATTATATTTATGCAGTTCAGAACTAAAATTGAGATAGAACGGGCAACGTTCACCATCATGCCTCAGCATGAGCTGATGCTCGTGGGTTCGTGCTTTGCCGACAACATCGGTCAGCGATTCGCCGACAACTGTTTCCGCACAGTGAAGAATCCCTACGGGGTGATGTACAATCCGGTGAGCATACTCCACACGGTGAAACGGTGGCTTGGCGGAGAACCTGCCGCCAACGGCAATGGCACAGCTGGCACTATTCCCGATATTGTATTCCTCACTCTTGGCACCAACCATGTGTACAGACTAAAGGAGACGGGCGAGATTGTGGACAACTGCCGGAAACGTCCGCAGCGTCTGTTCAGCGAAGAGGAACTGTCGGCTGATAAATGTGCTGAAGCCCTGCAACAGACTGTCGACATGCTACGCACGGTACGTCCCGAGGTGAGGATAGTAATCACAGTGAGCCCAATACGTTATGCGAAATACGGATTTCATGGCAGCCAGTTGTCGAAAGCCACTCTGCTGCTGGCAACCAACATGGTGGAAAGAGCTAACGGCTGTGTGAGCTACTTCCCTGCCTACGAGATAATGAACGATGAGCTGCGCGACTACCGTTTCTACACTCCCGACATGCTGCACCCATCGCCCCAGGCTGTGGACTACATTTGGGAAAGACTCTCCGAAACATATTTCGGGAAAGAGACGATGGAGTTTTTAGCTGAATGGCAACCAATAAAAGATGCTCTGAATCACAGACCTTTCAATCCTGATTCAGAGCAATATAAGAAGTTCTATGCGGAAACGCAAATGAAAAAAGAACTATTCATGAAAAAATATTATCTTGCTGCCCAGTAAGTGCCGCCATTGACAGCTGTACGCAACTCGTACATTCCCTGCTCGTTGAGCGACACATCCATCTGGTTGCCGTCGGGCAGTGTAGCCTTTACTGTACCGTCTGAATTGAAACGAAATATCTCTGTGCACTTGCCGTTCTCTATCTGCGACCAGGAGTCGTCGGTCTTGTTATACACAAACTTCATCATGTCGCCGTCGGGCTTGGTTATCTCATAACCGTCCTTCAAAGTTTTCACAGCATAATAGCGGCCGTCGGTGCCCATCACCTGCTTTGTCTTTCCCACATTGCTGGCAACAGGATTGCTACCGCTCCAAAATTCGATGCTATTGAGCACAAGCACATCGGCAAGACTCACCACAGCGTATGCAGGAGAAATAACGATGAAAATCAACTCGTTTAAGAACTTGCTGTTTGTAGCACTCTTGTTCCACGAAGCAAGTTTATTAAACAGTCCAAACGATCCCACACATGAGTTTGCAGACATCAACACTGCCAAGGCTAAGGTAGCCACTCCAATTGTTTTCTTCATATCCGTAAATGATTTAAGTAAATAATATAAATGGTTTAACCGCTACAAATGTACGCAAAAAAATTGAATCACATAACAATATTACTATTTTACATTATTCTTTAGCATACATTAACTATGGGCTTAGGCGATAAAAGGGCATAAAAAACATTAAAAACACCATCTCTCCACCATGATTCTTCATTCTTCATTCTTCATTCTTCATTTTTATTCGTACCTTTGCAGGCAAAATCATATTATATAAAATAAAAAAATGACACCAAACAAGTACATAGCAGCAGAATATCAGCTATACATCGTAGAAGGAGACAAAAAATCATTAGTTGAGAAAACCAATCCAAACCAGCCCTTTGTGTTTATAAGTGGCTTCGGCATTGCGCTCGATGCCCTGGAGGCAAAACTCTCCGACATGGAGGCAGGCAGTGAGTTCAACATAACGCTCACCAAGGACGAGGCGTTTGGCGACTACTATCCTGAGCGTGTGGTGGAGCTTGACAAGAGTATGTTCTTTATCAACGGACATTTCGATATGGAACACATCCGCAAAGACGCAGTAATTCCGTTGCAAAACGAGGACGGCACACGCTTCATGGGTGTGGTGATGGATATCACCGACACTGTTGTGGTGGTTGACCTAAACAGTCCTCTGGCAGGCAAAACCATCAACTTCGTGGGTAAAATTATCGAAAACCGCGATGCCACCAATGCTGAGATTGAGCACATGGTGAATATGATTAGCGGCGAAGGCGGTTGCGAAGGATGCGGAGGCAACTGCGAGGGCGGATGCCACGGTCATGGCGAAGGCGGATGCCACAATCACGGCGAGGGGCACTGCCACAGTCACGGCGAAGGTCACTGCAAACACAAATAACATCAACGCAACAACAGACACAACTATGGGAAATACTTTTGGAAACATTTTCACCCTTACCACGTTTGGCGAAAGCCATGGCGCGGCCGTGGGAGGCGTTATCGACGGAATGCCTGCCGGCATCGACATCGACATGGATTTCATCCAGCAGGAACTGAACCGCCGCAGACCCGGACAAAGCAAAATAACCACAAGCCGCAACGAGGCTGACAAGGTGGAGCTGCTCAGCGGTGTGTTTGAGGGAAAGTCTACGGGGTGTCCCATAGGATTCATTGTGCGCAACACCAACCAGCACTCGCAGGACTACGAGAACATGCGCAGCCTGTTTCGCCCGTCGCACGCCGACTACACCTACCATACTAAGTATGGCGTGCGCGACCATCGCGGAGGAGGACGTTCATCAGCGCGTATCACTATTAGCCGCTGCGTAGGCGGAGCATTGGCAAAGCTGGCACTGCGCAGTCTCGGCATCAACATACAGGCATACACATCGCAGGTGGGCAACATTGCCTTAGAGCGCAACTATAAAAAATACGATCTTGACCTTACCGAAACCAACGCCGTGCGCTGTCCCGACCAGGAGACTGCCGCACGAATGGAACAGTTGATATCGGAGGTGAAAGCTCAGGGCGACACCATCGGCGGAGTGATAACCTGTGTGATAAAAGGATGTCCCGTTGGACTGGGTGAGCCTGAGTTTGACAAGCTCCATGCCGCACTCGGTGCCGCAATGCTTAGCATCAATGCCGTGAAGGGCTTCGAGTATGGCGAGGGATTTGCAGGAGTAACAGCCCGCGGCAGCGAGCAGAACGACGTGTTCGTAAACAATGGCGGCAACGATACATCTGAAAACAACATCGGCACTGTCACCACGCTAACCAACCACAGCGGCGGCATACAAGGCGGCATCAGTAACGGTCAGGACATATATTTCCGAGTGGCGTTCAAACCTGTTGCCACCCTACTGATGCAACAGGACACCGTGGACATTAACGGCAATGCCACCACCATCACGGCACGCGGCCGCCACGACCCCTGTGTTCTGCCACGCGCCGTACCAGTAATAGAGGCAATGGCGGCAATGACTATTCTCGACTATTGGCTTTTGAACCAGAGCGGAGGAATGATATAATAAACCACTCCCAACAGACAAAAACGTTGGGAGTATTTTTATGTACATATTTAAGATTCCTGCATCAATATTTTATTCTGAAATAATCTAATATTGCTTTGTAATGGTCCTGCGCCGTAAGACAAATATCGGTGAGATAACCGGGAATGTGCAACCACTCACGCAGTCCACGGTAATAAAACATTTTCAATTCGTCGGTAATGACAAACGGGACAATTCCATGATGCAGACACTCCTTGAACATGAGTAAACGCCCCACTCTGCCATTCCCGTCTTGAAAGGGATGGATAGACTCAAAACGCTGATGGAAATCCAAAATATCCTCGATCTGTATCACAGCCTTTGCCTTATACTCTTTAAGTAAGGCACGCATAGCCATGCCTACCTTCTCAGGCGGCACGGTCTCCATTCCTCCCACTTCATTAGGAAGCCGCTTATATTCACCCACAGCAAACCACTGCCTTGAAGCATCCGACGTGCCAGCCTTGAGCAATTGGTGTAACTGTTTTATCATACTTTCTGAAAGAGGTTCCGTTGCATGGTCTATGATAAAATCAATACACCGGAAATGGTTGGTTGTCTCTATGATGTCGTCCACTTTGACTGCCTCATCAGTTATTCCTATTGTGTTTGTCTCAAAGATATAACGTGTCTGTTCTTTTGTAAGACGGCTACCCTCAATATGATTAGAATTATAAGTAAGGTCTATTTGCGTCCTGTGGTAAATGCCCCCTTTAATCTTGCTTTCCCTTTGTTCACGCAAAGCCATCAAAAGTGGCGAAATTCTGTTTTGCGCATTTCTGCGCTGCGGCAATGGAGCATCAGCAGGCAAATGCCAAGTTTTACCTACAAGCTGTGCACCGGTAATTTTGCCCAATACACAATAGTTGCGCACAGTACGTTCTGCCAAACCATGAGCCGCTGCATATTCTTTAACTGAGATGAAATCCATATTTATCGGCATGAATTTATATAATTACCCTGCAAAGATACACATTTTCTTGCCGTTATCGGCAAGAAAACGCACTTTTTTCAATATTTTTATGAGTTTTACGTATCAAGCTACCATTAAAATAAGCTTATTAGAGACTACAAATCAAAGCATAAGACTTTTTGTAATAATAGTAAACATCAAAATTACTATTTGAGCTATTTTTCGTTTTTGTGCAGAAAATTCAGAAAAACTATCGACTTCGATTTTCTCCTTTAATCCAATCCCTCCTACTATTGAGCCTAATGCTATTTATGTTGAAGAAAAGGATATAGATTGCTTTGATAAAAAGCACTATCAGAATACAACACTTTATGTTCCTAAAATAGCAGTGGAAAAATATAAAACAACATATCCATGGTCAAAATTTCAGAACATTATGGGCTATGATCCATCAGGAATAAACGACATCAGAATAGACAGCAACGCCAAGCAAAAGGTTTATTATGACATCAACGGCAATAGATTGAATTTCCCAAGAAAGGGTCTGAACATAATAAATGGAAAGAAAGTAATTATAAGGTAAAAGAATGTCAACCGATAAGATGAAATACCGGCTGGTGAAGATGGGCACCGTCGAAATCAGGGCTTCTCATTTCTTCTCACACACCATATGCGCCTACAAATTATCACTATCCAAAGCCCATTCCCATAGCGGCATAACCCGGACATCATCCACTTGCTCCTTTTGGTTGAAAGTGACAATCGTTTTTGTCTTGACGGGAGTCTGCAACACGGCGAAACCGCCGTACTCCCGCTTACGGTTTGCATCGCTCAACTCATAACATGCCTGAAAAGCGTAGGCGCAATCATTTTTCCATGCAATGAAATCACATTCACCTTTGCTGTTGTCAAAAGAAATGTTATTGTATCCTTTGTTTATCAGCTCATTAAACACGACATTCTCGAAAAATCGCCCGATATCAGGTGTGAATCTTGTTGAGTTGGTAAACATCAAGCCATTATCGATACAATAACATTTGTGCTCCGAGCGTTTGGTTTCCTTTTGAGAGAACGAGAAGTTACGGATATCCTGACAGATATAGCTATCGCACAAACTGTTAAGATAAACGTTCATCGTATTCTCATTGCTTCCCATCGCCTTACCAAGCTGCTGCGGTGAGAACCGATTGCCCACGTTCTGAAGCAGATAATTTACTGTTTTATAAAACAGATGAGGGTCACGGATGCTATTATATAGAATGCAGTCTTTCTGCACTATTGACTCAAAATAGCTGCGAAGCAGTTCCTGCCTCACCTCATCGTCCATTCTGCCCAATACAATCTCAGGGAAAGAGCCGTTGCGAATTATTCCGTTCACAAGACGCAACACCTTAGGAGTGTCTTGATAAGCATCGAGCAGCGATTTCACACCAATCGTGGCAAGCGTCTCCTCAATGTCAAACGGGCGCAACTCGTTGGCAAAATACCGCCCTGACAACATTGATGAGAATCTGTTTTGAAGCAGATTGGAATTGGAGCCTGTGATATATATCTTGTCAAACATCTGTGTATCGTAAGCAGCCTTTACAAACACCTCCCAATCCCTCACTTGCTGTATCTCGTCTAAAAACAGAAACCTCACCTTCGTGCCGGTAATCCGCTCGGCTGTCTCTACAATTTGGCGAATCTGCTGCGCATTGTCCCAATATTGTATGAATATCGGAGCATCCATATTCAAAGCCAAGATAGATTTGGGTTCCGTCCCTGCTGCCAGAAGCTCGTTTATCAACAGTTTAAACACAGTTGACTTACCACACCGGCGCACACCAGTGATTATTTGTATATGCGGCATGTTTTGTTTCTTCAGCAAAATCTGCATTATTTTCCTGTCGATCAAGCTCTTGAAAGGCTTTCCCTGCCACTGTCTGTTTTGCTGTACTAAAGTCTGCTCCATATTCCATTATTTTATATTTTTACGATGCAAAGGTAATAAAATTCTGCGAAATTACGAAATATAATTAGCAAAAAACAACATTGAAGCTAATTATAATTAGTAAAAAATCACAAATCGTACCAAGTTATTTTTTTATCATCACTAAACAATGACCTTAACTGAAAAAGGTTGTCACTTTTAGGAGAGTTAAACTTAATTTGTTATTCCTATAATTATTATCTCACTAAAATCGTTTACTTCTTTTGATTCCAATAACGATATTGGTTGTCA
>Ga0129317_1000244_pt1 | contig 65699 bp, 60 predicted proteins | sample Cm1ome_FD_94430 | JGI IMG/M metagenome (GOLD analysis project Ga0129317, IMG submission 94430) | Eastern black-and-white colobus group fecal microbial communities from Wisconsin, USA - Cm1105 metagenome | ecosystem: Host-associated > Mammals > Digestive system > Large intestine > Fecal | place... | reverse complement strand
ATAGATGAACACCTAAGGACACGAATGAGAATTGTGATATGGAAGCAGTGGAAGACAAGAGAAAAACGCGTATGGGGACTTCGGAAACTCGGAGCACCTATGTGGGTGGCGAAACAGTCCGCAGGTTTTGGCGACCACTATCAAGCGGTTGCAAAGACAACAGGACTACATCACGTTAGCAAAGAAATCCTCACAAGGCGAGGACTTCTAAGCTGTTTGGATTATTATTTGAATTGAACCGCCGTATGCCGAACGGCACGTACGGTGGTGTGAGAGGGGCTACCTGTTAGCCCCTACTCGATCACTTTCGACTCCTTCTGAGCCTATTTCTCTTTAACGTAATTCTGCCTCTCCTGCGGGGCGGACACGATTTCTTTGAGCCATTTTTTGGCCCCATCAATAATCTCGACAATCTCATCGTGATCCGATTTGAAATTCGCATTGTAGCGAATCGTCGTCGACCATGAAGTCAACTCGTCATCCTTGTCCCTGATCCAGTCAGGGTAGGGCAGTCCATACTCATCCATATCCTTAGAAAGCTCTGTGATATTGTGAGTCAGATTTGCCTTGTGACCGCTCTTGGCAATCACAGCTTTCATTATTTTCTCAACAGCCTGCTGCGTGTGATAGGCCGCACTGTTCTGCATCAGCTCATCATTCGCCTCATTCAGAACCAGCATCGCAACCTTAAGATCATTTCCTGCAAGCCGGAGAAGTCCATCCCATCTATCCATCAGACAAGCCCCTCACCCTTTCTGTAAATCAGAAGACCATCGTTTCTCACCGCATGAAAAACACTGTTGTGGTCTCTGCTCTCTCTTTCAAAATCCTCATGGCTGATCGTCAGAAGATCCAGCGCACGTCTCGGAGCATGAATCATCTTACGCCTGTCCTCCCTCGTGATGTTGTCACCAACCGCACACACATCAAGATCGCTGTCCGGTCTGCAGTAGCAGGTCACCGCACTGCCAAAAACCCACAGCTCGTCGACAGATTCCGGCATCGCGTCGAGCACCTTCCTAAGGTCATCCTGCTTAAGATCACTCACTCTCTCGTAATTCTTATCAGGCTCTGTGCATGTCGTAAGGTCAAAAGGAATCCCTTTCTTAAGTGCAACCTGCCTGAAGTAGATGCTTATCGCTTCGTCCGTGCTGATCCCGAGACTCTCAAAAACACGCTCCGCGTCCCTGGCGATAGCTGCATCCACTTTCGCATGAACAATAGTCTTATTAATCATTTATTTGTCCCCCTTTCGAGGTAAAGTTGCCTCATAACTCATATCAAGAAGCATCCTGATTTTATCATCGGGAGCACTGCCGTCGAGTGCAACTGAAATCCAATATGCTTCCTGCTTTAATTATAGTTTGCTTCCGCAAAATCGCAAATACAAAAGTGGATTTGAACCACACATAATTCTGATTCATAGGTCTTGTCTTGAAATAATATGAAACCATTCACATTCATTAATTGAAGGGGCATACGGTTGTTTAATTCCCAAAGTTCGTCTGCCGAAATGCCGACAATAACTATGTTTTTATGAGTTCGTATGCCGAAATGCAGACAATGGTACTAATAAAAAATATCATCTGCCGCGGGAAACTCACTTGGATTAATCACAACGCAGATGATTCATATCATTCCCACCATTCGTCTGCGTTTTAAGCAGAAAATCGCAGACGAATGAGTGATAATCTACAATAAATCTACGACTTATATATATCACAGAACTTTATGACCGCAGACGATTTTTGTTTTTGGCATTAAACATCTGTATTTCGGCAGACGAGTTTCTCATAAGGCTTGTAATGTCTGCATTTCGGCAGATGAATCATAAACACCACAGAATCATCTGCCGCAAAGGAGGGTATGGATTTCGAGAACAGATGCACATGCAGATTATGCAGTTGAAGTATGCGAATCATCTGCCGTAAGAGGATATATGGATTTCGAGACATAGGTGCAATCATCGCACGGAGATTACTGAACCCCGCGCGGGGATTGCCCGATATATAATCAGTGCATAGTAAAAGACGGCTTGCCGCATAGGCTGAGCCGTCTAAATTTCATGTTTTTATTCAATTGTTAGTAATAAGTCACCTTAACTTCCTTACCCATCTTGGTCAGGCATTCTGCGAGGTCCTCTGCAATCTTTACCTTGACCTGTCTTCCGATAATCATATCCTTACCGTGGTGGGCAGGATTGATGGCCATTCCGACCTGCATGTTGATGTCGCTTGCCTCCTCGAAGAGAACGCGGCTTAGGATATCCGCAGCTGTCTTCGGCCTTGAAAGCTCTTCAATCTCACCTCTGTTCTGGAGGTAAGCCTCGGCGTTCTCGAGTACCTTGTTTATGGTTACAACGCCCTCAGTTACATAGTCAATGCCCTTGATCTCAGACATTGGAGGACCTTCGAGCTTAGGGTGCTTCGTATCCTTGGTAACTGTCGTTCCGAGGTACTCGGCGAGAAGCTGTGAAGTAGTTCCTCCGCAGACTATGTGAAGCCCCTTTCTTGACATGAAGAGACTGAACATAGTGTGCTTGTTGCTTGGCCTGCAAGGTGGACCGAATAGAATATTGGCCGCAAGTCTCTTCTTGATCTTGATGACGCAGGCCGTTGTGTCATCGATAGGCTTTCCGTCATAAAGTCTGTTACACTCATCGACAAGCATGCTTGCAAGAGTCTGCGCATTGTAGCCTGCGATTGAGAGAATCTGTATGAACTCTGCGATCTGAGGCTCCTGCCAGTCGAGGTTATATTTAAGCTCGCTATTGGCACCAGGGCAACCGTCACTCATCATGATGAAGGTGTCGCCCTCCTCGAGAGCGATATCAGAATATAGAAGCGTCTTGTCTGCAATCTGAATAGGAGAAGTCTTGAAATTATATGGTTCATTCTCCCTTAGCATGATGATTGAAGGATTCTCGTACTGAATGATTCTTGCTCTCGAACAGCCTACCAGGTGCATTACTGAAAAAGTAGAGTAGGCCAGTCCGTGTTCCGAGCTGATCGGAAGTGTTGATGCAACCGCATTGATGCACTCCTCGAGAGTGAGACCTTCGCCTAGCATAGTTGAAATAATTCTTGCCGTGAGTGTGGAGAGGATACTTGCCTTAACACCGCTCTTAAGACCGTCAGCCAAAACAATAACCTTCGACTGGTTCACGCCGTCGACAACCTGAACGGTATCTCCGCAGAGGTACTCTCCATAATGATTGATACTCTTGTATCCGATATCAGCTGTTAAATTGTTCATCGTGTTCAATCCTGTCTATTGACTGCTTAAGTGTGTTGAGCGCAACCTGAGTCTCGGCAGTAGTCTCACCGAGCAGCATTGCGATCTCCTGTACGATTCTCATCTGCTTCTCTACAATCTTGTCAGTAACCTCAGTTGTCTTCTTAACAATCTCTTCCTTATTAGTACGCTCACGGGCTGTCTGAGTGACATCTCTTAGGAGTCCGAAGAAAAGTGAAGTCTCCTTGTCAAAAAGTACCGTAGTCTCGACCGTCTTGTCGTATTCCGCAAGGTACATCTCCTGAGTTACCTGGCGATTCATGTCTTTGGCAGTGTAGAACGGCTTTGGACTCATCAGAGTAATGAGCGGCTCGCCGTAAAGATCCTTCGCCCTCTTAAGGTCAAAAATTCTGGACGCTGCCGGGTTAATCTGCTGAATCTCGAGTCTGTTGTTTAAGATGATAAGTCCTGTAGGCATGTTGCTGGTAACGATGTCTGAGAACTTCTCAGCCTTCTCGCGGAGGTAAGGAAGACACATCTCGATGCTTGCCTTACCCTGGTAGATTGCAACAGCCTTGTCGCGGCATGTCGCATATCCGCATGAGCTGCAGTTAAGCTCATCCTCAGGACTCTTCTTGCCCATCTGAGCGAGGATTGACTTGATATCGCTCTCCGATGGAATTCTCTGGTTAGGAACCTCCATATCGTAAATCATTGAGATTCCCTCTCTTGAAGGTTGCTCTACATCGAAGTCCTTAGTTCCGGCGTAGTCGCTTACAAAAACGAAGTTCTCAAGTACATTGGACTTGCCGTATCTTTCCATTACAGGTCCGTTGATGCAGCTTCCGTTACATGATGAAAGCTCGATAAAGCAGTTAGGAACCTTGCCCTCGAGCGCAGCTTCAATTGTGTGCATGCAGTCCTCAGTTCCATCAACTGCAATATATTTGTACTCTGACAGATCAAGATCCATTGACTTAAGAACTCCACCTGTTGTAGGGAAGATTCTTGCACGGCTCTCATCTGTCTCATCCATCTGCTTCTCAATAGTAATTCTCTCTTCTGCGAGCCATTCACTTAGTTCCTCGAAAGTCAGAACAGCATCGACCATACCAGGGAAACGCTTGGCTTCGTCCTTCTTGGCAACGCAAGGCCCGATAAATACTGTCTTCGCCTCAGAATTACGCATCTTGATGTCCTTGCAGTGTGTAACCATAGGTGACAGAACTGGCGCAAGCATTGAAAGCGCATCCGGATAATGTCTCTGAATCAGCAGGTTGATTGAATGACAGCATGAAGTCAGGATAGTCTTGTGAGACTTCTCTGCGAGAAGATTCTCATACTCTCTCTTGACCATAGTCGCACCGATTGCTGTCTCTTCAACGTCTGCAAAACCGAGCTCCTTTAGAGCCTTACGCATGCTCTTTATACCGCAGCCCGGATAATTGGCAATAAATGATGGGGCAAGACTTACAATTACAGGTGCATCCCCCTGAAGCAGAACCTTAACGTGCTCTTTTGATGGCTCAATCTGCTTGGCTTCCTGAGGACATGCAACAAAGCAGTGACCGCAGAGAATGCATGAGTCCTCGATGATGTGAGCCTGATCACCGGAAAATCTGATCGACTTGACCGGACAGGTTCTGAGGCACTTGTAGCAATTCTTACAGTTTGATTTCTTAAGCGTTAAAGCGTGCATTAATTACCTCCTTTGCAAAACTGTTAATTAAATGATCCGACCGCCGCCGATAAGGATATCGTCGTGGTAAACAACGGCTGCCTGTCCCGGAGTGATAGCTCTCTGTGGCTCGTCAAAAACGATTCTGACGCATCCGTCAGATTCCGGATACACGGTGCAGTCTGATTCCTTGTGTCTGTATCGAATACGTGCCTTGGCTCTGAAAGGCTCATCAGGCCTTTCAATTGCAACCCAGTTAAAATCACGTGCGATAAGCTCTCTCGAGAAAAGGCTCTCGTTGTCAGAAAGAACAACTTTGTTCGCCGAAGCATCTATGTGGTGAACGTATGCCGGAGCCTTAAGCGCGAGTCCTAGCCCCTTACGCTGTCCGACAGTGTAATAAATGATACCCTTGTGAGTTCCGAGCACATTGCCGTCCATATCCACAAAATCACCGCTCGCATATCCATGACCTCTGTATTCCTCAATAAAATCAGAATAGCTTCCATTAATAAAGCAGACATCCTGACTGTCCTTGCTCTTCGCACTTGCAATGCCTTCATTTGCGGCAATTTCTCGAACCTCCGGCTTGGTGTAATGTCCAAGCGGCGTCAGAATGCGTGAAAGAACATCCTGCCCGAGCGAATAAAGAAAATAACTCTGGTCCTTCTCGAGATAAGTAGCCTTTCTTATAAGCCAGCGGCCATTTTGCTCCGACTTCTCAATCTTCACATAGTGACCGGTTGCAAGCTTTCCGCCCTCCGCCGCATCAAGCAGACGACCGAACTTTATTAGCTTGTTGCAGAGCGTGCAGGGATTAGGCGTTCTTGCCTCCTCGTAGTCGCGGACAAAAGCTTCGATGATCTCTTCTCTGAATTCCTCCCGAAGATCGAGGGTTCTGTGTCCGATACCGAAGTCACGGCAAATCGCCTGAGCCTTAGCTACTGCGCTGTCGTCCTCGGTCAAAAGCATTGTTATTCCCTCAACGTCATATCCCGCTTCCATAAGAAGGTGTGTTGCGACGCTTGAATCTACTCCTCCGCTCATTGCGGAATAAACTTTATTCATACAAACCTCATAATCGTCACAAAAATACTGTATAATAACTTGATTATAGCATGAGATGAAGATTTGAGATAAAGGAAAAGACATGGGAAGAATAATTGATACAAAATACATCCTGCCAGACGTAGAAGTGGTAAAGAAAATTGCAGAGGATGCAGTAGAAGAAGCAAAGAAGAAGATTCCAGAAGGACATGTTGCGACATACATTCCAGAGCTTGGTAAGGTAGATCCGAACCAGCTCGGCATCGTTTTGTATGGCCTCACCAACCACAAGACATGTATTGGAGATTATAACGTAAGATTTACAATGCAGAGTATTTCCAAGCTTATCAATCTCTGCGTTGCTCTTGAGATGTTCGGACCCGATAAGGTGTTCGAGAAGGTTGGAGCTGAGCCATCAGGCGAGGCCTTCAACTCACTTATTGAGCTCGATACAAGAACTAACAAGCCATTCAATCCAATGGTTAATTCAGGAGCGATTGCGGTGGTGGATCTGATCCTGCCGGAGGTTGACTTTGACACGATGCTCGCTTTTGCCAGAGAGCTTATGGTTGACGATGAGATTGATTTGAATGAAGAGGTTTACAATTCAGAGATGGCAACATGTTCAAGAAATCGTTCGATTGCATATCTTCTTGAGAGCAAGGGTATTGTAGAGAATGGTGTTGATCCGGTCCTTGAGCTTTATACTAAGCTCTGCTCACTTAACGTAACCGCGGAGAGCCTTGCGAATTTTGCAAAGATTCTCGCAAGTGACGGTGTATGCCAGCTGACAGGTAAGAGACATCTGTCCAGCCAGACTGCAAGAATCGTTAAGACTCTGATGCTTACGTGCGGAATGTATGATGGCTCGGGAACATTTGCAATCAAGGTCGGAATTCCGACAAAGTCAGGCGTTGGCGGAGGCCTTTTGGCAGTGTCCGACAAGAGAGCTGGAATCGGAATCTTCAGCCCTGCCCTCGATGCGCAGGGAAACAGCATCGCAGGATGCGAATTTCTGAGACTTATCGCAAGGAAGCTTAAGCTTACTCTGTTCTTCGACCCTGAGTGGGAGGATATTAAGGTAATAGATAACGAACTTACAGAAATGAGATAGGGGAACGTGAATGAAGAAATTATTTTCTAATTTCAGGAATTACAAGGTGGCAGTTTGTGTCACCTTGATTCTGCTTATAGGGCAGGCATATCTTGATATGACTATGCCGACCCTGACATCTAAGATGATTGATACCGGAATTCAGAACAAGGGTATCGAGCACATTCTTCCGGAGAAGATGACCGAGAAGGATTATTTAAGAACTCAGATGGCAATGACCGACGATGAGCAGAAGCTTTTTGAAGCGGCGTATGTCAAGGATGGCGATTGCTATTCGCTGAGCGATAAGGGAAAGGAGGACGCGGAGAAGCTTGATGAGAAGCTTATTGAACCGATCGTCCTCGTTTATCTTTCAGACAAGATGCAAAGCAAGGAAGCAACAGGTAATAGTGCGGCGTACAGCCCGGCATATATGAAGATGAGTCCGAAGCAGATCAGAGAGAAGCTTGAGACTATGATGGATAAGGCCGGAACGCAGACTGTCAAGGCGATGGGCATCGCCTACGCAGCTGAGTGTGACAAGAGAGCTGGCATCGATGTTGACGAGATTCAGACCAGTTATCTATGGGCCTGCGGCCTTAAAATGCTGATTTTTGCCCTGCTGATGTTTGTTGTTGCGGGCGCTGTATCGTTTATTTCATCGAGAGTCGGTGCAGATATCGGTAGAAATCTAAGATCCAAGGTGTTCGGAACTGTTATGGCATATTCAGGCTCTGAGATGGATAACTTCCAGACATCCTCGCTTATCACAAGAGCTACCAACGATATCCAGCAGGTTCAGATGGTATCGACAATGCTGCTTAGAATGATGATGCTTGCTCCTGTTATGGCAATCTGGGGAATCATCAAGGTGTACCAGACGGGCGCTCACATGAACTATGTAATCATAATAAGCGTGCTTGTAATGGTTGGAATCATATCAACTCTGATGGCTGTGTCGCTGCCTAAGTTCAGAATCATGCAGAAGCTTGTGGACAAGCTCAACGGTGTTTCAAGAGAGATGCTGACAGGACTTTCTGTTATAAGAGCTTTCTGCCGTGAGAAGGTGGCAGAGGACAGATTTGAGGCTGCTAACAGCGACCTTAAGAGAACACAGCTGTTTGTTAACAGGGTTATGACTTTTATGGGTCCTTCAATGATGCTTATCATGTTCGGAACTTCAATTGCAATCACATGGGTTGGAGGTCACAGAGTCGACGAAGGAACTCTGCAGGTTGGTGCGATGACTGCTTTTATCACATACGCAATCATGATTATTATGTCATTTATGATTATCACAGGAATGTCTGTAATTCTTCCACGTGCTGGAGTTGCAGCAGAACGTATCGACGAGGTGCTTTCAACAAAGCCTGGTATAGTCGATTCTGAGGATGCAGCGGAGCTTAAGGACTGCAGAGGAGAGGTTACTTTTGACAATGTATCCTTCAGATATCCTGATGCGGATGACTGTGTAATCGAGAACATCAGCTTCACAGCAAGACCTGGCGAGACCACAGCGATTATAGGAAGTACAGGATCAGGAAAGAGTACGCTTATCAACCTAATTCCAAGATTTTATGATGTAAGCAAGGGAAGAATTCTGATAGATGACCGAGACATCAGGGAATATACCCTGGAGTCACTCAGGGCGGCAATCGGTTACGTACCACAGAAGGGAATTCTTTTCTCAGGAACAATCGAATCAAATATCGGCTTCGGTGTAGAGCATGCAACTCCTGAAGAGATTGCTTATGCGGCAGAGACTGCACAGGCAGCAGGCTTTATTGCTGACAAGGAAGAGGGCTACGAGAGCCACATCGCTCAGGGCGGAAGTAACGTTTCTGGTGGACAGAGACAGAGACTTTCGATCGCAAGAGCACTTGCCAAGAAGCCATCAATTTTGATTTTCGACGACAGCTTCTCAGCTCTTGATATGAAGACAGATGCTAAGCTCAGACAGGCACTCGCTGACAGAGAGAGGGATGCTGCTAAGATTATCGTTGCGCAGAGAGTTGGAACAATTCTTCACGCTGAGCAGATTATCGTTCTAGATGAGGGAATGGTAGTAGGTAAGGGTACACATGATGAGCTGATGAAGAGCTGCGAGACATACAGACAGATTGCAAAGTCACAGCTTTCAGCTAAGGATTTAGGGGAGGAAATGTAATGGAAAAGAATTCTGAGTACAAGTCATCCTCTAAGAGAAGAGGTGGCAGAAGAGGCGGTCACGGTGGCCCTATGATGCCAGCTGAGAAGCCTAAGAATTTCAAGAAGGCGATAGGAGATATTCTCCGTTATATGGGAAGCTACAAGGTAGCGGTATTCTTTGTAATGATTTTCGCAGTTCTTGCAACAATATTTGAGGTTGTCGGCCCGAAGGTAATGGGTATGGCAACTACAGAGCTCGCCGAAGGTCTGAGCCGTAAGATCAGCGGTAGCGGCGGAATCGATTTCGATACAATCGGTAAGATTCTTCTTATAACGATCGCTCTTTATGTTATCGGAGCAGCATGTCAGTTTATACAGGGCTGGATTATGACAAGCATCACACAGAAGCTCATCTACAAGATGAGAGGTGAGATTGCTTCGAAGATCAATCGCATGCCTATGAAGTATTTTGAGAGTGTTCCGTTCGGTGAGGTTCTTTCAAGAATCACCAACGACGTTGATACGGTCGGAACAGGTCTGAACCAGAGCATCACCAACATCATCACCGCTGTTGCTACGATTGTCGGTGTAATCGTTATGATGCTTACAATATCACCGCTGATGACTATTATTGCCCTTTGTGTTATTCCTGTTTCGGGAATTCTTATGGGCTTTATCATCAAATTTTCTCAGAAGTATTTCAAGACACAGCAGGAATACCTCGGAATCATCAACGGACAGATCGAGGAGAACTTTGCCGGCCAGCTTGTAATCAAGGCATTCAACAAGGAGAAGTCTATTACTGACGAGTTTAATAAGGCGAATGATGTTCTGTATGAATCTGCATGGAAGTCGCAGGCGATTGCTGGCCTCATGCAGCCTGCAATGATGGTTGTAGGAAATCTCGGCTATGCAGGTGTTGCAATTTCTGGAGGACTTCTTGCTATACGCGGAACTATTGGAATCGGAGATATCCAGGCGTTCATTCAGTACGTAAAGAACCTGTCACAGCCGCTTCAGTCGATTGCGCAGGTAATGAACCAGGTTCAGTCGATGGCAGCCGCTTCAGAGCGAGTTTTTGCATTCCTTAATGAGGAAGAGGAGAGTGCTGATGTAGAGACTACAGGTGAGAGTGCGCCTTACGGAAATGTTACATTTGAGCACGTTCGCTTCGGCTACGATGAGACACCTGTAATCAATGACTTCTGTGCAGATGTCAAGGCGGGCCAGAAGATTGCTATTGTCGGCCCGACCGGCGCGGGCAAAACAACCATGGTCAAGCTCCTGATGCGCTTCTACGATGTGAATGGTGGTTCTATCCGAATCGATGGCCGGGATGTCCGCGATTGCTCAAGAAGTGACCTCAGAAACAGTTTTGCCATGGTACTTCAGGACACATGGCTTTTCTCAGGGACTATCATGGATAACATAAGATATGGTAAACTTGATGCAACAGATGAAGAAGTAATTGCGGCTGCGAAGGCTGCAAGAGCGCATCATTTCATCAAAACTCTCCCTGGTGGATACAATATGGTCCTTAATGAGGATGCATCTAACGTTTCTGAAGGACAGAGGCAGCTTCTTACTATCGCAAGAGCAATTCTTGCTGACAGGAAGCTTCTTATTCTCGATGAGGCCACATCCTTTGTAGATACAAGAACTGAGGAGAGAATTCAGGAAGCTATGGATGAACTGATGAAGGGAAGAACAAGCTTCGTAATTGCCCACAGACTCTCGACTATTAGGAATGCCGACCTGATTCTTGTTATGAATCATGGTGACATTATCGAGCAGGGCACTCACGACGAGCTTCTTGCCAAGGGCGGTTTCTACGCAGATCTGTATAATTCACAGTTTGAGGAGGTATCCTAGATGATGAATCAGGATTACAAGGTTGAGTATGAGAAGTGGATGGGAAGCACAGTTATCGATGAGGATACTCTGATCGAGCTTTCAGGACTTTTCAGAAGCGAGGACGAGAAGAAGGACAGATTCGGAAGCATGCTGAGCTTCGGAACCTCAGGACTTAGAGGAATCATGAGAGCAGGCCTTAATGGCATGAATGTTTACACAGTAAGACATGCTACTCAGGCTCTTGCTAATTATATAAAGCGTTTTGAGGGCGGACGTGACAGAGGGGTTGCTATTGCCTTTGATTCGCGTAACAACAGTGAGCTGTTTGCAGTTGAGACAGCATGCGTTCTTGCTGCTAACGGAATCAAAGTTAATATTTTCGAGACTCTTCGTCCGACACCGGAGCTTTCATTTGCTGTTCGTGAAATGGGTGCAATTGCAGGTGTTAATATTACTGCTAGCCACAATCCTAAGGAGTACAACGGCTATAAGGTATACTGGGAGGATGGCGCACAGCTGTCACTTGAGGCTGCAGATGCTGTTGCATCCGAGATGGCTTCAACGGATATCTTCGATGGTGTAACATTTATGAGCCTTCAGGAAGGTATCGGTAAGGGCTTTATCAATATCGTAGGTGAGGACTTCGATGAGAAGTATATTGCCAAGGTGCTTGAGCAGTCTCATATGACAGATGAGATGAGATCTGCTGCATCAGAGCTTAAGCTTGTATACACACCTTTCCACGGTGCAGGTACAAGACTTGTTCCTGAGGTGCTTGGCAGAATCGGAATCAAGAACATTATTCCTGTAGCTGAGCAGATGCAGCCTGACGGAAACTTCCCTACCGTAAAGTCACCTAATCCTGAGAACACAGAGGGCTTCAAGCTTGCTCTTGATTATGCGAGAGATAATGATGCAGATATCATTATAGGAACAGATCCAGACAGCGATAGATGTGGCTGTGCTGTAAGATGCGACGGTGATTACAGAATTCTTACAGGCAATCAAATGGGGGTTCTGATGCTTGATTACATCATCAGCAGCAGACGTGCTGAGGGAAAACTACCTGTTAACGCTGCAGTAGTTAAGAGTATCGTTTCAACCAAGATGGCTAATGCAATCTGCGATGCCAATGGTGTTGCAATACTTGAGGTTCTTACAGGCTTCAAGTTCATCGGAGAGAAGATTAAGGAATGGGAAACTAATGGCGAGCATGAGTTCATCTTCGGCTTTGAGGAGAGCATCGGCTTCTTATCAGGAACTTACGCAAGAGATAAGGATGCAGTAGTAGCAGCTATGCTTATGGCTGAGGTTTCAGCATATTACAAGAGCAAGGGTATGAGTGTCTATGAAGGACTCCTTGACCTTTATGAGAGATACGGATACTTCAATGCGAAGGTTAAGTCTTTTGAGTTCACAGGTATGGGTGCTAAGGAGAGAATGAAGAGCATCATGGAGAATCTCCGCAAGGAGAGACCTGGTGAGCTTGGCCTTACTGTAGAATCATGCATTGATTATCTAAGCGATGATACTGGACTTCCTTCAAGTGATGTACTCTCATTTATTCTTGAGGGTGGAAATGTTGCTATTGTAAGACCATCAGGAACAGAGCCTAAGGTTAAGCTATATGTAATGACAAGAGCGGACAGCCTTGAAGCAGCTGAAGAGCTTACAGGAGTCATACTCGATGGGGCAGAGAAGGTTCTGAACTAAATGTGAAGAAATATACACAAATCTAAACAACGGAGCATGTCGGTTAACGATATGCTCTTTTTGTATGAGCGAAACAAATAAGTTTATGAAGGCTTGGTGAACATATCAAATTTAGACTACAGTATAAGTTGGACTAATATATCTATTATGTTGACTTATACCCTTGAAAGGACTATACTGTGACTATGAGAAATAAGTTAGCTCTCATGCTTGTCTTGTCATTTGGGAAAGCATGAGATACGTAAGAGATTGGAGATTATTATGAGTACGAAGAAATCCGGCGAACATTTCGGATCAAGATTCGGCTATATAATGGTTGCAGCCGGAGCTGCTATCGGCCTCGGTAACATTTGGAAATTCCCGTATGTAGCATATGGAGATGGTGGAGGAACCTTCCTTATCGTCTATATCATCCTCGCAGTAATAATGGGACAGCCTGGAGTTCTTATTGAGACAGCTGTAGGTCGTCATTCAAGAGCCAACGCAGTTGATGCTTATGGAAACATCAGCAAGAAGTGGGGAATCATCGGAATTGTCAATATAGTATGTACAACAATGATTGACTTCTATTACATGATTGTCAGCGGATATGTTGTAAAGTATGCAATTGCATATGCAACAGGTGCTCACTTCGGAGCTGACAAGGCTGCATACTATGATGCATTTATTTCAGATCCTGTAGAGCCACTGCTTTATGGATTCGGAGTAATCGTTGTTACATGTGTAATCCTTGGATTCGGAATTACAGACAAGGTTGAGAAGATCTGTAAGGTTATCCTTCCTGCACTTCTCGTTCTATTGATTATCTGCGGCGTATGGGCGCTTATGATTTCACCTGGAGCCGTTCAGGGACTTAAGTGGTACCTGGTACCTGATTTATCAAAGATTAATACTACTACGCTTGCAGATGCATGCATGCAGGTACTCTTCTCTGTAGGAATCGGCTGGGCGATATTTATCACTCTCGGATCAAGTATTCCGGACAGCAATAATTTAAGAAGCGATTCTACATGGGTAGTTATCTGTGACTCAGCGATTGCAATCCTTGCAGGATTCGTAATTATTCCGTCAGTAGTAGGTTCTGGTGCAACAATGGATTCAGGTCCATCACTAGTATTCCTGGCTATGACATCAATATTCGAACAGTTCCCTGGTGGTAGGATTATAGGATTCTTCTTCTTCATGTCACTTGTATTTGCAGTATTCTCAACTGCCTTCACAATCCTTGAGATTCCAATGAAGGTTGTAAGAGAGAAGTGCAATACTAAGCAGTGGACATCAGTAATCGTAGTTGGAGCAATCATCTTCGTTGGTGGTATCTTTGCTTCACTCTCACAGGGACACGGACTTCTGAGCGGCGTTCAGATTCCATGGGCAGACTTCACAGGGGTTCATTACTACAACATCTATGACTGGATTGATGTATTTACATCATTTATCCTTCTCCCTCTTGGTACTCTTCTGACATCATACTTTGTTGCAAGAGTCTGGGGCTGGGATAATCTGAACAAGGAGCTTACTAAGGGTGGCGGACGTCCGGTTAATGCATGGGACAAATTCACAGTTTGTGTATGTATCCCAGTATGTACAATAGTAGCTATGCTGCACGCATTCAGCGTACTATAAGCCATTAATAACTTTTTAAAGTTTTCCATGATATTTCAATACTCAAGAGAAGCTGCTCATCTGAACGGGTGAGCAGTTTTTCTATGAATAATTTCAATACTGTGGTAGAATAAGCTTTGAATAAGACCACGGAGGACAATAGATGAAGAAGTTCGACATAAACAAGATAATGATGATTCTTGTTTTATTTTTGGCGATAATTGAGATTACAATCGGCAAGTATATTTTTGCAGGTATTTTCCTGATTCTCGCATTTTCGATTTACCGTAACGGAGGTGCAGGAAAGTATCAGGACAAGACAATGTATGAGAAGGAGACTGATGCTGAGAACCTTACAATTGAGAGTCTTTACGATGCACTTAAGGATATGAACACACCTATCGGCAAGTGCTGGATTGGTAAGCATGATAAGTACGAGGGAGATGTTATTGTCTGGGGCCCTAACGGATTCAAGGACTGCATTACTCTCGGAATCAATAAAGGCAAGACTTACATGAGAGTAGTAACTAACATGGATCACTTCACATATGATGAAGATCAGAAGTGGAGATTCGATGAGATTATTGATACTGAGGATTTTGATGTTACGCCTAAGTCATTCTCATTCTTTACAGGCTACAAGCTTATGATAACAATGCTTCTTGAGGACATCAGAGTAGTTGTTGACGATCTGAACAACGGAATCGACAGAGTGCCGGAGGAGCTCGACATGTTCAACCTCTACCACTACAACTCTTTTGACGGTAACATGTTCGACAAGGATGGCAATCTCATTCTTTCAGCAGACATGAACCAGGGGGACAGTCTTGTTAAGCTTTCAGATGTTGATGGCAACGAGATGATCAGAATTGAGAAGACCGGAACAAGAGGCGAGTACAGAATCATAGTTGACGAAGAAGAGTATGGCATGATCCGCAAGGAGAGAAGCAAGAACGACAGATATGTTCTTGAGACTGAGGGCGGTACTTTTGAAGCTAACAATTTCCCTGCTGTTAATATCGCCAAGATTTCGTCAAACTACGCAATCACATGCGGAAGTGAGGTGAAGGCATACACAGCAGTTTCAGCAAAGACTATTTTTGATGGCATAGGCGCGACAAGCAATGCCGTTATATGCAGTATGGATGATGATTATGTTGTTCTGTATACAGCATTCCAGCTGCTTCTGATTAACCTATACAGCTGGCTAAGATAATTACAGGAGTGCGTTATGAAGAGATTACTGCTGCCGCTTGACGAAAGCATGAAGAGCCTCGAGAGCCTGAATTATGCAAGAGAACATTACTCACCTGAAGAGTATGAGCTTGTACTGATTATGGTCGATGAGTCAATCGATTATACAGCTTCAAGGGATAAGGCTGAGAGAACCTTTGCGGAGCTTGAGAGAAAGCTCGATATGGTCAAGGAATCAATAACGGAATTCACAGTTCACACAAGAGCAGAGGTAGGAAAGGCCGGCCCTAGAATTGTCAAGTGCGCAAGAGAATGCGGTGCTGAGGCGATTGCTATGACAAGATTCTCAAGCTACGAGAATCGCTATTCTGTTGGCAAGACGACAGAGTATGTCCTTGTCAATGCACCATGCAATGTAATTATTGTGTGCGAGGAGAAGCCTAGAGGTGAGTTTACAGGTCTTATCTATCGTAAGGCTGAGGCAACAGTTAATCTTAGAGGTAAGCTAAGCGTCAAGCAGAGTGAATGCCTGATTCCTAGCGTTTCTTCTGACTGTATTTACCACATTGAAGTTATAAGAGGAAGAATCAGATTTATTCATAAGTCCTACAATCCTGAGACTGGTAATTGGGATCAGGATCCGAGACTTGGACAGCCATCTTCATATGACATTGTAGCAGGACAGAGAGTGAGCATTCCTGTCAAGGCCTGCAGTGTTGAGGGCAAGGCTGACAGAATAAGAATCAGCAACAGGAACATGAAGACAGAGGCTGTCTTCAAGTACAGGATTGTTGCAGATAAATAGATAATATGTTATTCTTATTTCAAAGTTTTAAACAGGAGGTATTTACTCATGAGCAGAATTAAGACTATTTCAACAAGAAACATGGCTAAGTCAGTTGTAAGTGGCGGATGCGGCGAGTGCCAGACTTCATGCCAGTCAGCAAGCAAGACTTCTTGCGCCGTAGCTAACCAGCACTGCGAGCAGAGCAAGGAAAGATAGCTAGTTTAAGGGCGCTGCTTTGGGCAGCGCTTTTTTTATTAGGAAATGTCTATATTATTTCCCCAAATAACATTAATTTTAGATAGAAAGAGATAGATTATAAATGATACATCAGTATAAGTTAAACGGATATAACATTGTTATCGATGCCAACAGCGGAGCTGTTCACACAGTTGATGAGGTGGCATACGATATCATCGGTATGTATGAGGATAAGAGCAGAGATGAAATCGTATCAGAGATCACATCTAAGTATGCGGCAGATGGAATCTCAGAGACAGATGTTGATGAGGTTCTAGAGGACATCGAGGCTCTTAAGAAGGAAGGAACTCTTTTCTCGGTAGATCCTTTTGAAGAGATTGCAGGGGACCTTAAGCAGAAGCAGTCTGTTCTTAAGGCAATCTGTCTTCACGTTGCTCACGGCTGCAATATGGATTGTGAATATTGCTTCGCAGGTAAGGGTGAGTATAACGACAAGGCTGGACTTATGTCTCTTGAGGTAGGTAAGAGAGCACTCGATTTCCTTGTTGAGAATTCTGGTACAAGAAAGCACCTCGAGGTAGACTTCTTCGGTGGTGAACCTCTCCTTAACTGGGATGTGTGCAAGGAACTTGTTGCTTACGGAAGAGAGCTTGAGAAGAAACATAACAAGATCTTCAACTTCACTCTTACTACTAACGGTGTTCTTATTGATGATGATGTTATCGAGTTCTCTAACAGAGAGATGGGTAATGTTGTACTCTCTATGGACGGAAGAAGAGAGACTCATGACAGAATGAGAAAGAACAAGACTGGTAACGGCACATATGATGCAATCATGGACAACTTCAAGAGACTCGTCGCAGACAGAGGCACTAAGGAGTACTACATGAGAGGCACATACACAGCATACAATAAGGATTTTGCATCAGACATTATTCATATGGCTGATCTTGGCTTCAAGGAGACAAGTATGGAGCCGGTTGTGTGCTTCAAGGGTGAGCCATACGGACTCAAGAAGGAAGATATCCCATTCCTTGAGGAGCAGTATGAGAAGCTTGCACTTGAGATGCTCGAGAGAAGAAAGAAGGGCGAGGGCTTTAATTTCTATCACTACAATGTAGATCTTACAGGTGGTCCTTGCATCTATAAGAGAGTTGCAGGTTGCGGTGTAGGAACTGAGTATCTTGCTGTAACTCCTACTGGAGATCTCTATCCATGCCATCAGTTCGTTGGCGATGATAATATGCTTGTAGGAAATATTTATGACGGAATCACACATGATGAGGTTCTTGATGTTTTCAGAGCAGGCAACAATATGTATACTCGTGATAACTGTAAGGACTGCTGGGCGAAGCTTTACTGCGCAGGCGGCTGTGCAGCTAACAATCTCCACTCAAACGGAGATATCAACAAGGTATATGATTTCGGATGCAGTCTTCACAGGAAGAGAATTGAGTGCGCTGTAATGCTCAAGGCTGCAGAAAACGAGATGAAACAGGAGTAGATTTATGAAGGTTATTCTTGCATCAAGGAATGCGGGCAAGCTTAGAGAGATGAATGAGATTCTTTCAAAGTACGGAATGGATGTTGTATCACGTGATGACGCGGGCATCGACACTTTCGAAGTTGAAGAGACAGGATCTACATTCGAGGAGAACTCATATCTTAAGGCTAAGGCGATAATGGATGTTACAGGCTGTCCTACAATTGCGGATGACAGCGGTCTGGTTGTGGATGCACTGGATGGTGCGCCGGGAGTTTACTCAGCAAGATTCGCTGGCGAGGAATGTGACGACGACCGTAACAACGCCCTTTTGCTCGAGAAGATGAAGGATATTCCGTGGGAGAAGAGAACTGCGAGATTCGTATCTGTTATAACAATGCTGTTTCCTGATGGCAGGAAGCTTGTTGCAAGGGGTACTGTTGAGGGTCACATAGCAGACGGAATCTACGGAACAGGTGGCTTTGGTTACGATACTCTTTTTATCCCTGAGGGATATAACGATACCTTCGGAATCATCAGCTCCGATATCAAGAATTCAATCAGTCACAGAGCGAACGCACTGTCGAAACTGGAGAAACTATTAGATGAATAAAGAGAAATTGAAATTGACCAAAGAACGAATGGTCAAGATGCTGTTTCATGTCTGGAGACAATTTGACGATCAGTACTATGCCGGCGTAGCTGCTCAGGTAGCATATTTCTTCCTGATGTCCAGTGTGCCGACTCTTGTTGTGCTATCTCAGCTTATGGGTATCTTTGATGTTTCGCTGGACTTTATAAGAGCTTGGGTTATAAGACATATGGATGACAGTGTAGTCAGCATTATGAATGGTCTTTTTGATGCGTCAAATGTTGGTGCAACTAACGTGCTCATGATTGCCCTGGCACTGTGGGCGGCATCAAGTCTTGAGTTTTCACTTGCAAGACTTACAAGCTATACGATAAGTGATGGAAGATATCGGTTTAATTTTTTCAGAGAGAGATTTCTTGCAATTCCTACAGCTTTTTTTGCGATTGTAGCGATTGCGTTCTCACTTGTTATTTTCGTTTATGGTGAGACCTTCCTTTATAAGGTTGCGGGTAATAAACGGTTCGTCGGGTACCTTCTCGATCTGAAGGGCCTTATGCTGTTCGGACTGTTCTTTGTCATGATTTTAGTTAACTATTACATTCTGCCTAGAATTAAAGTACCGATTCGTGCGGTAATTCCGGGGGCGGTAATGGCGACTTTTGGCATTACGATCGCAACAGTGATTTATTCGATGTACATTGGAAGAACATCAAACTACGACTTGCTTTACGGATCTTTTGCCAGCATTATCGCGATGATGCTGTGGTTTTACATTATTTCGTGGATTATCTGCATAGGAATGATGTTTAACAAGGCATGGGATGATGTTATGGAGCGTGACAGGCTTACTCCTGCGAAGATCAGGGAGTACCTGCTTCAGCAGTCTAACGAAAATTCACACATTCTTCTCAATAAGTACATAGACAGTGAGGGAAGAGCACGAGATAATTATGAGACGATTGCAGTTAGAGCAAGCTGCAGATTTATTAAAGGCTACAAGAAAGAGCTTGAAGAAAGGAAGCGTAAGGACGCAAGAAAACTGTTATGATTGATAAGAGCAAGAGAATTCTGATGATCATGAATCCTAAGTCAGGAACGATGCAGGCTTCGAAGATGCTTTCGGATATCATCCAGACATATTCTGATGATGGTTATTTTACGACTGTGCTTATGACACAGGCTAGAAATGATGCGAGACGATTCGCTCATGATTATTCAGATGAATTTGAGACGATTGTTGTATCCGGAGGTGACGGAACTCTTAACGAGGTAATTGACGGTCTCATCAGAAGTGGAAACGATTGCAACATAGGATATATTCCGTCTGGAAGCACGAATGACTTTGCGGCGAGCGTGGGACTGCCTAAGGGAGTACTTGAATCTGCAGAGCAGGTTGTACATGGTGAGCCTAGAACTCTCGATATTGGAAGCTTTAACGGCAGGTATTTTACATATATCGCGTCATTTGGTGCTTTTACAAGTACGTCGTACAAGGTTCCGCAGAATCTTAAGAATGTACTTGGACACACTGCATATATTCTGCAGGGCATTAGAGATGTTGTTGGAATCAGACCGATCCATGCAAGAATTGTTGCAGATGAGGGAACTCCTAATGAGAAGATCTGCGAGGGAGATTATCTCTTCGGTGCAATCTGTAATTCAACATCAGTTGCTGGTATTCTGAAGCTTGATCATTTCGATATCGATATGAATGATGGCCTGATGGAGGTTCTGATGGTCAAGTCACCGGACAGCGTTGTTGCTCTTAATGAAACAATTAGAAGCATGATTGACGGTAAGCTTGAATCGAAGGATATTGAATTCTTCAGTGCGAAGAATATAAGAGTTGAAATTGATGAGAGTGTTCCATGGACTCTCGATGGAGAGTATGAGCCGGGCGCTGGCACAATTGACATTAATACTATCAGAAGTGCATTTAAGCTAATCGTATAGTGAGCCTGAAGGAGGCAGAAGAGATGATTATTAAGTATATCGGACACGCGTGTTTCAGAGTTGAGTCAAATGGGTACAGCATAGTTATGGATCCATATGAAGCAGGCTCAATCCCAGGGCTTGCGCCACTTGATGAGACAGCAAACATGGTTATTGCAAGCCATGATCATTTTGATCATGCTGCTCTTGGAGAAGTAAGAATCGAAGAGAATGACAGGTGTCCTTATACAATAAGCTCAATTGAGACATATCATGATGAATGTCACGGAGCTAAGAGAGGCGGCAACAGAATTACTATTCTTGATGATGGCAAGCACAGAGTTGCTCACTTTGGAGATCTCGGCTGTGATGCTTCTAAGGAGCTTTCATCTGATGAGCTTTCAATGATTACAGAGCTTGATGCTGCGATCATTCCCGTTGGTGGCATGTACACAATTGATGCTGCTGGAGCACTTTCACTTATGAAGGCAATCAGACCGAAGCATGTAATTCCTATGCATTTCAGAGATCCTGAAGGAAGATATGGCCTTGACGATCTTGCGACTTTCGAGAGCTTTACATCACTTCTCGATGATTACGTTATGACTGAGTCATCAGTTTACGATACTGATAGCGAGCACGTATCGGTTGTTAACGTACTTGTACCAGGAAACATCAGATAACCAAATGGTTATATATAATATAACCATTTGGTAAGAATTAACAAAAATTTTACATAAAACATCATATTCTTTGTTGACGATGCACATAAATAGGTGTAATATTATGTCATTACAACAAAGAAAGGAATCTGATTCGATGTTTTACCCAATGGCAATCATTATTATGAGCGTGATTCTAAGCGTTATCATTATTCTAAGCATGGTCCTTAGAAGTGGTAGCGTTAAAGGTTATGCCCTGTAAGCCAATGGTTGCCGATAAGTCGATTCGATATGAATGCATGAATCATAAGACATCAGTCAACAATCATAAATGGATTATTAGCCGTATGACTTTTAACGCGAAGTTATACGGCTTTTATATTTATACAAGTTATTACTAAGAAGATCACAGAATCGGAATTAAAAGGAGAAAGAGAAATGGAGAACCACATTAAGATTTTTGACACAACCTTAAGAGACGGCGAACAGTCACCTGGATGCAGCATGAATCTCAGAGAGAAGATTGAAGTAGCTAAGTGCCTGGAACGACTTAGGGTTGACATAATCGAAGCAGGTTTTGCTATTTCATCGCCTGGAGATTTTGAGTCTGTAAAGACTGTAGCTGAAATCGTTAAGGATTGCTCGGTAGCATCACTTGCAAGATCTGTTGAGAAGGACATTGATGCAGCATGGGATGCCGTCAGACATGGCGTTGATCCAAGAATTCACGTCTTTCTTGCAACATCACCTCTGCATATGCAGTATAAGCTCAAGATGACACCGGAGCAGGTAATTGAGAACACTGCAGCTGCTGTAAAGTACGCTCACAAGTACTGCAGCAATATCGAGTTCTCGTGCGAGGATGCTACAAGAAGTGATTACGATCTCATGGTTAAGGTTGTAAATGCAGCAGTAGCAAATGGTGCAACTACAATCAACCTCCCGGACACAGTGGGATATACAACACCTGATGAGATGAGAGAGCTTATCTCTTACGTAAAGGGTCATATAGAGAAGCCTGAAGATGTTATTTTCTCAGTTCACTGCCATAACGACCTTGGAATGGCAACTGCAAACTCAATCGGAGGCGTTCTTGGAGGAGCGGGGCAGGTTGAGTGCACAATCAACGGAATCGGTGAGAGATCAGGAAACACTTCACTTGAAGAAGTTGTAATGGCGATGAGAACAAGAAAGGATGCTATCGGAGCTGAGACAAGACTTGATACAACTCAGATCGCAAGAGCATCGAAGACAGTTTATAACATCATCGGACAGACGGCACCTCTGAACAAGCCGATTGTTGGAAAGAATGCTTTTGCCCACGAGGCCGGAATTCACCAGCATGGAGTACTTGCTAACAAGGCAACATACGAGATTCTGACACCTGAATCAGTCGGAATTCAGACTAACAGCCTGGTTCTCGGTAAGCATTCAGGAAAGCACGCATTTGAGACAAGACTTAAGGAGCTTGGTTTTGAGCTTGGCAAGGAAGAGCTTGTTAAGTGCTTCGAGGAGTTCAAGGTCGTATGCGATAAGAAGAAGACAGTAAATGATGAGGATCTTGAGGCTATCGTAAGTCACAGCTCAATTTCAGATATTATTGTTGGCGGATATGAGCTTAAGTGGTTCTCAGTTAATACAAGCAACTTCACAACTGCAACCTGCACAGTTTGCCTTGAGAAGGATGGCGAGGAATTCCAGGAGGTCTGCCTCGGAGATGGACCTCTCGATGCAGCATTCGGAGCAATTAACAAGATTGTAAGCCCATCAGAGCATATCTTCTCTGATTTCAGAATCTACTCGATTTCAGAGGGCAAGGACACACTTGGAGATGCAACAATCAAGCTGAACGTGGATGGAAAGTCATACAACGGACATGGACTTTCAACAGACGTTATTCAGGCAAGTATCGAAGCATATATCAGCGCTGTAAACAAGCTGGTTAAGTAATCCGGAGGTAAGAGCTATGGGAATGACAATGACGCAGAAGATTATCGCTGATCACGTCGGTGCAGATAGCGTGAAGGCCGGTGAACTGGTAGAGGCGAGATTGGATCTCTGCATGAGTAACGATATTACATCACCTGTATCTGCAGATATTTTTGAGCAGGCAGGCTTCGAAAAGGTGTTCGACAAGGATAGGGTTGCTATCATTCTTGATCACTACACACCTTGCAAGGATATAGAGTCAGCAAGACTTTCTAAGAGAGCAAGAGAGTTTGCGGCAAAGCAGGAACTGACACATTTCTATGACACAGGAAACGTCGGTATCGAGCATGCACTAGTTCCTGAGAAGGGACTTGCAGCACCGGGTGAGATTATCATCGGAGCGGATTCTCACACATGCACATATGGAGCCCTCGGCGCTTTTTCAACAGGAGTAGGATCGACAGATCTTGCGGCAAGCTGGGCATCTGGTCAGACATGGTTCAAGGTTCCGGCGGCAATCAAGGTTGTGCTTACAGGAAAGCCATCAAGATGGATTACAGGTAAGGATGTCATACTCCATCTGATAGGCGAGATCGGAGTTGACGGAGCACTGTATAAGTCGATTGAGTTCGCAGGACCTGGAGTATCAGAGCTTGACATGGACGACAGATTCACAATTTCCAACATGGCGATTGAAGCCGACGGCAAGAACGGAATCTTCCCGGTAGATGAGAAGACTCTTGAGTACATCAAGGGTAGAGTGGACAGACTCTACAAGGTTTACGAGGCTGACCCTGATGCCGAGTACGAGAGGGTAGTTGAGATAGATTTAAGTAAGCTTAAGAATACAGTATCGATGCCAAGCCTTCCATCTAACACAAGAACTGTGGATGAGGTTAAGGGCACACACATCGATCAGGTTGTTATCGGTTCTTGTACTAACGGCAGAATGAAGGATATGCGAATCGCTGCAGAAATACTGAATGGTAGAAAGGTAGCACCTGAAATCAGAGTTAACATCGTTCCGGCGACTCAGGATATTTACCTTCAGTGCATTGATGAGGGCATTATGGAGGTTTTCGTAAAGGCCGGCTGCGCAGTAAACACTCCAAGCTGTGGTCCATGCATGGGTGGCCACATGGGAGTAATGTGCGAGGGTGAGAGAACAATCTCAACAACTAACAGAAACTTCGTCGGAAGAATGGGACATGTGGACAGTGAGATCATTCTTGCAAGCCCTGCAGTTGCTGCAGCATCAGCTGTTGCGGGACATGTTGCCGGACCTTGTGACGTGATGTAGAGGAGGACGTTATGGTTAAAGGTAAAGTATTTAAATTCGGAGATGACGTCAATACGGACGTAATCATTCCTGCAAGATATCTTAACGATCCTTCGCTTGAGAATATGGCAAAACATTGCATGGAGGACATAGATCCCGAATTTCCGAAGGTCGATCACACAGGAGACATCATGGTTGGTGGATGGAACTTCGGCTGCGGATCATCAAGAGAGCACGCACCGGTATCGATTAAGGCATGCGGGGTGTTATGCGTAATAGCAGCATCTTTTGCCCGCATCTTCTACAGAAATGCAATCAACATCGGCTTCCCGATACTAGAGTGTCCGGAGGCTGCAGCGGCAATAAATGCCGGAGATGTAGTGAGTGTAGATTTCGAGACTGGAGTCATTAAAGACGAGACAACTGGTGAGGAGTTTAAGGCTGCGGCCTTCCCGCCGTTTATTCAGAACATTATCAAGGCTGGAGGTCTTATAAACTATAGAAAAGGAGAGTAGCTTGATATGGGTTACAAGATTGCGCTGGTTAAAGGCGATGGAATCGGCCCTGAGATAGTCGAAAGCGCTGTAAGGGTTCTTGATAGAATCGGAGAGGTGTACGGACACGATTTCGAATATAAGGAGTACCTGGCAGGCGGAGCAGCAATTGATGCAAACGGAGTTCCGCTTCCGGATGAGACAAGGGACGGATGTCTCGCAAGTGACAGCGTACTTTTCGGTGCTGTAGGTGGTCCTAAATGGGATCACCTCGGCGGCGATGAGAGACCGGAGAAGGCTCTTCTGAAGCTCAGATCTGCTCTCGGACTTTTCACAAACCTAAGACCGGCGAGAATATACGAGGCTCTTAAGGGTGACAGCCCACTTAGGCCTGATATCGTAGATCATGGATTCGATATCATGATTGTAAGAGAGCTTACCGGTGGGATATATTTCGGCGATAGAGGAAGAAGAGATGGTGATGGTGGATGCGAGGCTTATGACACGGAGGCCTACAGCGTGATGGAGATTGAGAGAATTGCTCACGTCGCATTTCAGACTGCGATGAAGAGAAATAAGAAGCTCACAAGCGTTGATAAGGCAAACGTGCTTGAGACCTCAAGACTCTGGAGAGAGACGGTCCACAGAATCGGAGAGCAGTACCCGGAAGTTGAGCTTAAGGATATGCTTGTCGACAATGCGGCAATGCAGCTTGTAAGAAATCCTTCACAGTTCGACGTTATCGTTACAAGTAACATGTTCGGTGATATTCTCTCTGATGAGGCATCGCAGATTACTGGATCAATCGGTCTTCTGGCTTCCTCGTCACTTGGCAGCGGTACAAGAGGTCTGTACGAACCGATTCACGGTTCGGCTCCTGACATTGCAGGAACAGGCAAGGCTAATCCGATCGCGACAATTCTTTCGGCAGCGATGATGCTACGTTATTCGTTTGATCTAAGCCGCGAGGCTGATGCAATTGAAAACGCTGTCGAGGAGGTTCTAAATGAGGGTTACAGGACAGCCGATATTGCGAGTGCTGGTGAAGAAGCCCTGACAAATGAGCAGATTACCGATGTGATTATTAATCACATCGTCTGAAATACAGATACGTTATTGACAGTTGATATTTAGTAGGGGAACAGAAATGAAATTAAAAGGTTCAGATATCATGATGGAATGCCTGCTTGAGCAGGGGGTTGATACGGTATTCGGTTATCCTGGTGGTACTGTTATCAATCTGTACGATTCCCTGTACAAGTATTCGGACAAGATAAACCACGTTCTTACGGCACACGAACAGGGTGCATCACACGCGGCTGACGGATATGCAAGAAGTACAGGTAAGGTTGGAGTTTGCATCGCAACATCGGGTCCTGGTGCAACCAATCTGACAACAGGTATTGCAACTGCATTTATGGATTCTTCACCGGTAGTATTCTTCTCATGTAATGTAGGTGAGAACTTCATCGGTAAGGATTCTTTCCAGGAGTGTGATACGGTCGGCGTGACAATGCCTATTACCAAGTGCAACTATCTTGTAACAGATATTGATGATTTAGCAAGCATTATAAGAGCGGCTTTCGCGATGGCAAGATCAGGAAGACCTGGTCCTGTAGTGATCGATATTCTTACAGATGTAACCAAGGCTGAAGCAGAGTATGAGTATATTCCTCTTGAGGAGCATTACAAATACGGCAAGCTTGCAACACTTATGAAGAGACCTACTCACAACCTCAAGCCTCATGAGCCTGAAGGAGATATCGATAAGCTCGTGGATATGATTAATGAGTCAAGCAAGCCAATGATTATCTGCGGTGGCGGAGTTGTAAGAGCAAGAGCTCATGAAGAGATGAGAACCTTTGCCAACCTTATCGACTCACCTGTTGCTATCACAGTAATGGGTGGCGGCGGATTTAACGGACTTGATCCGCTGACTACAGGAATGATCGGAATGCATGGTTCACAGGCTTCCAATATGGGAATTGATTCATGCGACCTTTTGATCGCAGTAGGCTGCAGATTCGCGGAGAGAGTTACTCTCGATGTAGATCAGTTCGCAAGAAATGCCAAGATTGTTCAGATAGACATCGACCGTTCTGAGATTGATAAGAACGTTAAGACAGATCACCACATTATCGGGGACTGCAAGAGAGTACTTGAGATCCTTAACAAGAAGCTTGAGCAGCAGGATCACAGCAAGTGGAAGGAATATGTATTCTCATTCCCAACTGAGACTAAGTACGAGGAGGATGGCGAGACTCTCACTCCTAAGCAGGTTTCAGATGTTGCATCAGAGGTTCTTCCTGAGGACACAATCGTTGCAACCGATGTAGGACAGCATCAGATGTGGGCAATTCAGCACTTTCACTACTCATACCCAGGACAGCTTCTCACCTCGGGAGGCTTCGGAGCAATGGGATTCGGACTTGGAGCAGCGATTGGAGCACAAATCGGAAACCCTGACAAGGTAGTTTTGCACGTGACGGGAGACGGAAGCTTCAGAATGAACTGTAACGAGCTCTGCACCGAGGAGTACTACAACCTTCCAATCATAACTCTGCTATACAACAACGGAGCTCTTGGAATGGTAAGACAGTGGCAGTCGCTGATGTACGACAAGAGATACTCGCAGACAACACTCGACAGAGGCCCTGACTTTGTAAAACTTGCAGAGGCATACGGAGTAAGTGGAATCAGAGTTCACACCAAGGAAGAGCTTAAGCTTGCACTTGAAGCTGCACTTAAGGACGTTAAAGAAAACCGCAAGGGCTGCGTAATCGACTGCGCAATTCATGCTAATGAGCTTGTAAGACCTATGGTTCCTGGCGGCAAGTCAATTACAAGCTTCATCGTAGACTAGGGAGGGCAATTATGGATAACAGCATTAAGAGAATTCATACACTGGCCGTTTTAGTTGACAATGAGGCTGGAGTACTGTCACAGGTTTCTAGAATGTTTACAAGAAAGGGTTATAACATCGAGTCGCTGGCTGTAGGTGTTACGCACGACCCTACTATTTCAAGAATAACAATCGAGGTTCACACCGATTACGAGAGAGCATGCCTCCTCTGCAATCAGCTGAGAAAGCTGCTTCCGGTTCATTCGGTTAAGCTTCTTAATAACGATAATTCGATAAAGAGAGAGCTTCTTCTTATCAAGGTTGCAACACCTGATATTGCAACAAGAAATGAAGCTGTACAGATAGCCAACATTTTCAGAGCAAACATAATTGATGTATCAAAGGAGTCAATTACGATTGCCGTTGTTGGCGATAACGATAAGAATGCTGCGATAGAGTCACTTCTCGACAATTGCACTATTCTTGAGCTTGTTAGAACTGGTATCGTAGCACTCGAAAGAGGCATGAATACCATTGATGAAGATACTAAGGAAAAAGGAGAATTTGATTATGGCAAGAATGTATTATGAAAAGGATTGTGATCTTAACGCACTTAACGGAAAGACTATCGCTGTTGTAGGATATGGCTCACAGGGTCACGCACATGCACTTAACCTTAGAGATTCAGGATGCAATGTTATCCTTGGACTTCGTCCTGGAAAAAGCTGGAACAAGGCTACAGAGGATGGCTTTGATGTTTACACAGTAGCTGAGGCTGCATCAAAGGCAGACATCGTAATGATGCTTGTTAACGACGAGAGAGCTGCAGACCTCTACAACGAGCAGGTTGCTCCTAACATCAAGTCAGGCGCAGCAGTTGCTTTTGCACACGGCTTCAACATCCGTTACCAGCAGATTCAGCCGGCAGCAGACCTCGATGTATTCATGGCTGCTCCTAAGGGACCTGGACACACTGTAAGATCAACATACGTTGCAGGAAAAGGCGTTCCTTGCCTCGTAGCTTGCGAGCAGGATGCATCAGGCAAGTGTATGGATATCGCGCTTGCATATATCGCAGGAATCGGCGGAGCTCGTGCAGGAATTATGGAGACTACAATGTACGAGGAGACTGAAACAGACCTCTTCGGTGAGCAGACAGTTCTCTGTGGCGGAGTTATTGACCTTATGCAGTGTGGCTTCGAGGTTCTTGTTGAGGCAGGCTATCAGCCAGAGAATGCATACTTTGAATGTATCCACGAGATGAAGCTCATCATCGACCTTATTAACAGAGGCGGAGTTGCAGCAATGAACTATTCAATCTCAGATACAGCAGAGTTCGGTGAGTATGTATCAGGACCAAGAGTACTTCCTCACGATGAGATCAAGGCTAACATGAGAAAGGTACTTTCAGACATCCAGGATGGAACTTTTGCAGGAAAGTGGATCGCTGAGAACAAGAACGGCAGAACATTCTTCAACTCAAAGAGACACAATCTGTCTAAGCACCCAATGGAGGTAGTTGGTCAGGAGCTTCGTGACAACATGCTCTGGAAGGATGGAGAGAGCGGAGACAAGGGTCTCGACAAGGCTTCTAACTAGTCGGACGCGGGCAAAAAGTCCGACGGTCGGACGAAACATCCCGGCGTAACGAATTTAAGGAGAGAATAAATGCGTTCAGACGTAATTAAGAAGGGTGTGGAGAGGACTCCGAACAGGAGCCTCCTCTACGCACTAGGATATACAGACGAGGAGCTTTCAAGACCACTTATCGGAGTTGTAAGCTCATATAATGAAATAGTTCCGGGTCACATGAATCTGGACAAAATCACAGAGGCTGTAAAGGCCGGCATCCGCGCAGCAGGTGGTACTCCTGTAATGTTTCCTGCAATTGCAGTATGCGATGGAATTGCGATGGGACACGAGGGAATGAAGTACTCACTTGTAACAAGAGATCTCATCGCAGACTCAACAGAATCAATGGTCAAGGCTCATCAGTTCGATGGACTTGTAATGATTCCAAATTGCGACAAGAATGTTCCAGGTCTTCTGATGGCTGCTGCAAGACTTAACATTCCAACAATCTTTTGCTCAGGCGGACCGATGCTTGCAGGAAGATTAAGTGACGGAAGAAGAACATGCTTAAGCCATATGTTTGAGGCTGTAGGTGCATACCATGCAGGAACTCTCGATGAGGAAGGTGTTGATGACTATACCAAGAATGCATGTCCTACATGCGGAAGCTGCTCTGGAATGTATACAGCAAACTCAATGAACTGCTTAACTGAGGCAATCGGAATGTCGCTTCGCGGCAACGGAACAATTCCTGCAGTATACTCTTCAAGACTTAGACTTGCCAAAGAAACAGGCATGAAGATTATGGAGCTTGTTGAGAAGGATATTAAACCAAGAGACATTCTTACAGAGAAGGCGTTTGACAATGCTGAGACTGTCGATATGGCACTTGGCTGCAGCACAAACACAATGCTTCACCTCCCTGCAATCGCACATGAGGCTGGCATCGAAATTGACCTAGATAAGTCAAATGCAATCAGCGCAAGAACTCCAAATCTCTGTCACCTCGCACCTGCAGGTGACACATTTATGGAGGACCTCGATGCAGCTGGCGGAGTATACGCAGTAATGAAGGAGCTTACTAAGAAGGGACTTCTTCACACAGACCTTCTTACAGCAACAGGAAAGACAGTTTCTGAGAACCTTGAGGACGTCGTTAACAGAAATCCGGAGGTTGTAAGAACTGTAGACAATCCATATTCAGAAAGCGGCGGAATCGCTGTACTTAAGGGTAACCTCGCACCAGATGGCTGCGTTGTAAAGCAGGCGGCCGTATCACCTAAAATGATGGTTCACAGAGGACCTGCAAGAGTGTTTAACTCAGAGGATGAGGCTATTGAAGCAATCTATGCTAAAAAAATCAATCCTGGCGATGTTGTTGTAATCCGCTACGAAGGACCTAAGGGCGGACCGGGAATGAGAGAGATGCTGAACCCTACATCAGCAATCTGCGGCATGGGACTCGGAGAGACTGTAGCACTTATCACAGATGGCAGGTTCTCTGGTGCAACTAGAGGTGCGTCAATCGGACATGTCAGCCCTGAGGCGGCATCCGGAGGAAATATTGCTCTTGTGAACGAGGGTGATATAATCAGCATTGACATTAAGAAATGCACAATCGAGCTTGAAGTATCAGACGAAGAGCTCGCAAAAAGAAGAGCATCATGGGTATGCCCTGAGCCAAGGATTAAGACAGGCTATCTTGCAAGATACGCAAAGCTTGTATCATCCGCAGACAGAGGAGCAATACTCGAATAACTGATGCGGTAAGCTATTGGAGGGAATATGCTTAAAGACGAAATTAGAAAGCTTCTGTTTTTTAAGCCATCCGAGGACAGTATAATAAGCGAACTTGTTAGAGCCGAAGAACGTGCAGGAGATGAATTACCATCACCAGATGCCGTTCTTTCGGTGATTAATAAGCTCGCTTCATATTCACTGAACCTTGGAATTGACGGAAATCTCTGGCAGAACTATATAACAGGCTGGCTTCTAACAGATGAGAATGCCTACACACTTTCAAGAGAGAGACAGGAATCGGCAGAGGATTCATTCTCAAGACTTATGATGAATGACGTTCCGGTGCTGAGACAAATTCTCGAATACGACTTCGAACCATTCCGTGACACGGAATATGACGGGGTAATCGATGAAATCCTGTATTTTGACAGCGAAAGCTGCATTGGACGAAATCTCGGAACAGCAGGACTTGAGATTACAAGAGTTCTCGAAGGCCTTCTTAACGCCGAGACTGATGACGCGTTCAAAAAGGTTCTCGATGAGCAGTATAAATCCCGTGGAACCGGTGATTTTGCATTCTACAATGCGTTTCGAATCGAGAATGAGAATAAGGATGCGGAATTGCTTAAGCCAATTCGTGCAACGGACGATGTGACTTTTGCGGATATGATCGGATATGAGATTCAGAAGGGCGCTCTTATCAGAAACACAGTAGCGTTTCTCGAGGACAGACCAGCCAACAATGTTCTCCTGTATGGAGACAGTGGCTCAGGCAAGTCGACTAGTGTTAAAGCACTTCTGAATGAGTATGCTCCTTCAGGTCTTAGAATTATCGAGATTCATAAGCATCAGTTTAAGTACATAAGTGAAGTTCTTGGCATGATCAAGAATAGAAATTATCAATTCATAATTTTTATAGATGACCTCTCGTTTGAGGAGTTTGAGATTGAATATAAGTATCTAAAGGCCGTTATCGAAGGAGACATGGAGGCGAGATCTGACAATGTTCTGATCTATGCAACCTCGAACAGAAGACATCTTATTAAAGAAACCTGGGCGGATAAGGATGATATGACTCGCAATGGAGATATTCACCGCTCAGATACAGTCGAAGAAAAGACTTCTCTGTCAAGCAGATTCGGAGTATCGATTTACTTCCCTTCACCTGACAGAATGGAGTATCACACTATAGTAAAGAATCTTGCGAGCGAAGCGGGAATAAAGATTGACGAGGACGAGCTTTTTGTCAAGGCTGACGCTTGGGAGATAAGGCACGGTGGAGTGTCATGCAGAACGGCAAGACAGTTTGTTGATTATCTTGCATCTGCAGAATAAAGCACGGAGGTACACAAATGAAACCACAATTATCAGAAAGAGTAACAAGAAGAGACTTCCCTGGAGAGTTTCTAGAGGTAATCCTTGCTGCAGCATCGAATCCTTCAACAATCTCATTCGCAGGAGGCCTTCCTAATCCAAAGACACTTCCTGTAGCTGAGGTTGAAGCTGCTACAAAGAAGGTATTTGACAAGTATGGCTATGTAGCTCTGCAGTACAGCCAGGCACAGGGCTTCTACCCGCTAAGAGAGAAGATTGCCGCAAGATACAAGAAGACAAGCGGACTTGATTATACAGCTGATGATATCATTGTAACTGCAGGCTCACAGCAGGCACTTGACCTTCTCGCTGCAGCGCTTGTTGATCCGGGCGATGAGATTGTCGTTGAGAATCCAAGCTACCTAGCAGCACTTCAGGTATTCCATCATTATGATCCTAAGATTCTGACAGTGGATCTTAACGATGATGGAGCTGACGTGGAGCAGCTTAAGGAAATCGTAGCTAACCACAACCCTAAGTTTATGTATGTGATTCCGAACTTCCAGAATCCTACAGGACTTACATACTCAGAGGAGAAGAGAGAAGCAGTTTCAGAGGTTCTCAGGGGTACAGATACTATCGTAATCGAGGACAATCCTTACGGAGAACTGAGATTCAGCGGCAAATCCGGAAACTCTTTTGCCCACTACCTTGGTGATCAGTGCTGTGCACTAGGAACATTCTCTAAGATTGTTACACCGGGAATGAGAATCGGCTGGGTTGTATGCCCTAACAAGGAGCTTAGAGACAAGCTTGTAATGTACAAGTCAGCACTCGACCTTCATACTAATATCTTCAGCCAGATGGTTCTCGCACAGTATCTTGAGGATAATGATCTTGATGAGCAGATCAGGAAGGCTGCTTCAATTTACGGCGAAAAGGCCCAGAAGATGATGGCTTGCATGGAGAAATACCTTCCTGACGGTGTAGAGTTCACAAGACCAGAGGGCGGAATGTTTCTCTGGGTTACTCTTCCAGAAGGCGTAAAGGCTGTTGATGTTCAGAATGCAGCTCTTAAGAGAAATGTTGCTGTCGTTGCCGGTGATCCTTTCTACGAGTATAAGAGGGATGTAAGGACAATGAGAATAAATTATTCCAATAGTTCTGATGAACAGATGGAAGAGGGCATGAAGATTCTCGGCGAAGTTATGGCGGAATATATTAAATAATGCTATACTAAAAGAAGCGTAAAAAGCGACAAAATATATTCCTTTAATAACAGGAGGTAATTTATCATGGAGAAGTATTTCATTGGCACTCTTAACAACATTTCACAGGTTGGACTTTCAAAGCTTACTGAGAATTATGAGCTTGTTGAAGATGTAGATAAGGCTAATGGTATTATCGTAAGATCTTTCAAGATGCACGATATGGATTTTTCAGAGAATCTTCTAGCTATCGGTAGAGCAGGTGCTGGTGTAAACAATATTCCGCTCGAGAAGTGTGCTGATCAGGGTATCGTTGTATTCAACGCACCTGGAGCTAACTCAAACGCTGTTAAGGAGCTCGTTCTTGCTGCTCTTATCATGGGTGCAAGAAACATGTACGAGGGTATTTCATGGGCTAATACTCTTGAGGGAGACGACGTTTCAACAGCTGTTGAGAAGGGTAAGAAGAACTTTGCTGGAACTGAGATTTCAGGCAAGACTATCGGTATCATCGGTCTTGGAGCAATCGGTGCTAAGATCGCTAACTCATGCGAGGCTCTTGGCATGAACGTATGCGGATATGAGGCATTCAGACCACATCCATGTCTGACTGCTGATGTTAAGATGTTTGACGATGTTACTGAGATGGTTAAGGAGTGCGATTTCGTATCAATCCATGTTCCATCACTTCCTGCAACTAAGGGAATGATTAACAGGGATCTTATTGCTAACATGAAGGACGGAGTTATCATCCTTAACTTTGCAAGACCTGACCTTGTAGTTGTTGATGACATCAAGGCTGCTCTTGAGGCTGGTAAGATCAGAAAGTACATGACTGACCTTGCTAACGAGGAGACTATCGGCGTTCCTGGAATCGTTGCAACTCCACACCTTGGAGCTTCAACTGCAGAGGCTGAGGAGAACTGTGCTGTTATGGCAGCTGAGGAGCTTATGGATTACCTCGGATGCGGAAACATCAGAAACTCTGTTAACTTCCCAGCAGTATCACTTGATTGCATCGAGGGAACTAAGAAGGTTTGTGTTCTCTACAAGGATGCTGAGGACAAGGCTGAGGAGATCAAGGTATTCTACGGCGACTGCCTAGTAGAGATGGCTTCAGGTAAGAGAGGCGATTACGGATATGTTATCTGCGCTGTTAAGAGCGGATGCCCTAACGTATTCGAGGCTCCTTACGTGGTAAGAACAAGAGTAATCGGCTAATTATACATACTGATTACAATTTCAGAATTTAACGGGAGTTCTAATGGGCTTGAGAAGAACTGACAGCTCAACTGAATATTTCGGAATTAAAAGGGTGGTGACCACTTTGGCGGCCTGGCTTGTCATGCTGTCGGTGGTCACCACCAGTTTTGATGTGGTTTTTGCTGCGAAGAGCAAGGCTGTCATAACAGATAGCGATATCACAGCAGAATCAGCCATAGCGTTCTCGGGATCGACAAGTGAGGTAGTTCTTGGCATCCATGAGGACAGAAAGATTGCAATCGGAGATGTGGAGAAGCTTCTCAATGCCATGGTTGTAATCGACAACATGCACAACACCAAGGAATACGATAACAAGGTGATTATTAAGGCGGCGTCGGCCAAGCTTGGAGATCTCTATACCAAGGGGCAGGAGGTTTCTGTAAGACAGCTTATTTCCGATATGCTGACTAAGAATTCGGACGAAGCGGCATCGGCACTTTCAAGATACTCCGCTACGAAGCCGAAGATTTTTGTCTCCATGATGAATTCTAAGATTATGGAGATGGGTCTTATGAGTACTCAGCTCGTGAATGCTACAGGAAGATATCACAGCGAGCAGTATTCATCTGCATATGACCTGGCTGTAATCGCTCAGTATGCGATGAGATATGATGCCATCAAGGATGCTCTTATGAAGAATGCCAATGTTGCAAGACCATCAGGTTTTGTAGCGGCTTTTGCAGGAGATGTGGGTGGCCCTAGAAGCTCTTCGCAGGCAATCGTTATTTCAGAGAAGAACGGCATGCAGATAATTACCGTCCTTCTTGACGAGAACCAATCTGCAATAAGTACGGATGCGGACAAGCTTACTAAATATGCTTTTGCCAATGCCACTTCAGATACAATAGTTAAAGCAGGCAAGAGAGTTGGTACTGCAAGGGTAAAGCATGGCAACATTGTCCATGTAGGAGGTTATACCAAGACTAAGGGCTATGCTTACATACCACCGGAGGGAAGTGATTCCCTTGTACAGACCCGCGTCGTAATGAGAGAGGGCCTTGAGGCACCGCTTAAGAAGGGAGCCAAGATTGGCGAATATAGAATCTATGTCGCAGATGAGCTTAAGGGAACTGTTGACATAGTAACTGATAGAGAAATCAAGACGGGATGGTTTCCGTCATACATATATATATCTAACCTGACTGTGATTATTATCGGCATAATTCTTCTGGTGATTCTGTTCTTTATTATGAGAATCAGACATATCAAGCGCATGAAGAAGAAGCAGATGGAGCGTCGCAGGAAGAAGAAGATAAGAGAAATGGCAATGCAGCAGATGCAGCAGGATGAAGACAGAGCTAGAAGAAACTGGACATATCATTAAGTCATACATATGTTTGTAATAGAAGATGAATTGAAGAAGCTTCCCACTACACCGGGAGTATATATGCATAAGGACAGCCTTGGCGAGATAATTTATGTCGGCAAGGCTGTTAATTTGCGTAATAGAGTAAGGCAGTATTTCAGAAAGAATGCCCAGCTTGATCCTAAGGTCAGAGCGATGGTTTCTGTTGTAAGTGAGTTTGATTATATAACATGTGCAACGGAGGTTGAGGCTCTTATCTTAGAGTGTAACCTGATCAAGAAGTATAAGCCTAAATACAACATACTTCTTAAGGATGATAAGTCATATCCTTATATCAAGCTTACGACAGGCGAGAAATATCCAAGAATCTATAAGACAAGAAGACTCGAGAGGGATGGAAGTAAGTATTTCGGACCATATACGGATATCGGAGCTGTCACAAGAATACTCGAGCTTATAGACGATACATATCCTCTTAAGAAGTGCAGAGCTTTAAGCTTCAGCGCCGGAGTAAGACCATGTCTTAACTACCATATCGGAAAGTGCCTCGGTGTATGTCAGGGCAATGTCTCCAAAGAGGAATACGGCAGGATGATTGATGAGATTTCAGATATCCTTAATGGAAGAGCAACACGCCTTAAGAAGGAGCTTGAAGCTAAGATGTACGAAGCTTCAGATAATCTTGAGTTCGAAGCAGCGGCCAAGTACAGAGATACAATCGCGGCACTTGGCATAATCGGCGAGACACAGCGAGCTTCTGTAACAGGCGGCAATGATGCGGATGTTCTGATACCGGTTGTAACGGCTAACACTTCAATCGTAGCGGCATATCACATAAGAGACGGCAAGATGGTTGGTAGAGACGTCAGCTACGTAAGAGATAATACTTTTGTCGGTGAGACGAGCTCAGAAGAAAACGATATTGTCGCATCATTTATTAAACAGCATTATACGATGAGCACGGCGCTTCCTAAGGAGATTCTTCTGACGAAGCATGTTCCCGATGAGGCTCTCCTCGAGGAACTTCTTAACAGCGTGAATTCTGACAATGCTTTTGCACGAAACGATGTGATGCACAAGACAAGGATTCTCGTTCCAGAGAGAGGCGACAAGAAGGCACTTGTCGTGATGGCGGCGACAGATTCGATCGAGTTGTCTAAGTCGATTGACGAGAGACTTGAAAGAGAACTCGAGAAGAAGAATCTTCTTAAGGCCAAAATCAGCGAGATCATCGAACGCTGCTGCCTCCTTGATGGCAGCTCGCCTATGCTTTTGACTGACGATGATGAGAGAGAATACAGAATCGAGTCGTATGATATATCAAATCTTAATGGCCTCGATACGGTTGGAGCGATGGTTGTCTACGAGGGCAGAAAGCCTGTTCGAAGTGACTATAGAAAGTTCAAGGTCAAGACGGCGGCATCAGGTGATGATTACGGAAGCTTGCAGGAGGTTCTATATCGAAGACTTAAGAGAGCAAAGAATGGTGATGAGGGCTTCAGCACTTATCCGGATCTTATGCTGATTGACGGAGGCCTCGGACAGGTGAACGCAGTACTTAAGATTATAAGGGCTTACGGGCTTTCGATTCCGGTTGTCGGCATGGCCAAGGACGATGCTCACAGAACGAGGGCGATTGTGTTCGAGGATGGATCTGAGATAGATCTCGCAAAGGAACCGGTGCTCTTTAGCTATGCGGGAACAATTCAGGAGGAGGTTCATCGTTTTGCCATCACATTTATGAAGGATGTCAGGGGCAAAAAGGCTATTCGTTCAGTGCTCGAGGATATCCCGGGGATCGGTCCGGCAAGACGTAAGGCGCTTCTGTCGCAGTTCGGAAGCATCCAGGGAATCCGTGATGCGAGCTACGAGGAGCTGTGCTCTGCACCCGGAATGAACGGCGCAGCGGCCGAGAGTGTGATCTCTTTTTTCAAAAAGAGAGATTGATATTTGCGATGCTCCGTGCTATACTGAATTGGTATTATGGTAATAAAGGAGGGCTATTATGTCTGACGAGATTAAGAACATTGATATTGAAGAAGAGGATGATATCATCACTCTTGAATTTGATGACGATACAGCAGTAGATTGCGCAGTTCTTGGAACTTTCGAGCTTGAGAGCAAGGAGTACATCGCACTCGCACCAGAAGACGGAACTGATGATGTTTACATCTACGGCTATAAGGCACTTAACGATGAAGAGTTCGAGATCCTTGAGATCGAGGACGACGCTGAGTTCAATGCTGCAGCAGCTGAGTTTGACGCAATCATGTCTGACGTTGAGTAATCAGTAATAAACCGGCGCTTTTTAAAGCGCCGTTATGCGGATATGGCGGAATTGGCAGACGCGCACGGTTCAGGTCCGTGTGAGGCGACTCGTGTAGGTTCGAATCCTATTATCCGCACCAGATTGAAGCCCGTAACGACGGGCTTTTTTCGTGCTTAATTTAGTTTTTTGGTGACAGAAAAGTGGCAATTATAGGATTACTTTATTTGAGGGAGTATAAGAGGTGCTTCGGATGAGAAAAGAGTGCTTCTATGATACAATGTTCGTAGTTACTGTTTATCGGTACAGAACATTAGTAGCAAAAGGAGGCATAATATCATGAAATCACAGAAGAAGTTATCAGTAGTGCTCTCTGCAGTTGCTGCAGTCGTTGCGGCTGCAATGATGGCTGTCATTAAATTTGTTGCACCTGTATGTTCAGGCTCGATTGAAACTGCAGCAGGTAAGCAGATTCCAATGAAGTGTCACTGGACAGCTATTGCGGTATTTGTTGTTGCTGTTCTGATTGCTGTTGTTGCAATCGCTGGAATCGTAACTGAGCAGTTTACTTTAAGCGGAATTACCATTTTTGCACTGGCAACTGCAATTTTTGTGCTTGTGTCAAACTCAATGGGAATTGGCGTATGCGCTAACCCTGAGATGGCATGCCATACAACAGCAGCATATGCAAAGACTTGCGCAATTGCTGATGGTGTTATTGGAATTGTTCTTTCTGTAAAGGGCAGCAAGACTAAATATTAGGAGAGAAAGATGCGTGATCAGAAGAAGCTGACAACCTTTACAATAGCTGTAAAGAATCTTAGGGCACAGAATTTTAGAACGTGGCTTATGCTTACTTTTGTCTTTCGGGCTATGGAACACTTCTTACAATTCTGACAGTAATAGCTGCGGCACTTGCGCTGATTTGCATTTTTGTAATAACAATGAACGAGAGAAAGTCGGAATTCGGAATTCTCATTTCTATCGGAGCCAAGCCAAGGCAGCTTAGCGCAATTGTGTATTTCGAGGCGCTTATCATAGGCGTTGTTGGAGCAATTGCAGGAGTTTTAGCTTCGCTTGGACTGATCGCAGCATTTAGTGATATACTTTCAGTATATAATTGCTGGTATGATGAAGCAGACCTTGGGAACTGTGGAGATTGAGGGCGACGGTAGCATAGGCTATGTGCTTCAGGGAGACAGTCTGCTTGGCAACTTCACTGTATACGAGAATGTATGTATGCCGGCATACCTTGAGAACAGAAACGATGATTTTGACAGCAGAGCAGAAGAACTTATCGAGAGGATGGGACTTAGCGGAATGGCCGATGACTATCCGAAGAATCTTTCCGGCGGAGAGAAGAGGCGTGTTGCTATAGCAAGAGCTATGATCAATAATCCATCAATCATTCTGGCAGATGAGCCTACGAGTAACCTCGATCAGGAGAATTCAGAGAGAGTGATGGAGATTCTGAAATCGATTAGTGAGAGCGGTACGACAGTTCTTATGACAACTCACGAGCTTGAGTATGTAAGATATGCGGACAGAGTTCTTGACATAAACAAGGGAAAGCTTATGTCGGAGGCTTTCACAGAATAACTAATTATAAAGAGGCGGAGAATGGACAACAGACCGATTGGGTTCTTTGATTCGGGTCTTGGAGGACTGACGAGTGTACAGGAGCTTCACGAGAAGCTACCTGATGAGAAAGTAATATATTTTGGAGATACGGCGCGTACTCCGTATGGATCGAAGTCTCCTGAAACAATCAGGAAGTTCGCATCACAGGTTGTGGATTATCTTGTGTCGAAGAATGTCAAGATGATTATTATAGCCTGCAATACGGTTACTGCGATGGCACTTTCATACCTTAGAGAGGAGCATCCTGATGTTCCGATTTATGGTGTAATCGGGCCAACTGTAAGGAAAATCGTCAAGGACAACTGCAAGAAGGTTGGAATTATTGCTACTAAGGCTACAATTTCAAGCGATGTTTATGCCAAGAAGCTTAAGGAACTTGACCCTGAAATCGAGACCTTCAGCCTAGCTTGCCCTGCTTTCGTGCCGCTTATTGAAGAAGGCTTCACACATACGGAAATTATGAAGATGACGGTTGCATATTATATGGATTCTTTTGTTAAGGAGCATGATTTTGACAATCTGATTCTCGGATGCACGCATTATCCGCTTATCGCTGAGCATATAAATGAATTATATCCGAGACTTACGCTGTATAGCTCGTCTGCGGAGGTTGTGAACGAAATGATGGCATTTTTGCGCGAAAATGACATGCTTGCCGAGCCTAATGACCGACAGGACAGATATTATGCGAGCGATCTGTCGGATAATTTCATTAATATGACTGATTTAATGTTTAAAGATAGAGATTCTAAGATTAAACTGGTTAAATTTGAGGATTAACGGGGACAATATGTCCCTGTTTTTTTAAAATGTAGGGCAATTCGTTGACACTATAGATATTCTTTAGTATAATCAAAAGGCTATTTTGGATAATTGTACAATGGAGTAATTATGGAAACAGAATTCAAATACAAGCTTGATGATCCGATGGTCTTTGACAGTATTGTCAATGATGAGGAGCTTTCGAGCTTCCTGAACAAGGACGCAATTGAAGACATTGACATGCATGCCGTGTATTTTGATACTGAGGATGAAGATCTCAGGAAGGCGGGCATCGCTTATCGTGTCAGATATGAGAACGACAGGGTCACTGCAACAATTAAGTGGGATATCAGCGTTGAGGAGGGTCTCCACGTAAGAGAGGAATTTAACCTCGTAATCAATGATGAGAGATTCGCTGAGAATCCGGATATCGAAGTATTCAAATCAAGTGATGCATACGATGTGCTGCATAAGGCAGCTGGAGACAAGAAGCTGGTTAAGTCAGTCGAGATGAAGTTCGATAGAAGACTTCTTAAGATTGATACCGGTAAGTCAATCTGTGCTCTTTCAGTAGATCAGGGCACAATTGAGGGTGGCGATGGCATTCCTGTACCGGTATGCGAGCTCGAGATTGAATGGTATTACGGAGATGAAGATGACTTTAAGGCAATTTCAGGAAGAATTGCGAAGAAGTACCATCTCGAAACAGAGAACGAATCAAAGCTTCAGAGAGCGTTCTCAGACAAGAACTGTTAAATATTTGCATATGCAATAGGAGGATTTTTTAGTAATGAAGGCTACATTTATCGAGAAAGAGAACAACAATATCAAGTTTACAATCACTTTTGATGCTGCTGAGTTCGATGCTGCAACAGACAAGGCATACAAGCAGATCAGAAAGAACATCACTATTGACGGCTTCCGTAAGGGTAAGGCTCCTAGAAAGATGATCGAGAACATGTACGGTGAGGGCATCTTCGTTGAGGAGGCTCTTAACGATCTTCTTGAGAAGAACTACAGCGCAGCTCTTGATGAGGTTGGTGCTGATGTAATCGCACAGCCAAGCATCGAGCTCGGTGAGGTTAAGAAGGGCGAGGATGTTGTTGTTACTGTAACTGTTGAGTGCTTCCCAGAGGTAGAGGTTAAGAACTACAAGGGTCTCGAGATCGAGAAGGCTGAGACAGTAATCGGTGATGATGAGATTAATGCTGAGCTTGAGAAGGTTCAGAAGAAGCAGGCTAGAATGGAGACTGTTGAGGGAAGAGCTGCACAGGATGGCGATTCAGTAATCATCGACTTCAAGGGAACTATCGACGGTGAGGAGTTCAAGGGCGGTTCAGCTGAGAACTTCGAGCTTAAGCTTGGAAGCGGACAGTTCATCCCAGGATTCGAGGAGCAGCTCATCGGTAAGAACACTGGAGACGAGGTTAACGTTGAGGTTACTTTCCCAGAGGATTACCACTCAGAGGAGCTTGCTGGTAAGCCAGCAGTATTCGCAACTAAGATCCACGAGATCAAGGTTGAGATTCTTCCAGAGATCGACGACGAGCTTGCAAGTGATGTAAGTGATTACGAGACTCTTGATGAGTACAAGAAGCACCTTGCTGAGACACTTCAGGAGCAGGCTAACAACAGAGATGAGTCAATCATGAAGGATAGAGCTCTTGAGAAGCTTTACACTGAGAACGAGCTTGAGGCTCCAGCAGCAATGGTAAGAAGCGAGCTTGACAACATGATGGCTGATATGACTCAGAGCCTGAGATACCAGGGCATCACAATGGAGCAGTACCAGCAGTGGGTTGGTAAGACTTCAGCTGAGATGATCGAGGAGTCAAGACCAGAGGCAATCAGAAGAGTAAACACAAGAATTCTTCTTAAGAACATCATCAGAATGGAAGGCCTTAAGGCAACTGAGGAAGAGGTTGCTGCAGAGGTTGCAGAGTTTGCTAAGCAGTACGGACAGACTGCAGAGCAGGTTATCGAGTCTGTAGGTAAGGAGAACCTTAAGTGCTTCGAGGAGGACGTTCTTACTAAGAAGGCTATCGAGCTTGTATACAACGAGGCTAAGAAGAACTAATTAGCTGACCAATAACTGAAAATGATTAATAGGCTGAAGGTTTCATATCTTCAGCCTATTGAACATTGAAAGATTTATTTATGTAATAAGGGGTAGAATTTAATGAATTATGTACCTTATGTAATCGAACAGACAGGAAACGGCGAGAGAAGCTACGACATTTACTCAAGACTTCTTAAGGATCGTATAATCTTCATTGATAATCAGATCGATGATAATGTTGCGAGCCTTGTAGTTGCTCAGCTGCTTTTCCTAGAATCAGAGGATCCTAAGAAGGATATCAACATTTATATCAATTCTCCGGGCGGTTCTGTTACAGCAGGAATGGCTATTTATGACACAATGAGATATGTCAAGCCAGACGTTGCAACCATCTGCGTAGGAATGGCTGCAAGCATGGGAGCTGTGCTCCTTTCTGCAGGAACTAAGGGTAAGAGATATGCTCTCCCTAATGCGGAGATTATGATTCATCAGCCACTTGGCGGAACTCAGGGTCAGGCTTCTGACATCAAGATTCAGGCTGACTGGATGATGAAGACTAAAGCTAAGCTTAATAAGATTCTTTCGGAGAACACTGGCAAGGATATTGAGATTATTGAAGCTGATACAGACAGAGATAATTTCATGTCTGCTTGCGAGGCTGTAGAGTACGGCCTTATTGATAAAGTGCTTGAAAGATAGACCCGAAAGGAGAGATCAAATTGTCAAAGAAACAGAATAACGGCGAGCCGGTTTGCTCATTTTGCGGCAAGACAAGCTCTGAAGTTAGAAAGATGATTGTGGGGCCTAATGTATATATCTGCAACGAGTGCGTAGAGACATGCATGAATCTCATCGAAGAGGACTTTTCAATCGGACAGCCTGGTCATGCCAACCAGGGGCCACTTAAGCTCCCTAAGCCAGCTGAGATTTTTAACGAGCTGTCACAGTATGTGATTGAGCAGGAGCCTGCCAAGAAGAGTCTGGCGGTTGCTGTATATAATCATTACAAGAGAATCAAATATCTCGAAGAGAATGGCGGATCAATCAAGGATGGAATGGTAGAGCTTCAGAAGAGTAATATTCTTCTACTCGGACCTACAGGTTCAGGTAAGACTCTGCTTGCACAGACACTTGCAAGAATCCTTGATGTGCCTTTTGCAATCGTAGATGCTACATCTCTGACTGAGGCTGGATACGTAGGAGAGGATGTTGAGAACATTCTTCTAAGACTCTATCAGGCTGCAGACGGAGATCTTGAGAGAGCACAGAAGGGTATTATCTATATTGACGAGATCGATAAGATTGCAAGAAAATCCGAGAACCCTTCAATTACACGTGATGTAAGCGGAGAAGGTGTTCAGCAGGCACTTCTTAAGATTATCGAGGGAACTGTAGCTAACGTACCACCACAGGGAGGACGTAAGCACCCAATGCAGGAGTTCATTCATTTTGATACTAAGGATGTTCTCTTCATCTGCGGAGGAGCATTTACAGGTCTTTCTACAATAATCAAGAGAAGACTTGGAGATAAGGTTATCGGATTCAACTCTGATGACGATGAGCTTGAGAATGTTGATGAGAACGACATTCTTCTCAAGGTTGAGCCAGAGGATCTTCTGCGTTTCGGACTTATTCCGGAGCTTATTGGAAGACTTCCTATGATTGTTGCTCTTAGTGAGCTCAGTGAGAAGGCTCTTGAAAGAATTATCAGAGAGCCTAAGAACTCAATCGTAAGACAGTACACAACACTTCTTGAGATGGATGGTGTTGATTTCGAGGTTACTGATGAGGCTGTATCTGCAATTGCAGCTAAGGCGATTGAACTTAAGACCGGCGCAAGAGGTCTGAGAGGCATTTTTGAAAGCATTATGACAGATATAATGTATGAGCTTCCCGGCATGGACGGAATTAACAGATGCGTGATTACTAAAGAGACTGTAAACGATGGAGCAGACCCTCTTTACGAAACCGTGTAGATAGAAACAGGGCGGCTTGCGGCAACGTGGCCGCCCGACTTTGTATATGGAGGATTGGCATATATGGAACAGAACAGAATTCCCTTTATAGCTTTGAGAGGACAGGCGTTCCTTCCCGGAACTATGGTGGGGTTTGATATAGGAAGAGATAAGTCTCTTGCTGCTGTTGATGTAGCTATGAATGGTGACAGATACCTTGTTGTAGCGGCACAGAAGGATGCTGCTGTAAACAACCCTGGGCCAGAAGATTGCTACACAACCGGTGTTCTCATCAGAATGAAGCAGGTTGTCAAGAGACATGAAGAATATGTAAGAGTTCTCGTTGAGTGTAAGACGAGAGTTAGAATTACAGAAATTTTCGATGATGGCGAGATGCTGTCATGTGAATATATAGAGGCACCTGATACAGACAATGATCCTGATGACATGAATCTTCAGGCTCTTGTAAGAGTACTGAAGCAGACATATCTAAAGTATGTTGAGATGTCAAACACAGGTGAGGCTGCCGCAAGAGCGCTTATTGACGGCATTGAAGATGCTGCGCTTATGTGTAACATCATTGGAGGAGAGGTTGAGATTGACTATGATGTTAAGCAGACTCTTCTCGAGATTGACTCGGTTCAGGTTAGAATTGAGCATCTGATTGAGATTCTGAGCAGAGAGAATCAGATTCTTGCTCTGACTAAGAGAATCAGCAACAGAGTAGTTAAGAATATGAATAGAGGTCAGAGAGAGTACTACCTAAGAGAGCAGCTCCAGGTAATCAAGGAGGAGCTTGGCGAGGATGACACTCCTGACGACGAGATCAGCGCATGGAAGGAGAAGCTTGAAGCACTTCACCTCGATGAGAAGACTGAGACTAAGGTCAAGAACGAAATCAACAAGTTCTCTAAGATGAACATGATGAGCCCAGACGCTAACGTTTCAAGAACTTATATCGAGACTATTCTCGAGCTTCCGTGGAACACTTCATCTAAGGTTAATACCAATATCAAGAAGGCTGAGAAGATTCTGAACGAGGATCATTACGGACTTGAGAAGGTTAAGGAGAGAATTCTTGAGAGCCTTGCAGTAATGCACCTTACTAAGTCAATTAGTGGACCTATCATCTGTCTTGTAGGACCTCCGGGAGTAGGTAAGACATCTATTGCCAAGTCGATTGCAAGAGCAACCGGAAGAGAGTTCGTAAGAATGTCACTTGGTGGAGTAAGAGATGAGGCAGAGATCAGAGGTCACAGAAGAACTTATGTCGGAGCTATTCCGGGAAGAGTAATCAATGCAATCAGAGATGCGGGTACTAACAATCCGCTCTTCCTACTCGATGAGGTTGACAAAATAGGCTCTGATTTCCGCGGAGATCCCGCTTCGGCTCTGCTTGAGGTTCTAGACCCTGAGCAGAACAGGACGTTCCAGGATCACTACCTTGAGGTTCCTTTTGACCTTTCGAAGGTAATGTTCATCACAACTGCGAATGAGACATCAACAATTCCAAGACCTCTTCTTGACAGAATGGAAGTAATTGAGCTTTCAAGCTACATCGAAGAAGAGAAGGTTAAGATCTGTCAGCAGTATCTTATTCCTAAGAAGATGAAGGAGCATGCTATCCGTAAGAATCAGCTGAGCATTTCGGAAGCTGCAATCCGTGATATCATCAATTACTACACAAGAGAATCAGGTGTAAGAAATCTTGAGAGAAAGATTGCTGACATCTGCAGGAAGACTGCAAAGAGAATCGTTACAGAGAAGAAGAAAAATTACTCAGTAACACCAAGAAACCTTGAGAAGTACCTCGGACCTAAGATTTTCCTTGAAGATATGGGTGATCTTGATTCTGAGGTTGGAGTTACTACAGGACTTGCGTGGACAGCTGTCGGTGGAGTAACACTTTCAATTGAGACCGTTAAGATGCCGGGAACAGGTAAGCTTATCCTCACAGGACAGATGGGCGATGTTATGAAGGAGTCTGCACAGACCGCTCTTGGATATCTGAAGTCTGTTGCTGACCAGTACGGAATTGAGAAGGATATCTTCAAGGATTACGATATCCAGATTCATATCCCTGAGGGAGCAACACCTAAGGACGGCCCTTCTGCAGGAATCACAATGTGCTGTGCACTTCTTTCGCTTCTGACAGGAAAGAAGGCAAGAAGAAATGTTGCGATGACAGGAGAACTTACACTCAGAGGCAAGGTGACAAGAATCGGAGGACTCAAGGAGAAGGCTCTGGCAGCATACAGACAGGGAATCACTGAGATTCTCATCCCAAAAGAGAATGCGCCTGATGTCGAGGAAATCCCGTCTTCCGTTAGAAAGAAGCTTAAATTCACGCTTCTTGAGGATGCGAAGGATGCTTTTGACATCGTAATCAGAGAGGATTAAAGCAATGAGAGTAACGAAATCTGAAATCGAAACTGTAGCTGTTAAGCCGGCACAGTATCCGGAGCCTGATAAGCCGGAAATCGCTTTTGCTGGAAGATCTAATGTAGGAAAGAGCTCGCTTCTTAACCTGCTTACAGGACGCAAGGCACTTGCGAGAGTTTCGGGAAGCCCGGGAAAGACAAGAACAATTAATTTTTACCTGATTAATGATGAATTTCGTATCGTAGACCTGCCAGGTTACGGTTATGCGAGAGTTTCTAAGAGTGAGAGCCAGAAGTGGGGTCAGATGATGGAGTCATATCTTGAGCATAGACCTAACCTTCTCAAGGTGGTTCAGCTTGTAGATATCAGACATAAACCTTCTGCACAGGACGTTCAGATGTATGAGTACCTTAAGTACTACAATCTGGATGGAATTGTAGTTGCTACTAAGGCGGACAAGGTTTCTAATAATGAGAGACAGAAGTGCCTCAAGGTTATAAAGGAAACACTTGGAATGGGCAAGGACGACGTAATTATTCCGGTTTCATCATTGAAAAGAACCGGACAAGAGCGCATACTTGAGGTAATAGAGGAGATAATCGAAGGAAACCAGGCAGAATAAAGAGAGAGGTATTTCGATGAGTAATGAAAGAAAGACAATCGGCAACGTTCTTTTTACAGAGGAGCAGATTACCGAAAGAGCAAGAGAAATCGGTGCACAGATTACTAAGGACTTTGCAGGTGAAGAGGTGTTTATCCTCGGAACTCTCAAGGGATCTGTAATGTGGATGGCTGAAATAATGAAGGCTATCGACCTTGATACAACTATAGACTTTATTCAGGCAAGCAGCTACGGATCATCAACAGTAAGCTCTGGTGTTGTTAAGATCGGATATGAGCCGGCAGAGAATATGTACAACAAGAATGTTATCATTGTCGAGGATATCATCGATACAGGAAGAACTCTGTCGTACCTTGTAAAGAAGCTTGAGGAGAGATCTCCTAAGACAATAAAAATCTGCACGATGCTAGACAAGCCATCAAGAAGAGTCTCAGATGTTAAGGGCGACTATGTTGGGTATGAGGTTGAGGATCTTTTCGTAATCGGATATGGTCTTGACTATGACCAGAAGTACAGAAACCTCCCATATATCAGCTATCTTACTGAGGAGGACGCGGGGCAGCTTTAATGAGTAGTTTCACAGACAACGACATTTTAAAGGATTTCCATATTCACAGTTGCTATTCGGATGGCGATCTTGAGCCGGCAGAGATTGTCGACAGATGGATGGCTGAGGGATACGGCATCATTTCAATAACAGACCATGACGGAATTGAAGGTTCAATTGAGGGCGCGAATTATGTTGCTGATAATAATCTCGACATACAGTTTGTTTCTGGAATTGAATTTGATTCTTCTGATGAACTCGCACATGAGATTCATATTCTTGGATATGGCTTTGACTACGATAGCCCTGCTATAAGAAGTGCACTGTCCAAGGTAGTTCTGTGGAGAGCAAGAAGAAATGATGCGATATTCCAGACCCTTATAGAGCTTGGATACGATATTAATATTGAAGAAATCATGGCGGTCAACGGAGGTCGCTATACAGGAAAGCCAACTTTTGCCCGTGTTCTTGTGGACAAGGGATATTTCGAGAGCGTTACAGATGCTTTCGAAAAGCTTCTTGATTCAAATGAGAAGCTGTGTGCTCTAAGGAAGGAGACTCTTCCTGCGAATGATGTCATCGATATTATCCATGAGGCAGGCGGCATTGCGATTATGGCTCATCCTATGGAGTATAAGGAAAGAAGCGAGAGCCTTGAGTCATATATGCCTAGACTTGTTAAGCTTATGGGCAGACTCGTTGAATATGGAATTGACGGTATTGAGTGCGAGCACCCATCAGCTACGGCTGAGGAGGCCAGATGGCTTAAGGAGTGTGCGATGAAGAACAGGCTTGTTATTACTGCGGGCTCTGATTTTCATTCTGACGCTGTTAAGAGGGTGTACTAATGAAAGAGGTTATTCATCTTAATGGTGGTGGCGAGACACTCCCTAAGGCGGTGTATTATCAGTGTGTATGGACTGTAAGGGATATCGACAGGCTGCAGCTTATATGCGATGACGATGAGTATGCACGATTCAGACTCGATGCGATATATAAGTCTCTTGAGGTGGTGCCGCTTGAGTACAGAGAAGATGTGCTCGGAAGCATTGCATATTATGGCAAGGGCTGCAGTGATAATGCGCATGAGAATACATGGAAGCGCTGGAAGAAGGCCTTTATAACTGAACTGGCTTTCAACCTGAAGCTCCTTTAATGCAGAAACGAAATAATAAATGAACGGGATGTCACGAGAAAAGCTGTACTGTTTTGACCGTGGCATGATGATAAGATTAATTCAGATGACGAGGCATCAGTCATCAAATTAAACGTTCGGCACATCCAATAGGTGAAAGCGGCTCTTTATAGGGTCGCTTTTTACTTTTGTCTGGTGTAAGATATTAACGATAAGAATTATCGTTATGGGAGAGATACAATGGCATTTGAAGAGAAGACAATAGAATCAAGAATTGTATATGAAGGTCCTGTTTTTAAGGTCAGGAAGCATCTTGTTACGACTGTAAACGGCGAGGCCTACAGGGATGTTGTTGAGCATAACGGCGGTGCAGTAATGCTTGCTATTACTGATGACGGCAAGATTGTAATGGAGAGACAGTACAGAAAGGCTCTCGAGAGAGTTGTACTTGAGCTCCCTGCCGGTAAGATTGATCCGGGCGAGGATCCTGAGACGGCGGCAATCAGAGAAATTCACGAGGAGACAGGCTTTATTCCATGCCAGGTTAAGCATCTTACAAGATTCAGCCCAAGCTGCGGCTATGCGATGGAGAAGCTTTATATTTATATAATGCGAGATCTTAAGAAGGCTGAGAAGCATCTTGATCCAGATGAGGATATCGATATTGTATATTACACTCCAGATGAGCTTGTTGAGATGGTTATGAACAACGAAATCGAGGATGCCAAGACCATGATAGGAATTCTTCATGCGAGAATGGCGGGTGAGATATAGTGGAAGCTTATATTGAATATCTTAGAAATAAAGAACGCAAGGCTGAGAATACAATCAAGGCCTACGAGAAGGATATAAGGGGCTTCAGAGATTTTCTAGAGAAGAGAAACGGAATGTCGCTTACGGAGTGTACGGGAAGCGATGCTGCGGCATATTTAATGGAGCTAGGAAGAGAGAATAAATCAAAGGCGACGATCAATCGGAAGATTTCGTCCCTGCGTGCTTTCTATGACTTTAAGGTGAATACGGGAGAGGTAGAGAACAATCCTTTTGACCGTATGAAGAGTCTTAAACATGAGGCGAGGAAGATTGACTTTCTTGAGATTGATGAGGTCGAAAGGCTTCTCGAGCTTCCGGATGATTCTGTGAAGGGTCTTCGCGACAGAGCCATTATGGAATTCATGTACGGAACCGGAGCGAGGGTGACGGAGCTTATCAGGGTGAGATTTTCAGACCTTAATCTCAGGATGAGAATCGTGTCACTTCGTGATGCTAACGATACGAGCAGAATTATTCCGCTTGGAAGCTATGCATACGAGGCGCTTAGGGCTTATATTGAGAATTCGTACATCAGCGTGACTGGCAGAGAGCCGGATGCGGATGACCCCGTGTTTATAAACATGAGAGGCGATGCCATCACAAGACAGGGTGTGTGGAGAATTCTTAAGGATTATGCGGATATGATCGGAATTGGAGAGAGAATGACGCCGCAGATTCTGAGAGACAGCTTCGCAGTCCATATTCTTAGAAACGGTGGAGACCTTAAGACGATACAGGAACTTATGGGATTTGAGGATCTTACGGTTGGACTTGCGTATCTTTCGTGCATAGATATACATATTAAGGATGTGTTTAACAGAACTCATCCGAGAGCGTAATGACGGCACTTCTGACTATACGATAAGAACAGAAAATCTTTAAATAAATGCAATAAAATGCTTGCATTGGGTTGATCAGAATGGTATACTTCAATAGTTATTACGGACGGTCCTCTGGGGATATGCCACAGGACGCATACAGGAACCACGAACGTCTTTGAGGGGAGGAGGAATAACATAATGAACATTTTAGATCAGATCACAATGGATTACAAGAAGACTGACATTCCTGAGTTCAACGTCGGCGATACTCTTAAGGTTTACGTTAAGATCGTTGAGGGACAGAGAGAGAGAATTCAGCTTTTCGAAGGTTACGTTCTTAAGATGCAGCATGGTGGAATCAACCAGACTTTCACAGTTAGAAAGATTTCACAGGGTGTTGGCGTTGAGAAGACATTCCCAATGCACTCACCAAGAATCGACAAGATTGAAGTTGTTAAGCGTGGTAAGGTTAGAAGAGCTAAGCTTAACTACATGCGTGAGAGAACTGGTAAGGCTGCTAGAATCAAGAGCCTGTAAGAAGATTATACAGAAAACGCATACCCGAAGCGATTGCCGACGGTATGCTTTTTTGTTTAGCTATATAAATTAAAAGGAGGAGCAATGGCACTCGAGCATATTAACTGGTATCCCGGTCATATGAAGAAGACCAGGGAGATGATAAAGGAAAATCTCAAGGCAGTAGACGTCGTTATCGAGCTTGTTGACAGCCGTATTCCGATTTCAAGCAGAAATCCGATCGTAAACGAGCTTGTTGCGGGCAAGAGAAGAATCGTGGTACTTGCCAAGGCAGACCTCGCAGATGAAGCCTGCACTCGAAGATGGAAGGAATACTTCGAAGCTGAGGGTCACAGAACACTTGCCTTAAATCTTCAGACTGGCGATAATATCAAACTTCTGTACAAGGCGCTTGAGCAGGAACAGGCTGTAAGAGATGAAGTAAAGAGCATCAAGAGACCTCTAAGACTTATGATTGTCGGCGTTCCTAACGTTGGTAAGTCTTCACTTATCAATCGTCTGACTGCCAAGAAGACTGCGAGAACAGGCGACAGACCTGGTGTTACTACAGGAAAGCAGTGGGTGACACTTCAGAACGGAATGCAGCTTCTCGACACACCGGGAATTCTCTGGCCTAAGTTTGAGGACAGACTTGTGGGACTTAACCTTGCATTTTGTGGCAGCATCAAGGACGATATCCTTGGTGTTGAAGATCTCGCATTCGAGCTTATCAAGGTTCTCGAGAAGGATTACCCGGACAAGCTGATGGCAAGATACGGACTTGAGGAGCTTAGCGAGCAGACAATCGACAATATGGATGCGATTGCGCTTAAGAGAGGCTTTATCATGTCTGGTAAAAGAATCGATTACGAGAGAACAGGCCGTACCGTGCTCGACGAGTTCCGAGGCGGCAAGCTTGGAAGAATTTCTCTAGAGAAGGTATCAGATGACTAAGCAGGAACGACTTGAGAAGGAGCTTAAAGAGCTTGAGGAGATGAGGGCGTACGAGGATGAGCTTCATGGTCAGGGCGTCAAGCTTATTGCGGGAATCGACGAGGTCGGAAGAGGTCCTCTTGCGGGACCTGTATATGCGGCATGCGTCATCCTTCCCGAAGGTTTTGACATTCCTGGAATTAAGGATTCTAAGAAGGTCTCTGAGAAAAAGAGAATCGCTCTCGACGAGATAATCCGTGAGAAAGCGGTTTCATTCGGAATCGGAATTGCAACTCCTTCTGAGATAGATGATATAAATATTCTCAATGCAACTAAGCGTGCGATGAAGCGTGCTTTTGATGATGCCGAAAGCAGACTCGAAGATGGCAGAAAGATTGAGAGACTTCTTGTCGATGCGGTTGATCTGGATTTCGGTGTGCCTTGTGATGCGTTCATCAAGGGGGATGCAAAGATTTTAAGTATCGCTGCAGCATCAATTGTTGCGAAGGTTGCAAGAGATAGATATATGATAGATATGGATGAGGTGTATCCGGGCTATGCTTTTGCAAGCAACAAGGGCTACGGAACCAAGGCTCATTACGAAGGACTTGCTGAGCTTGGAATGACACCGATTCACAGAAGAACTTTTATAAAGGAGAGTCAGGTGGCGAAGAAATTCTATGCCGTAAGAAAGGGTAGAAACCCTGGAATATACACAAGCTGGGACGAGTGCAAGGTTCTTGTGACGGGATTTCCTGGGGCAGAATATAAGGGTTTTGGCACGAGAGAAGAGGCGGAGAGCTTCATGGGAATGGGCACATCGGCAGCTGGGGCTGAAGCTTACACTACGGCTGCTAAGGCTTATGTCGACGGAAGCTACGACAAGACAACTCACAGATACGCTGCTGGCGGAGTGATTCTCTACAAGGGCGAAGAGCATGAGTTTGCAAAGGCTTTCGAGGGCGAGTGCGCAGATCTTCGAAATGTTGCAGGAGAGATTATGGGATCTAGAATGGCAATAGAGTATTGTCTTGAGAATGGAATCGATGAGCTTATAATCTACCACGACTATGCGGGAATCGGCATGTGGGGAGATGACCAGTGGAAGGCGAACCTCGACATGACCAGAGAATACAAAGCTTTTGTCCGTGAGGCGAGAGAGAAGATGAAGATAAGCTTCGTCAAGGTCAAAGCTCATACGGGCGATAAGTACAACGAGGCGGCGGACAGACTGGCGAAGAGCGCGTTGGGATTATAAGTTTTTTTGTGTTATAATAATACGATTGAACTCTATATCTGTGTAGGAGGTAAGATTTATGTTTACACTGCTTAAGGGCAAGCCAGTTAAGGACGAGATAGTAGACTATATCACGACGACAGTCGATGAGCTTAAGAGCAATGGCATTGAGCCTAAGCTTGCAGTTCTGAGAGCCGGCGATGATTCTGGTCAGATTTATTATGAGGGCTCTATTCTCAAGAATGCTGAGAAGTACGGAATTGCTGCGAAGGCGGTCGATTATTCGGCTGACGTAACTCAGGAGGAGCTCGAGACTGCACTTAACGAGCTTAATTGTGACGATAATATTCACGGTATTATCATGCTCACTCCATTCCCTAAGCATATCGATTCTGATAGACTGAACTCTATGCTCGACCCTAAGAAGGACATCGATGCGATTACTGATATGTCAATTGCAGGACTTTTCTCGGGAAGAGGAGATTCATTCTATGCATGTACTGCAGAGGCATGCATGGAGATTGCAAGGCATTATGTGCCTGAGCTTAAGGGTAAGAAGGTTACAGTTCTCGGACGAAGCCTTACTGTTGGAAAGCCTCTTGCAATCATGATGCTGAATTCTCATGCAACTGTAACAATCTGTCATTCAAGAACTCCTAAGGAGGATCAGATTGCAGCATGCAGAAATGCTGATATTGTTGTGCTTGCTACAGGTCAGACTGAAAGCTACGGTTCTGAGTACTTCAGAGATGGTCACATCATTCTTGACGTTGGTACAGGAACAGGCCGCAAGGGTACTATTGCCGGAGATCTCGACATTGAAGATATAGAAGACAAGGGTGAAGTAACAGAGCTTTCATACACGCCTGTTCCGGGTGGTGTAGGAGTAGTTACAACAACACTTCTTATGAGAAACGTTGTCAACTCTGCAAAGAGAAATTTAAAGTAGAGATTGGAGAAACAGACTGATGGGATATAAGTATTATTCGGCTGATCGAGTCAGGGAGAAGATGCCTAGATATAAGGGTACTGACGAAGAGCTTCAGATGCAGCTGGATAAAATCGATCTTCTTTACAGCTCAGCCGTGAGAGAGCTTGAGACCAAGCTTCAGATTCTGTCTGATGATTTCGGGAAGAAGAATTCATACACACCTATCCATCATGTAACCAAGCGAGTCAAGACGCTTGAAAGCATAATAGATAAGGCGGAGCGATACGGGATTGAAGACCCTATTAACAATCTTGACACCGTAATGAAGCAGGTGCTTGATATTGCGGGCGTGCGAGTCGTCACTAACTATGAAGAGGATATCTATACGATGTCCGATATTTTGCTTAAGCAGAACGATATTGAACTCATACGAGTCAAGGATTACTGCAAGAGTCCTAAGGAGAGCGGCTACAGAAGCCTTCACGTTGTCGTATCAATTCCGGTTTATCTTGTTAATACTGTTGAGATGGTACCGGTTGAGATTCAGTTCAGAAGTATTGCTATGGATACATGGGCGAGCTTAGAGCATGAGCTGAGATATAAGAACAAGGGTGAGCTTTCAGAGGATATCAAGGAACAGCTTAAGGACTGTGCATCAAGGCTTCATGAGGTTGACAGAAAGATGAGCGCTATCAGACATGAGGTATTAGGTGACTGATAATAAATATATTTAATTATAGGAGAGAACAGTGAACAAAGAACTTGCAAAGACATATAACCCGAAGGAATTCGAGGATAGAATCTATGAGATGTGGGAAGAGAAGGGCGCATTTAACGCTGAGGTTGATGAGAACAAGAAACCTTTCACAATCGTAATGCCACCTCCAAACATTACAGGACAGCTCCACATGGGACACGCACTTGACCAGACACTCCAGGATGTTCTTACAAGATGGAGAAGAATGCAGGGCTACAGTGCACTATGGCTTCCAGGTAGTGACCACGCATCAATCGCTACAGAGGTTAAGGTAGTAGAGAAGCTTAAGAAGGAAACAGGCAAGGACAAGCACGATATGTCTCGTGAAGAGTTCCTTGAGCATGCATGGGCATGGAAGAAAGAGTACGGCGGAAGAATTACTAAGCAGTGCCGTAAGCTCGGAGACTCATGCGACTGGAGAAGAGAGCGTTTCACAATGGATGAGGGTTGTAACAAGGCTGTTACAGAGTTCTTCATCAGACTGTATGAGAAGGGTGATATCTACAGAGGTAACAGAATTATCAACTGGTGCCCAAGCTGCGAGACAACTCTTTCTGATGCAGAGGTAGATCACGAGGATCTAAACGGAAAGTACTGGTATTTCTACTATCCTGCAGCAGATGGATCAGAGGGTATCACAATCGCAACATCACGTCCTGAGACAATGTTCGGTGATACTGCAATCGCAGTAAGTGAGGATGATCCAAGATATCAGCACCTTATCGGCAAGAACGTTATCCTTCCAATCGTTGGAAGAGAGATTCCAGTAATCACAGATGAGCACGCTGACCCTGAGAAGGGAACAGGAGCTGTAAAGATTACTCCGTCACATGACCCTAACGACTTTGAGGTTGGCGAGAGACATAACCTTGAGAGAATCTGCTGTATCGACAAGACTGCACACATGAACGAGGTTGCAGGCAAGTATGCCGGCATGGATCGTTATGAGTGCCGTAAGCTCTGGGTTGAGGAGCTCGACAAGGCAGGATACCTCGTTAAGATTGAGGATCAGGTTATTCCAGCAGGTAAGTGCTACAGATGTCACACTGTAATCGAGCCAATGATTTCAGACCAGTGGTTCGTAGCTATGAAGGATCTTGCTAAGCCTGCAATCGAGGCTGCAACATCAGGTGAGCTCGTTCACGTTCCTGCAAGATTTGAGAAGATTTACCTTAACTGGCTTAACGACATCAGAGACTGGTGTATCTCAAGACAGCTCTGGTGGGGACACAGAATCCCTGCATACTACTGCGACGAGTGCGGCGAGGTAGTTGTTGCAAGAGAGATGCCAGGAGTATGTCCTAAGTGCGGATGCACTCACTTCACACAGGATGAGGACGTGCTTGATACATGGTTCAGTTCAGCACTCTGGCCTTTCTCAACACTCGGATGGCCTGAGAAGACTCCTGAGCTTGACTATTTCTACCCTAACTCAGTAATGGTTACAGGTTACGATATCCTGTTCTTCTGGGTTATCAGAATGGTATTCAGTTCATGCGAGACAATGGGAGAGATTCCATTCAAGCATGTATTCCTTCACGGACTTGTAAGAGATGAGCAGGGTCGTAAGATGTCAAAGTCACTCGGTAACGGTATCGATCCGCTCGAGGTTATCGATGAGGTTGGAGCAGATGCTTTGAGATTCATGCTATGCACAGGTATTTCACCTGGTAACGATATGAGATTTATCAGAGGAAAGCTTGAGAACGCAAGAAACTTTGCTAACAAGCTCTGGAACGCTTCAAGATTTACTATGATGAACCTTGTTGATGAGAATGGAAGCTTCCTTGAGATGGCAGATGCAGATTCAGCTGTTCTAAGAGATGAGGACAAGTGGATTATCTCAAGAGTTAACGATGCTGCTAAGGACATCACTGAGTCACTTGAGAAGTTCGAGCTCGGACTTGCAGGACAGAAGGTATATGATCTTATCTGGGATGAGTTCTGTGACTGGTACATCGAGCTTGTTAAGAGAAGACTCTGGAGCGATGACGAAGAGGATAAGAAGACAGCAAGATATGTTCTTGTTAAGGTTCTAAGAGATCAGCTCAAGCTTCTCCACCCATTCATGCCATTCATCACAGAGGAAATCTGGGGAGCACTTCCAGAGGTTGCTGCTACAGAGGACAATCCAAGCAGCCTTCTTATCAGATCAGAGTGGCCTGTATATGATGAGGCTATGGATTATGCTGATGCAGTATTCAGAATCAACACTGCAATGGATGTAATCAAGGCAGTAAGAAACATCAGAGCTGAGGCTGACGCTGCACCAAGCAGAAAGCTTAACCTGATTGTAAGAACTGACAGCCATAAGGATGTTATTGCTCAGATTGAAGAATACGTTCAGGCAATCGCTAACGTTGTTTCAATCACAGTAACAGATTCTGAGGGTGCTGCACCTGATGATGTAATGTCAGCAGTAATCGATGGAGCTGAGATTCTAGTTCCACTCGATGAGCTTGTAGATATCGCAGCTGAGATTGAAAGACTCGAGAAGGAGAAGAAGAAGCTCGAGGGTGAGGTTACAAGAGTAGAGAAGAAGCTCGCTAATCAGGGCTTCGTAGCGAAGGCTCCTGCTGCCGTAGTCGAGGAAGAGAAGGCTAAGGGCGAGAAGTACCGCGAGATGCTTGAAACAGTAACAGCTAGACTTGAGTCACTTAAGTCAAGATAAATTCAAGATATGAATGTAATAGACAGAATATTTGAAGTAAATAGCAAGAAGGGAGCCCCTGGTCTATCAAGGATCAGGAGGCTCCTTATGCTTATGGGAAATCCTGAAGAGAAATTCAGGATAATACATGTTGCGGGAACTAATGGCAAGGGTTCAACATCGCACTATCTGAGGTCAATCCTTGTTCAGGCCGGATATAAGACAGGAATGTTCACATCACCGCATATCAATACATACAACGAGAGAATCCAGGTGAACTATGACAATATAAGCGACGCTGATTTCGAAAGAATCGCAGATTATGTCATGAGCTTCAAGGATCAGCTTGCAGAAGAAGGCTACGGCTATCCATCACTCTTTGAGATTCTTAACGTTATGGCGTATCAGTATTTTGCAGAGCAGAAGATTGATTACATGATATCCGAGGTCGGAATCGGAGGTCGTAATGACTGTACGAATGCAATACCGGCACCTGTAGTGACATTGATTACGCAGATCGGACTCGATCATACTGAGATACTCGGAGACACTATCGAGGAAGTCGCCTGCCAAAAGGCCGGAATCATCAAGTCGAATGTTCCCGTGATCACATCGTCATGGGAGAGTGAGGTCGAGGCTGTAATACGGGAGGAAGCGGAGGAGAAGAACGCTCCTTTTGCCAGCGTAAACGACTGCAGATACACAATCTCTGATAAGTATGAGCTTTCGGATGAGGGATGTACTCAGAGCTTTGATCTGGCCTGTGATGGAATTGAATATAAGAATATCAGAATCTCTATGCTTGGAGAGCATCAGGTCAGAAATGCGATTGCGGCAATACTTGCAATCAGAGCGAGCGGTATTGCTGTGACTGAAGGTGAGCTTAGAGCTGGCCTTGTGAAGGCTGTAAATCCTGGTCGATTTGAGGTTCTTGGCACGAAACCTTATTTCGTAATTGACGGTGCGCATAACATGAACGGACTTAAGGCATCTATAGAAGCTTTCAATAATGTTTTTGGAAATGCAGACAATAAAAAAACATTAGTTTTGTTTGGATGCTTTAAAGATAAAGACTTTCGTGGTATGATAGATATGTTGGGTACTGAATTCAGTAGCTGCAGTTTTATTGCAACAATGCCGGAGGGCGGCAGAGCTCTGAATTCGGATATGATCAAATCGATACTTGAGAGCGAGGGTCTAGAATGCAGAAACATTCCTGAGCCTTCAGAGGCTTACAAGGCCGCGATAGACGGCGATTACGATATAATATATGTCCTCGGCTCGATATATCTAATCAGCGAAATTCGCAACATGAAACGAAAGGAATTGTAACTATGTTTGACAGAAACGGAAATGACAACAGCACTTATAATCAGCAGATCATCGCAGAGATTGCTAAGGTTTCACCTACAGTAGCAGGTATGATTGAGGATGAGTACAACCGTCAGAAGAACAATGTTGAGCTTATTGCTTCAGAGAACTACTGCTCAGAGGCTGTTATGGCTGCTTGCGGAAGCTGCCTTTCATGGAAGTATGCTGAGGGTTATCCATATAAGAGAACTTCAGGTAACAAGGGCAGATACTACGGCGGAACTGAGTTTGTAGACGTACTCGAGGAGTACTGCTGTGATAAGTGGAGAGAGGTATTCAAGACTGATTACCACGTTAACGTTCAGCCACATTCAGGATCACAGGCTAACTTCGCTGCTTACAAGGCAGTACTTGAGCCAGGTGACACAATCCTCGGACTTAACCTTGACAACGGTGGACACCTTACTCACGGCTCAGCTGTAAACTTCAGTGGTAAGCTTTATGACGTTCATTTCTATGATGTTGACGAGAATGGTTACATTGACATGGATGACCTTAGAGCTAAGGCTAAGGAGCTTCAGCCTAAGCTTATCCTTACAGGAGCAAGCGCATACTCAAGAATTATCGACTTCGCTGCCTTTGCTGAGGTAGCTAAGGAGATTGGCGCTTACTTTATGGTAGATATGGCTCACATCGCAGGTCTTGTAGCTGCTGGCGAGCACCCATCACCATTCGGATATGCAGATATCATCACAACTACTACTCACAAGACTCTAAGAGGACCAAGAGGTGGAATGATCTTCGCTAGACCTGAGCTTGCTAAGAAGGTTGACAGCGCAGTATTCCCATATGCTCAGGGTGGTCCACTCGAGCATGTAATCGCTGGTAAGGCAGTATGCGCTGAGGAGGCTCTTAAGCCAGAGTTCAAGGAGTATCAGCACCAGGTTAGAGTTAACTGCAAGGCTCTCGCTGAGGAGTTCGTAAGCATGGGCTACAACGTAGTTACAGGTGGAACTGACAACCACGTATTCCTTCTTGACCTTTCAGATCACGAGTTCACAGGTAAGGATCTTCAGAACGCTCTTGATGCAGTTGGCATCACTCTTAACAAGAACTGCGTTCCTAACGAGAAGAGATCACCAATGCAGACTTCAGGTGTAAGAATCGGAACTGCTCCTATGACTACAAGAGGATACAAGGAAGAGGACTTCATCAAGGTTGCTCACAGAATTGACGAGGTTATCAAGCAGCTCGACGCAGAGAAGGCAGCAGAGGCTAAGTAGTCAGACATAGTAATCAGATACATGTTATTCAGGTCGCCGTGCACATAGTGCGCGGCGATTTTATGTTTTAATTAGATGCTTGAAGTTGGTCGTATAAACAATTGCAAAACTCAGGTTTGTTGTTGTATAATCAGTTTAATCACAATTATCTAAGGGGGATACTGCTATGGTTAAGCTATTAATTGGAAATAAGGGTACAGGCAAGACTAAGAAGATGATCGAGCTCGCTAACTCTTCAGTAGAGCAGGCTAAGGGTAGCATTATTTTTATCAACAAGAACGCAAGACTTATCTATGATCTGGATTACAAGATCAGAGTAATCTGCATGGAGGACTTCGTTCATATCACTAATGAGGACGAATACATGGGCTTCCTCTTCGGAATTATCAGCTCAGATAACGATATCGAGAAGATTTTCCTTGATGGAGTTCTTAAGCATAGAGATGTTGAGATTAAGGATCTTCCAAGCTTCATCAACAAGCTCAAGGTTATTGCTAATGATTACGACATCGAGGTTATCATGAGCGTAAGCGCAGAGCTTGAGGACATGGTAGGAGTTGACTTCGACGGTGTTGAGTGTCTCAACTAATTAACATTTGAATATTGATACATATAATCCCGGGCAGAACTGCTCGGGGTTTTTTCGGAGAAACAGAGTTTATTTATGAGTGTATTTTCAGATATTGCAGGTGGGTTCTTAATAGGGGAAGAGCAGTATAAGCACGCCATGGCTGATGTTCAAGCGATGCAGGATGCGGATGAGGAAGCGAGAAGGAAGGCTTTTGGCTTCGGCATCGAGGAGAGGCATTTCTGCAGTAAGGGCTTCAGCGCAGAGGAATGTCATTTGTGCTGCAGCGATAATATTGACTATATGAAGTGGCTCTTGCTTAATGGCTATAGAAACTGCATCAAAGTTATATATATTGATCCTCCGTTTTTCACAAAGGCTAATTATAATGCAACAGTATCCATCAGAGATGAGAACGGCAAGAAGCAGAATGTGCATCACCTTGCATACAACGATATGTTCGAGAGAGATCTCGAATTCTATATTGCCAATATGACGAGCAGACTTATGCTGATGAAGGAGCTTCTTCATCCAGAGGGTCTTATCTGGGTACACCTTGACTGGCATTCTTCTCACTATATAAGAGTCATAATGGATGAAATCTTCGGAGAGAAGCATTTCGTAAACGAAATCATCTGGAAGTATAAATCCGGCGGCTCGGGAAAGAAGCATTTTGCCCGTAAGCACGACAGTCTCCTTGTGTACAGTAAAACGAACAAGTATAAGCTCGAAGTACCTAAGGAGAAGTCGTATAATCGTAACATGAAGCCTTATCACTTCAAGGGTGTAAGCGAGTATAAGGATGAATACGGTTGGTACACTCTCGTCAACATGAAGGACGTATGGTCAATCGATATGGTTGGCAGGACATCGGCGGAGAGAACTGGATATGCGACGCAGAAGCCTATTGAGCTTGTTTCACGTATCGTTCTTGCTTCAACGGACGAGAATGACATCTGTGCAGATTTTTTCTGCGGCTCGGGTGCGCTTATTGAAGCTGCGGCTACGAACGGAAGAAGATGGCTTGGTTGTGATAATGAGCAGCTTGCAGTGTCGATTGCAAGGAAACGTCTTGATATGAAGGAATCAGATTATGTATTCCTTTCTAATCGTGATGAGCTTCGAAGAGTCGGCAGGCTTTCAATGAATCTCAAGGTGAGAGACAGACTTGAGAACGGCAAGAGCCTTCTTACGTTTGAGGTTTCTGACTTTGAACCGGAGCTCGATATCGGTCACATTCCACTTAAAGAGAGAGCTGAGGTAAGAAGAATTGCAGAGGCGGATGGAATGAGACTGCTGGATTATATTATGATTGATCCGGCGTATAATGGAGCTTTTTCGGCGGAACATATTATATCAGAAGGGTTTGATGAGATCAGGTTTATTTCAAAAGGAAACTTTGCGGTGATTGCCGTGGACGTTTTCGGCAGAGAATATTTTATGAAGGTGGATTTGGACAATGACTAATGATGTACACAATAGCAGAAAGAGTAAGCTGCTGAACGAAGTATTTACTGTTCTGTGGGGTTCTGTATTCAACGCCATCGGACTTACGGCTGTAATGGTACCTAATGGACTTACATACGGCGGAATTGCCGGTCTTGCGAGACTGATTCAGAACTTTACGGGAATCAGCAGCTACTCACTACTTTATTATATTTTTGCAATGGCTGTAGTTGTACTTGTGTGGCTTACACTCGGATTCAAGGAAGTTCGTAAGATTATTGCGATGTCATTCGGAGTTCCGGCTGTAATGAAGATACTTGAAACTGCAGGTTTTCAGATTGTTGTTGAAGATAAACTGATGGCTGCAATTCTCTTCGGTGCGATAATCGGAATCGCTAACGGCGGAATGTTCCTCGGTGGATATTCTTCAGGCGGAACAGACTCGATCGCGAAGGTAATCAAGCAGAAGATGCTCCCATACATCGGAATATCTAGGCTTACTTTTGCACTAGATTGCATGATTATCGTTGCATCAGCATTCGTAATGGGTATCAATGTTGCGCTTTATGCGATGATTTCAATCTTTGTGTCAATGAAGATGTGCGAGGCTGTAATGTACGGTTTCCAGATGAAGCTTATTGAGCTTTCTATTCTTACAACAATACCTGAAGAGCTGACAGATTACATCATGAATACAATCGTAAGAGGTGTTACAAGTATCGATACTGTCGGTGAGTACACAGGTGAGCATAAGAAGCAGCTTAAGACAATCTGCTCTCCAAGAGAGGGATTTGAGATAAAGAGATATCTTGCAGAGCATGATCCTCGTGCATTCGTAGTTGTTAATAACATCAGCGCTGTATGGGGTAATGGTAAGGGCTTCTCCGACATGTCGGATCAGGAAGCAATCTAATATACTACAAGAGGGGGTATTATGAGTAGACAACAGATCCTAAGAGATTCAAGCATGGAGCTTTCTATGAAGAGTCTCCACCAGTCCGGAATCAGAGGAAGTCTCGCTGCTTCAGCAGGTAACTGTCCGGTCAGCCAGTGTGCAGCATATGCAAGACAATGCCTTGCGCAGAGCTGTGGTAAGTGTGTGCCTTGCAGAATCGGTCTTACAAGAGCTGCAGAGATTCTTGAAAGAATTGAGGTTGGAGATGGACATGCTGATGATATCGCAGAGCTTGAGAAGCTTCTTAGAAGCATTATGGTAAGTGCAGATTGCGCAATCGGATCAACTTCAGCAGAGACAATTCTGAATTCAATTGAATCAATTACGGATGACCTTGAGTCGCACGTTACCAGGGGTAAGTGTATCGCATCATTTAAGCCTGTTCCTTGCGTTTCAGGCTGCCCTGCGCATGTTGATATTCCTGGATATATCGCGCTTGCACGCGAGGGAAGATTCGAGGATGCTGTGAAGCTTATTCGCTACGACAATCCGTTCCCGGCAGCATGTGCGCTTGTATGCGAGCATCCTTGTGAGCATGTGTGCAGAAGAAATATTGTTGACAGCCCGGTTAATATTCGTGGAATCAAGAGAGCTGTTGTCGACAGAGCTGGAACTGTTGAGCCACCTGAGTGCATGGCTCCTACTGGACGAAGAGTCGCTATCGTAGGTGGAGGTCCTTCCGGCCTTACGACAGCATATTTTCTCCAGCTGATGGGTCACCAGGTAGACATCTACGAAAAGCGTGCTAAACTCGGTGGAATGATGAGATACGGAATTCCAAGATACAGACTTCCTAATGAATATCTTGATGCAGATATTGAGGCAATTCTGAAGACTGGCGTTAAGGCTTATACAGACTATACAATCAACAGCGAGAGGTTCGCCAAGATGAAGGAAGATTACGATGCAATCTATCTTTCAATCGGAGCTCACGCTGCGAATACTCTTGGAATTGAGGGTGAGGATGCAGAGAATGTTCTTTCTGCAGTTAAGCTTCTTAGAGCAATGGGCGATGAGGAGAACCCTGATTTCAGAGGTAAGAGGGTAGCTATTATCGGTGGCGGAAACGTTGCTATGGACTGCACAAGGACAGCTATGCGTCTTGGTGCGGATAAGGTTACTTGTGTTTACAGACGTAGAATCAGCGATATGACAGCTCTTGCAGAGGAGATTGAGGGTGCAATTGCTGAGACATGTGAGATTATGCCAATGATGGCACCTGTACGTATCGAGACTGATTGCGAGGGCAAGGTAAAGGCTCTCGTTGTTCAGCCTCAGATTCCTGGTGCTTACGATAGAGGACGTCCAAAGCCTGTTAAGGCAGACAAGGATGAGGTTACTATCGAATGTGATTATGTTATCGCTGCTATCGGACAGGCAATCGATTCAGATGATTTCGCTCAGGCCGGAGTCCCTACACACAGAGGCAAGATTCTTGCGGGCTTTGACACTCTCATCGGAGAGGATGGAATGATTTTCTCAGGAGGAGACTGCGTAGAAGGCCCTGCAACAATTATCAGAGCAATCGAGGCAGGTAAGACTGCAGCTGCGAATATTGACGATGCTCTCGGATTCAGGCACGAGCTTCCAAGAGAGATTGAGATTCCATCTGCGAAGGCTGGAATTCTCGGAAGAACAGGAAGAATCGACCTGCCGGAGAGAATGGCATCGGAGAGAAAAGATGATTTTACACTTATCGAGCAGAATATGACATGCCAGGAGCTTAACCAGGAGTGTGGAAGATGTCTCCGCTGTGACCACCACGGCATGGGTGCTGTGAAAGGAGGCCGCACATCATGGTAAAGCTTGTTATAAACGGCAGACAGATTGAGGTTAAGGAACATACGACGATTCTTGAGGCTGCGAAGATAAGTGGAATTCATATTCCTACACTTTGCTACCTTAAGGAGCTTAATGAGGTTGCTGCATGCAGAATCTGTCT
>Ga0129317_1000243_pt1 | contig 65841 bp, 63 predicted proteins | sample Cm1ome_FD_94430 | JGI IMG/M metagenome (GOLD analysis project Ga0129317, IMG submission 94430) | Eastern black-and-white colobus group fecal microbial communities from Wisconsin, USA - Cm1105 metagenome | ecosystem: Host-associated > Mammals > Digestive system > Large intestine > Fecal | place... | reverse complement strand
TTGTTCTCCCTGATGAAGCTGACAAGCTCCGCGAGTTTTTCGCTGAGCATCAGGATAAGCCTGCGCTTGAAAATCCATCAAGCGCAAGCTAAAAATTTTTGTCGTTGGCTTGACATACGGGTGACGGAGAGAATGAAAGACCACCTTCGGCAGCCCTGCGTCCTCACGGAGCTTTGCAAACTCTTTGAGGATGATCCGATCCTCACAGGGCCGTCCATTGGGAAGTGCCACGACCAGATCGAAGTCCTGATACTCGTCGCCCAGGAAGCCTTTCAGCTCGTCCTGGGACTTCTTCCATTCCCGCAGAATGTAAGCCAGTGTTTTCGGCAGCCACACCTTACGGATACTGGAATCGGTTTTCGGCTTTTTCAGAATAATTCTTGTGCTGGTGTTCGGCATGAGCGGAGTGAAGATGTAATAGATATCCTTCTCACCCAGCGTTTCAATCGCCCGTTTGGATGCCCGTGTAAGTTCCTTGTCGATGTAGACATAGGCGTTATCCACCGCAATATCTTCATCGGAAATATGGACGTTCTCCCAGGTCAGCCCCAGGATTTCACCCATACGCAGGGAGCAGGCAAAAGACAGGTTCATTGCTACATAGAGTTTGCTGTCTGTGCATTTGTCCAGGGCAAGACGGATCATATCCGCCGTCCAGATATCCCGTTTCGCATACTCCGTTTTCGGGAGAATTACATTGTCAAAGGGATTTCTTGCGATGATTTCCCATCGTACCGCCTGCTTGAACGCACACCGCAGGAGCTTGATGATCTTTTCAATGGTCTTGTCGCTGACATAGGTGGTAACGGCCTTTCGGGTCTTGGTAGACACCGACTTGGTTTTCTGCAAGGTTTGGATATAACCGTCAACCGCACGGGGAGTAACCGCCTGTACCTCCATATCTCCAATAATCGGATTGATATAGTTGGCAATCAGCGCCGTTTGGCTGTCATACATAGACACGCCCCATTTCTTTTCTCCGTAAAGAGATACGAAGTCATAAAGGAACTCGGTGATCGTCTGATTGCTTGGCGGGAGAAAAGTTCCCGTGTGCTGCTGATTTTCGATTTCCGCCTTGCGCTTCAAGGCCTCTTTGTGGGTATGCCAGGTTTCCCACTTCTGTTTGGTTTCTCCGTTTTCGTCCACATAGTTGTAAACAACGGAATAGTTTTTCTTTCGCTTGATTATAGATGCCATATCGTTCTTCCTTTCTTGGATCACAGGTCGAGTGAGTCAAGCCACTCGTCAAATGACCGCTTGGAAATGCGTATGGCATTACCAATTCGCACGATTTTGAAGTGCCCTTCTTTTACAAGGATATATGCGGAAGTTCTTCCGATGCCCAGAATTTGAGCAATATCGTCAACCGTATACGTCCTTCTTTCAGGGGTTTCTTTCTTCGTGCCGTTCCATGTTTGAGACATGAGAACCCCCTTTCAGTTATGAAAAGGAACAGCACGAATATGTGTGGGTAATATAACTTCCACCATTATTTTACCGTGCTGCTCCGTGTTTGTCTGCTGCTAATTGAAAAGTTTACGATCTATCCATAAACTTTCAAAAAAGATAAGTAGGCTTACGGATGGCTGCTGGCACAGCTCCACGGGAGTCTAACCCCGGCCCATGCTGATGGGTGCGGCGCACAATGCTTTGTGGGCGTTCAATGCGCGAGTATCTTTAACCCTGCCCGTGTGTCATCGCCCGCAAGCCGCCACGCTTGTTTTACGATCTGGTGCTGTTCGCTCGCCCGTTACAGTGGTCCCGTCCTGCGGACTTGAAACGAGGTCATGGCGCACCGACCGTATGGCTCGGCACAAACAGGAATGTATCCGTTTGCCTTATACTGCGGCGTTGGCCTCCCAACGGGCTTTCTTTGTCAAGGTGCTGCCTCCGGCCACGAAAGAGAGAAACAGGGAAAGGGTAAGCTGTTTCCGCTTTCAGACCGGGCTTGTCAGCTCATGCTGACAATGGAGTGAATGAGCTTGATCTCCAATCGGCGCTTCATGTACTCGTCCACCCGAACATGGGGCTGGCCGTCAGGATCGTAAAGCGTCCGGGTGCAGAGCTTATTGATATAGCCCTCATAGTACCGGAGTACCTGATCCACAGCCTGAGAATCCCCGTCACGGGCGGCGTCAATCACCGAAAGAGGAAGAAGCTCCTTGCCCTTGTAAGTGGGTTTCTTCATACCTTCAACCTCCCTTCGGCATGAGTGCGGCCAACTTGATCCGCAGCTCGGTCAATGATTTTGCCCTTCGCCGCTGAACGGCGCTGCGAGACATTCCAACAAGGCGGCCAACCTCCTGATCCGGCAGGTCCAGGACAAAATGCAGGATCAAAATACTCTGCTCCTGAACAGACAAACCGGCGAAGGCATCAGCCACAAGCTCGTTTTCGATATGTAGGTCATACCCGTGGGACGAGAATGTAAATCTGTCACTGGGGTAATGATCTACAACGCAGAGCTTGTCCATCTCCATTTGCGGAAGGTTGCTGAATGACAGTTCCCTGTCACGGCGCCTCTGCATTTCCCGAAGGTAGTCGATTGCCTCATGGTACAGTACCAGCTTGCAGTAAGCATCGAACTGGCACCGCTCGCCATAGTCATTGCGGGGGATCATATCCATCTTTTCACCCCCTTTCCTGGGGGAATGAGGTGGGTTTCTCCCTTTCCGCTAACAAGGCGAACGCAAAGCCGCTCGCTACCCGCTAAAAGCTTCCTTTTTGAAAATTTCTTAAAAATTTTTTTCGAGGCGGGCTTGTCCTCGGAAAACAGCAAAAAGCGCCCAGCAAGTCGCAACGGACCTGCTGGACGCAGAAATGTTTTATAAAGAAGATTGCTTACATTGTATAGTTCATATCCAAAGCCGGACTGCTCCGATGGAGGGGCTATGCTTTTTTTAACTGGTGCAGATCATGGATACTGCGAAAAAGAGAAAAGGACACGGCGATACCTCCTCGGACACCGCCGTATCCTTAAAAAAGGGCGACTTTATCACACCCTCCGTAAATCCATTTTTTCAAAAGGAAAACGGCGGCTTGATTTCATTTCAAACCGCCGTTAGGCCACTTATATTTTGACGAGCCCGCAAGAACTCAGTCGCCAATACAACGGTTTTTTTATATGCCGTTGGGCGACTTGCCTGCGAAATCCTTATCAAATAGACTCAACTGAACATTGTCGCATTTCGTTTCAAATGTGCTCAAGTATTCAAAAATTTTCCTGTTATCATGCACAATCCCGTTCTTCTCGCAAGTATGATGAAATAACTGCATAAGCTCATCATTCTTGTTGCTTACAATTTGATATTGCATACCATAGGTCTGCAAATACTTTTCTTTCATTCCCGGAAATAGATGGTCTAACTGCCTAAAAAAATACTCTCGACTTCCTTCCCGAAGCGTTAATCCCATTCCAAAACAAATGATGCCATAGACTTCGGCTTCAGAGCAGTAGTTCAAAATACCTTTGATATTTTCCTCTGTATCATTGATAAACGGCAAAATAGGACAGAGCCACACAACGGTTGGAATCCCTATGCGACGCAATTCTTTTAGAACTTCAAACCGTACTTTTGTTGTGCATACATTTGGTTCTATCTTCTTGCATAGTCCCTCATCATATGTAGTCAGCGTCATTTGTATGACGCATTTTGTTTTTTCATTGATTGACTTTAGTAAATCTAAATCACGCAATATCAAGTCTGACTTTGTTATCAGGGAAAAACCATAACCATACCGTTCTGCCAGCTCCAGTGCTTTTCTCACATTTCCAATTTTGCGCTCGATAGGAATATACGGATCTGTCATTGAACCTGTTCCAAGCATACATTTTGAGCGTTTTCGTTTCAGGGCGGCTTCTAATAATTCAATGGCATTTCCTTTGATTTCTATATCCTCAAAATCGTGATCCATGTGATAGACACTACTTCTTGAATCGCAGTATATACAACCGTGCGAGCATCCCCGATATAAATTCATTCCATTCTTTGCAGATAAAATTCCTTTAGCCTCGACAATGTGCATTACACTCTCCCCGCAGGAATCTGTTCAACTGAATAGCGTAAAATCGTCTTTAGCTTGCTTTTTTCAACACGGTTTGCGTTGCTTAAATATATTTCTCTGTGATAGTTCTCTGAACGCCGCAAACCATGTGCTGCTGAAAATTGATCCATTTTTTCAAAAGATACGGGTTCATCGTCAAAAGCACCAACATGGAGAACTTCTACACACAGTCCGTTCTGCATCGTTTCAAAATGAATTTCTTCAAGCAAGGGGTTAGGCTTCTTTATTCTGACCATGCCCAACGCTTCATTTACCATTTCTTCGCTGATGAAATCTGGCTGTCGAATCATAATGGTATATTCCAGTTTTGCTTTGTCAAGGTAATCCCCATTTATTTTTGTCCAGATACCTTCCAGCGGGTAAACTGCGAAGTCATGGATTTCTTCTTGCAAAGATACCGCCTTATAAGATGACTTGACCGCATAGGCTAATGAATACAATGCACCAACACGATTTGAAAAGTCAACATCATTCGGATTTCCTTTGCCGCTTATCATAATGTAGTTTTGCGCCGGAATTGTTATCAGGGCTGGATACTTCTTTGCTCCATAAAGAGCCTTGTCTTGTTTTCTCCACTCATATTTCATCAAATATACCATCCTTTCGAAGATAGAATACCATATCCAACTTGACACCTAATGTCAGGTTTCATATTTTTGTAACATTGAAATGAGTTTTTCTTTCATTTGTTCCCGTACATTAGCTGGTTCAAGTATTTCTACATTATCGCCAAAAGATAACAGGTAGCTAAACAAAACCCCGTTATCTGGCAAATCGGCGGTCACATACAAGTTACCTTGCCGATCTGCTGTAACTCCATCCGTAAACTCATCGTACACACGAAAAGAAACTTCCGATGAAAATTTCAATTTAACTGAAATCAAACTCTCGCCTTTAAGTGATGTTTCAGCAGGAAGGCTGACAGGAACATCCCGCAAAAAAGTTTCTTCACAAAGGATGAGATTTTTTATTCGGGTCAGCTTAAAGAAGCGAAAATCATTTCGCAGTCGGCAGAATCCATATAAGTACCAATCTTTGCTTTTGAAAACCAATTTAATCGGCTCAACCGTTCGCTTTGAATAGCAACCATTATTGCCAAAATAAGAAAAGTCAATCAAGACTTTCTTGAAAATAGCAGTTTTAATGGAATTAAATATGTCCTGATCTGGATTGTTTTTTATCCAATCCGAAAAGTCCACTTCAATCCAATTTTCTGCTTTTGTTTGAAACAACGCTCCCAATTTTGAGAGCAAGTCATCAGTCGTTTCATCGGTAACGGCGATACCTTGTAATGCCATTACAATTTTTTCTTTTTCTTCATCAGACAATAGTGCATTATCCATGACATACTCAGGCAGTATAGATATTCCGCCGCCTTTTCCCTGTGTGGCATAAATCGGAATACCCGCTGCACTAATCACATCCAAATCCCTATATATCGTCCGTGTAGAAACTTCAAATTTATCCGCCAACTCGGGAGCTGTGCATTTACCCTTATCCAACAAGTAGTACACAATTCGGAACAATCTGCTATCTTGCAACAAAATCACCTCCGCTTATATTATACTCCTAAAACAGGACAAGTAAATGTCAAGTTTAATAGCCGATGAGCAAGAATTATAAAATGTAGATAAGATGGATATCACATCATTCCATGTGGAAACTATGAAATATAGAATGTATGTGGGTGATGTTGAATGGCAAAAGTTGAAGACTGCCCTGGCTTTGAAACCTTCGGTGCAGATGTAAAAGAAGCACGGAAGGCGAAGAACCTTGCACGAAAAGATTTAGCCGAAAAGGTGAACATTGATACCAGGTATCTTGCCAACATTGAAAACGAGGGCACGATCCCCAGCCTGCCGGTCATCATACAGCTTGTAAAAATCTGCGGCCTGCCGATGGAGAGATATTTCAATCCAGAGGTCATGCGAGAGGAAAGCGAGCTGCGCCAGCGGGTCGGACAGAAGTTAAAACTCTGCCCGGAACAGTATTTGCCTATCGTGGAGGGTGCCATTGACGGGGCCTTAAAAATTGAAAAGCCGAATGAAGAAACGGAGGGTGTCTGAACATCCTCTGTTTTTCTTATTTTGCGGGCATTTTGAGGTTTCCGAAACGCTTTATAAGTAGGGATAAGATACGATAGCAAGCACAGCAAGCGAGTACCCGCTTGCGAATTTTGAGATTTTCAGGTCCCTTGCCCGAAAATTCAAAAATGCTTGTTGGGATAATCCCAAACCCTTATGAAGAACGGAGGCGGCGCATGGCAAACAGAAAGCGGAATATCCAAATGAAATTCTATGTCACGGAGGATGAAAAGCGGCTTATAGACGAAAAAATGAGCCAGTTACCCACACGCAGATATGGTGCCTATCTCCGCAAGATGGCGATTGACGGGTATATCATCTATACAGATACCGCAGATATCAAGGCGTTCACCAAAGAGCTTTCCGCCATCGGCCGGAACATCAATCAGATCGCCAAGCGGATCAACGCCGGAGGCCCTGCGTATCAGGCCGACATGGACGAGATACGGGAAAGGCTGGACGAGATATGGCAGTTACAAAGACACATCCTATCAAGTCAACGCTGAAAGCAGCCATTGACTATATCTGCAACCCGGAAAAGACGGATGGAAAGCTGCTTGTATCCTCCTATGGCTGTGCCGCCGAAACTGCGGATATCGAATTTACCTGGACCCGCCGCTACGCCATCGACAAGGGAACGAACCTGGGCCGCCACCTGATCCAAGCCTTTCAGCCTGGGGAGGTCACGCCGGAGCAGGCCCATGAGATCGGCATGGAGCTTGCAAAAGAAATCCTGGGCGGCAAGTATGAATTTGTACTTACCACCCACATAGACAAAGATCATGTTCATAACCACCTGATTTTCAATGCGGTCAGCTTTGCGGATCATAAGCACTACCATTCAAACAAGCGGAGTTACCACTATATCCGCCGCACCAGCGACCGCCTCTGCAAAGAACATGGATTGTCCGTCATCATCCCCGGACAGGACAAGGGCAAGAGCTATATTGAACATCAGGCCGCGCAGAACGGCACCAGTTATAAGGCGAAGCTGAAAGCTGCCATTGACCGACTCCTGCCAGCCTGTTCCGATTTAGAAGAACTGCTCCGCCGCCTGCAGAGGGAAGGTTATGAGATCAAGCGCGGCAAGTATATCTCCGCCAGAGCACCGGATCAGGAACGGTTTACCCGTCTGAAAACCCTGGGTGTGGACTACACCGAAGAAGCCCTTGCCGCCCGGATTGCCGGACGCTCCGGACCTTCCCGCCAGCCGAAACAGCAAAACGGAAAAATCAGCCTGCTCATTGATATCCAGAACAACATCAAGGCACAGCAGAGCGCAGGCTTCACCCATTGGGCGAAGCTGAACAATCTGAAACAGGCCGCCAAGACCATGAATTTTCTGACAGAACATGGGATAAGCAGTTATGGAGAACTGGAAAGTAAATTGACCGCAGTATCCGCACACAGGGATACCGCTCATGAAGAAATCAAGCGGATAGAAAGCAGAAGTGCCGAACTTGCCCTTGTGATGAAGCACGCCGGCACTTACCGCCAACTAAAGCCACTTTATGACCGATACCGTAAATCGAATGATAAAGAAAAGTTCCTGCGGGGGCATGAGAGTGAGATCATCCTTTTTGAAGCGGCCGCCAGAGAATTGAAACGGCTGGGGGCTGTGCCGCTGCCGACAACGGAAAACATGAAAACGGAGTTTGCCAATCTCAACGCAGAAAAGGACCGGCTCCTTGCGAAGTACAAAACCGCAAGAACCGAAGCCCAGGAATACGATACCGTCAAGCAGAATGTGGATGCGCTGCTGACCGTTCCAAAGGAACAGGAACAACAGCGGCAGCATGAACTTGAATAATTTTCTTTGAAAGGCGCTGGGCGCAGCTCCCGGCATTCTGTATAATGAAATTGCGGAAGGAGGTTTTACCGATGACAAGAAGCGAAGCAATCAAAGCATTTTTCTTCAAAAGCGTATTGCCCGTGACCGTGGCACTGATTCTGTACTGTATCTTCAAATCCGCCTGCGTGAAGAACGGAGAGCTTGACTATGTATGGCTCTGGATACTCTGCGGGCTGCCGTTTGGACTCCATCGGATGTGCCTCTGGATCGTGCCGGGCGGCGGTTCCCTGGGTGGAGGGGGTGCCCTGTTTGCATTGAACTTTATCATCGGCGGCGTGATCGGTGGTTTCGTTCTGGCATGGCGGCTGATCGTGGCGGTGTGGTATGTGCCGCTGACAGTGTACCGACTGATTGTTGGATGATTTCCTTGCGTCATGGAAATATGGAAAACTGCCGCTCGTGCTGATGGAAAAGCCGTTCACAACCTGATGGAAAAAGACAAGCCTTTTCCCACAGGTCTGCAAACAGCTTTCCCACAGCCTTGCAATCCTGGCAGTTTACGCACATTCCCACAACGCCTACTGCGGCGACTATCCATCCTTTCCTATCCAATCCTAAAGAAAAAATACTATGGAAATCCTTCTCTAACTGAGGTACAATCTGTACCCCTGTTCAAATAAATTGATTAAAAAGAAAAAGTGGGAGTACAGCCGATCGGACGAACCGAAAAGCTGTACTCCCGTTTTGTGTGACAGAAAGTGTTTGAAATTGAGCTTTTTCTCTATGTGCCAGCAAGCAGACCGACACATGAGAAATTATAAAGGCTCCCTTTGAAAATACGGATACAGGAAATTATTCTGCGGTTTTTTAACCCCTATCTTCACAGATTTTAGACCGTTTGGAACTGTAATGCGGACAAGCGACCAGACATGCCCGGAAACTCTGCTTGCAGCCGTGAACACATCTTTTACAGATATGGTTATACTGCCGCCTGCCGTTCTCACCCAGGAAGAACGCCCATTCCAGCCGCCATTTCTTGCTTCGACTCATAGGCAGTCATGCTCCAGCACATCACGGCCGGGTTTCTTGCCCTCCGGGGGCTTGTGCTCGGCACACTCCCGTTTTGCGTCCTCCAACCTCTCACGGATGGAAGGCTTCTCCGGCGTTGTCCGCTCTGCATACTCCTGGGCTTTTTCCAATTCCTCGCCGCGTCTGCCGTTGTTGATAACACCGTCTATCATGCCGTAGTCATCCTCCAGCGTCATTTCAGCGGTGCGGAGAGGATTGTCCTTTTCCGGCTGTTCCGCTGCCACGGCAAAGGCCCGTGTGCCGTTTCCCATGATAAGATACTTCCCATCATCGGAAATGTGGTGGACGCCGTAACCGGCTGCCTCCATCTGCTCCCGGCTCATGGCGGTCACATAAAAGCTGCCCCTGGGCGTCCGGATGCACTCGCCGGTTTCCAGATCGTCCGGGGTAAGCTCCGGCTGCCGTTCCTGCAAAAACTCCGGCACTTCGGAAAATCCCACTCTATCGCAATAATGGGCGGTATCCTTCCCGTCCTGATGCAGCACCACAATATCCGATACAGACAGGGAGTGCCCCGTGAAGTCTGCCGGACGATCCACATTGAACCGGGTATAAATGCTTTCCAGATCATCCTCCGCCGTCAGCGGCGCTTCATAGACCAGCTCATAGTTTTCCGGCTTCACGGAAAGACCGTTGCTGTGGATGCTGTCCAGCGGCTCGAAGCGATAGTCCAGCGTTTCATTGCCGCCCTTGAGCTGATAAATGGAAAAGCTGTTTTCCGCAGCCTGATCCTGAACGGCCCGCGCCTGCACCACGATGTCCGCCGGGGTCTGCACATAGGCGGCGGCTGCCGCCGCATACTCCCGTTCCGCTCTTTCCGCAGCGGCCAGCATTTCATCCACACGGGATTTAGTCGGGTCCTCCAAAGCAGCCTTAATTTCCGCCGGGTCAAAATCAAGAAATTCCTCATAGCCCGTGGCGTCCTTGAATTTTTCGATCTCCGAAGGAAGATAATCCTCCTGCGTTTGTCCCAGCGCCGCCAGCTTTTCATCCAGAGCGGAAATGCGCCCAGCCATCAGGCTTTCGCAAAGTTCTTCCTTTGCGGCGTGCGCTTCCGGGTGCTCCGCCGCATACTGCGGATCGTTCTGACGGAAAAACTCGTCCATGTCAAAGGCGATATCCATAGCCCATTCAGATTTTTCTTCTTCGGGAAGATCGCCCTGAAAGGTCATCACTCGGTATTCGTCGGGGATACTGCCGCGCTCGCCGTCATAATACTCATGGAAGCTGTCGCCTGTATCACGCACATAGCCCTGATCCGTGAAAGTGCCGTTTTCATCCATCGCCACGTCCCGACCGTAGGCCTCATAGTCTATGTAGTTCTGCAGATGCTCCGGCACCTGCATGACCTCCAGTTCATCAATGTAATAGCGGCCCAGATCATCATAGTCATGGATATCGGGATAGACCTCATAGCAATCCAGATTCTCGGTGAGGTTGATGATCTCCTGCAGGCTGCCGCAATGGTCGCCCATTTCCATACCGGCCTGAAACTGTGCGTATTCGCTTTCGCTCATTTCATCCAGCTTCGACGCCAGATAATTCAGCTCGTCCAGACTTTCGTATTCGCCCAGCTTACTGTAAAGACCGTCCACATAGCAGTCATAGTCCGTGATGAACCATTCCTCATAGGGCTGGCCGAAGTCATCCTTCTGGCCGATCCCGATACGCTTAAACACTTCTTTCAATTCCTCGGCGGTGGTGGGAAACTTCACCCACTCGCCCACAAGCTCGCCCTCGTTATATTTCCCAAGATTGGTGATAAAGGCGGCAAAGGGATAATCTTTGTCGTGATCGTAATATGGCATATCAGCACCTCCTTACAGTTCCGGCGCAGACTTTTCTTTATGGGGCTGCGCCTTGCTTTTCTCCGCACATTCCTTCTTGCCCTGTTCCAGCCGTTCCCGGATGGAGGGCTTTTTCTCCGGCTCCGCAGGGCGTTCATGGTTCCACTCGTCGCCGGAGAGAGAAATGTATCCGTGTTCCGTAAAATGACCCTGTTCCTCCTGCATGGCGTACTTGCCAAAAGGAACAGGGTCAATCGCTTTCAGAAGTTCCGGGGGCAGCAGCATATCCATGTGCTGTGCCAGATACCGCCAGCCCAGATCGTTCAGATCGTGGATGTTTGGCTCAAATATGAAATAGTCGATGTTGACCGCAAACTCCTTGAACTGCTCCGGCGCTGTCAGCTTGAAAGGCGACGCCTGCACCGCCGCCAGCAGCTCCCGGTCCTCTGGGGAGAGGGCAGCCACCGCCGCCCTCACTTCGGGTAAATGCTCCAACGTCTTATTTTCTGCCATCAGCACCAACCTTCCTTTTCGGAAATTCCAGCTTGAAATTGATGTACTTGCCGCCCGTGTCATCCAGGATCACCGCAGCGTCATAAGCAGCCTGTTTCTTTTCAGACCACATTCCCTTGACACTTGTACGTCCCTTTTTCAGAAGGTCCGTTGCCATCTTCTTTGTCAGCTCCTTCTTGCGGCTCGTCCAGAAGCGATCATTTTTCCAGAGGACAAAACCGCAGGAACGATCCGAACACGCAAAGTTTTTCTTGCCCTCATAGATCGGCTGGCCGCAGCGGGGGCAGGTGCCGATCACTTCCTTCTCCGGGGCAAATAGCTTTTTGCCATCCTCGGAAATGCAGGAATAGGTGGACACGATCTCCTGAACCATCGTGCGGATACCGTCCATGAAGGTATCCGGGTCAGCGCCGCCCTTTGCGATCTCCGTCAATTTCTGTTCCCATTCCGCTGTCAGCATGGGAGAGGTCAACGGCTCCGGCAGGACCGTGACAAGGTTGATACCGGCTTTTGTGGGGATCAGGCTCTTGCCCTTGCGTTCCACAAATCCGGCTGCCACCAGCTTTTCGATGATAGCCGCCCTGGTCGCAGGCGTGCCAAGACCTTTTCGCTCCGCCTCGTCGGGGATACCATCCTTGCCTGCGTTCTCCATAGCGGACAAGAGGGTATCTTCGGTGTAGGGCTTCGGCGGCTGGGTGAAATGCTCGGTAACGGAAACCTTCGCACCGTCAAAAGTTTGCCCTTCGGTGAAGTCCGGGAGCGTGCCGCCGTCCCCGTCCGCAGGCTTTTCTTTCAGGGAGGCGCGGAAAATGCGGTCGATCTCCCGCCAGCCTTCGGAGAGGATGCGCTTGCCCTTTACGGTGAAGGAATGGCCGCCGCAGTCAAAGGTAGCCGTGACCGCCTCATATACATACGGCTCCGCCGATGCACACAGCAGCTTGCAGCAGACCAAGAGGAATAAATTGCGCTCGCCCAAGGGAAGAGCCTTGATATCTGCTTTTTCAATCTCCATTGTGGGGATAATGGCGTGGTGATCGGATACATCCTTGTCGGAGATCATGGCCTCCACCAGCGGAAAGAAGTTGCCGCAGCCATCAAAGAGCGGCAGCTTTGCCGCCAGGTGGATCACGCAGGAAGCCGTTTCTGCCATGTCAGAGGTCAGATACCGGCTGTCCGTGCGGGGATAGGTCAGCAGCTTCTTTTCGTAGAGGCTCTGGGCGTAATCAAGGGTCTGCTTCGCCGTGTATCCGAACAGGCGGTTTGCCTCACGCTGCAAGGTGGTAAGGTCATAGAGCTTTGGCGGCTGTTCCTTCTTCTGCTCCTTCGTGACGGAAGTACAGGTGACGGCCACACCCTTGCACATAGCCGCTGCCTGTTCCGCCTCCGCCGGATCGGTGAATTTCTCCGACACCGCTTCGGCTCCGTCCAGCACCAAGCGCAGCAGATGATATTTTTCCTTGTGAAACAGCGTGATCTTCGCGTCACGCTCCGCCAGCATTGCCAGTGTGGGTGTCTGCACACGGCCCACATTCAGGGTGCGGTGATAGAGGACGGAGAAAAGACGAGTGGCATTGATCCCCACCAGCCAATCCGCTTTCTGGCGGCACAGGGCTGATTGATACAATGCTTCACAATCGGCGCCGGGGCGCAGATCAGAAAAGCCCTCCCGGATGGCGCTGTCCTCCATCGAGGAAATCCAAAGACGGAGGACCGGCTTGCGGCATCCAGCCATTTCATACACCAGTCGGAAGATCAGTTCCCCTTCACGCCCGGCGTCACAGGCATTGACAATGGTATCCACATCGGGGCGGTCCATCAGGACGCGGAGATTTTCAAAAGCATCCTCTTTGCCGGGTGCCAGCACATAACGGAACGGCTCCGGCAAAATGGGAAGATCGTCATAGCGCCATTTCTTGAAACGCTCGTCATAGCCGCCTGCATCCATTGGGGATACCAGATGCCCCGCGCACCAGGATACGAGAAGGCCGTTGCCCTCATAAAAGCCATCGGCCCTGGATAAAGCACCCAGGGCCGACGCGATAGATTTTGCCACGCTCGGTTTTTCCGCAATAATCAGTTTACTCATTCTTTTCCTCCGTTTCCTCGTCCTCGGTCAGATATTCTTCTTCATCCTCCAGGTCGAAATCATCCAGATCAGCGGGAACTTTCTTGCCCTGCTTCGGTTTCAGCACCAGGAAATAGACCGCTGCGCCGCCTCCCGCTGCAAGGATCAGCAGCACCGCCAGGATCGCCCCGGTATTGCTTCTCCTTTCGGGCTCCGGATTTTCCGGCTCGGTGGGCTCCGCAGCTTTCTGTTCTGTGCCAACACATTCACTGAGGTTCTTTACGCAGACCGGGCAAGCGGTATTGACCGCTCCGGCCTGGCACTTCTCCGTACAGGTGCAGACAATGGGTGTTTCTGCCTTTTCTCCATCCTCCGTGAGTGCCATGAGGTCGGCTTCATCCACCTGGTTCAGAAAATGCACGGTTTCCTTGCCCTCGTCGTCACGGTCAATAATAAGATAGAACACATTGCCGTTCTTCGTTTCTACTGTAATAAACTGCTTGCCGCTGGCAGTAGGGCTGCCGATATCGTCGATCAGCGACAGGTTCCCGTCCGGCGTCAAAGCGGCACCGCCATTCAGACCGCCGCCCAGCATCCCCAGCAGATTTTCCAGCGTTTCCGCGTCCAGAGAGAAAGAACCTTCCCCGGAACCAGCCTCGCCGTCACTTACCGTCATGTAGCCGGAATAGACATAGCCGACTTTCTCCGGCAGGATGACCTTCAGCCAGTCGCCGTCCGTGCCGATCACTTTCACGGTTGTTCCGTTGGGAAGTTGGGTGAAGGCGGTATAATCCATTCCAGCGCCCGTGCGGACATTCAGATTGCCGCCGCCCGTGGTGACGGTGCCGGTCTGCCCGGAGTCATTTTCGCCGGAACTGAACTGGATACCGTCCTCGGTGACGGATACCGTGACCTGGCTGCCTGCCAGAGCGGAAAGCAGATCAGAAACATCCCCGGCCGTTTCCTGTTCGGTCACGGGCTCCGTGGTTTCCTCGCCGCCGCTGGCAAAAGCGGTGACAGAAAAAGCGGCAGTGCTGAGCACCACCGCCAAAAGAGCCGATACCATTTTTGTCATAAAGTTATGCTTCATCCTCGTATCCCTCCGTTTCCTCATTCTCGGTGTTGCCCTCCTGCAGCATACCTTCCGGCAGGGAGGTCATACCGCTGGCATAGGCTTTCAGGAAAGCGGTCAACTCCTTGTTGTCCATCTTCACGGCTTTTACCATGCGGACGATTTCCAGATTTTCTTCCTCCGCAAGCTGGGCTTCCAGCGCACGAAGGCGTTTCTGCTGCTCCGCGATCTTTTCTTTGGTTTTCGCAATGTCATTGCGGATCTTCTGTGTCGTTGCCATAAATCAAATTACCTCCATATCGTTTTTTAGTTGTAGGGCGGTCGCCCGAAAGCGTAAAAGTGGGATTGCCAGTAGCTTGTGTTGATATCTGCATACTGGATGGGGTCGCCGCAGTGCAGCATTTTTCCACCGCCCACATAGATACCCACATGGGAAACACCCGGCGTATCGTAAGTGCCGACGAAAAAGATCAGGTCGCCGGGCCTTGCGTTGGCAGAGGATACCGGGGTGGAAATGTTGTAGAGCCCCTGGGCTCCCAGCCTGCCCGTATTGCAGACACCGCTTTGCGTCAGCACCCAGGATACGAAGCCGGAGCAATCAAAAGAAGTGTTTGGATTACTGCCGCCCCATACATAGGGATAGCCGATGTACTTCTCCGCCTCGGTAATGAGCGCCGCAAAGGTTTCATCTTCCAGTGCGGAAGGCGGAATATCATAGGTGGTGGGTGGTTTGGTGTACTTGTCTACATAGCCGGAGCCGGGGAACAAATCTTCCCGGTTTCCCAGCGTTGCCATATAGACCGCATACAGGGAAAGCGTTTCTTCGTCCATGATGTAGACCGGCACATGGGAAAGATCGAAGTTTTCCAGCTTCACCTTGCAGATATAGTAGTTGTACGGTACTTCCACGTCATAGTCATTTCCCTCGCTGTCTGTCCGTGTCTCCGTCCGATAGCGCACCTCTACTTCCACGGTCTGCGTCAGGATGTACTGCTTTTCAAAGAGCATTTGCAATTCCGCCTGAACCTCGTCGATGGTGAACACCCCTTCATGGAACGCCGTGAGAATGGAGATCAGCACATAAGGGTCATGTTCGATCTCGTCCAGATCAAAACGGTATTCGTCATATCCGGGGTGCAGAGCCTCATAGTGGTCCAGTTCATATTGAAGCTCCTGCTCCAGTTCGCAGTAGGCCGCCTCCGCAGCCAGCATATCCGCGTCCTCGGAGAGATAAGAAGAAGTGAATACACCGCCCACGCCGGAGCCTGCCATCATGGAACAGGAAGATACCCCGCCAAACAGCAGGGCAACACAGGCACCAATTCCAATCACCAGCAGAACCGCCCGGCTATGGTGCTTGATGTAGAGGAATGTTTCCTTGAAGGCATCCTTTGCTTTCTGTGCCGCACTTTTTGCCGTGGCCGCTGTGTTCTTTGCGGTTTTCTCTGCCTGCCGCAGCTCCTTTGCATAGTTCCGCTTGATCCGCTGTTTCTGCAGAAAGCGGGATACCGGGTTAGAAGCTGCCAATGCAGGATCATCATGCAGTGCCTTTTTGTAAAGGTAGTCGGCGTTTGCCTTAAAAGAAGCCTGCTCTGCCTTCGCTGCGTCACGCCAGGGCTTTGTGCGGTGATGGTGGACGTCGGCACGGACTTTGCCTTTTCCGTAGGCAAGCCCGCGTTCCGTCAGCACCTCGCCCTTGTGTCCGGCCTCAACACCCACATTTTCCTGCTCTACCTCATGCACCTTCGCGTGGGCAGCGTGGACGATCTCATGGACCGGCCGGGAAAGCGGATTGTGCCGCAGACGTCCGTTGGGTCGTTTCTCCACTTCTTCAAAGTGAAGCTGCGTTTTGCCTTTTCCGGCTGCCTCGTCAAAAATACGCTCGGTACGAAGAACTTTCTTTGTGGGGATAGCGGCTTTCGCCGCGTCCAGCCGATCCGCCGCACGGTCGGAACGGTCAATGTACTTCCCAAGTGCGGGATCGGCACGTTCTTCCTCGGTAAATTGCAGGCGGGAGGACGGGCGCTGCCTTGCGGCAGAACCATTCTGCACAGCCTGGGCGTCAGCCTTTTCCGCTTTTCGTGCGGCTTTCTTCTCATGGCGTTCCGCCGCACGCAGGGCAAGGTCAGCCGCAGCGCCAGCGGATTCTTCCGAAGAAGCGGACAACTCCGTTTCCGGCTCCCGGTTGCTGATAGGTTCCACCTCTCCCGTGGCAAGGTTTTCCGATACCGCACCGTCACGGGTCATTTTCTGCGTGATTTTATCGGTCGCTTTCAGTTCCCTCATAGGCAGTCACCTTCCTTTCCATAGGGGCAGAAGTCGCCGCAGGTGCCATTCTCGATCATGGCGATATAGCGGAAAATGGGATAGGCCTGGGGCGGGCAGACCGCATTTCCCATAGTTTTCAGCCGCAGTGCCCTGTCATCCATGCGCTCGGTCATGCGGGGGATTCCTTCGGGTTCGGCGGCCCAGAGGATACGTCCGTCCATCCTTTCGGGAAGCCCATGAGCCATTCCACCCAATCCGGGTTCAGCGCCGCCGTTTCGGACACCGGCTGTTCCTGGGAGATAATCTGTGCCGACAGGTTCCCGTCCTTCTTCGCCGGATCGAAGGCCGACGGCTTCAAGGTCGAGCGGAAACCGTCCGATGCCACCGGGGTCAGATAGAACACTGCCGCCGACAGGCTGAGGCTCCAGATTGCCCCGTTTCGGTTCCTCTTGCGGAATATCCCATTGTCCGACAGGAACACATCCAGGCTTGCCGCGTCCCTGGCGGTGTTGTTGTCGGAGGCAAGGGGTGTGGGAAACATCAGCCGCGACGATAAAAGTTCGCTGGCGCTCATGCCATGCGCCGACGCCGCAAGCCGGAAATACGAATGGGAGAACAGCGTATCCCTCTTTTGCCAGGTCAAAGATCGTTTTGTCGAGCCCCATATTGATGAAGCCAGCAACATTTTCCCCAAGCACCCAACGGGGCCGCAGTTCGGTAATAACGCGGCACATTTCCGGCCACAGGTAGCGTTCATCCGCAAAGCCCTTCCGTTTTCCGGCGGTGGAGAAGGGCTGACAGGGAAAGCCGCCTGAGATAACGGTAACTGTTTCAAGTCCTGTTTTTTCAAAAAACGCCTCCTTCGTAAAAGTAGTAATATCCCGGAACCTGGGAACATCCGGCCATCGTGCGGAGAGGACGGAGTGCGGAAAATCCGCCCACTCACACTGGCAGACGGTTTCAAACCCGGCAGCCTCCGCCGCCAGGTCCAGACCGCCAATGCCGGAAAACAGGCTCACATGGGTCAGTTTATTCATGGTCCTTCGGCGCACGGAACGGTTCGATCTCATTTTCCAGCTCCGCAAGGACCGCCTCCATATCCGCCGTGACCGCCTTGCTTCTGGCAATCAACCGGTTCATCACATCAAAGAAGGTTTCGCCCTCCTGTTTTTCTTCCGTATGCAAATAACGGGGATCATTCATGTTCGTTTTCTCCTTTCCCGGTTTCACCAAGTTTTGTCGTCATAATGCTGTAAAGTTCATTGTCCTTCGGGAAGTCATCCACAAAAGGCAGGATCACATTGCCGAAGAAGATCAGCCCCTCGCCGGGGCCTGCGTTGCTGATATGTGCCGCCTGCTGGTTGGAGATATTCAGGCGCTCGCAGAGGATTTTTCTGTCTCCGCTGGCCTGGTTCAGAAGATACACAAAATCGCTGTTTTCAAAAATGTTCTCGATCTCCGGGGAGGAAAGCAGGTCCTTGATGTTCTGCGTGATCCCCGTGGGGATACCGCCCCATTTGCGAAAGCGTTTCCAAATCTCCACGCTCCAGGAACCAACCTCGCCACGCAGAAGAAGATGGAACTCGTCCACGAAGTACCAGGTGGATTTGCCCTGATCCCGGTTTTGGGAAACACGGTTCCACACCTGATCCTGGATCACCAGCATACCCAGGCTTTTGAGCTGCTTTCCCAGCTCCTTGATATCGAAGCAGACAATGCGGTTGTTGATATCCACGTTGGTACGGTGGTTAAAAACATTCAAGCTGCCATGCACATACAGTTCCAGTGCTGCCGCGATCCGCTGTGCCTCCGGCTCCGGCTGCCGCTTGATCTCGTCATACAAATCTTCCAGCAGTGGCATATTCTCCGGGCGGGGGTCTGCGATATAGGGGCGGTACACGATCCGCACGGCACGGTCAATGACCGTCTTTTCCACTGGCCCCAGACCGTTCCGTCCGCCTGCCGCCAGTTCACAGAACGACAGGATAAAGTCGGATTTCAGCGCCAGCGGGTTATCGTCCTCGCTGTAATTGAGGTTGATATCCATAGGGTTCACATACTGCGTGCTGGTAGGTGAGATTTTGATGACCTGTCCTTCCAGACGGTTCACCAGCGGAAAATATTCCGCCTCCGGGTCGCAGATCAGGATATCGTCCTTTGTGTTCAGGAACACACCCACGATGGAACGCTTTGCAGAAAAGCTCTTGCCGCTGCCGGGCGTGCCTAAGATCATGCCATTGGGTGTTTTCAGCTTTTTGCGGTCGGCAAGGATCATGTTGCCAGAAGTAGCATTGAGTCCGTAGTAGAGAGCTTCGCCGCCGTGGAAAATCTCCTGTGTGGTGAAGGGAACGAACACCGCCACCGCCGAAGTGGTAAGCCCGCGCTGTATCTTAATGCGGTTGACACCCAAGGGCAGAGCCGACACGAAGCCGTCCTCCTGCTGGAAGTCCAGCCGCACCAGGGAGCAGTTATATTTTTGCGCCACGCTTGCCGCACGAAGAAGGTCATTCTCCAACTTTTGCTTGCTGTCCGCAAAGTTCACTACCAGGAAGGTCATCAGGAACATCCGCTCATTTCTGCTTTGCAGGTCACGGAGGATGTTCTTTGCCTCGCCTGCGTAGGTGGCAAGATCGGTGGGGATGATATCCATATCGAAACCTTCCCGCACCGCCTTTTTCTGGGCGTCAATCTTCATACTGTCAATGTCGGTGATCTTCCGCTTGACCGTTTTGATCGCCTCGTTCTGATCCATGCTGCGGATATGGAGGCTGACAAGCAGTCCGCTGTCCGTATCCAGTAGTTCGGTGAGCATACGGTCATCCATTTCCGGTGCGCTGATCTGCAGAAAGGATACGGCACAGAATTTATCCGCCATTGTGAATTTCCTTGCTTCACCGAAGCGGAAAGAAGAAGGTGCGATAAAATCCTGGACCGACAGGCCGGAAGGGGCAAGCCAACTCCATTCAAAGGCAAACCGCTCCCCGTCCGGGTGCAGGATGCCGTGGAGCATTTCCAGCCACTCCTTGCCGCTAAGCTCCTTTGCCAAAGCACCCATGACTTTGAAATGGTTAAGGGCGTCCATGACGATCCGGGAAAATCGTGCCCGTGCGGTTTTGCTGTCCCGTGCCTCAATGGTGAGGGTCAGATACTTTGTTTTGATAAGACCGTTGTTGCCCCGTTCAAGCTGCTTGCGGAGCATTTGCGTGTAAAGCTCACGGATATGGTCGAAGTGATCTCCCTGCGCCGCGATCTCGATACGCTTCACAAAATCCTCCCGGTTCATGCGGCGGCTCACAAGAGATAGCTGCATTCCGATAGAAGCGTCATGGGCGTTATACATATCGCAGAGGGCTTCAAAGATCGCCGTCTGGTCGTCAGGCTTTGCAAGCTGATAATTCACATCCTCGAACTCGATACACTTCGACCAGGTGTGGTCGTCCAGCTTGCACAGTCCGTCCGGGTACATCTGGCGGAACGGTAAAGTATCCTGCGCGGAATGTACCTTGCCGTCGCCTCTGGCAGTTTCCAGGATACGGCTGATCTCACGCTTTTCTGCGGCGGTCAGCTTTACCGTGGGTTTTGCCGCCTGCCGTGCCTGCGGCTCTGGCTTTCGCTTTCTGAACAATGGCTTTCACCTCCTTTTCCGCCTGGACCTGCCGCTCCAGGGCTGCGTAGAAATTGTTTGTCTGGTAAGGCCGTTCCTTCGTCCGCAGGAACATACAGCGGATGACCTGTCCGGCCACCACCTCAAGAGGTTGGCCGTGCCGCTCATACATGGCGAGCAGAAAGAACGGGAGCATGACGATAATCATGCAGAACGCGGCGGCGCTGTTGCTGGCCGTGCGTCTGAGCAAAAAGAAAAGCGGTACTCCGATGAGTGCCGCCGCCCCGAAACATATAAGCTGCCGTTTGGTAAGCCCAAACAGCACTTTGGATTTTACTTTCGTCAAATCCTTTGGAATGGTTACAAACGCCAATTTATCAAGCCTCCTTAATGCGCTCCGAACAGGCTCTTAGAGAGGCTGCCGGTCTTGAACAGGGCGAAGCACAGCAGGACCGTGTAGCCCATGCAGGCCCATATCGCGCCTGAAATATTTCCGTCCGTGGCGATACTCTGTACCAAAACAGAGTAGATTCCCACGCACACCATGATTAGAAATGCCTGGAACGCCAATGCAAACAGGGATTTCAAGTAGTTCTGCCCCGTATGGCTCCAATCCCGGTTTGTCATAGTGGCAAGCGGGATCGGTCCAACGGAAGTTGTCAAATACACCTCGATCATGCGGCCGTAGATGACAAGCATGATACAGATGGAAAGGGCGTTCATGGTAAGCCCCACGAAAAGGGACTGGAACCACAGCCCGAACAGTTCTCCCGTACCCAGGGCTTCAAGCTGCGCCTCCATATCCGTGATGACGCTGCTGATATCAATGGAGGTATTCCCGATGATGACGCCTGCGCTGCTGTTTACAACGCTTTGCCCCACATCGAAGATACCCATGACGATGTTCCATGTGTTCGTCACAATGAGAACGGCACAGAAGGTTTTGAAAATCCACTTGAAGAACATCCAGGTATCTACATCATACAGATTGTTTTTCTCTGTCACAAGCTGGATCAGCTCATAACACATTACGAATGTCAGGATAACCCCGGCGATTGGAACGATCACCATTTCAGAGAGGTTTCGGATCATAGAAAAGACGCCGCTGTTCCATGCCAGCGGCGTCTGTCCCACTTCACCGGCGATCTCGCCTACTTTGGTATTGACCGTATCGAACATGCCCGACAGGTTTCCCGTGATCCCCTCGATGAGCAGCCCTCGGAGCCATTCATCGAGTTTGTCGAGTATGCCGCCCATAAGCGATCACCGCCGGACGATCAACCGAACAGGCCGGAGAGCAGAGGGACAAGGGTGATGCCGATGAGGGCAACACCGCCGCCGGCCATCAACTGTTTCATACCCTGGCTTTTGGAAGCAGGGTTGTCCTGGCCGTAACCTTCCAGAAGGTTGATAACGCCCCAGATACCAAGACCTGCGCCCAGGGCCACTACGAGAGTCTGCAAAACACCAACTGCGCTGTTGAAAAATTCCATATAATAATCCTCTAAAAAAATGTTTTTGATTTTGGGTTAAGTTGTTGCGTCAATCTCGTACACATCGAAGGTGTCCGTGGGTTTTATCACGGCACGCTGCTTCTTCATGTACCGTTCCATGTCAAAGACATTTTTAGGGTCGGCGTCGGCCGTGTATCGGTAATTCGGGTGCCGGGTGAGGTCGTACTTGTCCGAAAGAAACGGGCGCACGCCCCGCAGCATGAAGATACACTTGCCGCCGTCCATCACTGCCAATTCGTCCTGGGTCATCAACTCCTTTCCTAATTTCTGATAACTGAGGCCGTGGGAAACCTGGCTGCCCCGGTTTTCGGACTGGTTATAGAGATCAATAGTCTCTTTCCCCAGCAGTTCCGAAATTTCCTTGAGCGTGGATTTCTCCTTGCCTCCCAAAAACAAAGTGCTGTCACAGTTACCGACAATGGTATCTGCCGCATCCTTGTAGATGGTCTTTAACTGGCTCTGCGACTGCAAAATAATAGAAGCCGATATCTCACGGCTTCGGATGGTGGCAATCAGCTTATCGAAGTTCGGTATCTGGCCGATGTTGGCAAACTCGTCCAGGATCAGACGGACATGGACGGGTAGCCGCCCGCCGTAGAAGTCATCCGCCTTGTCGCAGAGCAGATTGAAAAGCTGACTATACATGAGGGCGGCCACGAAATTGAAAGTGCTGTCCGTATCTGACAGGATCACAAACAGCGCCGTCTTTTGGTCGCCCAGGGTATCCAGTTCCAGTTCGTCATATTCCATCAGATCCCGCAGCTCCTTGATATCGAAGGGAGCAAGCCGGGCACCGCAGGAAATGAGGATGGATTTTAAGGTTTTGCCCGCCGCCATCTTGAATTTGCGGTACTGCTTGACTGCGAAGTGGTCCGGCTCCCGTTTCTCCAACTGAGAAAAGAGCAGGTCCACCGGGCTTTGATAAGTCTCATCGTCCTCTCTGGCTTCACTGGCATTGATAAGGTCCAGAAGTGTGATGAAGTTCTTTTCTTCCTCCGTGGCCTCGTACCAGATGTAGCCGATCAGTGCGGAATAATAGAGGCGTTCCGCTTTGACCCAGAAATCTTCCGAAGATTTTTCGCCTTCGCCCTTCGTGTTCATAATCAGGGCGTTCACCAGCTTTAAGATATCCTTCTCTGACCGAATATAGGCCAGAGGATTGTATTTCATGGATTTTCGGAAGTTTATCAGGTTGAGGCACTTGATACGGTATTTCTTCCGTTCCAGGAAAGTGCCGATCTCCGGCAGCAAGGTTCCTTTCGGATCAGTGCAGACATAGGACGAATGAGCTTGCAGCAGCGACGGCTTACAGAAGAACCGCGTCTTGCCGCTGCCGGAACCGCCGATCACCAAAATGTTTTTATTTCTGGCATACTTCGGCTGCTTGGGGCGGCTCGCCATTGTGATCCGCTCCGTCTGCGTCATGGGGATGTTCTGGAAAAAGTCCTTGTCCATGTAGGGGGCGATATCCGCCGCCGTACCCCAGCGGGCAGAACCATACTCGATCCCGTGGCGATACTTCTTAGCGTTCTTGCCTTTCAGGTAGACCGCCATGCGAAGGATCACCGCACCGGCTATGCCGATCAGCAGGTCCGTGGGATGGAAACTGAGCCACGGGGAGGAAAGGGCTGCCGTGAAGCCGTCCCCAATGGAGAGCAGCTTGCCGGAGAGGTCAGCACCGGGTGCGAGCCGGACAGCCTGTGCCAGCTTATCGAAGGAATACACAAACAGAAGATACGGCAGGTTCAGCAAAAACACCTTTTTCATGTTCATCTCTGCACGCTCCGATCTTTGACCTTTACTTTCTCCCGGTCAATGGTGCGGTGTTCCGTTTTCTCTGCCGCCTGTTCCTTCGCCTGGGTCAGCCGCTCCCGGATGGAGGGCTTTTCCTCACGGCTCATTTTCCGGCTGGCAAACTCCTGAAACGCCGCTGTGATGGCATCCGCGTCCCGGCTTTTGAAAAAGACCAGATAACGGGGCTGCTCTGCGGCGGTGTCTTTCTGCAAGGCAAAATCCACATGATATTTCTTTGCCACACGGGAGAAAGCCTTGATATTCTTATCGCTGATCTCGATATTGGCAAGACCGGCATTCTGGCTGGCAAGTTGTTTAAGGCTCTGCCTGCCGCGGTAGATTTTGGGCTTCTGGCTTTTCTGGATTTCCTCCAGGAATTTTTTGACGGCCTTTTCAAAGACCTGCTCGCTTAACTTGGCTCCGTCAACAATGAGCGTTACGGCGCCCCGCGTTACTTCTTCCTGCATTTAGCCTCGCCCCCTTTGCCCGTCCCCGTACATATCGTGCTGCACCAGGGAAGAATAGTAGCTGTTGATGGTGGTCGGGGCGTTATACAGCGCCGCCAGAAGGTATTTCTTGATATTGCGGACATAGGTGGTGTTATCCTTCATGCAGTCCATGACATACTGAACATGGGAGCTGTCCAGCTTCATAAACCGGGACTTTACCACCTCCGCCGGATAATCGTCTCCGGCAATGCGGATGACTTTGCGGGCAGAACATACGGTATCCACGATCAGGTCAACAATCTCGTCAAGCTGCTCACGGTCGATATGGCTGTCCTGCACCAGATAGCTGTACTCGATGTTATCCAAAATCACTTCACGATAGCATTCTCTGGCTCCCATCCGATCCGTTCCCATCCTTGCCCCTGCGGGGGTAGGGGGATTTGATTGGATAGGATTTGATATTTCCGTACTTGATAAATCAGTCTTTGTTTGATTAGTATTTAATTGTGCGGGGTTTTCCGTACACGGGTCCGCCGTATCCGGGATACCCATATCCGGGTTTTCCGTATATGGCTTTGCCGTACCCGGTAAAGGCGTACCTGGGCTTGACGGCGGTTCGCACTGAGGCATTTCGTAAATGACATACTCGGTATCCGTGATCTTGCCTTTTTCATCCCGAAGCTGGGTGCGCCGGATATACCCGTGGTTTTCCAGTTCCTTCAATGCCGCACCGATGCTGTCCACACCTTCCCGGCAGATCGCCGCAAGACCTCTGGTGGTGTAATTCCACTCGTCAGGGAGCGACAGCATCATGGACAGCAGCCCCTTGGATTTCAAGGTCAGCGTCCGATCTTTCAAGTGATGGTTCGACATGACCGTATAATCACGGGTCTTTTCAATACGAAAAACAGCCATCTTCGCACCTCCTTCCTGTGAAAATAAAAAGTGTTGATTTTGAGCGGTTTACCCGTCTGTATGCCTCTGTTTTCTCCCGCATGGGAAAACATCCACGCCCTGTTCAGAACGCAAGCCACAGAGGAAGAAACAGAAGATATCCCACTGATTTTGATACATTTTGGGGGCGGCTACCTCTCACGGTCTTTATGGTCATAGTGGAGATCGCCGGAAAGTACCTTCGCATGGCTGCGGATTTTGATGTGCCCCTTTTCCTGATTTTCCAAAGCCTTGCTGTATCCGGCGTCAGTCAGGAACAGGCGCATTTTCTCACCCTTCCAGCCAACAGGCGAGTCATGGGTAAGAACATCAAAGACGATCATGTGTCTGGTTGCCGGGTCGAAACGCTCTAAAGCCATAATGTCATGGCCGGATAACTTCTGCGCCCTGGATTGCTGTCTGGCCTCTGCCAGCATTTCCCCGATGGTGCGGGCTTTCTCCGGCAGACGGTATTCGGCCTGCACCTTGCGGATCAAATCCATACACTCCTGATTCGACAGGGGACGGAGCTTGTCCAGAAGGCTTTCTGCCGTTTCTTTTACTGCCTGGTTCGGCGCATAGCGCCATGTCATGTAAATCTCATTCAGGGCAGCGTTCTGATTGGTACTTTCAATCTGAAACACCATCCTCATTTCTGCTTCTGTCAGTTTCATTGCCAGCCTCCTTCAAAAATGGGTATAAAAAACGCCATAGGTTTTTTGAGCCTACGGCGTTTCTTGAGATATTCACAATTCCAAACTTTCCAGCCACTCGTCAAAAGATTTCTTGGAAACGCGGATTGCATTTCCTATGCGGACGATTCTGAACTCCTCCTGCTTGACGAGCTGATATGCGGTTGTGCGGCCAATGTTGAGCATGGCCGCAATCTGTTCCACGGTATATGTGCGCGGTTCCGGCAGTGACTTTTTCTCTTTCTTGTCCATAGTAACCTCCATGTATTTGCCTTGTCATTTTGACTAAGGGAGTGAAGAATGGCAGTAGCAATCGGCTTTGGCTGGGTGTCCTCTTGCTAAGAATTTGCTAATAGGACCACCCAACGGACACATAAAACTGCGTCAGAATAGGTGTTTTGCACCATAAAGTTCGTTTACTACAAGTCATTCTGCGTAAGGGATGATATTGGAAGTTACATCCGAACCGTGTATCACATGGTAAGCCATACTCCTAAGCGAAAGGTCGTGCGTTCGAATCGCATCGGGAACAGAACAAGAGCCTTATATCCGTGAATGCGGGTGTAGGGTTCTTTTTTGTTGAAAGGGATGAAAATGGCTGCCAGCTTTTTATGCCAGTCAGCTTAATAGACTACATAACGCTTTCTAACATTGACAGAACCGCTAATTTTGTTTACAATAATAAACATTAATAAGGCGGTGTATAAAGATGAAGAAAGCTGCGTATAATATATTACCGGGAACAGAGGAAATTCTACAGACTATGGGAGAACAGATTAAGCTCGCAAGACTTAGACGGAGTTTATCTGCGGAATTGGTAGCAGAACGCGCCGGAATCAGCCGTGCCTCTCTCTGGAAGGTTGAAAAAGGAGAGCCATCTGTTGCTATGGGCATATATGCGGCTGTTCTGCATGCCTTAAACAACCTGGACAAGGATCTTCTTCTTGTTGCCAAGGATGATGAGATGGGCAGACAGCTGCAGGACCTGAATCTGATTACAAAAAAACGTGTACCAAGGAGGTTTGAATAATGGTGATGAATCAGAAAATCATCTTCGTATATGATGATTTCAGCACTGATCAGCCTATTCTTATGGGCAACCTCTATGTGAATGTCATAAAAGGCGGAGAGACATATTCCTTTGAATATAATAAAGATTGGTTGAAGAAAACAGGACTTGCGTTGATGTTGGATCCTGAGCTTATGCCATATTCCGGCAGGCAGTACCCGACCGGCAAGAACATCTTTGGCCTGTTTGCCGATGCTTCTCCGGACCGCTGGGGACGCGTTCTTATGAATAAGCGTGAAAGAATTCTGGCGGAAAAGGGAGGCCGTAAGCCTTCTAAACTTCATGACAGTGATTATCTGCTCGGCGTATACGATGAAACGCGAATGGGCGGCATTCGCTTTAAATCAGAACCGGAAGGAGCATTCCTTTCTGATGATAAGGAAACAGCAGCTCCGCCCTGGGCTACGCTTCGCACTCTGGAGGAGGCCTCCAGAAATTTCGAAAATGATGAAACCGGTTTATCTGAAAGGTGGCTAAATCAGCTGATTAAGCCGGGCTCTTCTCTGGGAGGAGCCAGACCGAAGGCAACCGTAGTTGATACAAAGGATCAGCTTTGGATTGCAAAGTTTCCGTCAAAGAATGATGAAAATGATACCGGAGCCTGGGAAATGGTGGCACATGATCTTGCTGCGCTCTGCGGCTTGAATGTCCCTGAGGCTAAGCTTGAGAAGTTTTCGCCACTTGGAAGCACATTCCTAATAAAGCGTTTTGACCGTCTTGGAAGCAAACGAGTACATTTTGCTTCAGCAATGACGCTGCTTGGAAAAACAGACGGAGCATCCGCAGCAGATGGAAGCAGTTATCTGGATATTGCAGCCTTCATCAAATCATATGGTGCACAGCCTAAAAAGGACCTGACGGAACTGTGGAAAAGAATTCTCTTCAACATGGCAGTTACCAATACTGATGATCATCTGCGAAACCACGCATTTATTTTGACAGATAAGGGATGGATCCTTTCTCCTTTATATGACGTAAATCCGGTTCCTTATGGTGATGAGCTGTCTCTAAACGTAGACGAGGATGATAACAGCATTAACATTGAATTGGCCGTACAAACTGCAGTGAGATTTGGTATATCAAAATCAGATGCGGAAGCCTACGCAGAAGATATCCTGAAGATCGTCAGAGATAACTGGGAGAAATCAGCCGCAGGATATGGCCTGACGTGCAGACAGACCGAGGAAATGAGACCTGCTTTCAACGCTTGCTACGAATAAAATACATAGCGGACAGCTTTCCATGATGGAACAGCTGTCAGTTATTTCGTACTGTCGACTAGAATGAGAAATATATACTATTAGCAGAGATATAATAAGTACAAAGATGAAATTTCAAGAAATGAAAAATATTCAAATTTTGAAAGCGGATGACTATATCAAACCTTGGGAAACTATTATTTTGTAATGGCACGGGCGATATGTTGATTTCCTCCATATAATATATCAGAATGTGTATTAACAGGAGGAAATCGACATGATTATTTCCTCAGAACAATTACTTTATGAAAACAGAACATAGGAGTCTTATATCCGTAAAAGCGGGTATAGGTTCTTTTAGAAATGAGAAAAATATAATTTTGTGTTTTTGAAAGTGACATCTTACATATACTATTAGCAGACGGAGGTATAAGATGAGAGATATTTTAATAGTAGTAGACATGCAGAATGACTTTATTGACGGCGCACTTGGAACGCCTGAAGCAGTGGCTATAGTTCCGAAGGTAAAAGAAAAAATCGAGAACTTTGACGGTCTTGTACTGTTCACGAGAGATACACATGAAAGCTATTATCTCGATACTCAGGAAGGCAAAAATTTGCCGGTGCCGCATTGCATCAGAGGAAGCGAGGGCTGGCAGATTCGAAAAGAGCTTGATGATTTAAGAACCACAGAACCGATAGACAAGGAAACATTCGGGTCATCAGAGCTTGGCGGCTTGCTTTGTGACATAAATGAAGACGAGGAAATAGGAAGCATTACGTTTATCGGTCTTTGCACTGATATATGCGTTATTTCAAATGCTATAATAGCAAAGGCTTTCCTTCCGGAGGTTCCGGTTTATGTCGACGCCGCATGCTGTGCAGGGGTTACTCCTGAGACACATGAAAATGCTTTAAAAGCCATGGAAATGTGTCAGGTAAAGGTATTAAATAAAATAACCTAAGCTGAAGACCTGAGAAATGTCTGGGATATCGAACGTCATACGAGGTATATTACCCAACTTCGTTGCAATTAGTTTGACGATTCAGGGCTTAAAAAAGCCGGGAAGAACTAAAATAGTCATGAAAGATATCTTGACTATGAATCAAAGCTGTGGTAGCATGCTAAAGAATTGTCGACAGAAGTCGATATAGAGGGAAAGAAATCCCTGATTATTTGTTAGTATTTTTAGTAAATATATGTCACAAGGCATATGACTTTTCAGAAGAAAAGCAATATGTCTTGTGACTTTTTTATTTTTCAAGGTATTTGCCGGTGAGGCAGCAGGTAGTGGGTATTGGATATGATTGACTGTAAGGAAAAAGAGCTTGAATTAATTCAGACGGAAGAAAATATGAATCATTACTGGACACATCGCTCTGAAAGCTACAGTGATATCAATAACGAACAGCTTCACAGTGTAAAGAAAAGCGCATGGGAACAGGCATTATTCGCTGATATTGATGAAAGCAGACCTTTAGAAATTTTAGATATAGGTACAGGCCCGGGACTGTTTGCAATTATAAGTGCACAGCGCGGTCATCATGTGACAGCGGTGGACATGAATGCAGAGATGCTTTGTAAGGCTTCCCAAAATGCTAAAGAGGCCAAGGTTAAAGTGAAATTTCAACAGGTGGGGCATGTCCTTCCTTTTGAGCCTGAAAGCTTTGATCTGATCATTTCCCGAGATGTAACCTGGACACTTACAGAACCTGAAGAAACTCTGATGTCATGGGGCAGACTGCTTAAGAAGAACGGAATCATTAGATATTTTGATGCTGAATGGTATTACTACCTTAAAAATCAGGAAAATATGAGGCATTGGTTTACAAGCAGAGAGACGATCCTTAAGCAGGGAGGTTCATTTTATGTCAAATCAAACGAAATGGAAGAGCTTGCGAGGGAGCTTCCGATGACATATAAGGACAGACCTCAATGGGATATGAAATTCTGGCAGAAAAACGGTTTTATCTGCGATGTGCAGGAGTCGATGAATCCGGTCGTATACAGTGAAAAGGAGCAGATTCAGTATCAAAATTATTCCATCTTTTTAGTTACTGTAAAAAAGAGGTAAATGATGAGAGCGGCAATTATTATACGAAAAGCATTATCGGAACTGATTCAGTTTGCGGTCGTGCTTATAGGAATAACGTTTTTGACCTTTTCCATCATGTTTTTATCACCCAAAAATCCCGCCGAGCTATGGCTTGCGGGAGCTGAAGGAAATGTCGGAGTTATTTCGGAAGAAGCAATCCGCGAACAGGAAAAAATCATGGGGCTGGATAAGCCTTTTATGGAACAGTATACGACATGGCTTGGAAAGGCAGCACACGGCGATCTTGGAGTATCGTTTACGACAAGGCGACCTGTCACGGAAGAGCTTATCCGTAACATGGGTCCGACGCTCAGAATGACGGTATTTGTATTAATCATAACCGTGGCAATCTCACTTCCGTTAGGTATTTTATGCGCAGTGTATCGCGACCGTTTATTGGACAACATAATGCGCATATTTTCATTTTTCGGAATATCAATGCCTTCATTTTTACTGTCACTGATATTCCTATGGTTTTTCTGTATTAAGCTGAGAATGTTTCCGGTGCTTGCGCAGGAAGGCTTGCGCGGACTGATACTTCCGAGCGCAGTATTGGTGATTCAATGCTCTGCAAAAATGATACGTCAGATCAGAGGAATTGTGTTAGAGCAGCTGGAACAGCCTTATGTAGACGGAGCTGTAATAAGAGGAGTTAAATTTTCAAGCATTCTGTTTTCACATGTATTAAAAAACTGTGCGGCATCCATTTTAAGCTGTATCGGTTTGTATGTAGGAATACTTATTGGAGGATCTACGGTTATTGAAGGCATTTTTTCTGTAAATGGTCTTGGCAGACTGGCAGTAAGCTCGGTTGCGAGAATGGATCAGTATGTAGTACATGGCTTTGTCCTTTTTGTAGCGCTGGCATATCTCATTATAAATCTGATAATAGATATTTTATCTGCTGTTATCGACCCGAGAATAAAGTACAGCCAAAGCACGGAGGATCAGGCATGAAAAAGAATTTATCCTTCTATATTTTGTCTGTGTTGGTTTGTCTGCTGCTGATAGCTGCACTTGCCGCTCCGATTTTAGCACTGAATGATCCGAATGAAACTAACCTGATGGCGGCGCAGCAGGGCTTTAGCAGTGAATTTCCTCTCGGGACGGATGGGCTTGGACGATGCATGCTTTCCAGAATGCTTTATGGCGCAAGAGTATCGATATTTACAAGTCTGCTAATAACACTGATCATATTTACGATCGGAACAACAGTCGGAATATTGTGCGGATATTTTGGCGGTGCAGTGGACACGATTCTTAACGAATTGATCACAATAATGCAGGCTTTTCCGCAGATCGTTTTGGCAATAGCTATTGCAGGCTTACTGGGAATCGGAATTAAAAATCTGATTATAGCATTGTGCCTTGTTCAGTGGGTGGATTATGCGAGATTAGCCAGAAGCTTTACCTATTCAATGCGAAACAGGACCTTCCTAAAAGCAGCAAGGATATGCGGAGAATCACACCTTAGTATCATTTTCAGAAGAGTTTTTCCGAATGTGATGCCGCCGCTTATCATAAACGCCAGCCTGGGAATAGCTTCTATGATAATGCAGATCGCCGCTTTGTCCTATCTCGGTATCGGAGTGGCAGAGCCGACAGCGGAATGGGGAGCAATGATCAACCTGGGTAAGAACTATATGCAGACGGATATAAAAATGATAATGATTCCGGGAACAGCGATCTTTATCACATCAGCTTTGTTTAACCTGTTTGGTGAGAAGCTGCGTGATAGATTGAAATAAATAACGAAAGAAAAAAAGGGGGAACAAAGTGAAAAAAAGATTATTAGGCACTCTGTTTTTAGCAGCCATGTGTTCAGTGATGCTTGGCGGCTGCGGAGGAAATAAGGCATCTGAGCAGGATGCGCAACAAGGTCAGCAGCAGACTGAGCAGCAGGAACAAGCTGAGCAGAAAACTGACAATATTATCACTGTAGCAGACACACAGTGCCCGACCTCATTAGACCCGACACAGAGCTGGGATAGCTGGTATACAAGCCGCTGGGGAATAACTGAGACTTTGTTTAAGCTTGACGATAAGCTTGAAGCACAGCCGTTATTAGCTGAAAGCTGTGAGATGGTAGATGAGCATACCTGGAAGATAACATTAAGAGACGATGTTACATTCCAGAACGGTAATAAGATGACTGCGGAAAGTGTTAAATCATGCTGGGAGCGTACAGCAGATATCAATCCGCGTTTTAATGAACTTCTCTTTATTGAAAGCATGGAAGCTGACGGACAGGTGCTGACAGTTAAAACATCTAAGGTCGTTCCGAGCTTTGAGAATACTCTGTGTGAGCCTCTTACAGGAATAATAGATGTTACTGCAGAAGAAGACCCGGCTGTTATGCCTATAGGAACAGGTCCGTTCAAGGCTGTAAGCTATGAAGTTAAATCAAAAGCAGTTGTAGAAAAGTATGCCGACTATTGGGGCGGAGAGCCAAAAGCAGACGGAGCAGTCATTAACATTATCGGAGATACCAATACACTGACAATGGCTCAGCAGAACGGAGAAAGCGATGTTTCTGTCAGTATTCCGGGAACCAGCCTCGAGCTCTTTAATGATGAAAGTAAGTACAATGTTGACGGTGTTCCGGGATCAAGAGGTCAGGTAATATTCTTCAACTTCAGAAATCCACAGATTCAGGAGTCCGCTGTTCGTCAGGCAATTGCTATGGCGATAGATAAGAAGAGCTATGCGGAAATTCTTAATAAGGGAGCATCTGTTCCTGCTACAGGACTGTACCCTGATTTTATGGCATTCGGAGCAGATCATGGAACAGAATATGATATGGATGCAGCTGTAAAGCTTTTGGATGATGCAGGTATTGTTGATACTGACGGTGACGGTTATCGTGAGCTTAACGGAGAGAAGATATCACTGCGCTTAGTTACATACAGCACTAAGGCAGAGCTTCCGAATTTCTGCAATGAGATCAGCTCATCTGCAAAGAAGCTCGGACTTGAGATCAATGTTAAGGTTTATGAATCAGTTGCAGAGCAGCAGAAGACCGGTGATTTCGATATGCTTATGGTCAGCTTTACAATGACTCCTACCGGAGATCCGCAGTATTTTGCTGACATAGCATTTAAAACCGGAGGCAGCAGCAACTACGGAGCATATTCAAATGCTGATGTTGATGCATTGATAGATGAGCTTGATGAGGAGTTCGATGGAGAGCGCAGAATTGAGCTTGCAAAGCAGATTCAGGATAAAATTGATGAGGACGCCGGATTTATCGTAATAAGTCATTCTAAGTATTATTACGTAATGGGTGCCGATGTTCAGGATCTTAAGACAAACCCTTCGGAGTATTATCTTCTCAACAAGGATATTATTGCAGAAAACTAATATTATAATGATCGATCAGGCGAGGGCTGCGTGCTATGCTATGCAGCCCTTGATGTAATAAACGGGGCCATTTTCATGGAACAAGACAATATGATAAGCGTAAAGGATCTGTGTGTTTCATACAGTGACGGTATAGACATTGCAAGAAATATCAGCTTTACAGTAAAGAAAGGTGAATTTCTCGGCATAGTAGGTGAAAGCGGCTGCGGGAAAACCACGATGCTGCGTTCGCTTATGATGCTTAAAAAAGCTGCCAAAGGTCAGATCAAAGGAAGCATTTGCTTTGACGGACAGGAAATGACTGAGCTTTCCGAAGAAGAGCTCAGAAGACTTCGAGGTGCTGATATAGTTATGATACCGCAGAATGCTTATGCCGCTATGGATGGAACCAAGACGATTTCATCGCTGTTTTTGGAAACCATGAGAATGCACGGCAGGAAGGTCAGCCGAAGAGAGAGCGATGCATTAGCTGCAAAACTGATGGAAGATCTTTTGCTTGAGGATCCGCAGAGAATACTTAAAGCGTATCCGTTTGAGCTTAGCGGAGGAATGTGCCAGCGCGTGATGATAGCTGCAGCAATGATCAATAACCCAAAGCTTATATTAGGAGACGAGCCTACCAGTGCACTGGATGTGACAAGTCAGCTGCAGGTCGTAAAAGAACTACAGCTGCTTAGGGAACGCTCTAATGTTTCAATGATACTGATATCTCATAACCTTGGCGTGGTTTCTGCAATTTCAGATAATATTGCAATTATGTACGGCGGCAGGATCGTCGAATACGGAAGCAGGGATGAAATTCTGCATGAAGCCTGTCATCCTTATACTAAGGCGCTGATTCAGGCTGTTCCTGACATGAATGGAAATATCTCAAAAGGACTTCCGGGGATCCCGCCGGCATTTAAAGCAGAAATGAAAGGCTGCCCGTTTGCAGAAAGATGTCCGAAATGCAAAAATATTTGCCATGAAATAACACCGCAAAATGCGCAGATCAGCAAAACACACACTGCGGCATGCTTATGCATAGGAGAAAACTGATGGATCTTCTAACTGTACAAAACTTAAGCAAACAATTTGTCAGAGGACATCAGGCATTTAAGGCGGTTGATGATGTAAGCTTTTCTATTGCTCAGGGAGAATGTCTCGGCCTTGTAGGCGGAAGCGGCTGCGGAAAAAGTACAACTGCCAATATGACAGCAAGACTGCTTAAAGAAAGCTCCGGAACTATTCTGTTTGACGGAAAAGAGCTTACAGGCAGCAGACGACTTATGCCGGCCGGAAGCGCAATGCAGATGATCTTTCAGAATCCATTGGATTCATTTGATCCGAGAGATACGGTTTTACAGGGTGTTATGCAGGGCGCATTATCATACCACATGTACATGAGAGACGAATTAGAGCAAAAAGCGCTGGAGCTTTTTGATTATGTAGGACTTAAGCAAAGCTATGCCGACAAAAAGCTGTCTCAGTTAAGCGGCGGAGAATGTCAGCGCGCAGCGGTAGCGAGAGCTTTGATCTGCAAACCAAAGCTGCTTATTTGTGATGAGGCTACCAGCGCTCTGGATGTGCTTATTCAGGCGCAGATCGTTGATTTATTAAAACGATTAAAACAGGAACAAAACATGTCAATGCTGTTTATTACTCACGATCTTCCGCTTGCGGCAGTCCTATGCGATAGGGCAGCAGTTATGCATAAAGGAAAAATAATTGAGGTAGGAGAAACTAAAGCCCTACTTAATAACCCTCAGCAGGAACAAACAAGGGAGCTGATTGCATCCGTATTGACAATAAGGTGATTATAAACAGCATTAATAGAGCAAAATATCCAATTCAGCTGATTATTAAACATTTTCCATAAAAATGAAAATGTGAAAAAATGTATTTACTGTATACATTGCACTAAACGGCTTGACTCTTTTCTGAACCCGCGTTATGTTAAAAGTGTAACAAATGCAAGTGCTTTAAAGCTCATATTGAGAGAGGACAAGAAAAATGGACAAGATCAAAGTAGTACAGTATGGCTGCGGAAAAATGAGTAAATACACACTTCGTTATGCTTACGAGAAAGGGGCACAGATCGTTGGCGGTATCGGACACGGAGCTTCCGTAGGACAGGATATCGGAGATTGGGCAGGACTTGGTGTTAAAACCGGAATTATTATTTCGGATAATGCAGAGCAGGTTCTTGATGAGTGCGATCCTGATGTTGCGATCATTACAACAAAGAGCTTTATCGGTGATATCTATGAGTCGATCGAGCAGTGTGTTTTAAGAGGAATTAATGTAATTACAACTTGTGAGGAGGCGATATTCCCTTGGACAACCTCTGCAGCAATGATAAATAAGCTTGATGCGCTTGCAAAAGAGAATAACTGTACGATCGTAGGAAGCGGTATGCAGGATATCTTCTGGATCAATATCGTAGGTCTTGTAGCAGCAGGCTGCCACAATATAACAAAGATCAAGGGCGCATACAGCTATAATGTTGATGAGTACGGTATAGCATTGGCACAGGCTCACGGATGCGACCTTACACCTGCAGAATTTGAGGAGCAGATAGCTCATCCTACAGATTTTGAGCCTTCATATGCATGGAACGCATCAGAGGCGATCTGCAGCAAGCTCGGATTTACTATCAAGAGTATTTCACAGAAGCATGTACCTTGCATCATTGACAAGGATATCTACAGTGAGACTCTCGGCAAGGAGATAAAGGCCGGCAATGCTATCGGTATGTCTGCAGTAGTAACCATCGAGACTATGCAGGGAATCACCATTGAAGAAGAAACTATCGGTAAGGTTTACGGACCTGATGACGGAGATATGTGCGATTGGAAGATCTCAGGCGAGCCGGATACAGAGTTCCACGTTGTTAAGCCGTCAACAGTTGAACATACCTGCGCAACAGTTGTAAACCGTATCCCTTCAGTGCTTATGGCACCTGCAGGATATGTAACCTGTGATCAGCTTGATCCGATTGAGTACATGACATATCCGATGGAGTATTACGTATAAGCTTAGGATTTAATGCTTCGATCAGAATAATGAACGAAAATGTTCAATTATATGTAAATTTATAAAAATAACCGAAACTGAATTAATTAAAAAGAACTACACTTGTAAACAAAAAGTTTCAAGGTAATCACTAAGGTTCGGATAGTAAAAACAAAGGGGCTGTTAAGGTATAACGGTCCCTTTTTTGATGCATAACATTCGGTATTAGACGGAAGTATGTGTGATATAGGACAAAAAGTATGTGATGTATTGCAGATAGAAAACCAGAGCAAAAAATCGAGTAAAAAATATAAGAATTGTATGGAATTACAAAATATTTGCAGCTTAATTGTGAAAATGTATACGATTGACGGACTTATCAACAGGGGTTATATTATGGATAATCTGCAATCAGCGATGTCGCGGATGCGGAAAAATAAGAATTCGATATGAAAGCTTAGATGAAATTTAATGTTATATACATGGAGGTAGTAAAATGATCCGGATAGCCTGTTTTGGAGAAAGCTGTGTAGATATTAATTATATCGACGGCATGATAATGCCGGGCGGAAACAGCGTCAATGTTGCTGTATACAGCAGTATGCTCGGTCACAAGGCAGCGTATATAGGATCTGTAGGAAATGATGAGTTTGGAAAACTTGTTATGAACTCTATGGATAAATTCGGAATTGATCAAAGCATGATCAAAGTGGTGGATAATGGCGAAACAGAACGATGCTGCTGTAAGCTTGTTAATGGCGACAGGGTACTTAGCATGGAAAACCATGGCGGAGTACTTTACACAGATCCGGTCGTGCTTGATGAAAAAGATATAGAGTACTTTAAAAGCTTTGACATAATTCATGCTAATTATTGGGCATATCTTGATAAGGAGCTTATAAAGCTTAAAGATATCGGAGTGCCTATCATATATGATTTTTCACAAGCGGGTGATGAAGAAAAGATTGCAGTAGCTTCAGAATTTTCCTCATATATGCTGTTTTCCGCAAAGAAAGAGCTTACAAAAGAGGAAAATCATAAAATGATGCGAATGGCCGTCGATAAATATCATATGCAGATGAGCATAATGACTTTCGGAGCAGAGGGTGCCTACATATATGACGGCGTAAAGACCTATTATAAAGAACCATATAATGCTGAAAGCGATGCTGTAGATACTACAGGATGCGGGGATTCATGGATAAGCGGATTTATAACTGAATATACAGAATGTATGAAGCGCCTCAGGATTCACAATGAAACCACAGAGGGTAATTTTTTAACTGAAGCTAATATTTCTGACTATCGTGAACATGCAATTGAATTTGCGATGTGTGTAGGAAATATGAGGGCAAGGGCAACTACCCAAATAAAAGGCGCATTTGGCTGCGGCATGAGCTTCAGCGAGTTTTATGAAAAAACAGGCATCAGCCTGCAATAACCAGAAAACTGTATCTTGTGAATACCATAATGTTGGTATCACAGGATACAGTTTTTTAATAAATATATTGATTTAATTATATTGGTTTCTGATAGTAAGACTGTTACACTTATTCTCAATCGATGGTTAATTTCAGCCCGTTACTGTCTTCATTCATCATGAATTTGACATTGCTTCCAACCATAAGCTGTTTTGTCAAATGAACAGGAATCTCATTATTGTCGAGAACTGTTTCCTTTAAAACAAAGAGTGGGCTGCCTTCGTCAATATTCAGCTGTTCAGCTTCCTCTTTGGTTGCAATAGAAGTCTCTAATTCTATAGTATTGCTGCCGTTGGAAGCAGGGTCAAAACCTGTTTCTTCCATAATCGATTTATAAAGAGATCTATTCTCCATATCTTTATTCAGAAGAAAAGCATATTTCCCGAAAGGAAGCCAGGTTTCCTCAATTAATATCGGTTTGTAATCAATAAAACGTACTCGCCTGAGATAAACAACAGGCTCACCCGGCTGCAGTGAAAGAATGGATATAAGCTTTGATGTAGCCGGCTGCTGTTCTAAAAGAAGAACGTGAGTGTATAAGCTTCTGTTGTTTTCTTTGCAAAAATCCGTAAATCCTCGGAAGTGATTTGATTTCTGCTGCTTTATATGTTCTTTTACAAAGGATCCTTTACCGTGTTTTGTGACAATTATTCCTTCATCGATAAGGACAGACAATGCACTGCGGACAGTGACTCTGCTCACACCGAACTCGCTGCAGAACATTGCTTCACTGGGCAAAAGCTGACCCGGATTGTATTCGCCGCTTTCAATGCGTGCCTTAATTTTATCTATGATCTGTTGATATAAGGGAACCAGACTCTTATTGTTTAGCATATATATACCTCACATTTATTCATATCTGATTATATCTGATAACTTGTATTATGACAAGTTATCCCACTTGAATAAAAGAGTCTTTTACAAAGTCAATGCAATAAAATATAAAAATACCTTGTTGATTTCTGTCAGATTGGAGATATTCCATGGATAAAAGCTGAATTCAAACAATACAAGTTGACATGATGTATTAATACGAGTTAATATGAGTAAAAGGAGCCGAGACATTTTCATTATAATTCAGGAGGATCTAATATGATTGGCTATGATGAGCAGCAGATTTTAAGAAAAGCGGATTTGATGTATGCCTTAGTCGGCGATATTGAATCAATTGCAGATAGTGTATGTGAGGCGGGTTTTGATAATATTCTGCTGACTTCGTCAGGCGGATCATTAGCGTCTCTGGATCAATACAAATATATGATCGGTAAATTTTCTGATATCCCTGTAATTACCGAAGTTGCGGCAGAACTGCCTCTCGTAGGAAATAGTTTAGTAGGAAGCAAAACGCTTGCACTTATGCAGTCTAAATCCGGGGATACAAAGGAGACTGTAGCAGTAGCTGAATGGCTTAAAGAAAAAGGCGTAACAACAATATCGTTCTGCGGAAAAGAAAATTCTCCTTTGGCAGAGCTTACATCATATACGCTTTGCTACGGAGAGGGAGATCCGCATGATATATTACCTCTGTATCTGTTCGGAAAAATACTTTATAACATGGGAAAATTTGACGGCTACCCGAAGCTCCGTGAAGAAATGAAGGATTTCGGAAGGATCATCTGTGATATCCATAAGCAGGCTGATGCGCAGGCTTTGGAATATGCAAAGCTTTTTGAAACGCAGGATGAGCCATATCAGATCTGGGTAAGTTCAGGAAATACCTGGGGCTTCACCTATGACATGGCAATGTGTATTTTGGAGGAATGCCAGTGGCTGAGAACAAAATCTGTAACATCGCCTGAATTCTTCCACGGAACGATTGAACTGGTACAGAAGGGACTTCCGGTCTGCATAGGTATGGGCGAGGGTCCGACAAGAGCGTTAGATGAAAGAGTAGCAAGATTCTGTAAGCCGCATACGGATAAACTATTTATTTTTGATACTAAGGATTATCCGCTTAACGGTATAAGCGAAGAATTTCGTTGGCTTTTATCCCCACTTACACTCTTAATGATATATTATCGTATTTCACATGATGTGGCTGATATTCGTAAACATACACAGGATATTAGACGATACTACAGAAGATTAGAGTACTAAAAAATCGGCATAATTATTGTGAAAAACTATTAGATTTATCATTCAAGCTGTGCTGTCATTATGCAGGCTGTTGAAAATATGGTTAATATATGTGATAATACGTAGTATGACTATATAATACAAGTTCTGAATGAACGGTGGGATTTATGACTCTGAAGAAGTTTATAAATAGAATATTGCAAATGCTGTTGGTATTGCTGGGAATCAGTTTCCTTACTTTTATGCTGACATATCTTGCTCCGGGGGATCCTGCAACAGCAATGTTCAGTGCAGCGGGCGTGACTCCGAAGCCGGAACAATTAGAAGCGGTAAGAGTCTCGATGGGACTGGATAAACCATTCTTTGTACAGTATATGACATGGTTGACAAACTGTCTTCACGGAGATTTCGGTACATCGTTTTCCAATAAAAACCTTGTGTTGAATCAGATCATGGGAAGATTGGGAGCAACAGTAAAATTGTCGTTTTTGTCAATGGGTATAATGCTTATTATATCTATTCCTTTAGGAGTGATCTCGGCAGTAAAAGAAAACAAATGGTGTGATAATTTGATCAGAGTATTGAATTTCATGGGCATTTCAATGCCGGGCTTTTGGCTTGGACTTTTGCTGCAGTATGTTTTTGCAATCAATCTTAAATTGCTTCCGGTAGCATCACAGGGGATGGGGTTAAATAAGATGATCCTGCCGAGTATCACATTGGCGGTTGCGATGACATCGAAATATACAAGGCAGGTACGAGCTGCAGTGTTGGATGAGCTGAGCATGGACTATGTGGTAGGCGCAAAGGCACGAGGCTTAAGTAATGCTCAGATATTATTCCTGCATGTTTTGCCTAACGCAATGCTGCCGCTCATTACCTTATTGGGTATTTCCTTTGGTTCTCTTCTTGGAGGAACAGCTGTTGTAGAAATGATTTTTTCTTATCCGGGTCTCGGAGAGCTTGGCATTCGTGCAGTACGAGGAAGAGATTATCCGCTGATTCAGGGATTTGTACTTTGGATAGCTTTGATCTACATGGTGATAAATCTAATTGTAGATATCTCATACTCCTTGTTTGATCCGCGTGTCAGAGAAAAGAGGCAGTCATGAAGATGACGGAATTTATCAGACAACAAAAGAAACTGATTATCTTTGGCATGATCGTAATAGTTATAGCTTTGACAGCTGTCATGGCTCCTCAGATCACGCATTATGATCCGGTAAAAGCATCTCTTAAGGATGCACTTCAGGCACCGGGTGCCGAGCATTTGTTCGGAACAGATACATTAGGCAGAGATATATTCACAAGAGTGATATTCGGAACACGAGTATCCTTGACCAGTACACTATTATTGCTGGGGATAGTACTTGTGACCGGAAGCTTTTTAGGAATTATAGCTGGCTTCTTCGGAGGATTTATAGATACGATCATTATGCGCATAGCAGATATAATGATTGCATTTCCGGATATGATACTTGCTATAGCAATTGCCGGAATACTTGGCCCGAACCTGGTGAATTCAATCACGGCGATAGCAATTGTAAGCTGGCCGCGATATGCGAGATTATCAAGAAGTTTAGTTCTGAAGATCAAGAACAGAGATTACATTTATGCGGCATATATTACGGGATCTAAAAACGGATATTTGTTGAAAGAGTATTTTCTGCCGAATATTCTGCCGAACTTAATTGTTACGGCAGCAACTGATGTCGGAACATTTATGCTTTCATTAGCTTCTCTTTCATTCCTTGGATTTGGAGTTCAGCCGCCTACACCGGAATGGGGATACATGCTGAGTGAAGGAAGGCAGTATATGCAGGCAGCGCCTTGGCTGATGATATTCCCGGGATTAGCAATATTTATTGTAGTATCAGTATTTAATCTGTTCGGAGATTCAGTCAGAGATCTTTATAACCCTAAAAGCACTGTAAATAAAATAATTAAGTAACGGAGGCAGTATGAAGAAAAAAACTATAGCAATAACTATGGCAGCAGCAATGATTGCAGCAACTCTTTCAGCTTGTGGTTCAAATCAGGAAGAAACAGCAGCTGCTTCGACAGATGCCAATACAAGTACAGAAGCTTCGTCAGCTAAGAAAACGGAATTAAATGTGGCCACAGAGCTTATGGCTACAACAAACGAACCGGCAACCGGATGGGACAGCTGGTATGTTCAGCGATACGGAATCGGTGAGTGTCTGATTCGAAACGGAGATGACGGAACCATGCAGCCATGGCTTGCAGACAGCTGGAGTGTTGCCGATGATGAGCTTACATGGACATTTAATATTAAGCCAGGGGTTAAATTCTCAAATGGCACAGACATGACTCCAACAAAGGTTGTGGAGTCTATAGAAAGATTGTACAGACTTACAGATCCTGCAAACGGCGGAGAAGGCCTGCCGCAGGCATATATGACATACAGTTCAATTACAGCGGATGACGAAGCCGGTACTGTAACAATAGTTACCGATAAGCCGACACCGGATATGCCCGGAGTTGTAGCTTATCCATGGATGATGATAGTTGACGCTGAGGCAACGGAAAATATAGATACGATCACATCAGCTCCGATATGTACAGGTCCGTATGTGATGGATTCATTTACAGAAGGTCTTGAGATCAAGTTATCAAAGAATCCGTATTATTACGATGAAGTACCTTTTGAAAAGGTTAATGTTATGAGGATCGCAGAATCATCCTCTCGTACAATGGCACTTCAGGACGGAAGCGCAGATCTTGCGATTAATATTGCAGCGACAGACCGTAAAATGCTTGAAGACAGTGGATATAATGTAGAGGTTACAGCCGGAGGCCGTGTTTGTGATACCTTCTTCAACTTCAGCAATCCTGTATTGGCAGATCCGGAATTCAGACATGCCTTCAACAAAGCAATCGATGGAGAGACTGTTGCGAATGTGACCACAAACGGCGCATATATGTATGGTTATGCTGTTGTTCCGTCAAGCTATGACTATGGATATGACGAGCTTAAGTGGGACGACGGATATGATCCGGAAGCAGCGATGAAAATGCTTGACGATGCAGGCTATGTTGATACCGACGGTGATGGATACCGCGAGAGTAACGGAAAGAACATAGAGCTTAACTACGTTGTTCAGGCAAACAGAAGCATGGATCTTATAGCTCAGGCAGTTATGGCTCAGCTTGATGAGGTCGGAATCAAGGCAAACATACAGCTTGTTGAGCATTTGAATGATTATCTGTCAAACGGAAACTATGATATCATCAATGCCTCTATTTCAACAATGCCTACAGGCGATCCGGGATCTTATTTCTCTCGTTGGAGAACAGGGGCAACTGACAATAGCTGTGGATACTCAAATCCTGAATTCGACGAAATATTTGACAAGATGATCGTTGAATTCGATTCTGCCAAGAGAAGAGATTATATAATTCAGCTTCAGCAGATCATTATTGATGATGCTGCAGCACGCTGCAACGGATATTACGCAACAAATGTATGCTATACATCTGCAATCACGGATGTTGTGAATAATCCTTCAGAGTATTATTGGATAAATAAAGACATTAAGCCTGCAGAATGATTTAAATTTAAGGCTAAACTACCTTGCAGCAGTGTAAAAGCTGCTGCAGGGAATTTTTCATCAGCGAGGAAAAATAAATGTTAGATATAAACGATATGACAATTTCATACGGAGATAATCGTGTTATTGAACATTTTAATCTATCGGTAAAACCGGGGGAAATCGTCAGCCTTGTTGGTGAGAGCGGAAGCGGAAAGACAACTGTTGTAAGAGCAATTATGGGGCTGCTTCCGGGAAACGGTGCAATAGAATCAGGCGCCGTAGTATATGATGGAAAAGATCTTTCTAAGCTGAACGACAAGGAAATGAAAACCTTAAGAGGCAGTGAAATATCAATGATATTTCAGGATTGCGGCGCAATGCTTAATCCTATACGCAGGATAGGATCACAGTTTGAGGAATATCTTAGAATTCATGATAAGAAATTAAGTAAAGATGAAGCGAGAAAAAAAGCAGAATCTATGCTTACATTAATGAGTCTTCCTGACAGTGCACGCATTATGCGCAGTTATCCGTTCCAGTTATCGGGAGGACAAAGACAGCGAATAGGAATCGCAATGGCTATGAGCTTTGCACCTAAGCTTCTATTAGCAGATGAGCCGACAAGTGCCCTTGATGTTACGATTCAGGCACAGATAGTGCGTCAGATATTGATGATGAGAGATATGTACCATTCTTCGGTAATAATGGTAACCCATAACCTGGGAGTGGCGGCCTATGTGTCGGATAAAATCCTTGTAATGAAAAACGGCAGTGTAGTTGAAAGCGGAACACGTGATGAGATTTTGAAGCATCCAAAAATGGATTATACTAAGAAGCTTATAGAGGCGATCCCGGTAATGGATGGTGAGATATATGTCTGATAATAAAGAAGTAATTATAAAAGCAGTAAATGTATCTAAAAGCTTTGATTTAGGCAAGGGTATTAAGCTTAAAGCCAATAATTCCATAAACCTTGATATTTATAAGGGAGAGACACTTGGAATTGTTGGAGAATCCGGATGCGGAAAATCAACATTTATACGAATGATACTGCAGATGGAAAATCCGACAGAAGGCCAGATATTGTTTAAAGGAAAAGATCTGTCTGAACTTAAGGGAGAAGAAAAACGCCAGAGCAGAAAGCACATACAAATGGTGTTTCAGGACCCTGACGGATCATTCAATCCGAAAATGACAATAAAAAGGATAATATGTGAGTCCTTGCTGAATTACGGAGAGATCAATTCATCACAGGTTGATGAAAAAGCGGAAGAACTTTTAAAGATGGTTGAACTGCCTGCAGAGTTTAAAGACAGATATCCATTCCAGCTTTCCGGAGGTCAAAGACAAAGAGTAGGTATTGCAAGATCCTTAGCTATAGATCCGGAGGTACTCGTACTTGACGAAGCAACGTCTGCATTGGATGTATCTGTACAGAAAAGTATAGTGGATCTGCTGCTGAGACTTCAAAAAGAAAAGAATATCACAATTATATTTGTATGCCATGACATTGCCCTTATTCGATCAATGTCACATCGAATCATCATAATGTATTTGGGAAATGTTGTGGAGATCGTTCCAAGCCGCAGACTTGGGCAGGAATTTGCTCATCCATATACAAGGGCTCTTATTGATTCAATTTTTTCATTAGACATGGATTTTTCAAAGAAGATCGAAAGCATTGAGTCGGAGATCCCGAGCCCGTTGCATGTCCCGAGCGGATGCCCGTTCAGAAACAGATGCAATCAATGCATGCGCATATGTGAAGAAGAAAAGCCGGACTACTATGAAGTTGAAGAAGGTCACATGATAGCCTGTCACAAGTTTAAAAACAAATAATAACATATTTAGATATTGTTATTATGAAAACAAGCCAGCCGTAATTAAGGAGAAGATTATTATGTTTAAAATATGCGGTTTTGAATTGGAGCCGGGAACAAAAAAGCAGGTTATATTAGGCGTAGACATGGGAGATCTTACACATGTCGGAAAAGTGACGAATATTCCTGAAAATGTTGAGGTCGCACAGGGGACAAATAATTATGAAATGCCGGCAACATTGATTTGCGGAAAAAAACCGGGCAAAACGGCACTTTTTACAGCCGGAATACATGCGGGTGAGTTTCCGGGAGTGGCTGCGGTCGTTCATGCTGCAAAGGAAATTGATCCCATGGAGGTTTCAGGCAATATAATCCTGATTCATAATGTTAATGTATCAGGGTTTAATATGCGTACGAACGGACTTGTTTATGAGGATGATGCGAACCTTAACGGCAATTATCCCGGTGATGAGAATGGCACACAGGGCGAAAGAATTGCGGCATATTTCGTTAAAAATATATTCCCATATATCGATTTTTGCTGTGATTTTCATAGCGGCGGTAATGGTGAATTTATGTATCCACTGTTATTTTATCCGATAAACTGTAAGTCGGAAGAGGCATCTTATAAAGCTGCTTTAGCTGTTGATATACCGCATATTGTTATTTCAAAAGCAGAAAAAGGAGAGGTGCATTGGGCGGCAAGACAGTTTGATGTTCCGGGATTTATTATTGAGACAGGCCATTCAAGTCTTGCCTGCAAGGAATGGATAGATCTTGATATGCGCAACATTTTCCTTATACTTGATCATCTTGGAATTTATCACAAGGCCGAATTGAATCCGCAAATGATATGTAAAAAGATCGTCTGCGGCGACAATGATTATCTCGGAGGTGAGGCAGACGGCATGTGGGTGCCTATGGTAGAGGCGAATCAATGGTTTAAAAAGGGAGAGATACTCGGAAGGATAGAGGATTTTTACGGCAATACACTATACACCTATACAGCAAAAAAGGATGGACTCGTTCTGTATCTCAATAACGGAATTTATGCAAAACCGGGATTTGATATGATGGCGCTTGCATATACCGATGGAATAAAGGAAATTTAAACTTAGAGAATAATCAGGAATAAACATACCGGATGTTATACCCTATTATACCTTTGCTTTCGAGGGTATAATGGGGTATAACTTTTTGTGCTGAATTGCAAGGCTGTGCAGTGGAACCATAGCAGGATAGTGAGTGATATTCATGTTTAAAAATGCAATTATAAGTATTACAATCGGGTATTGTAGTCTATAATCTTTCATAAGACAAATGAAAAACCTGATTGCGGAGAATGATTCAGTGAAGATCAATAAAAAACAGATATTTAATATTATCCAGATAGGAAGTAAGGATGATCTTCCGAGCAGGGCGTTTGATTATTTCATAGTGCTTACGATACTTGTAAATATTGCAACGCTGTTTTTAGAGACCTTTGATCATTTAAACAGCTGGCAGCCAATGTTTGAGTGTCTTGAGAAAGTTACATTGGTGATATTTTGCATTGAATATGTACTTAGATTGTGGACCGCTGAATATCTTTATCCGGAAAGAGGAAGGATAAAGGCAATACTTAAATTTATAGTATCGTATGACGGCATAGTGGATCTTTGTACGATCCTGCCATTTATAGTTTTCTCGGGATTTATTGCATTCAGAATGCTGAGAGTGGTAAGAATACTGCATCTTTTCAGGATCAATACCAACTATGACTCCTTTAATGCTATAACATCAGTACTAATAAAAAAGAAAAACCAGATTATCTCATCATTATTTATCTTGCTGATACTTATGATGTTCTCATCTCTCGGAATGTATAGTGTGGAGCATGATGCGCAGCCGGAAGTATTTACAAATGCCTTTTCAGGTATCTGGTGGAGTATTTCGACTATACTTACCGTGGGGTACGGAGATATTTATCCGGTGACATTTATAGGGAAATTAATGGCAATACTAATTTCGCTGCTTGGTGTCGGTGTTGTAGCCATACCGACCGGTATTATTTCGGCGGGCTTTGTGGAGCAGTACACGGAGCTTCAGGCACAGACGAATCCGGGCTGCAAAAAACAGCATGAGCTTGCGACAATATCAATCAACAAGGAAAGTGACATGCTGGACAAAACAGCTGCAGAGATAGAAGAACAGAATGACATCTCCATTTCACTTATAATCAGGAATTCAGAGGTTCTGCTGCCAATGCCTGCGACGGTTATAAAAAACGGGGATATTATAGTCTGTCAAAGGCTGGAAGGTAAAGAGTATAATGTAGCCTCTTCTGCGCAGGAACATTTTCCGAAAATTAAAAGATAAGAAGTTATGACGGCAATTAAAGAATTTTTCAAAAAAGAAACTGTTTTATGTGTGGCAGGGGCGGCAGCGCTCCTGTCTGTATTTTTCGTACCGGTGAATACAGGATATTTAGAATACATAAATTTAAGGGTGCTTATATTGCTGTATTGCCTTATGGCAGTCGTACAAGGCTTTAAGGATATAGGTGTGTTTGATGCCATGAGTGCTTCACTTTTAAAAAGAGCACATGGTCAAAGAACGGTAGCACTTCTGCTTGTGCTGACATGCATGGCTTTAAGTATGTTTATAACCAATGATGTGACACTTGTAACCATGGTGCCGTTTACGATAATGACATTTGAAAGATTGGGCTGTGTCGGCAAAGAGCTTATAAACTGTCTTGTAATGGAAACGGTTGCTGCAAATTTAGGAAGCATGCTGACACCGCTCGGAAATCCGCAGAATCTATATCTCTATGCAAAATATGGATACACCATGCCGGATTTTATAAAGCTGATGCTGCCGCTGTTTATATTGTCGCTGCTGCTTATAGTTTTGCTGACGTTTTTCAGCATGAGGAAAGGCAGCAGTAATGCGCCTGCAGTAAAATGTGATTCTGATGGAGGTCAGGCACAACTACCGGCTTCGATCTCAACTTCTTATAAAAGCAATGAAAAGACGAAGGAAATGAAGCTGCTCATATTCCTTCTGTTATTTGTGCTTTGCATTTTGACGGTGGCAAAAGTTTTTAATGAATATGTGTTATTTGTTGGCATAACTGCCGCAATGTTGATAACAGACAGAAAAGCCTTGAGAAATGTTGACTACCTCCTGCTTTTGACCTTTGTGTTTTTCTTTATTTTCTCAGGAAATATGGGAAAACTTACTGCGGTCAGCAACCTGATCGAACAGCTTATTAAAGGCAGAGCATTGCTTATTTCTATAGTTGTTTCGCAGATAATAAGCAATGTTCCGGCAGCAGTGCTGTTATCGAATTTTACAGCAAACGGCAGAGCACTTATACTCGGAACAAATATAGGCGGACTCGGAACCTTGATAGCGTCAATGGCAAGCTTAATAACCTACAAGCTGTATGCAGCACAAAGCTTTGCTGAGACGGGAAAATTTGTACGCAGATTTACATTAATTAATTTAGCATTGCTGGTAATACTGTATCTGGCAGTGACGATTGTGTTTCAATAATTCTCCCATAGTGGTATAGTTAAAATATGATTTATTAGAATAAATCTATATAATTCACATAGAATAGCAAATAAGAAAAATTTGAAAAAGGAAAGCAGCAGGAGAAGAACTCCTGCTGTTATTGTTATAGAACAAATGTCTAATTAAAAAAAACATTGAAAGCAGTACCCAATATGGATATAATATATAATATTATAACCAATATGGATATGGTGAAAGCGGATGTATTTGATAAAGGAATTAAGAAATTTAACAGGGTTATCACAATTATCATTTGCCAAAAGATATGGTATTCCGGTAAGTACGCTTCGAAAATGGGAGCAAGGCGAAAGCTCCCCGGCTCCATATGTAATAACACTTTTAGCGCAAACAATACCGGGTACAGATAAGGAATTGAGAAAAATTCGAGGTGCTGATGGGGAATATTATTATTACAACAAGCTGAAAAAATATGTAACTGACAGCAAGGGAAACAATATTAATATTCAAGAAAATTTAGATGATGTAAATGATCATAATCTTGGAATTTATATTCAAGAGATGTTTGAAGCATTTTATGAGATTCAGGAAAAATTCAATCGCGATTGCAGGTTTGATAAAACGGAAAATATTATTTGGAGTTGATTTAGTGTAAAATAATTAAACATTAGTTGTAATAATAATATATGAAAGTAATTTCACGGTGTTATAAATAATGGGACATATATATTTTATAAGGCATGGGCAGACCGTGTGGAATGTGGAAAATAAGATCTGCGGGGCTACGGATATTGCGCTCACGGATAAGGGACATGAACAGGCGATTGAGACCGGGCGAAGGATCTTAAAAGAAGGAATAAAAGCTGATCTTATATTGTATTCCCCGCTTATTCGAGCAGCAGATACTGCTAAGCATATTTCTGAAATAACAGGAATTCCGGCAAGGAAAGAGCAAAGCCTTATTGAGCAGAATTTCGGCAAATGGGAATCTACACCGAGAGACGGGGCAGATTTTCTGAAGGCAAAACAGGTTTTTACAGATAGCTATGACGGCGGAGAATCAATGCTTAGAGTAGCACAGCGCATATATAACCTTTTAGATGATTTAAAAAAGGAGTCTGAAAGCAGAACATATATTTTAGTTGCCCACAACGGTATAGCGAGAGTTGTTAATTCATATTTTTATGATATGACAAATGAGGAATATGCCAGATTCGGCATATCAAACTGCGAAATAGTAAAGTATGTGTTTTAAACAGTAAGTAAGGCTGGACAAAAAGTGTTGTTTTGAAGTGCAAATCAGTCAAGCATACGAGTCGATTCACAGATTCAACTTAGAAAAATAAGCCCTTCCGGGTCTGCGTTAAGCTTTTGCTTTGCACATTCCAGGAAGGGCTTTTCGTAATAATTAAAACTTGGGCAAATATATTTATATTTGTCGAGCGAGTTACTTTTCAAGCATATCAATGACAGCTTTTTTAAGTTCACCGGCAGCATGTTTGATATCAGGCTGAGCAAATATAGCGCTTATTACTGCAATTCCGCAGATTCCGCTTCCACGGAGTTCCTTGACATTGTCATGAGTGATTCCGCCGATAGCGATTACAGGGATATGAACTGCATCGCAAATAGCTTTAAGAGTGGAGCGGTCTAAAACTTCTGCATCATCCTTTGAGCCTGTAGGGAAGACTGCGCCAACTCCGAGATAGTCAGCCCCGTGAGCTTCGGCCTTTAATGCCTGCTCTACAGTCTGAGTAGAAACACCTATTATCTTATCAGAACCTAAAAGCTCTCTGACATTAAGAGTTTCCATATCACTTTGTCCGACATGGACTCCGTCTGCGTCGATCTTCTTGGCGATTTCAACATTATCATTAATAACAAATGGAACAGAGTACTTTTTGCAGATCTTTTGTATCTCAAGCGCTTCCTTAAGGAAATGCTCTTCATCAAGATTCTTTTCGCGAAGCTGAATGAAGGTTGCACCGCCCTTTATAGCTTCCTCAACCTGCTCATAAAGAGTTTTATCACCGAGCCAGTGACGGTCGGTTACGGCATAGAGCAGGAGGTCTTCAGGTTTACAGCAGGATTTCTTATCGTATTTCATATTTTGCTCCCTTTTCAAGTTCATCACCGGTCATATTGCATATTGCGTCAATAATACGATTTCTGTAGGTGGAGTTGCCGTCGCCTGCCTGCATGTGCGCCCAGCCTATTTCGCCGGCAAGACCCATAGCGCATACTGCAGCGGCAGCAGCCTCTAAAACATTATCCTTATTCGCAGTAATAAATGCTGTCATCATTCCGGAAAGCTGGCATCCGGTACCTGTGATTTTTCCCATTTCGGCACGGCCATTTCTGATAACAAAGCAGCGATTGGCATCTGCAACAAGATCGATGGCTCCGGTTATAGCTATAACAGCATTGCTCTTTTTGGCGAAGGCTTTAACAAATTCAATTGCCTGAGGAAGGGTTTCCTCGGTTACGGCATCAGCGACGTCAGCATCAACGCCCTTTGTTGTGCCGCGTCCGTGAGCAAGAGTTTTGATTTCGGAAATATTTCCCCTAATAACTGTAAGCGGAAGCTCTTCCATAAGACGAGTTGCAGTCTCAGTGCGAAGAGTACTTGCACCTGCACCGACAGGATCTAAAAGGATAGAGTGTCCGAGCTCTGCTGCTTTTCTGCCGGCTCTGAACATACCTTCTATGCTCTGCTTATTAAGAGTACCGATGTTAATGTTAAGACCACCGCAGATAGATGTGATATCAATGACATCTTCAGGCTCGTCGGACATTATAGGACTTGCTCCGCAGGCAAGTAAAATATTAGCTACATCATTAACTGTGACATAATTTGTTATGTTGTGCACGAGCGGTACTGAGGCTCTGACATTATCAAAACATTCTTTAAGCATATAGATAGATCATTTCTTTTATTAATTCTGCATTCTGATCTGCTGTCCTTTTATAAGCGGATAACGTGAAAGCTCAGAGCTGTCCAGATCGGTCTTATGCATGTCGACACCGGAAATCTGAGAATTTTCATACGTCGTATAATAATATATGCCTTTATCAGTATTACAGCAAGAGCTGTATATAGTTATTTCGTACTGATTATTGCCTTGATGAACGAGGCCGCGGGTCTGTTCAACCGATCCCAAAATGTGGAAAAACTGGCTGATGCTTTCGGATTCCGAATCACCTGAAACAGAATTCATTTTTGTAAATGCAACTCTTACGAATCTGGACATTGAGGACAGGTCGCCCGGAAGCCCCATTCCGCCCATACCTCGTGAATATTTTGAAAGCGAAAGCTCCGGTGCGAAGGTGTTTTCCGGCTGTTCACGGCTTAAGGCCATGTAGTTATTGAGATTAAACAGCTGATAATCAAACGGCGGGTTATTGGTCATAACACCGACAGGATCATCGTGGATGTGAATGCCGTCTGCCATAGCTTCGACAACAATGCTCTTATCCTTGTCGGATATCATCCAGTGAAGCGGTGAAAGCGGAAGCTCCTTGGAAAATGCTGTATCGCATAAGTTTATGCGTTCAATAAGTGAGCGTGCCTCATCGACTGTTTTGCATTGTCCGAGTACAAATGGAATAAATTCGAATGGTGAAATATTGTAAATGTTATCAGCAGCAGTGAGCGGCTTATATACTGCATTGCCGGGGAAATTGAGCCCTGCCATGCTTAAGCCGTGTTCGTTGGTCGCATCATAATAGAGCGGATAGTCATTAACGATAGTTGCCATGCCGATAAGTGCATAGTGAGTCGGTATTGAGTCGACATGTCTGAAATCAAATTCAAAATTTCTCGGAGTTACGGTTACTTCCTCGGCATAAGAGAATTCATAGTCGAGAGAACGACCGAAGTAATGATCTTTGGTCTTGTATGTTATAGCTGTACACATGAGGAAGCCTCCTTCTTAATGAAAAATTAAAATAAGTTATTTAATATAGTGTACGCACAAAGTGTGTGAATTGTGTGAAGCACATACGTCTTGACAATGGTACGAAATCATACTAATATGAGTATGAATAGTACGAAACCGTACTAAGAGTACGAAAAATGAGGTAAACAGAATGCATATAAAAATTTCAGGAAAATTAAAGAGGTGGAATTATCTTATAGGTGAATCAGAGGCTGTTTACCATGGCATAGCTACAGATATGGGATTAAGCAACAGTTCGATGATGATACTCTACGCCGTATGCTGTGAGGGAGAGGGCTGTTCCCTAAAGAAAATACTTCTGCTATCCGGACTTCCGAAGCAGACTGCCAATTCTGCATTAAGAAAGCTTGAGGCAGAAGGTATGCTGTATCTTGAATCAGATAAAGGCAAGCATAAGAAGGTGTTCTTAAGCGATGAGGGCAGAAAGCTTTCAGAAGCTACAGTCATGAGACTTATGCAGAAAGAAGACGAGATACTTACCAAGTGGAGCGAAATAGAATTGAACATGTATAACAGTCTTACAGAAAGATATCTTACAGATATAAAGAAGGCGGCAGCAGAGCTTGCCGAAGAAAACAGAAAGGGATGACGTTAATAAGAGGCAAGATAAGAAAGATGCCCGAATAAGGTATAACTATATGATACAGCTTTCAGATAAATTTAATTTAAGAAAAATATTCAAATTCACGATACCATCGGTAATGACGATGGTAGTAACTTCTATATATGGCGTGGTTGACGGATTTTTCGTTTCTAACTTCGCAGGAAAAATTCAGTTTGCTGCGGTCAATTTCACATAATGCCTGTCATAATGATGTTGAGCTGTATCGGGTTCATGTTCGGAACCGGAGGCAGTGCCATTATTGCCGGATGCATGGGAGAAGGTAAGGATGAAAAGGCGAATGAGGTATTTTCGCAGAACATCGCGGTATCGTTTATACTCGGCCTAATCATAGCTGTTTTAGGCTTTATGGGTATGCCTTTTATAGCGAGGAGCTTCGGTGCAGAGGGTGAACTTTTGGAAAACAGTGTCCTTTACGGACGTATGCTGATGTGCTCAATGCCGTTTTATATACTGCAGTATGAGTTCCAGGCACTTTTTCCGACAGCAGAAAAACCACACCTGGGTCTTATGGTAACAGTTGCTGCAGGTGTCACAAACATAATACTTGATGCCTTGTTCTGCGCGGTATTCGGCTGGGGCTTAAAGGGCGCTGCTGCTGCAACCATGATAAGCGAATATATAGGAGGTGGAATTCCGCTTATTTATTTCATAAGCAAAAACTCCAGTAAGCTTCGCATCAGGGCATTCAGTCCGGATATGAAATCTCTTTTCAGAGTCATTACAAACGGATCATCAGAGCTTATGAGCAACATTTCAATGTCTTTAGTAGGAATGCTTTTCAACATTCAACTGCTTAAGTATGCCGGTGAAAACGGCGTTGCGGCTTACGGAGTGATAATGTATGTAAACTTTATCTTTATTTCCATCTTTATAGGTTATTCGGTGGGAATTGCTCCGGTATTTTCATTTAAATACGGCGCGAAAAAGGTCAAAGAAATAAAGGAACTGCTTGTAAAGAGTATATTAATAATAGCCGCAACGTCAGTGGTAATGTTTACAGTCGGACAGCTGTTAAACGGCTTTGTTGCGGAAGCCTTCGTGGGATACGATGCAGAGCTCAAGCAAATTACTTGTCATGGCTTCAGAGTATTTGTGTGCGCTTTCCTATTCAGCGGATTTTCAATATTCGGCTCGGCGTTCTTTACAGCGCTTGGAGACGGACTGACCTCGGCACTTATTTCGTTCTTAAGGACACTTGTGTTTGAAGTTGCCGCACTTTTGATCCTTCCGCTTATCCTTGGTATAGACGGGATCTGGATGTCTGTAGTAGCAGCGGAACTCATATCATTCATAGTGACAGGAATGTTCATGCTCGCAAAACGAAAGAAATACAATTATTAAAAAATCTTTATCTATGCTTTCTTCCGGAAGCAGACGGGATATCCATCTGTGAACGGTATTTGGCAATTGTTCTGCGGGATACATTTATACCCATTTCGGCAAAATACTCTTCAATAGCCTGATCGGAAAGCGGCTTTGTCTTATCCTCATCAGCAATGATTCGCTTAAGCTGATCCTGAATAGCTCTTGATGAAATATTCTGGCCTGACTGAGGAGCAACAGCATTTGAAAAGAATGTATCCAGTGGCAGGATGTGTCCGTCAAACTGCAGATATTTATCCTTTACGGCACGGCTTATAGTAGAACTGCTGAGATCGAGCTCTTCGGCGAGCTCATTTCGGGTAAGCGGCTTTAAAGAACCGCCAGTGAGGAAAAAGTCGATCTGTCTCGATACTACGAGACTCAACACCTTTTCAAGTGTGCATGCTCTCTGACGAAGTCCGTTTATAGCCTCATTGGCCTCCTTAATCTTATCCTTAAGGTATGCGGCTGTCTCGTCATCCTTTTCGCTTCCGGATATGAGCGAGCTGTAGTAGCTGTTTATTGAAATATTCGGAAGCGCTCTTTTATTAATGCTTATGTTAATGCTTCCGTTATCAACATTTACATAAGAATCCGGAATAATGACGGCATTAGGGCTGTCCGAGAAAAAGCCTCTTGATGGAATCGGATTTAAGGATTTGATAATATTTACGGCTGTCATAAGCGCTTCATCGGAAAGACCGGTGAGTTTGGAGAGAGCCTTATAATCATGGGCTGCAAGCTGAGGCAGTCCCTTCATAATTATAGTTACAAGGCTGTCAATGCTTACATTCTCAGCGGCAGGATCAAGCTGTGAAAGCTGGATGAGCAGACATTCAGAAAGAGTCCTTGCACCTACGCCGGCAGGATCTAAGGACTGCAGCGTAAATAAAGCTTCCTCCATATCAGAAACCGGAACCGATAATTCATCAGCAAGCTCTTCTATAGGAATATCAAGGTAACCTGTGCTGCTCAGGCAATCAATAAGATAAGAAACATAAGAAAGATAAGGCTCATCAATATTGCTTCTTAAGCCAAGCTGCTCATGCAGATATTCACTAAGAGTCTGCGGCTTTGATAAATATGCCGTATAATCCTGAGTTTCGGAGCCGTCCGCAGTGTCAGCATTGATAGTGGATTCACCCTGATATTCAATGGTTGAGGTGATGGCAGATTGCTCGGAGTCGTTGTCATTAACAGAAGCATATTCCTTAATGAGCGCATTGGTTTCTTCCATGCCGGACATATGCTCAAGAGAAACATCGCCGGTAGGCTTGTCTTCAAGCTCAATAAGCGGATTACTCAAAGAAAGCTCACGAATATGTGCTGTAAGCTCCCAAAGCGGAAGCTGCAAAAAGGTCAGGGACTGCTGAAGTGCCTGAGATAATACAAGCTTTTGTGTTAAATTCAGCTGCAGATCGAAATTCATCAAAAGTCCTCCCTTCTCACAAAAAAATGATCGTTATAACTTAGAGCGATAAATTTCGCTTATCTTAAAAAATAGTGAAAATCGCCCAAAAGCTTAATTATTATAGTATAATGGCAAATGCAAATCAAATGAATAGAAATATTAATATAAGAGGTAGAAAATGAAAAGTTCACTTGTAATACTTATGGCGGCAGTGCTTGCTGCAGGAACCTGTGTGGGATGTGTACCGAAGGAGAATAAGACAAAGGTCTCCATTGATCCGGATTTCAGTGAGCCGGATGTTATAGAGCTTGATTTCACAGAGCTCAACAACATGACTATTGCAGGCTTCGGTAATGTTACCGATACTCCTTATACATTTATATCAGCAGTCAGCATAGACGGTAATAATGATAATAAGCAGATAACGGCAAATGTTGAGGCTGTAGACGGTGCAACCAAAGAGGACGCTGAGCATTTTGCAGCAGCGCTCTTAAGACATATGAATGATGCTGCATGCGATCAGTATACGACCTTTGATATGAGCGATCAGGACAGCTTCGGAAATCTTTATGATACTTACAGTGTAAATGTAAATATCACCAATGAAGCTGACGGCTCAGAGCTATTTACATTAGACATTCCGGCAGGTGAGGAGATCGAGCTTGATCCTGATATTGAGAAATATGAAGAGGACTGGAAGGAATACGGAAATCTTTATCTGAAGGGCCAGCAGGACGAGGAAGCACAGTACGAGTCAGAGCTTGCAGCAGAGGAAGCAGCTGAAGCCGAGGCTGAAGAGGGTCAGGCAGCAGAGACCGCAGAGGATGAGGAAGCGGCTGAGGACGAGGCCGAAACCGAAGCTGATACTGAGTCAGAAGCAGAATAAACAGCGGAGTCTGCAGATTGAAGAATAAAATCCAAAAAATCGTAACCTTATATACTTTATTGCTCATGGCAGGCTTTCCGCTTTACATGACCAATAAGTATTATGACATTCAGGATGATAAGATGTACTTCATGATGTATGTTACTGCGGCTTTTATGGCTGCGGTATGCATCATGGGCATCATCCTGTTTGTTAAGGAACGAAAAAATATTAAAACAGCTGAAATTAATACAACTTCTGCCGTAAACAAGAATACGGCAGGAGATAAAAAAAGCACTATAGATGGCAAGGAAAGCACCGCAGCAAGACTTATCGGGATAGTAAAGAGCAATACATCTTTACCCGACCGCTTTGCGCTGTGCTTTTTTATAGTTTTATTGATCTCAACTATCTTTTCGAAATGGCAATATGAGGCGTTCTGGGGCAATATGGGAAGATATCAGGGACTGTACATGTGGATCTTCTACATGGCGGCCTATCTCATGATATCAAGATTCTATACCCCAAGAAGATGGCACATTAACATTTTCATGCTGATCGGAATCATAGTATGCGGCTGGGGTGTGCTCGATTTCTTCTTTATGAGTCCGTTCGGCTGGCAAATAGCGGCAAGAGACTATATGGCCTTTGACTTTTCGTCAACTATAGGAAATGTCAATCTGCTTACCGGATTTGACGGCATAATACTGCTTGTGGCTTCGGCTTTATTTATAGGTAACGGAGACAAGGCAGAGCCGGTGAAGGCTAAGACATATAACACAGAGGAAGGAAAATGCTGCGAAGGCAGTATGTGCGCGGATAACAAAGCGGATCGTGAAAAATGCAGTAGAAGTATTTTGATGCTAAATGATGCGCTGTATCTTGTGACTGCATTTACAGCATTTATGGGACTTATCTGCGGCTTTTCTGATAATGCATTTATATCAGTGGGAACAGCTGTTTGCTTCCTGCCGTTCTTTGCTTTCGGAAACGGAAAGCGCATAGTCAGATATATTACACTGCTGGCAGTTTATGCCGGTGCGTTTGTGTTTCTTGGAGGGCTTATTGCTTCCGGAAGACAGACTGTATCTATAGAACATTGGGGCATGCTTTTGGAAGTATGCGTAAAATATGCCGACAAGCTTAAGGTATTGTTTGCGGTTCTGATCATCGTAAGCGTTGCCGCAAAGCTTATTTACAGCGCAGTTAATAAAAAGAGCACTCATGAGTCGTTACCATTAATACTGAGAAGTATATTGGCGGCACTCGGAGTGATGGCTGTGCTTCTTATCATTTACATCTTCTACGATGCAAATACAGGAGGACATCCGGAGCTTTACGCACCTTATTCCAATCTGCTGATATTTAATGCTGACTGGGGAACCAGGAGAGGCTTTAACTGGAATCTTGCGCTTGGCTATATTAAGGATTTCCCGTTCTTTAAAAAGCTGTTCGGCACCGGCCCGGAGACCTATCCGATATACACCTACAGCTACGACTATTACAACATGGTCAATGCCTATAACGAGGTCTATGACTCACCGCATAACGAGTGGCTGCAGTATCTGTTTACAACAGGCATACTTGGCTTTATAAGCTACTATGGCTGGGTGATAACTTCAATCGTCTCAGGCTGCAGAGCACGCATGAAAATGCATAATATAGGAACAGCCTTTGCATTCGGAGCATTAGTATATACATTAGTATCATTTGTAAATATCAGCGCACCGTGTCTTACACCTATGGTCATACTTTGCATGGGAGTGGCTTCGGCAGCAGGACGCAGCAAAGCAAATGATATGATATATAATAAGGAATAGGGATAAAGAGTTTTAAACTGACGCTGATATACATTTTTAATGTTACAGCAAGGATTAAGCATTCAGCCTTATCATGATTAGGCTGAGTAGTATTATAAAATGCTGTCATGTGGCTTAAATAAGGGGCAAGGCCATATGGAAGTGTGGAAAGCGTGGGAACATGAACCCTGCAATAAAAAAAAGTAAAAGACGCGAACAATGCAGGCACCTCTACAGAGCTGCCTGTAATTTGCTTTTATTGTTAGCCGAGGCCTTTGTGTTCTATGAGGTCTGGCTGCATTTTTATAATCCGAATTTCAGAAATCCATATGTTTTTAAGGGCAATGTATTTGCAGCATGCGTGTATTCTGTGCTGATGCTGTTAATGAAAAGATTTTATGGGGGCTTGAAATTAGGATATCACAGATCCTTCAACATTATCTTCGGACTCAGCATGACGGCGATACTTACCAATATCGCAGCGTATTTCATAATTATACTTCAGGCCGCTACCTGGTATCTGTCACCAATACCTGCAGTTATATATATTAGCATCGCCGATATTGCAATCGTCATAGTCTGGGGACTTATTTTCAACAGACTTTTCAGACGTATATTCCCGCCGAATAGGTTAGTGCTTATAGCAGGAACCGGAGCAGATGAGCTGAAGGCTAAGTTCGCTCAGCGAGCTGACAGATATCACATTGCCGATACTATTATCATACCGGGCAGCACTATCTGTGAATCTGCAGGACATAAGATGCAGCACAGAACTCCGGCAGCTGTGCTTATGAATGATGAAAATGACGAGAATACAGTCAAGAAAAGCTCCGAGGAAATACTTCGTAAAAAGTTCTTTGACGGACTTGAGGCCTATGACGGCGTGGTTGTCGGAGATCTTACTGCAGAGCTCAGAAATGATATTTTGAAAAACTGCTACTCAAGAGGTATTCGCACATATTCTCTGCCGAAGATAACCGATGTCATTTTAAAAAGCAGTGAGACGATGGCAGTATTTGACAGTCCTCTGTTTTTAAACCGCAACAGCGGATTATCGATAGAACAGGCGCTGGTAAAGCGTATCAGCGATATCATTATGTCACTGATTGGACTCATAATCACTTCTCCGTTCATGATAGTTATCGCGATAGCAATAAAGGCTGAGGACGGAGGTCCTGTATTCTTTAAGCAGAGGCGCTGCACCGAGGGCGGAAGAGAATTTGACATAATCAAGTTCCGTTCAATGATAGTAAATGCTGAGCAGAGCGGCATTTCTGTGCCGGCAACCGAGAAGGATCCGCGAATCACCAAGGTCGGAGCCATTATAAGAGCAACAAGACTTGATGAGCTTCCGCAGCTTATAAACATACTGCGCGGAGACATGAGCGTAGTCGGTCCGAGACCGGAGCGTATAGAGCATGTAAGGGAATATTGCGAGGATATACCGGAATTCAAATACCGCATGTCGGTAAAGGGCGGTCTTACAGGTTATGCACAGGTGTATGGTAAATACAATACAACGGCATACGATAAGCTGAAGCTGGATCTTTTGTATATACAAAACTACAGCCTGATGCTTGATATGGAGATCATACTTAAGACTGTGCAGGTACTCTTTACAAAGGAAAGCACCGAGGGCTTTGATAAGGAAAAATCTGAGTCATTGAGCGAAGCAAGCAGAAGACAGAGCGAAAATAAGGGTTAAACGTGTTTGACTGAAAGGAGAGGGATTGGCAATGAATATATATATAGTTACAGATTCCTCTACCTATGAGCCGAGAGCTGAGCTTATATCGAGATATTTTGCAGATAAAGGAGACAACGTCACTCTGATAGGAACCTGCTTTGATCACAGGAAAAAGCAAAGAAGAAGTGATATATCGGAAACAGACTCTATAAATGATACAGGAATACGTCATATATATTTAGATGCCGGAGGCTATAAAAAGAATATCTCTCCTGCAAGACTTTGGTATCATTATAGATTTGCAGATAAAGCGTACAGACTGCTGAAAGTATTAATTAAAGATGAGCAAATCCTGACAGATTCAGGTTTTAAAGGATCAGCTTTAACAGGCATAGGCCAGGCAGGTTCCGGGTCGGCAGAGTCAGATGTGATAGAAAAAAAAGGTGGAGTTATAAAATCAGAGTCAGAGTCACTGATATATCTTCTGCTTCCGGGAAATTCTCTTGCAAAGGTCGGAGCAAGACTAAAGAAGGAGCTTAACTGCAGTCTGATATTTGATATCATCGATCTCTGGCCGGAATCATTGCCGGTGGGCGGCGTAAAAAAAACATATCCGATAAGATATTGGAAAAACCTGAGGGATGATCATCTTAATGCAGCGGATCACATAGTTACAGAATGTGCTTTGTACGGAGATTTGCTCTGGCTTAATAAAGAGAATGTAAGTGTTATGTACTGGCCTAAGACGGAAGAGGTCAGGCTTAGTGATGGCGGTGAGATATGCAAAGAGGATGACTGTGTTGAAGCAGACAAGGCGCAGTCGGCAGAAGATAATCGTTTTAAGGACAGCAATGGGAATAATGCATCAGATGATGGTTCAAAAGAGAGTAAATCATACATATCCACAGAGACTATTAGAATTGCCTATCTCGGATCTATAAATAATATCATCGACATACCGCTTATCATAGAGATATTGAGCAAGGTGAATAAGCAAAAGCATGTTATACTTGAAGTGATCGGAAACGGTGAGCAGGCGGAGGCATTTACAGAAGCACTCAAAAATACGGGCATAAGATACCATTGGCATGGCGCAGTATTTGATGAGGACAAGAAGCAAAGCATACTGCAGGGCTGCGAATGGGGCATTAACATTATGAAGCCCGGTGTGAAGGTCGGACTTACGATGAAATCGGTCGAGTACATGGCTAACGGACTAAAGCTTATTAATAACATCCCCGGGGATACCTGGGATATGGTTGAGGGTGAGCAGATAGGGGTAAATGTCGGAACAAAACCTATTGAAGTGTCTGCTTATAAGGTTCTGAAGGATGATGTCCACAGCAAAATTAAAGCTGATGATGCACATGCATCTAAGAATGAAAGGTCTGAGCAGCCAATAGCGAGTCGTAAAGATGCAGCCGAGGCAGCTAAGCTAATATTAAGATTTACAGGCGCAGATCGGGTACAAATACATAAGCTGTATGAGGAAAGATTTTCGGTAAGAGCTATGTATGAGGTGCTTGATGAGATACGGCGCTTAGTGATTAGATAAGAAGCGGCGTTTATGCATTAGAATAAAAAAGTTATTAGGGCTGAGTAAATAATAAATTACGAAACAATAAATTATGAACATATTACATATATCACCATATTATCCTGACATCGAGGCAAATCATGCCGGAGGCGTATGTATGGGCAAGGAAATAGAGACCCTTGCCCTTTTTAATAATGTATATGTTTTGACATTTATATCTCAGCCGTTTGATGAAAAACTGGCGGCAAAGCATAAAGGCGATGAAAAATGGCAGCATGTAAGGATATCCAAGCTATCGAGAGCTTTCCATGCGCTCACGATGCCGTGGATGCCGAATTATTTTGCGGCAAGAAGCTCGCTTAGATTTGCAATAAAACTGATAAAAATGGTGCGAAAGAACAAGATCGATGCAATACATGCCGAATATGCATCGATGGGACAGTATCTGTGGATAAAAAAACTGTTCCCAAAGCTTGAATTTAATCTTGTCGAGCATGATATGACTGCACAGTCCTTTGAAAGAAAGGTGCAGGATGCGAAAAATGCGATAATGGGCAAGGCGGATTCGGCAAAAGCCGAAAGAAGCTCTAATAAAAATGCAGATGCTTCAAGCAACAAGTTAAAAGCATTGCTGAAGCTTAAGTATCTGAGTGATCAGTTTGAAAAGATAAAAAAGCATGAGAAAAGGTACTGTCTCATGGTCGATAAGCTCTTTACGTTTAATGAAAAGGATAAAAGACTTATAGAAGAGTTTTACGGACGTAATGACACGGTGGTTCTTAACACATACTGCGGTATTGAGGACAGTGTGTTTGAAGAAGCACATAGAGACACAATAGAGAAAGAGCCGTACAGCATTTGCTTTTTGGGTCAGATGGGACGTCCCGAAAATGACAGAGCCGGAAAACGTCTGATAGATATTTGTGCTATCGTTAAACAGAGCATGCCTGATCTTAAGGTATATTTAGTCGGCAATAAGCCATCGCAGGAGCTTATAAACAAAGCAGAAAAAGAAAACAACATCGCTGAAGATAAAAAGTGGATAACTGTTACAGGATTCGTCGACGATGTGGACATCTATATTAAAAGATCAAAGGCAGCAGTATTTCCGCTTGATATGGGAGCCGGGATAAAGGTAAAGGTACTTCGCAGCATGGCGCTTGGTACTCCTGTAATAACAGGTCAGGTTGGAGCTGAAGGTATCGACGAGGACGGAAATGTTATTGCTCTGGCTGAAACAGACAGAGAGTTTGCAGATAGAATAATCGAGCTTTTAAGCATGAACGATACAAAACTTGAAGAATTAGGGCAAAGAAGCCGCGAATACATAAAAGAGCATTTCAGTTGGAAAAAGAGCGAAGAGATATTGAGAGAGGTTTATGAAAGAAAAAAAATATCTGGATGATATTGATATAGCAAAAGCCATCGGTATTATTTTAGTGGTAATAGGACATTGTATACCTGGGAAAATTACAAATTTTATATATTTATTTCATATGCCTATGTTCTTTATGATCACAGGATATGTATTTAAGCCAGAAGAGAATTGGAATGGATATATAGCTTTTATTAAAAGAAAAATAAAATCATTATATATTCCATTTGTGATGTTTAATATTTTGTTTTTAGTACTAAATAATCTATTTATAGATATCGGGTTTTTAGAGGTTGGTTATAATAATTGTGTCAGAATAGAGTCACCTGTACAGTTTGCTAAAGAACTGATAAAAATCATTTTACTTGTAAGAATGATGGAAATTTGTAAAGCATTATGGTTTGTAAGGGTAATGTTTGTATCAATTATTATATATTGTGGACTAAGAGTAGTTTTTAAAAAGAATTATATTAATTACGCTATCTTTTTGTTATGTTTGATTGGAGGATATGTAGTCGCAGGATTTGAATTTTTGGCAGACGCATTGAGTCAAAATATTATACTTGTTATGCTTGGAATCGCTTTTATTGCATTAGGTGGTTTATACAGAGTGATAAGAAGCAAAATTAATTTAAAAAAGCATACAAATATTGTTGCTGTGATAGTGTCATTTATAATACTTTATATATTTAATGAAAATGGCGCACATATAAACATGGTATTACTTGAATTATCAAATCCAGTATTTATTACATTAACAACACTGTTAGGGACATTTATTGTTTTTGAGTCTTCAATTTGGTTAACAAATACTATAATAAAGCAATTTTTATGTTACATAGGAAAAAATACAATGCCTATTTTAGGTTTGCATTATGTTGCCTTCAAGATAGTAAATGTAATATATGCAATCAAATTGGGAATCCATTCTATATTAAAAAATACATCCATTTATACTAGTCCATTGAATGGGGTATTAAATGTGACTATCGGAGTAATTTTCCCATTAATGTTATATGAATTATATAAACTTTGTGAAAATCAAACTGGTAAAAACCGAAATTTAAGATATGAGTATAAACAGTGAAAAAATTACAGCAATAACAGTTACGTTCAACAGAACAGTAACATTAAAGAAATGCATAGCAGCACTTTTGGCTCAGAGCAGACCTGTTGACGATATCATTATAGTTGATAATCACAGTAAGTCGGAGGAAAGAGCAATACTTGATGAGATTGCAGCAAGCGATGAACGTATTCATCTGCATGTTCTATCTGATAACATGGGCGGAGCCGGAGGCTTCGAAGCAGGCATGCAACTTGCCGTAGAAAAATATACGGCTGACTGGTATTGGATAATGGATGATGATGCATATCCGAGAGCTGATTGCCTGGAAAAACTGCTTGAGGTGAGAGATGTACTTACAGGTGAAAATAAAATAGGTTTTTTGGCACCGCTTATATATGGTGTGGATTTGAAAAGATATCAGCTTTTTCATCATAAAAAACTGACAAAAATTATATACAGAAGTAAACCGATAGTTACAGATGTTAATTTGCTAGATTCGATTACTTCTATTGAGGCTGATGCATTTGTAGGGCCACTTATATCTTCTAAGGCAATTGAAAGGCATGGCATTGCTGACGGAAGCTTATTTATCTATGGTGATGATACTGAATATACTTATCGTGTAACAAGAGATATGAAAGCATTTCTTATTAAGGATGCAGTCATTGAACATCAGGATGCGCCTGTATTAGATGCAAACATGAGTGCTAAAGGATGGTGGAAGGAATATTACGGAAATAGAAATCAATTTTTCTTTATCCGTGAATTTAGAAAAAACATTATTTATAGATATGCTTCATATGTATGCCTCTGCTTAAGACTATCTGCAATTATAATTAAAAGCTTTGTAAAAAGGTATCATATATTGCGCACAAGGCTGATCATTAAATCAATCTCTGATGGCATAATGAACAGACGTGGAAAAACTATAGATCCTGTCAAATATATGAAATATCTAAAAGATCAAGACATTGATTAATCTCTATAATTTAACCTGAATTATTCACCGCGGTGCGGTGAGTACGACTGAAAGCCGCATAGTTACTGTATTTAAACTGATTTTTGCTTTTCATCTGTTAGGTGAATTAAAAAAAGAGCATCCATTTGTGTTAAAATTAAGGTGTTGAAACAAAACAATATCACAAAGGAGCTCTTTATGAGTATTTTAAACACCTTAGCTCTTGAAAGCAATAAACAGATTAAAATAAATTTCAACGGTGGCGATTTATCCTCTGATGCCGGTCTCATCCTCATCAAAGAGTT
>Ga0129317_1000241_pt1 | contig 65908 bp, 45 predicted proteins | sample Cm1ome_FD_94430 | JGI IMG/M metagenome (GOLD analysis project Ga0129317, IMG submission 94430) | Eastern black-and-white colobus group fecal microbial communities from Wisconsin, USA - Cm1105 metagenome | ecosystem: Host-associated > Mammals > Digestive system > Large intestine > Fecal | place... | reverse complement strand
TAACTGTTCAGAGCCAACCTCCAAAATGCTGCGCATTTCGTCGGTGTGGCGTATCCGCCAAATAAAATTTCAAAAACAGGCTTAAAAATGCAAGCATTTTCCGCCTGTTTTATGAAATTTTGCCTGGCTCTGAACAGTTACCAAATTTTTAAACGGATACCACAAACCGCTCAAATGCCGCTCTTCCTTCCGGTGTGCGCTTGTAAACGCCGGCATGCTCCAGTACCTTCATAAATACGATGCCGACCTCATCCTCGATGATCTTATCAATATTTTCTGATGTAAAGCTGTCGTATTTCTGCTTCAGCTCGTCTACCCAGTCTGCGTGCTTGTCCAACTCTTCGTCGCCGCGGATATCGCGTCCCTCTACCATTGCGATCTTCAGGTGCTCCAGCTCATCCTTCAGTCTTGCCGGAAGCACTGCCAGACCCATGACCTCGATCAGTCCGATATTTTCTTTTTTGATATGATGCAGCTCTGCATGCGGATGGTATACGCCAAGCGGATGCTCCTCTGTCGTGATGTTGTTGCGCAGTACAAGATCCAGCTCGTATTTGTCGCCGCGTTTTCTTGCAATCGGTGTGATCGTGTTGTGCGGCTCGCCGTCTGTCTCTGCAAAGATAAAGGCTGCCTCATCTGTATAGCCTCTCCACGCCTTAAGGATGTGGTCTGCCAGGTCCACAAGGCGCTTCGGATCCTCATGGCTGATGCGGATCACGGACATCGGCCATTTTACAATGCCTGCCTGCACATCCTCATAGCCTGCAAATGTGATTTCTTTTTCGACCGGAGCCTTTGCCATGGCAAATTCGTAGTGGCCGCCCTGGAAATGATCGTGGCTCAGGATCGAACCGCCGACGATCGGCAGGTCTGCATTGGATCCTACGAAGTAATGCGGGAACTGGGAAACGAAATCAAGCAGCTTTGCGAAGGTCGCGCGCTCGATCTTCATCGGTACATGCTTTGAATTGAACACGATACAGTGCTCATTATAATATACGTACGGAGAATACTGGAAAAACCACTGGCTGTCGTTGATCGTCACCGGAATGATGCGGTGGTTGCCGCGTGCCGGGTGATTCAGTCTTCCTGCGTAGCCCTCATTCTCACAGCAAAGCAGGCATTTTGGATAGGAGGTCTGCTTTGCAAGCTTTGCAGCTGCGATTGCCTTCGGATCTTTCTCCGGCTTGGAAAGGTTGATCGTGATATCCAGATCACCGTATTCGGTCGGTGCGATCCATTTGCGGTCCTTTGCGATACGGTAGCGGCGGATGTAATCGGTATCCTGGCTCATCTTGTAGTAGAAATCGGTTGCCTTTTTCGGGCTTTCCTCATAAAGTGCCTGGAATTTCCGGATGATATTGGACGGGCGGTCTACGAGAAGCGCCATCACCTTCGTATCAAACAGGTCACGGTAGCCAACGGTATTTTCTTCCAGAATGCCGTTTTCGTAAGCGTAATCACAGATTTCTCCAAGAATATGCTCCAGTTCCCCGACTATCTCGCTGCTGCCCGGCACATAGTCAGCCATTGCCTGCTCTGCATCCTCATCAAGAGAATCTATTTTCAAAAGCTCCAGTACCTTATTTGCCATATATCTGGTGTCTTCTTTTTCCATCAAGCCCGTTTCAAGACCGTACTGGATCAGTTTTGTAATGCTTTTCTGAATCATTTTGTTTGTCCTCCCATGCATTGCTTTTTGCTTCTGTATTTTTTCGTTTCGCTTCACGGTCAGGCTTCTCACCGTCTCCGTCCTTTCGGATACACCGGCTGTATCATGCGTCGGATCCCGTATTTTGCACAGGCTTTTCCGTGCAGGCTGCTTCCCCTTCCGCACGCTCTCTCCGCTGTACGAAACTGTTACTTTATCATAACATACCTCCCTGTTTTTGCAAGTCACAGTTCTTCGTATTTCTCTCATATGCAAGCCATAGTTCTTCGTACTTCTCTCATATGCAAGTGACAGTTCTTCGTATTTCTCTCATATACACGTCACAGGTTCTTCACATTTCTCATAGACTTTTCTGTTCTTTTCTGCTATTCTGTTAGATAATCATTCTTCGACTATACCAACTGACAAAGGGGGATTACAGATGAGCGATGTGAAGCTGTACCGTAAACGGATCATCCCACAGGAATGCATTCTTCTTGAGGATGATGAAATTCTTTATCTCGATCAGGAAGTGATCATTACTAAATGGAATACGATTCATCCGAAAAAAACGCTCCACCATGGCTATTCCTGTTATTTTATGGAGCGCGGCTTTAAGATCAGCAAATTTTACGATCATGATAATAAGCTGATCAGCTGGTACTGTGATATTATCTCCCATACCTTCGACGCAGCGACGAACACATACGTCTTTACGGATCTGCTCGCCGATGTCATCCTTTATCCGGATGGCTTCGTCCGCGTCGTTGATCTGGATGAACTGGCTGATGCACTTCGCGACAGACTTATCACCTCTGAGCAGATGCAGTTGGCGCTGCGGCGGCTAGACAAGCTGCTTTCTTTGATCTATAAGGGAGCCTTTCCCAAGCTGCAGAAATATATCGAGGATTACGAATACAATCAGAATGATTGAAATGATGGATAAGAAAGAGAGGACTTTAAAATGGCACAGAATCCTGTTGTTACCATTACAATGGAAAATGGAGATGTTATGAAGGCAGAGCTTTATCCGGAGATCGCTCCGAACTCTGTCAACAACTTTATCAGCCTTGTTAAAGAGGGCTTCTATGACGGACTGATCTTCCACAGAGTCATCCGCGGCTTTATGATTCAGGGCGGCTGCCCGGACGGAACCGGCATGGGTGGCCCGGGATACACGATCCGCGGTGAGTTTGCACACAACGGCTTCAAAAATGATCTGAAGCATACGCCGGGCGTACTTTCCATGGCACGCGCAATGCATCCGGACTCTGCCGGCTCCCAGTTCTTCATTATGCATGCAGCCTCCCCGCATCTTGACGGTGAGTACGCCGCATTCGGAAAGGTAATCGAAGGACTTGATATCGTCAATAAGATCGCTGAGACTCCGACCGACTACCGCGACCGCCCGATGCAGGATCAGAAGATCAAATCGATGACAGTCGATACATTCGGGGTAGATTATCCGGAACCGGAGAGAGCGTAAAGCTTAAACCCATCAGAAAAAGACCGCTGCAAATGCAGCGGTCTTTTTCTGTTTATGCCGCATATCCCCGGCCGCCGCGATACCCTTTCGCGGCGCCGTCCGGGATGCCGGCAGCATGCTGGAATTCACGCAGCTTCTGCTTAGCCTCTTCGCTCAGGCCGGTCGGCACCTGAATCTGTACGGTAACGTACTGGTCACCATGTACCTTCGGATCCTTCATCGACACGATGCCTTTTCCTTTCAGGCGGATCTTCGTACCGGACTGTGTGCCCTCACGGATCTTGCAGACGACGTTTCCGTACAGTGTCTCGACGGTCGCTTCTCCGCCGAATACCGCTGTCGTATACGGAATATTCACGGTCGTGTACACATCGGAACCCTTCCGCTCGTAGCCCGGACGGCTGCCGACTGTTACTTCCAGAAGCAGGTCACCTGCCTGGCCGCCTCCGATACCCGGCTGTCCTTTGCCACGCAGACGGACGCTCTTTCCGGTATCAATGCCCGCCGGAATGTGAACCTGCAGCGTCTTGTTTTCGCCATGGCCATCTGTCAGTGTAATGCGCTTGTCGCAGCCAAAGGCCGCCTCATCGAATGTGATCGATACGCTTGCATGAAGGTCTTCTCCTTTGCTCTGATAGCCATTGCCTGCACCAAATCCATCGCCGAAGCCACTTCCGTAACTAAAGCCGCCTCCGTTCCCAAACCCATTGCCATCGCGTCCGTTCCCACGTCGGCCAAAGCCACTGTAACTGCCGCCGTTTCCGCCAAAGCCGGAAAATCTGCCGCTAAATCCGCCCTGTGACCTACCACTTCCGGTATTTCCATTGCTGCTGTAGCTGTAGTATGTGCCACCGTCTGATGTTCTGCCCTGACGGAAGTTTCCTGCTCCGCCGCCGAACATGTTCTTCAGGATGTCATCCATATCGTCACCGCTGAAATGGTATTCCTGATAGCTTCCGTTTGAGCCGTTCGCGCCGCCTCCAAAACCGCCAAAGCCGCCGAAACCACCTTGGAACGGTCCTTCGTAAGCACCGCCCTGCGCACCTGCACCAGGTGCACTTCCGTCAAATGCCGCGTGTCCGAACTGATCGTACATCTTTCTCTTTTCTTTGTCACTGAGGACATTGTATGCCTCCGTGACCTCCTTGAATTTCTGCTCCGCCTTCGGATCTCCGCCATTCGTATCCGGATGATATTTTTTTGCGAGTTTACGGTATGCCTTTTTTATTGTATTGTCATCTGCGCTGCGGGATACACCGAGCACTTCATAATAATCTCTTTTTTCTGCCATAACTGTCACCTTCCATATCTGAACCGGGCAGCATCGGCGCCGCCCGTTCCACCACACTTCAGTAAAAAGCTGTGCTTTTCAGAAAACTCCCCGAAACTTAATCCGGGGAGTCCTTTTGGCTGCTTATTTGTTCTATTTGTAATATAACAGATATGTGGCTCGCTGTCAAGTAAATTACTGACAAATCTTTTCGTCTTCGGAAGGTATCTTTCGTCAATTCCGCTTATCCGATGATCTCCACCGTCCACTCGTTCCGATACGTTTTTCCTCCGTCCAGTGCAACCAGATCTGCCTGCTGTCCGAAGTCCTCAACAATCCCTTTTCTTGACGGAAGTGAACTCCACGGCTCGATGCACACATATGGCGCTTCGAGCTTTGGCATATGCCAGAATCCGATCACGTTGTAATCCGGGAATGACACGCGCACTGCGCGGCTGCCCTTTTCGGAGCGCAGCGTCACCGTATGGTCCGTATGCTTCAGCACGATCGCATCGTCATCAAACAGGTCATGGTGCAGCGGAAGCTTTGTGTCATCCACAAGCGGATACGTTGTATCGTTTCCGTTCAAAAAGCAGTCTGCCGTAAAGCCGACGCGGTACGGATGTGTGCGATGGGAAAATTCCAGGCAGTAATCTGAAAAGGAAAGTCCCTCCTCCAGCGGCACATTGAAGCCCGGATGACCGCCGATGCCAAAATGCATCCGCTCTGCTCCGGTATTCTCCACTTCATTTGTCACCCGCAGCACGTTTCCCTCCAGTGCATACGTGATACGGTAAATAAAGGAAAACGGGTACTGCGCCAGAGTCTCCTCATTGCTGTCGTAACGCAGGGTGATGCGATCTTCTGTCTGCGTTTCCGGTGTCAGCTCCACTGCATTGATAAATCCATGGATCTTCATCGTATACTCTTTTCCGTTGTACGTGTATTTCTGGTCAGTCAGACGTGCCACGTACGGAAAAATGTTCGGCGCCTGTCCGTCCCAGATCTCCGGATTGCCCTGCCACAGATACTCGGTGCCGTCAGCACTTTGAATGGAGTGAAGCTCTGCGCCCAGAGACTGGACCGTTACCTTTAAATAATCATTTTTGATGGTATAAAGCATGTAAAATCCCCCCTTTTGCTGCTTGCTGCAAAATCATAAGGAATCTGCAGCTGTGTCTCCTTTTACGATATAAAAGCTATATCTGATCTCCTGATCTGACGGGATGCGGTACGGCGGCTCTACATCGCTGCCCCAGCTGTCAATTCCGCCCACACCGCGCATTTTCGCAAGGACACTCACTACGGTCCGGCCGGTATCCGGAAGCTCATAACGGTGGGTTGCATTTTCCAGCTCCTCCGGCGTATACGGAAGTACACAGAGATGGAACGGCTCTCCATCCATCACGATGCGCAGGTCGCCGATCCGGGCCTGGCAGGTGTCTGCGTGGTTTCCGCATTCCTGCGGAACAAGGTAATGCGCTGCTTCCGGTTTGGCGGTATGTACGCCAAAGGTTCCGCCTTTTTTGCGGTCCGGATACGTCTCGCCGGAAAGTCCCTCCCAAGTGTAGGCTTCTGCCTTTTCCGGGATCAGCAGACGCAGACCGAACTCCGGCAGATCCGGCAGATCCTTCGCTCCGTGGTAAACGGCCTCTGTGCGGATTCTGCCTGCGCCGTCTACGGTGTAGGTGATCTCTGCTTTTACGCCCGGAACAGCCGGGAATTCATACGTATACATCAGAGAAACCTTTTCGAGATCCTCTGCTGCCGGGTCACGGTGCGCCGCATCCGCGATGTCATACTTCCGCGCGGTGCATGCTCCTGCAGTTTCCTTTTTTGCATCCCCGTCATCTGCAAAGCTCTTCGCATACTCGGTCACCTCGCAGCCGGTGCAGAAACTGAACAAATCGGCTGCCATCCAGATGGAGCTCTTTGCCTGGAAACGGTTGCCCTTGTCATTTTCCGTCGATGCACGCCAGAATGCCGGCTTCGGTGCACGGTACAGGTATTCTTTTCCGTTGTAAACGATTGAGATCGGACCACCCTCTGTGACAGAAAAGATGATCTCAAAGCCGTCGCCCGCTACCCCATAATTGGCATCTCCATGCACTGCCTTCAGTCCTTTTTTGTCAGAAGCTGCCTTCCCAAGCGCTGCCATTTCTTCTGCCAGACGCTTCTGTGCTGCCTCGCGCTTCTCCTGCTGTGCCGCCTCAAAGGCCTCACGCTCTGCCTTTGGCGCATACCAGTGGCGGACATCCTGCATTGCCGGCTTCTCGGTACGGTCTGCAAATACGATGCCGTTTCCGCTGAAGGCATAATCGGTCACGCGGTCCAGAAAATCGCCGCCGTAGCCGAGCACCTCCTCACCACGATGGTTTTTATGGTAGATCGCCTGATCTGCATAATCCCAGATAAAGCCGCCCTGGTAGCCTTCAAACTCATCCAGCAGACGGATATAGCTTTCCATACCGCCGATGGAATTTCCCATGTCATGCATATACTCACAGAGCAGGTATGGTTTTTTGCCATCCTCCTTAAAGTACTTGCGCACCATATCCGGCGTTGCGTACATACGGCTTTCCACATCACTGATCTGATCGTATTCGCGGTTCCAGGAAACGCCCTCGTAATGTACGACTCTTGACGGATCCTTTTTGTGGAAATACTGGCTCATTGCAAGAATGCCGGTTCCGGCATACGACTCATTTCCGCAGGACCACCACAGGATCGCCGGATGGTTCTTGTCGCGCTCAAGCATCGATGCCGCACGATCAACCACACACGCTTCCCAGTCCGGACGATTGCCCGGTACGTTGCCCTCCGGATCCACGACCGCAAGCTTTGCCCATGAGCCATGGCTTTCCAGGTTCGTCTCATCCATCATGCAGATTCCGTTTTCATCGCAGAGCTGATACCACAGGCTCTGATCCGGATAATGGCAGGTCCGCACAGCATTGATGTTGTTCCGTACAAAGATGTCGATATCCTCTTCCATATTTTCACGTGTCACTGCGCGTCCTCTGTGCGCATTCCACTCATGACGGTTCACGCCGTTTATAATCAGACGGCTGCCGTTTAACAGCATTATGCCGTCCCGGATTTCAAAGCGGCGGAAGCCGATGCGGTACGGGATCGTCTCAAGGAGCTGCCCATCAGCACTTTGTACACGGATCCAGAGCTGATACAGCTGCGGTGCCCCGGTCTCCCATTTTTTCACTTCCGCAATCATTTCGGTATCCATTTTCCAGAGCTGTACGGTTCCGCTCTCTGCATTTGCCCTGGCCGGCTTTTTCTCTTCCGTTCCCGCAAAGCATCCGGCCGTTTCACCGGCATAGTGCAGCATTCCCGCACAGATTTCCCGTCCGGTAAAGCCTGCCGCATAATTGCGGTTTTCCGCAGCCATTCCGCGCTTCCACTGCGCCGGGCAGGTCTCCTGCAGACTCCAGGAAATCCGCAGCGTATCCGGCTTTCTTTCGCCTGATACGCGCAGCTCAAGCGCAAGCGTACCGGTCGTATTGTCTTCCTTTAAGCCTGCCTTTGCCCACAGATCCTCCACATGTGCTTCCGGCTTTGCATACAGAAATACATCCCGGAACAGTCCGGAAAAGCGGAAAAAGTCCTGATCCTCAATCCACGCCGCGCTGCTGCGCTTATAAACCTCCACGCAAAGGCGGTTGTTCTTCTCCCGGATCACATCGCTCAGATCAAAATCAGACGGGGTGAACGTATCCTCCGCATAGCCGATGAACACGCCGTTGAGCCATACGTAAACTGCCTGCTCCGCACCCTGGAAGGAAATCGCAACACGCTTTCCGACCAGCGCCGGCTCCAGGTCAAATTCACGCACATAGCTTCCGACCGGATCGTGATTCCAGTCGATCTGACCCGGTTTCAGGAAGGCATGTCCGTCCCACGGATACATGGTATTGATATACTGAATGCGGTCATAGCCCTGTGTCTCCATGTGCCCCGGCACCTCGATCGTGCCAAATCCATCCAGCTTTGCATTCTCCTCATAAAAATCAGCCGGACGCTGATCCGGGCATTTGCTCCACGCAAACTTCCACGTACCGTTCAGGGACTGCCGCAAGGTCTCCTTTCCCTCCAGTGCATCCTGCTCCGTCTCATAAAAATGATGATCGGAATGTGCATCCAATCGGTTTACACGGAATACTTCCGGATTCTCCAGCCATGATAATTCTGCTCGCATGTGTGTACCTCCTTTTTTTGCTTCATGTACTCTCGGAATCTTTTTGTGATTGATTTTGGTTTGTTTTTTGCTTGTTGTGGTAATGTTTTTGGTTTGTTTTTTGCTTGTTGTGGTAATGCTTTTGGTTTGTTTTTTATTTTATGCCTGTCAGCTGCTGTATTTTCTGTGCCACTCCGTCCTCTGTATTGCTTCCGGTAACCGCATAGGCCGCCTCCTTGCAGGCTTTTGCTGCATTTTCCATCGCGATCCCGTAGCGCACAGCGCACAGCATCGGAATATCATTTTCCGCATCACCAAAGGTCATCGTCTCTTCTGTGGAGATTCCAAGCTTTTTTAAGAGCCACAGCAGCGTCTGTCCCTTATCGCTGAGCATGTGGCTGACCTCAAGCAGATGCGGCACAGAGGATGTGAGTGTGATCGGAAGCTTCTGCTCACGCAGCCTCCGGGCCAGCTGCTCACGCAGGATGGGATCATCACTGATAAAATTGATGCCATCCACGCTGGAGCGGTGTTCCCTTAAAAATCCACGGATATCCGAAAGCCCGTGACGCGTCTCTTTAATATAACGGATCCCGTATTCGGTGGCTCCGAACTGCGCCGGGTCCTCCACATAGCGCTGCTCCGTATAGGGCACGCCCTCCACCAGCACCTCCACAGCGATCTCCGGTAAAATCTCCATCTCCAGTATGGCATCCACCGTCTCCTTCTCCAGGAGCCGCTCATAGATTCTTTGCTCCTTCGATACGGAATAAACGGCAGCCCCATTTGACGTGATCACGTACTCCACGCCCGGAAGCTCCCGTACACACGCCGGAACTGCATCAAACGGCCGCCCGGTACATGGTACAAAACGGATGCCGCGACGGCTTGCCTCTATCAATACCCTGCGGGTAAATTCTGTAATCTGCTTATCCGGCGTCAAAAGTGTGCCGTCCAGATCGCTTGCGATCAGGCGCACCGGCCGGTTTCGTTCCTCGATATGATTCATTCCTGTATTTCTCCCGTCGACCGGAGGCCGCTTATAGATACAGTAAAGCGGACATTCGCAATCCGCTTCGCTACTTGCAAGATCATAAGGAATCCTCCCGCAAGCGGGCCCCCTTATGATATTTCATGAACGCAGTCGCTTCGCGATCTGCGTTCAATCGGTTGACCGCTCGTTTATAGGCATAGCCGCACGTGCTCAGGAAAAGGTCCGGTCAAACCGTCTGCTCAGCCTTTTTCCTGTTCGGATCGATTCATCCAGGCTGTCAAGCATCTCCACTGCAAGCGGAACCGCCGCATCAAACCGTGCCTTCAGCCCCTCGTTTGTCACCCTGCACGCCGGATTATCCTCCCGCTGATTCATCAAACCCTTTGCGTATTTATAATTATCTCCTGACAGCTTCATAATGGCGTTGATCGTATTCTGCTTCCACGGCTGCGGCGCCGTCAGAAGCCGTTTGATCCCCTTCATACTCAAAAGTGACTGCCGGATGACTGCAAGCGGAATGTATTCTTTCCGCCCTCCGCTTCGGAAACGCTGCGATTTTACCGGATAAAACGGCTGGATCGCCTGTGCGGTCAGAAGATCGGTCGGTACAAGCGTATCTATCGGAAATCCGATCGGATCTTTCCCGTTTTCCTTAAGCAGAAGCTTCTCAAACTCCTCTTCGATCTCCAGATGCTGCACTCCGGTCTCTTTTATCATCTCTTCAACGTACGGATGACACTCGCTGTCCAGAATAAAATGGCACACAAAGCCACATAAATACGCGTATTCTTTGCTCATACGGCCGCTCTGGCGAATGACTCCTACTGCATTTGCAAAAAACGGAGCCGCTGATACGCTGTGCAGATGCTCGCCAAACCGCACCACTGCATTATTTGTATGCGCTCCAAAAAAGAAGAAAATGTCCGGTCCCTGAAAGCCTGCCTGAAACGGAGCGTCATACCTCCTGACGATCTCCGCCAGCTCCCCGTTAAGCTGTGCCTCAACGGCACGTCCGAAACATTCATGTGCATAAAGTGCCGGCATTTTAATTCCTCCAATCTGCCCGGGCAAATACCCCTGTCTGCTCTGCCTTGTCTGTTACTGTTTTGTTTTGCATACTTTACCCTGTATGCTTTGCCTTACCTTACATACTTTGCCCTGCCCGTTACTGCTCTGCCTCCAGCAGTGCCGCATAGATCTCGCGCTTTGGCACACCGCGGTCCTTTGCAGCCTGCTTCATTGCCTCTTTGCGATCCAGCCCCTGGCTCATATACTGCTCAACATGCTCCGAAATGCTCATTTCCTCCCAGATGCGCTGCTGCGCCTGCTCCAGTTCGGCTCTGCTTTTGCCTTCCATCACGATCACGCATTCTCCCTTCGGATCGTTGTCTGTATACCACTTTACTGATTCGGAAAGCGTCGTCTGAAATGCAGTCTCATGCTTCTTGGTAAGCTCACGGCAGACGGTAATGCGTCTGTCGCCCAGAGTCTCCAAAAGCTCTGTCAGCGTCCGCAAAAGTCGGTGCGGTGCTTCATAAATGATCGTGGTGCGTGTCTCTGTCTGCAGCTCATCCAGAATCTGCTTCCGTTCTTTTTTATCCGACGGCAGAAATGCTTCAAAGCAAAATCTTCTCGTTGGCAGCCCGGAAAGTGTCAGTGCCGTTACGCAGGCGCAGGCGCCCGGAAGCGATGTTACCGATATGCCTGCCTCATAGCACAAACGCACGAGATCCTCTCCCGGATCAGAAATGCCGGGTGTGCCGGCATCTGTGATCAGCGCCACATTTTTTCCTTCCTGCATTTTCCGGATCAGCTCATACGCCTTATCAATCTTATTGTATTCATGGTAGCTCGTCATCGGCGTATGGATATCAAAATGGTTCAGCAATCGGATGCTGTTGCGCGTATCCTCTGCCGCGATCAGATCCGCTTCTTTTAAAATGCGCAGCACACGCATCGTAATATCCTCCAGATTTCCGATCGGCGTCGCGCACAAATATAACTGTCCCTGTTTTTCGCTCATATCACTGTTTCCTTCTTATGAGATTTTTCGCTGATATTGGTACCGTTAATTTTTTATTACCGGACGCAAGCTCATAAGGCATCCTCCCGCAAGCGGGCCCCTCCTTATGAGATTTTTCGCTGATATTGGTACCGTTAATTTTTTATTACCGGACGCAAGCTCATAAGGCATCCTCCCGCAAGCGGGCCCCTCCTTATGAGATTTAATACCCGTAAATATCCGTGATTTCCTTTGTATATACGCCAGGCCGCTCGTAGACGATCAGCGGTTTTTCCACTGTCATCCTCGGCCGGCCGCCGCGCACTGCCTCGATCAGTACCATATTCGGCTCCCGGTCAATATACGGATACACAAGCCGCATCCGCTTGGGCTCCAGGTGATACTCAGACAGCACACAGATCAACTCCGCCAGGCGGAACGGCCGGTGTACCAGATAAAACCTGCCGCCGGTGCGTAAAAGCTTGGCGGCGGCGCGTGCGACATCGTCAAATGTACAGAATATCTCATGTCTGGCTGCCGCCTTTTCCATGTCCGGATTGACCAGCCCATGCTGTCCGATCATGTACGGCGGATTTGACGTGACAACATCAAAGGAAGCCGGAGCAAACATCTCTCCGGCTTCCTTTATATCTCCGCGGACGATATCCAGGCGCTGTGTGAGATCATTCAGTGCTGCACTGCGGCGCGCCATATCGGCGCTCGTTTCCGATATTTCCAGTCCTGTAAAATGCCTTCCCTTCGTCTTGGCTGCCAGCAGAATCGGAATGATTCCCGTTCCGGTGCCAAGATCCAGGGCGCATTCGCCTTCCTTTACATTTGCAAACCCTGAGAGCAGCACCGCGTCCATACCGAAACAGAACAGCTTTTCGTTCTGAATGATCCGGTAACCGTTGCGGTGAAGCTCATCGATCCGTTCGCCTTCCTTTAACTGTAAAGCATGCTCAGTCATCCAGCTTTGATTTCCCTTCTTTTTTTTCAAGTGCTTCCAGCTGCTTCAGCTCCTGCTCAGCTCCGTTTTTCTCCGCACGGTCTCCTTTGCCGCCCTTTTCTCTGCGGCGCCTCGGACGGAATTTCAGTTCTTCCACATCGTACTCCCGAAGCTCCTTTTCATCACCGATCTCGATGAGCACGCGTACCTTCTGGCGCAGTACGTTCACAGACTGCACCTCTCCTTTCAGGTCGCCTTCCGCCGTCACCGTATCTCCGATTCCCGGAAGCTTGCTGTTCAGATACTCATACGTATCCTCTTCATTTTTCAGACAGCACATCAGACGGCCGCAGACACCTGAAATCTTCGTCGGATTCAGGGAAAGATTCTGCTCCTTCGCCATCTTGATGGACACCGGCGCAAATTCAGAAAGATACGAATTGCAGCACAGGACGCGGCCACAGATCCCGATTCCGCCAAGAATCTTCGTCTCGTCACGCACTCCGATCTGCCGCAGCTCTATCCGCATTTTGAATACGGCTGCCAGATCCTTTACCAGCTCACGGAAGTCAATTCTGCCGTCTGCTGTGAAATAAAACAGCACCTTATTGTTGTCAAAGGTATATTCCGCATCGATCAGCTTCATATCCAGGCCATGCTTGCGGATCTTTTCGCTGCAGATGCGCATTGCTTCTTTTTCTCTTATGTTGTTTTTCTGTGCGCGTGCATCATCCTCCTGTGTCGCCGCACGGATCACTGCCTTTAACGGCTGTACCACCTTATCATCCGTCACCTCACGGACGCCGCCGACCACCGTACCGTACTCTACTCCGCGTGCTGTCTCAACGATCACATGATCCCCGGACTCGAGCTTGTATCCCTTCGGGTCAAAGTAATATACCTTTCCTGCGTTTCTGAATCTTACACCTACAATTTTTATCATTTAATTTTTATCTCCTTCTTCCGATCCGCACAGTCAGCCGTGTATATTTTCCTTGATGACCAGGAACAAAAGCTCCATCGTCAGATCGAAATTTACATTTGCCGCCAGACGTGTCTTTGCCGTCTCAATGGCCTGCATCACTTCCTCCACGCCCTCGTAGGAGCACAGCTTTACCGTCTCCCGGATCGTGCGCAGCTCATCTTGAAAAATAATACCGTTTACATCCTTGGTTGCCTTGAAATAAACCATATCCCGGTACCACAGTGCCAGAATATCCAGATAATCCTGTATTGAAATTTTGTAATTCTGTACTTCCTTCACGTACTCGATGATGTCGCTGATGCTCATCGTACCTGCTTTTTTGATCAGCTTCATTGCGGAAGCCTTGATCGCATTAAAATCCTCTGAGGTCGCAAGACGCTCTGCCTTGCCGATATTGCCCTGCGCAAATGCCGCACAGATATCGGCCTGGTAATCCGGGATCTCCACCTTCTCCATCAGATATTGTTTGACCTGCTCATCCGGCACCGGCTTGAGCTGTATGAGCACACATCTGGAGCGGATCGTATCCAGAAATCCCTGCTCATTGTCTGTGAGCAGGATGATCACCGCATATTCCGGCGGCTCCTCGATCGTCTTTAAGATCGCATTCTGTGCCTGAACCGTCATTTTTTCCGCGTCCGGCATGATATAAATCTTGTATTTTCCATTATAAGGGCGGATCTGCACATCGCCGACCAGCTGATCCCGTACATCGTCCACACCGATACTGTTCGGTTTCTCATGGCGGATATGGATAATGTCCGGATGATTTCCGCTTGCCGCCTGATGACAGGAGTGGCAGGTACCGCATGGCTTCTCCTCGCCCGTACACTGCAGCGCCATCGCAAACGCATTTGCAAGCGTCAGCTTTCCGCTTCCCTTTTCACCGCTGAAAATATAAGCATGACTGACCTTTCCTGCGTTCATTGCTTTTTCCAGGTGCGCGATTTCCCGTTTGTGTCCAACAATGTCTTTAAATCCCGGCATAGTTTCTCCCCCCTGTATCTTTTCACCAAAGCCCGGCAAGCTGTGCAGCCTGAAGTATTCTGCCGCTTTCTGCCCCAAAAGCTTCGGCGTATTGTCTCTGTTTAGTATACCACAGATACAATTTGATGTGAAGAGTCACCTCACATTTCCTGCTCACTGTCTGCAGGAGCGGAAGTCATCTTCTGCCTTATATACGCAGCGACCGCCTCCATGCATTCTTCCCGTGGCCCATCGTTTGAAAACCTTGCCGAAATATGCGCCTGTACGATTTTTTCTTCTGAAAAATCCTCTTCATCCGCAAGATAGCGGCGGCAGACCTCACTGAAATTCGGCTGCTGCTGTTTCTTTTCCCGCTTGATCGCACGTTCCAGACGCTCCGCGTCTCCTACCTCAATGTAAACTCCATCTACGCGCTCTTCCCCATAATATGCACGCATTTTCTGATATGATTCCAGCGTTCCAAGTGCAAGATAGCTGTATCTGTCAAGGTCGATGCCTTCTCCGTCTGCTGTGAAATAATACCAGATACCATGTACCGTATCATAGGAACGCAGCTCGATCACTCTGCCTTCCTCCTGCATCTTTTTTAGTGTATCCACATCAGTAAAATGATACTGCACACCGTCTGTCTCCTTGGCGCGGATCGGACGTGTCGTATACATGATAAATGGCTGCAGCCCAAGCTCTTCCCTCGTCAGAAGCTCCTCGTAGACTGTATCCTTCCCGGTCGCGCTTTTTCCCATAATATAAAATATTCTGCCCATATTCTGAATTCCTTTAATAACCACTGACTTTTTCGATCACAATTCTTTCATCTGATACGGATTGCGGATCCTCCTAATGCAGGTCCTCTGCGAGCACACGTAACCTTCTCCCCGTATAATCTGCCATTCCCTGCAGCCCAAGTCCCAGCCTTCGGCAGGCCGCAAGCTGCTGCGGCAGCTTTTTGGGGATCCGCTCTCCTGGCACCAGATACGGGATTCCGGGCGGATACAGGTACACAAACTCGCCGGAGATCAGCCCTGCACTCTGCTCAAGCAGGACTTCTCTCTTTTTTGCATCCTCTGCCTGCGCGATCCCTAGTACTTCCTCTCCGCCATCAGCCAGAAGCACGGATAGATCCGGGAAATCGCCTTCCGGCTCTTCCATCAGCGCTTGCTGCTCATTGCATATCCGGAATTTTTCGTTTTTCCCGATCGGTCTGCCGGTCAGCTCTTTATCGTTCTCAGCCGGTCTGTCGGCCAGCTCTTTATCGATCTCAAGCAGCGCCGTTTTCAGCCGCTCCAGTCCTTCGTGCGTATCTGCGATCGTTGTGATGGCTGTCACATACTGCGGCGCCTCCATCTCCATTTCCAGATGATATCTGCTGCGCAGTATCTCCGACAGCTGTGCGCCCGTCAGTCCGCTTTTTTCCGTGGAGATCAGAAGCTTCGAGCGATCGTAATCAAAGCTGCCCAGTCCCGTTTCTTTTCCATCCACCAGATGCAGCTGCTGCAGCTTTAAAAGCTCCCCGCGCAGCTTTTCCAGACGCGCTGCAAATGTTTCAAACAGCTCCTCTCCGCGGTCGTTTAAAAGCCCGATGCAGCGGTCGATTCCGGCCATAAACACGTAGCTGGGACTGCTGCTTTGATAAATGCCAAGATACCGGCCAAGCCGCTTCCGGTCAACACGCGGTCCCTGCACGTGCAGCAGTGCTGTCTGCGTCAAGGAAGGGAGCGTTTTATGTACACTGTTTATGACCAGGTCTGCCCCGCATGCCAGTGCACGCCTCGGAAAATACGGATGCATTCCGAAATGTGCACCGTGTGCCTCGTCCACGATCAGAATCCCATCATGGCCGTGTACAATTTCCGCAATTGTCTGCACATCAGAAACAACTCCGTCATACGTCGGAGAGGTCAGCAATACAGTGCGGATTTTCGGATTTTTATCGAGGGCAGCCCTTACCTGCTCCGGACGGATCGCTCCTGCAATTCCCCTTTTCAGATCTGCCGATGGGTACAGATACTTCGCATGCAGATCATTTAAAAGCAGTGCGTGATACGCTGCCTTATGGCAGCCGCGCGCCATCAGGATCATCTCTCCCCTGCGCGCACAGGCCGACACAGCAGAAAGGATCCCGCACGTGCTGCCGTTTACCAGATAGTACGTCTCCTGCGCACCGTAAAGCTGCGCAGCTCTTTTTTGCGCCTCCAGCAACACTGTTTCCGCATGATGCAGGTTGTCAAAGCCATCAATCTCCGTAATATCAATCGCATACGGATCGCCGAGCAGATGAAAATTCCGCTTATGCCCAGGCATATGAAACGGATAAAAGTCAGAGGCTCCATAAGCAGAAAGCTGTTCATACAGGTCCGCCCCGCCTTTTTTCGTTTTGTTGATCCTGTTTTCTTCCATTTCTTCCATTTGTTCCATTCTCTTTTCTGTCCGCGGTGTCGCTTCCGGAAGTCTGTTTACCCTGTCGCTTCGGAATGCCTGTCCTACAGTGCCGCGATCAGACGCTCTACTGCTTCCTCGGTCGTCGCCCAACTTGTACAGAAACGCACCGCACTGTGTGTTTCATCCACCTTTTCCCAGAAGCTGAAAGAAAACTGCTCCGCCAGCCGCTCCGCCTCCGCATCCAGCAATACCGGAAACTGCTGATTTGTCGGAGAATCCACCAGCATCGGATACCCCTTCTGTTCAAAAGCGCTGCGCAGCTTCTGTGCCAGACGATCTGCCTTTTTGCAGACTCTGAAATACAGCTCATCTGTAAAAAGTGTATCAAACTGCAGGCCGAGCAGTCTTCCCTTTGCAAGCATTCCGCCGCGCTGCTTGATCAGATAACGGAAATCCTTTTTCAGTCTCTCGTCACGGATCACAACTGCCTCACCAAACAATGCGCCGCATTTTGTGCCTCCGATATAAAACACCTCACACAGCTTTGCAAGCTCGGAGATTGTCAAATCGCACGCATGCGACATCAGGCCATATCCAAGCCTTGCCCCGTCAATAAACAGCGGCATATCGTATTTTCTGCATACGTCATGGATCTTTTGCAGCTCCTCCTTCGTATACAACGTTCCATACTCTGTCGGATAGGAAATATAGACCATGCCCGGCTGTACCATGTGCTCAAAAGAAGAATCCGCATAATGGCTGCGGCAAAGCTCTTCGATCTGACCTGCATTTAAACGGCCGTCTTTCCCCGGAACAGTCAGCACCTTATGGCCGCTTGCCTCGATTGCTCCTGTTTCATGTACGTTGATATGGCCGGTCGACGCTGCAATGACCCCCTGATGAGGCCTGAGCGCCGCACAGATTACCGTCAGATTCGTCTGTGTGCCGCCCACCAGGAAATGTACCGCTGCATCCTCACAGTCTAAGAGCACACGGATTTTTTCTCTTGCACTCTCGCAGTAATCGTCCTCGCTGTATCCCGGCGTCTGTACCAGATTTGTCTCTGCCAGCCGCTGCATGATCTCCGGCACTGCGCCCTCCAGATAATCACATTCAAAGCGCAGCTTTTTCTGTTCGTTTTTTTCTGTCTGATTTTTCTCCATTGCAGTCACTTTTTCCGCTTCCTTTCGTCTCTTTCCATTTCGTTATGGTTTTACCCATTTCTCCTGATTATATCGAATTTCCATCCTCCGCGCAACTGTAACTCTCAGAAACGCACCTGCGCGAAATGCACCGCATCTTACTGTTCAGAGCCAGCCACAGCATCCGGAAGCTTTTCAGGAAAAATAATAGCGGAGCTTTTCAGGAAAAATAATAACGGTTGCATTTCCACCGGAAATCTGATAGAACAAATTCATCATTATCTTTTCAGGAAGGAGCATATTCTATGAAATTTGGATTTATCGGATGCGGCAATATGGCAAAGGCAATCATCGGAGGCATTCTCAGACACGGGATCGCTGCTCCGGAGGAAATTGTCGCTTCCGCACTTCATACGGAAACATTGGAAAAGGCAGCTGCCAAATTCGGCATCAACACGACTACCGTTAACTGCGAAGCCGCTAAAGCGGATATCGTGTTTCTGGCCGTCAAGCCTCAGTTTTATGAATCCGTGATCCGTGAAATCAAAGATACCGTCACAGCCTCACAGCTGTTCGTTTCGATCGCTCCCGGAAAATCCATTCAGACGCTTACTGACTGGTTTGAAAAGCCGATCAAGCTGATCCGGGCCATGCCAAATACACCGGCGATGGTTGGAGAGGGCGTCACCGCGATCTGCCCGGCTGATACCGTAACAAGCGCCGAGCTTGACCAGGTAATCCAGTTGTTTGCGGCCTGCGGTACTGCAGAGGTTATGCCGGAGCGTCTGATCGATGGTGTCGTTGCCGTCAGCGGAAGCTCACCGGCCTATATTTTTATGATTATCGAGGCAATGGCAGACGGAGCCGTACGTGACGGTATTCCGCGTGCTCAGGCTTACCGCCTTGCTGCCCAGGCAGTGCTCGGCAGTGCAAAGATGGTGCTTGAGACCGGCAAGCATCCGGGCGAGCTTAAGGATATGGTATGCTCACCGGCCGGAACAACGATCGAAGCTGTCGCTGTCATGGAAAAATGCGGGCTGCGCAGTGCCATTCTTGAAGGAATGGAAGCCTGCTCCCGCAAGACCCGCGGAATGTAAGCAGGTATTCCCGGACATTCGCAGTCTGCTTTCGTGACTGCGGTAAAACGGGCATTCGCAATCCGCTTCGCAACCTGTCAGTGGGTGTTTTCAACTCCCACTTACATAAGCATCCCCCGCTTAGTGCTCCGCGCACTTGAAGCGGTGGATGCTTACCTGCGTTCATACGAAGGATGCCGCCAGCTGCTCCAGCGTCCCGAAGGAATATCCCATATTCTCCCATTGTGTGAGTAGCTCATCCAGGATGTCTGCATTGGTTCGGGACGTGTTGTGCAGCAGTACAACCGCCCCCGGATGAATCCGCCCGATCAGCTTTTCAAAAGCTTCCTCCTTTGTCGGCTGATCCTGTTCATACCAGTCCACATATGCCAAACTCCAGAAAAATGTCTGATAGCCCAGATTCTGTGCCATTTTCAGGTTCGCTTCGCTGTATTTTCCCTGCGGCGGCCGGTAATACTTCGTTATTTCCTGTCCGGTCGCTTCATGGAACAGCGTCTCAAGTCCTTCTATTTCCTTACGGAACGAGGCAGGATCTGACATCTGTGACATGTCCGGATGGTGCTCGGTATGATTGCCCACCGTGTGGTGCTCCGCAATCATTCTTTGCACCAGCTCCGGATTATCCTTTACAAAATTCCCCACCACAAAAAAAGTAGCCGGCACCTGATGCTTTTTCAGCGCTTCCAGGATCGCCGGTGTATTTCCATTTTCATATCCACAGTCAAAGGTCAGATAAATGCGTTTTTCCTGCGTGTTTTCTGCGTAATAGGCATTGTATTTTGAAAGCTCCTCAAAGGTTGCGTTTGCCACCGGAGGCTTCCCCTTCTCCTGAAAGCTGAGCCCCCAGTTTCCTTCTGCAGCAGGCTGCAAAACAGAATGAGGTGCCTGGTATCTTGCCACACCTGCGGCCGTAATATTGCCCGCAAAAAAAGCAGTCAGAAACACAAGGAATACTGCTGCTCTTTTTTCTGTCACATATTTTGCTATTTTTTCTCTCATTGCATACACTCCGGCAATTTCTTACCTCTACTGTATGCACTCACGCTACAGCGTATACACAAAAATCCCCGTAATAATAATCAGGTTTCCAATCAGCTGTCCCTTTGTGAAATGCTCCTTCAGAATCAGCCAGGAAAGCACCATGACGAGCACATAGCTGAACGTATCAATGACCGCGCCGTACTTCATGTCCACCACAGTAAATGCATACGTATTCAGCAACAGCGTGGAAAATGAAATGCCATACGCCACAATCACACGCCAGTTCAGATATTCATAAAGCACGCTTTTGTGCTTCTGTCCTGCGCTCTGCTTAAGCAGTACCTGCGAAACAGCCGAGAAAAAGGTTCCCAGAAACATCAGTAATAAATATGGAAGCATTCTCTTCCCCCCTGTCAGTTTTCTTCTTCGCTTTGTGAAGCCGTCCCGGTATGCTGCGTCTTTGATGCAGCAGGCTCTGTCTCTTTTTTCTCCGCACTCAGGGAAACCACCACCACGCCAAGCAGTACGATCATCACTCCGATCATATTTCGCACCGACAGCTTTTCCCCGAAAATCGCTACCGCCCACACCTGACTCCAGAGCAGATATACGCTGCGGTTTGCATAGCCGATATTCAGATCAAATTTTTTGATGATCTTCTGCCAGCAGATCGCATAGACGAAACAGACAAAAAACATCAAAAAGGCAAATACATACAGAAGCGGATTTTTTAATCCTCCGCGGTTCAGCTCAATGGAGGCTGACTTTGAAAAAACACTGGTGAATGAAAACAGCATTACCGCCAGATGCAAAAAGATGTAATCCTTTATCTTTTCCATAATTCCTCCAGAGACGTTCCGTCCACTTTAATGCAGCGGTATACACGGCTGATCGTCTGGTCAAGCTGCTCCACACAGTCTGCCTCCATCACCACATGACCGATCCTCGTAGTGCCATTCTCCATAGCTTCTACTGCATGGCCGACCGGGAAATCCAGCTTTACTGCAATTCCCTTTTCCCGCATGCGGTTCAGCCTCTTCTCATCGATCTCAGTGATCACGCCGTTTACCGGACTCATCAAAAGTTTTGCCATGCACGGGACACCTTCTTTTTCCGGAGTAAAATCCACCGGCCCCCCAAGTGCATTCTGCAGAATCTTCTCATAGAAATCAAATCCGTAATACATGGAAATCAGTTCCGGTATGCACGTAGCACCCGTGCGGCCACCGATTTCGATAATCCACGCTTTTCCGCGTTCATTGTCCACAAATACATCGGCATTTACAGAGCAGTTGTCAAGTCCAAGCGCCTTGACTGCCAGGCGCATCTGTTTTTCGATCTCTTTTTGTACACGGACGCTTCCCAGATACGGGAACCCATGACCTGCCGGAATTGTAATTTTGTCCGTATGGTAGACGAATTTTTCATGTGGCGCAAGAAATACCAGCTCTTTGCCCTGTACCATGCCATCCACACCAATCTCCGTGCCTTCGAGCTTTTCCTCTACCAGCACATATTCTTTTCTGGAGCGTTCAAGCGCACTGCGGTACGCCTCCTGCAGGCCGCTCTTCTCGTTTACGATGGTGATCCCACGGCTTCCGGAGCTGTCCACACGCTTTACTACCACCGGAAATCCGATTTCCTCTGCCGCCCGGCACACCTCTTCATAGCTGTATGCCTTTCGGAATTTTGCTGCTGCGACACCCTCTGTGGCAAACGCTTCCTTCATCCGCGCTTTATCCGTAGCACATACTGCTGCCGCTTCCGATATCCCGGCCAGCCCCATTTTTTCGCACACGTAGCCGATGGTCGCCACCGCCACATCGGTGCCCGTTGTGCAGATCCCATCGATCTGCTCCTCCTGGCAGACCTTCAGAATTCCCTCTTTATCTACCGTATTTATCTCATAAACCTTATCTGCATATGCAAACCCCGGATAATCTCCCGGAATACTTGCAACTATCGTATACAACCCCATTTTCTTAGCTGTCAGAATAAGCGGAACCTGATACACACTGGCTCCGAGAATCATAATTTTTCGCTGCACGCTGCTTTTTCCCCTCTTTCCCGCCTCTGGCATTGATCCGGATCTGCTTTGGGTCTCCTTTGATACTCCTTGGGATCTGCTTTGGATCTCCTTTGACGCTCTTTTGGATCTGCTTTGGATCTACTTCGGCTCTTCTATCTCGCTTTGTCCGCCCTCAGACTCTGTTCTTACCGCACCCGTTGTCTCCCGCACAAGCGTCTGTAACGTCTGCCGCGCATTTCCTGTATTGATCGTATCGCGCACAATAAACTGCGGCGTATTATTCAGGATCAGGATGATCTTTCCAAGGTATTCTCCGATCACGCCAAGCACCATCAGCACAAGCCCGAAAAAGACAACGACCACGCATAATGTCGATGACCAGCCGACCGGAATATCCGGATTGAGTATTTTGTTGATGATGATCAGCACTGCCATAATCGCTCCGGCAACGCCGGAAAAAATACCAAGAAAAAAGGAAATGCGAAGCGGAATCACAGAGAAATTCCAGTAACGCAGCCAGAGATTGATCAGCTTCTTCAAGGTATAGCCGGAAGTGCCGACCTCCCGTTTAAAATGTTCTACCGGTACATTTCCTATGTTATGTGTTACACGGTAAAAAATACCGTCTATATACGGGTTAAAGCTGTCATATTTGATAACCTCCTGCCGTACCTCCTTTGTGATCATCCAAAAATTACTGGAAACGATCTCCTTGGGACGGTTCAGCATGACCCGTGATGTCACTTCATTTAATTTACTGGTCAGATTCTTTTTCCAGGAGTTCTTTTTCTGCGGATAGACTCCATAAACAAGGTCGTATCCTTCCTCCATCTTATGGATCAGCTTGAAAATCTGCGACGGGTGCGTCTGCATATCGTCATCCATTCCGAGTACGCAGTCTCCCTTCGTATAATGAAGTGCCGCCATCAGTGCATTGTGCTGACCGAAATTGCGCATCAGATTTACACCGCAGACGTTTTCGTATTCCTTTCCAAGCTTTTCGATTTCCGGCCACGTTCCATCCGTAGAGCCATCATTGACCAGAACAAATTCACACGTATAGCCTTCGTTTTTTTCAAATTCTGCCATTACGAGCTCAACGACCTTTCGGATCGTCTTCTCTGAATAATAGCAGGGGATTACAACTGATATCAGCATAGGGGGGTCTCTTTTCGTATAATTTAGTATAGCCACCTGCAAATAAATTTGCGGTTGGCTTTCTATGACTTTTTCTGTTGTTCTGAACTGTTTGTCACATAGTCGAAAAACAGTGGTGTGCCGCCAGTATGGAGGAACAGGATACGGCTGTTCTGAATTCCGGCGGTGCGCACGTACTCCGTCATTCCCCAGAACGCCTTCGCTGTATAAATCGGATCAAGTGGAATCCCGTTCTCCAGATACTGCTGCCGGATACAGGCTTCCACTCTCTCATCGTATTTTCCGTAGCCTTCCTGCCGATATGCATCCAGGAGGTGGATCTCTCCTGCAAGATCTGCCGGCAGTGCATGCTTCTCCGACGGATGCTCCTCAAAATATGCCCGGATTCCTTCCTCGATCACCTGATAAGCACGCTCTGTCTCGCGTGACGAGATCATCACGCCCATGATGCACTTGTGGTCTCCTGCCAGAAGATGTCCGCAGATCAGCCCCGTCTGTGTCGATCCTGTCCCGGACGGGCAGAAAATGTAATCAAAATTCACGCCCAACTCCTGCTCCTGGCGAAGAAATTCCCTGTAAGCCTTTGCATAGGCCCGTGCCGCAGTACCCTCGTTTCCCTTGCCATATTTATCACCATAAATATAATAGGGCACTCCGCCGCATGCACGGATCTCATTCATAACATGCTCTACCGTCTGCGCAATCTCATCCTTTGCACAGTTCACGATCTGCGCCCCTGTCCAGCCGATCAGATGCGTATTATTCGTGGGGGCATCCTCTTCGCCGCTTTCATGAGAGCAAATCATCACACATTTTGTGCCACGGCTGAAGCACAGGTCTGAAAGCACCCGGCACAGGTTTGAATGACGGCTTCCGTAAATAATCATCGTGTCACAATGCTTTGCTTTCATATCCTCATAGAAAGCCTCTGCAATGCGCACCTTGTTGCCGCCGATTGAAAAGGGCAGCAGATCGTCACGCTTTATATAAAATTCATTTCCGGCTTCATTTTCCATTGCCAGATGCTGAATAAGAGTATCCATTTTTTACTTCCTCTTTTTTTGTTTTTACAGTACTTGTCGTTTTCTTTACGATTATAATGCATTTCGACAGTAAGCGCAAGGAATACCAAAAAAACAGCAGGAAAAGCCGCAGTCCATGTGAACGGTCTGTTATATGTTTTTGCTGATGATATCCCATACCCAGCTCTGCTCACGGCCAAGCACCCACTCAGCGATGCCGGAAAGCTCATACTTGCTGACAAGGCTCGCACGTGCTGCGACGGATGCCCCGTCTTCCAGCCATACCTGACAGAATTTCCCGTCGGAATCTGTCCACTCGGCATACTGCTGGCCGGTCGATTCATCGTAGGTCGAAGTGACACCGTTTTCGGCAAGAAGCGCTTCGATACCGTCCATACTGTAGGCCTCACTCGTCACATTTGTCGTACCATCCGAAAGCGTCTCGGTATACCAAAGCCTCGTATAAAACGGAATCGCACTGATCAGCTTATTCTTCGACACCTCTGTCAGCATATTCTGAATACCGGTCTCTTCGAAATCCATGGATGCCACGCTGCCTGTAATATCCGAGCCGGCATAATGCTCATCATACCCCATCATAATGACGTAATCGCAGACATTTCCAAGCTCTTTGCGATTATAATATTTCGAAAAATCCATCGGAACAGGCACATCCACAGAAAGAATAATGTTATTTTTGCGGCAGAGGATCGATAATTCACGCATAAACTGCACATAATCATAGCCTGCTTCCTGCGCAATCCCCTCAAAATCGATATTGATGCCGTCAAAGCCAATCTCCTGTGCCTGCGCGATCAGATAGTTCTGTACCTTCTGGCGTGCCGTGCGGGAAGCCAGCAGGGCTGTTGAATCGACATCTGCACTGAAATTGCTGATCAGTGCCCACACCTGCATATTTTTCTTATGGGCCGCTTTGACATAGTCTGCACTTGCAAAGGACGTGATCTCTCCGGTACTGTCCTTTAAAAAATACCAGGTCGGTGAAATCACATTCACTCCCGTAACATCTTCCGTATCCTCCGCAAACTGACTGTTCATTTCTTTATAATCAATCTGATGCCAGACCAGATTTACCTTCTCGTCCAGATGAATGCTTGTATACTCCGGTCCCGCATAGAAGGTTTCCCGCGTCGTCGTCTCTTCGTCTGCCAGCTGTCTGTTCTTCACATAACCGATATAGCCGTCTGCAGTAAGAATCTTCGACCATGAATCCATCTGCTCAATCACCGTAACGACCGTATCCTCTGTGACATCGGTCAGGATCGGACTTTTAATGCCCCCCTGGTACCGCACGACCGTGTCCTTTTTGATCCGCGCCGTCGTAATCTCCTTGCTGCCTAAGGTGATCACCACTCTCTTTGGCGTGTCATAGACCTGACAGTCCAGATCGGAATACTGCTGCAAAAACGTCATCGACAGATACATCCCGGAAGATGTCGTATGCAAAATATCGTATCCCGCATCAAAGCTTTCGCCATCCACCGTATACGAAGAAGCATTCGGTTCAATCTCAAAAATCTGTGTCGGTGTCGTAAAAAGCAGGAGTCCTGCGGACGCATCCCAGTGGAATCTCGCATTCAGTTCATTCTGAACGAGCGTATAATCAATATAAACATTTCCATCGTAGATCTGCGCATGCTCCTGTGCTATGTGGTCCCCCACAACGATCGCTGCCTCTGTCTCGCCAAGCTGCCCGAAATATTCTTCCGAACTCATGCGCTGCGAGGAAGGCATATATTTTCTGATACATACAAACAGGATCGCCAGCATGCCGATCAATGCAATCACACCGGCCAGAACCTGAAATCTTTTCTTAACACTCATTGCTGTACCTCCCCTTTTCCGGAATTTTGGGGAAACTGCGCCCCTTTATCCCGGTAATTATAACAGTTCTTCCAAAGCCCGTCAGCAAAATCGGAGTATCTTTATAAAAAAATAAGAATCACCTGCGGTGGGGAACCGGTATTCTGACTGTGTTTCCTTTCTTTTATTTCTCTTCTCTCCACTTTTATCTGACGCATCCTTTATCTGACTCAAATCAGATATTTAAATCCTTCTCATCACGCCCAGCCGCCTCGCAGGCCGGTTCGTTAACTTCGGAATACTGACGCAGGCCGCTCCCGGTTATTTCCAAAAGGTGCTCTGTGATATGATTTTCCACTCTTTTCCATTCCCTTTGCAGCGCCCTGTTTAATAATTATTTCACTTGCGTAAAAAATAGAAATTGTATATAATGCGTAAAAGAAGTCACGAAAGGATATATACGGGAAAGTACAGCATAAATCACGACCAGTACAGCTGCCTCCTTTCTGAATGAATTATATCGGTGTGTATATCCTTTCTGACACTTATTATAAATAATATGTGCTCATTTCGCAAGGCTTTTTTCATATTTTTGCAGACTTTCCAGCGATTTGATCACGGAATTCGTTTTTCTTTACATTATACCGTGAATGCGCGTATACTATGGGGTAAAGGTCAAAAGCTTTTTATAAAAAGAGGATGTGATAACATGAAAATTGAAAAAATCAATGACCGGCAAATCCGCTGTACGCTGACGCGCGAGGATCTCGCAAGCCGCGAGCTCAAGCTCAGTGAACTTGCTTACGGTTCCGATAAAGCAAAGGCACTGTTTCAGGATATGATGCAGCTCGCTGCCCGTGATTTCGGTTTCGAAGCGGACAATATGCCGCTTATGATAGAGGCGATTCCTGTTTCTATGGACACCGTTGTTCTTATTATTACCAAGGTGGAGGATCCGGACGAACTGGATACCCGGTTTGCAAAGTTTACACCGGAAGAAGGCGATCCGGAAGATGACCTTTCTCTCTCCTCTCTTCGTGACAAAATCGAGGGTGCGGATGATGTGCTTGGTCTGATTCGCAAAATCACAGAGGCCAAAAAGCAGGCCGCTGCAAAAACACTTGCCAAAGAACAGACTGCGGACTCTGCCCCTGCTCCTGAAGCATCCGATGGCAGTGATACCGGCAAAGAAGCGGAAGAAGAGCTTCGAAATCTCACGCGCTTCTATCTGTTTCATTCTCTGGATGATGCCATTACGGCTGCCTGTGTACTCGGTTCCGCTTACGATGGGCCAAATGCCCTTTATAAAAATCCGGAAAACGGACAGTATTATCTGATTCTCAAAAAGGCCGAGAGCTCTGCCGAGCAGTTTAACAAGGTCTGCAACGTACTCTCTGAGTATGCTCTTTCCTACAAATTTGCCCCCGGTATGGAATCTCACTTTACAGAACACATGGAAGTGATTCTTCCAACACAGGCTCTGCAAAGTCTTGCACAGCTTCAGTAAATCGAAAGCCCCCTGATCTCATTCTTAATGAAATCAGGGGGCTTTCTTCTTGTTCTTTTATTGCCTCATTGCTTTTTTGCTTTCACCCGTCGTCTGACAAGCTTCCTTACGAATTATCGTTTGCCTGTCTTTCTCTTTTTCAGCTCAGATGCCATCAGCAGTGCAAATGCTGCAAATGCAACCGCCATAAGTCCTGCATAAGAACTGATCGGGGTGTCGTCTCCGGTCTTTACGCCCTTCGACGGTGTGGTCGGCTGTGTCTCGGTCTGCTTCTTTGTTTCTGTTTCCGTTTCTGTGGTTGTCTCTGTTTCTGTTTCAGATTCTGTCTCAGTCTCGGTCTCAGTCTCGGTCTCGGTTTCTTCTTCCTCTTCCGTATTTGTGATCGTAACTTCAATTTCCTTATTCTCAGCGCTGAAAGAAACCTCTGTCTTGTCAATCGATACGTCGTACTTGAATCCCGGTGCGCCCTTTACAGGGTCACCAAACTCATCTACCTCTGTCACGTAAAGTGTTGTGGTCGAATCTATCGAGTCGATCTGTACCTTCGTCGAGTTCGATGTCTTAGAACCGCCTGCCATATCCAGTTCCAGAATATTGTACTCTACCTTTTCAGAGAGCGTTGTGTATTCCGGATCCTCAAAGATTCCTGCATAGAAGACCTCATCCGAATCCTTCGGCATACTGTCTGCACCAAGCAGCTTCTTTGTCACGGTCAGTGTACCCTCTGCATAGAAGTTATGCGGCCAGCTCTGAAGCTGATTGTCAAGATATACGACCTTATCTTCGCCTTCTTCTGTTGTGATCACATGACCGTTCGTGCCGGTAAATACAGGTGTATATACCGTACCGTCTTCCAGTACACCCGAATGAATTACATTTCCGTCTGCATCGCATTCACCTACGTAGTAGGTTCTGCCTGCTTCCAGATTTTCAAATGTCACCTTTCCAGATGCTGCCTTCACGATCTTGATCTCCTTAAGCTCGGATGCCGGCTTCGTGCATGCCTCGTCATAGAAGAGACGTACGTAGAAGCTCAGGTTCTCCGCAAACAGCTCAAGTCCGTTGTAAGTTACCTTCTTCTCGATCGTGGTGCTTGTGTTCTCCGATGGTTTCAGCTTATCTTCTACGATGATCACACCGTTTACTACCGATGCAGTCGCAGTCACTGTGCCGTCCTTTGCAACGGTAAATGTGACGTCTGCTGTTACCTCGTAGCCTTCCGGAGCTTTGGACTCATGCAGCGTGTATTCCACGTCTGTCTCAATGTTCTTAATCACATGATTCGTTCCGCTCTCGGAATCCCACTCATCCACGATGTTGCCTGCGCCGTCCAGTACCTGGAAATGTGCTCCGGTCAGCTCTTCGCCTGTGCCGATGTCCACCTTCGATACTGCTGCGCTTCTTGTATTAGTTACGTCATAGCCATCCACTTCACTGATGTATCCGTCTACCGGATTCTCGGTGATCGTGTAGGTGATCTCCTGTCCGACTTCACCTTCTTTGTACTTCGGAAGATCTGTAAAGCTCCATTTCCAGTCATCGGTTGCAGTTACGGTCTTCGCCAGATCAGTCAACTCCTCACCGTCTGCATAAATGCGGATCGTGATGCTCTCCGGTCTTGCGCTCTCGTTGCCGCTATCGGCCCAGGTCTTGGCGCCTTCGATATTTACAGTCTCAGGCGTGTGTGTATTCGTCAGGGTCGTGATAATGCTTACTGTCTCAGTCGGCAGAACCTCTTCCCCTTCCATCGGAGGTGTCAGAACCTCTTCCGTCTTCGTATCGGTCAGCTCATAGCCCTCCGGAAGTCCGTCCTCCTGCTCAGCCCAGGTGTAAATATTCTCCACACCGGCGGTATACTTCGGAAGATCGTTTACTCCGTCAGACCAGCCGTTTTCTTCATTCAGCGTTACCGTTGCAATCACTTCGCCGTTCTTCTTCAGATCGACTTTGAGTTCTGCCGGACGGATGCCATCCTGGTTGTCTGCGTCGTCCCACTCTTTCCGAACGGATACGTTCACCAGTTCCGGAACGTGTGTGTTCGTCAGGGTCGTAAAGGTTCCATCTGTCTTATTTAAAGTCAGCTCATAGCCTTCCGGTACCTTCGCCTCTTTCCAAGTGTATTCATTCAAAGTACCCTCTGTGTACTCATCCAGATTCGTAATGATCGCGCTCCAGTCATTTTCTGCACTGAGCGTTACCTTCTGATCCGTCTCTTCTCCGTTCTTCACAAGAATTGCTGTGATCGTCTCCGGACGCTTGCCATCTTGGTTCTTTGCATCATCCCAGATCTTCAGAATGCTTGCACTTACCTTGCCCGGTGTGTGTTTATTCGTCAGTGTGGTGATGGCTGCTTCCAGTGTGTCTTCGGTTGCTTCTGTTACTTCTTTCTTCGTATCAGTCAGGCTATAGCCCTCCGGCAGATTTTTCTCTGCCCAGGTGTATACGTTCTCTACGCCGCCGGTGTACTTGTCAAGATTCTCCACGGTGCCGGTCCAGTTGTTCTCCTCATTCAGAGTGACCGTTCCTGCCACTTCCGTGCCGTTTCTCATCAGGTCTACCGTCAGCTCAGGTGCACGCTTACCATCCTGATTGTTGTTGTCATCCCATACCTTCTTCACAACCACGTTAATCTTCTGCGGCTTGTGCGAGTTGGTCAGCGTAGTGATAAATCCAGTGACGCCTTCTCCAGGTGAAAGGATATCATAAGTTACTTCATTGGTCAGCTTATAACCGTCCGGAATATTTCCTTCCTTCTCGGTCCAGAAGTACTCATACATCTGACCATCCTTATACTTCGGCTGATTCGATACACTCGCCTTCCAGTCATTTGCTGCGGTCAGTTCTACAGTCATGACTTCCTCTGCCGAATTGGTGTCCGCATCATCTGCATCCTCCAACGACATCGCAACCGCCTGCTCTCTGATTCTGCGCATCAGTGTGACAAACAGCTTCTCCGGACGCTTGCCGTCCTGATCCTCGTTGTCATCCCAGATCTTTTCAACAGATGCCTCGATGGTGGCCGGTGTGTGTGTATTTGTCAGTGTCGTAATACCCATTTCATCAGGATCTGAGACTGTAACCGTATAGCCATCCGGCAGCTCCTCAGACCAGGTGTATACATTTGGTTCAGCAACTGCGGTATTCTTAGGCAGATCCGTGATCATCGCCGTCCAGCCGTTTTCTTCATTCAGGATTACGTACCGACCGGTCAGTTCACCGTTCTTCAAAAGATCTACTCTCAGCTCCGATGGACGGATGCCATCCTGGTTCTCTGCGTCATTCCAGATCTTGCGAACTCCTACAGATACCGTATCCGGCACGCGTGTGTTCGTCAGGGTCGTAACCTCGCCCACCGTCACATCACCGGTCAGCTCATAGCCCTCCGGCAGTCCGTCTTCCTGCTCAGCCCAGGTGTAAATATTCTCCACACCGGCGGTATACTTCGGAAGATCCTTAACTGTTGTTTCCCATCCATTTGCCGTATCCAATGTTACGGTTCGAATAATCTGGTCATTCTTTTTCAGATCGACTTTGATCTCGGCCGGGCGAACGCCATCCTGATTGTCGGAGTCGTTCCATGTCTTCCTGATGGTCGCATTGACTACCTCCGGCGTATGCGTATTCGTCAGGGTCGTCAGTCTGCCTTCCTTCTTCGTATTCGTCAGAGTATAACCATCCGGCACTTCTGCCTCTTTCCAGGTGTACTCATTCAAAGTACCATTCGTGTACTCATCCAGTCCTGTAATTGCTGCTGTCCAGTGATTTACCTCACTTAATGTAACGCTCTGAGTGGTCGGCTCATTATTTTTCACAAGAGTTACAGTAATCTCACTCGGACGGATGCCGTCCTGATTCTCACCGTCATTCCATACCTTCAGAACACTTGCCTCTACCTTTCCAGGTGTGTAGCTGTTCGTCAGTGTTGTAATGTCTGCTTCCAGTGTGTCTTCGGTTGCTTCTGTTACTTCTTTCTTCGTATCAGTCAGGCTGTAGCCCTCCGGCAGATTTTTCTCCACCCAGGTGTATCCGTTCTTCACACCGCCGGTGTACTTGTCAAGATTCTCCACGATGCCGGTCCAGTTGTTCTCCTCATTCAGAGTGACCGTTCCTGCCACTTCCGTGCCGTTTCTCATCAGCTCTACCGTCAGCTCAGGTGCACGCTTGCCATCCTGATTGTTGTTGTCATCCCATACCTTCTTCACAATCGCATTGATCTTCTGCGGCTTGTGCGAATTGGTCAGCGTGGTGATAAATCCAGTGACGCCTTCTCCAGGTGAAAGGATATTATAAGTTACTTCGTTGGTCAGCTTATAACCGTTCGGAATGTTGTCTTCCTTCTCGGTCCAGAAGTACTCATACATCTGACCATCCTTATACTTCGGAAGATTCGATACACTCGCCTTCCAGTTATGTGCTGCGGTCAGTTCTACGGTCTTGACTTCCTCTGCCGGATTGGTATCCGCATCATCCACATCATCCAACGAGATCGGAACCGCCTGCTCTCTGATTCTGCGCATCAATGTAACAAGCAGCTTCTCCGGACGCTTGCCGTCCTGATTGTCATTGTCATCCCAAATCTTTTCAACAGATGCCCCGATGGTGGCCGGTGTGTGCGTATTTGTCAGTGTCGTAGTACCCACTTCATCAGGGTCTGAAACTGTAACCGTATAGCCATTCGGCAGCTCCTCAGACCAGGTGTACTCATTTAAGGTTCCATCTGTGTACTCATCCAGATTGTCGAGAGTTGCGCTCCATCTGTTTTCTTCGCTTAAGATTACAAACTGATTGGTTGCCTGACCATTTTTCAGCAGGTTCACACGCAGAGTCTCCGGACGGATGCCGTCCTGATTATTCGCGTCGTCCCATACCTTCTTTACCGATGCGCTTACCTTGCCCGGCGCGTAGGTATTGGTCAGAGTTGTAATCGTACCGATTACCACATCATCGCTGTTTTTCTCATCTGTGACAGCTGTGCTCTCCAGACTGTAGCCCTCCGGCATGGTTCCCTCAACCCAGCTGTAACGGATCGGAGTGCCGTTCTCATTTTTCGCAAGGTTTTCCACCTTAGCAGTCCAGTTGTTGGCAGCGTCTAAGATCACGGTCTGCACCACAACGGTCTCATTCTTCATCAGAGTAATCGTGAGATCCTGCGGACGCTTGCCATCCTGATTGTCTGCATCGTCCCATACCTTGACAACCGTTGCATTTACCGTCTCCGGTGTATGCGTGTTCGTCAGGATTGTCTTATTTGTGTCTTCACTGTCATATCCTGTCGTCAGAGTGTAACCCTCCGGCACATTCTCTTCCTCCCAGGTATAAGTGTACGGTTTGCCATTTACATTCTTTGCAAGACCGGATATCGTTGCGGTCCAGAGATTTGTTTCATTTAAGACTGCCTCGTCTACCTTATGCTTCGCAACGCCGTCTGCCTCTGCATACAGAGTTACGGTGATACTCTCCGGACGGATGCCATCCCGGTTTCCATCATCGTTCCATACCTTCTGTACGGATACGCTTGTTTCTTCCGGTGTGTACGCATTGACCAGAAGCGTCATGTTATCCCCTGTCTCACTCGGAAGCGGCTGATAGCCGTTCAGGCCTTCCTGACTTTCCTCCCAGAAATACTGGATTTCTGTACCGTTTTCATACTTTGGAAGATCATCTACGGTCTTCTTCCAGCTGCCATCCGCACCTGCTTTCAGCGTGTAAGTGTCAACCGTGCCTACGAGACCGTTGACGCTCTTTTTCAGAATAACGGTGATGCTCTCCGGACGCTTTCTATCCTGATTGTCGTTATCCCTCCATCTCTTCTCAACTATAGCGCTGGTCTTTTCCGGTGTATGCGTATTCGTCAGCGTAGTGACAAAGGATTTCTCGCCGTTTTGCTGAGCTGCTTCCGCCGTATATCCTGGCAGCTGCGTCTCCTCTGTCCAGTAGTACGTATAAGCTACACCATTTTTGAACTTCAGAAGATCTGTTTTCGTATACTTCCAGTTGTTTGCTTCATTTAAGGTTGTCTCCAGGATCTCTTCTGCTGCCGCCTCGCCTGCCTTGCCATACAGTTTCACGGTAATGCCGGTCGGGCGCTTTCCATCCTGGTTGTTGTTATCGTTCCATACCTTCTCAACACTTGCTTCCACTTTTTCCGGAATGTGGGTGTTCGTCAGGATTGTCTTGCTTGTGTCTTCACTGTCATATCCTGTCGTCAGAGTGTAGCCCTCCGGCACATTCTCTTCCTCCCAGGTATAAGTGTACGGTTTGCCATTTACATTCTTTGCAAGACCGGATATCGTTGCAGCCCAGTGATTTGCCTCATTTAAGACGGCCTCGTCTACCTTATGCTTCGCAACGCCGTCTGCCTTTGCGTACAGCGTTACGGTGATGCTCAGCGGACGGATGCCATCCCGGTTTCCATCATCGCTCCATACCTTCTGTACGGATACGCTTGTTTCTTCCGGTTTGTAGCTGTTCGTCAGGGTCGTAATCTCGCCTTCCGTCACAATAGCGCTAAAATAATATCCCTTCGGCAGCCCGTCTGTGTGCTCAGACCAGTTGTAAATGTTCGTTTTGCCATCTGTGTACTTCGGAAGATTGTTAATCTCCATCTCCCAGCCGTTTTCCTCATTCAGCGTTATGGTCTGAACGAGCTCGTTCGGAGCATTCCACCTGTTTCCGACCTTCTTTTTCAGGTCGACTTTGATCTCGGCCGGGCGCTTACCATCCTGATTATCAGCGTCATTCCATACCTTTCGGATGACTACCCGGACTACCTCAGGCGTATGCGTATTCGTCAGGATCGTAATGGTATCATCTGCCGGATCCTTCTCACTCTTTGACTCATAATCCGCTACGCTTACTTCCTCCCAGAAGTAGATGTACTCAATGCCATCCTTATATTTCTGAAGGCCGGTCTCTGTCACACTCCATCCGTTGCTTTCTTTCAGAGTGACTTCTTTTACAAACTCCGGTTCTGCTTCCGCAGACGTCTTGCGGTACAGCTTCACTTTGAGTTCTCTCGGACGTTTGCCATCCTGATTGTTGTTATCCTTCCATACCTTCTTTACGGTTGCTTCCGTCGTCTCCGGGATATGGGTATTGGTAATAACGAAGCCTTCCTTCATGTTTCCGGTGACTGCTCCCGTATACAGGTTAACAGATTCCTCCTCTACGGTGTAGCTGATCGTCTGTCCGTTTTTCTTTTCATCCAGATCGCTGAAGCTTCCGCTCCAGTGGTTATCTGCGTTCAGCGTCAGGCGCTTACCCGTGTCCACTCCGTCTGCCATCAGTTTTACTTTGATGGAGGACGGACGGTGACCGTCTGTGTTGTTCCCATCATTCCAAGACTTGGTGACCGGAACGTCCACCTTGCCCGGTGTGTAGCTGTTCGTTACGTTGTAGCCATCCACAACGGTAGTGTAATTCTCTACCGCATCCTCGGTAATCGTGTACGTGATCTCTGCTCCGTTCCCATACTTCGGCAGATCTGTGAAGGTCCACTTCCAGCCATCTGCTTCCGTTACAGTCTTCGAAGCAACCTTGACTCCGTTTGCAAGAACATTGATTGTGATGCTATCCGGACGCTTCTGATCCTGATTGTTCGCATCATTCCATGTCTTGCTTCCGCTAATGCTGATCGTCTCCGGAATATGGGTGTTGGTTACGTTGTAGCCGTTTACCGTACTGTCATAACCTTCTACCATCTCCTCTGTGATCGTATATACGATCTCTGTTCCGTTCGCATACTTCGGCAAGTCTGTGAATGTCCAGCTCCAGCCATCTGCTGCCGTGACAGTCTGTACCTTATCGGTCAGCTCTCTGCCATCCGCATACAGACGGATCGTGATGCTGCTTGGACGCTTGCCATCCTGGTTGTTCGCATCGTCCCAGTGCTTGCCTCCGCTGATGTTGATTGTCGCCGGGATATGCATGTTGGTTACGTTGTAGCCGCTTACACTTGTTATATAATCTGCTACTGCATCCTCGGTAATTGTATACTCAATCTTGGTTCCTGCATCTTTGTACTTCGGCAGATCTGTAAAGCTCCAGCTCCAGTTATCTGCTGCTGTTACTTCCTTTGAATCAACCTTGGTTCCATCTGCAAAAAGGTTAATCACGATCTTATCCGGACGCTTGCCATCCTGGTTGTTATTATCGTCCCAGGTCTTGCTTCCGCTGATGTCGATCAGTTTTTTATTTACAATTATGAAGCCCTCTTTTCCAAGGCCTTTTATTTCCACTGTAAATTTGTTTCCGCTGATCGTCACCTTTCCGTTCGATTCACCAACTTCCTTCACACTGTAAGTAATTTCATTACCGTTACTATCCGTGATTGGGAGGTTTTCCCATGTGTAACGCCAGTCATTTTCTGCGTTCAGAGTCGCCGTATCACCGTATTGTGTTTCGGCTCCATCCTTCACTTTGCCAAACAGCTGAACCTGTACACTTGCATTTGCTGGGATATCGTCTTCTTGTATCCACTCTTTTCTTACCATACGGCTCGTGGTTTCTTTTTTATTTTCGAAAATAACCGTATTGCCACCGGTAAATTCATTCAGTGTTATATTTTTTGCGTCAGCTTTTCCTTTTAATTCTTCATACTCTTTCTTTTTGGCATCATCCTTTATATTTTTAATGATAAAGTAATGTCTTTCCGTATCCCGGCTGTATCCCGTTGGCGCCGTGGTTTCTTCATAATAGTAAAGAGTATTATAGTGCAGTTTTTCAAAAGTAACCATTCCGTTTGAATCACTGGTTGCCGTCATTGTTTCATAAGCTGGATTATCTTCCAGTGTCTCCGGATTCACTGCCCGGACAACAAAGGTCGCACCCTTCAGTGACTTTCCGTCTTCATTTACTTTTTGAATGCTGACAGAATCCGATCCTCCTGATACAGTTGCATCTGACTTCTGATATTTTACTTCTGTTTTTGTTTCTGTACTTTTTTCTATTCTTCCCTTTAAGGTAGCTGAGTTTGATACCTGGTAGGTCTTACCATCTTCCTTATCTGCAGTAACAAGCGTAGCACGGTAAACTATCTGGAGTGCACGTGAATCAGGAATGGTAAGCACCATCTTTGTTTTTCCGTCATTCAGTGTACTGAAGGAGCGTTTAAACGATACCGCTTCTCCTGTATCTCTGTCTGTGACTTTAATGCTCGTTGTATCCAGCGTCAGATTTTCATCCAAAACGTCCTCAAGTACTAATACATCACTGTCTGGAAGAAGATCCATCGCTTCATAGTTGACATCAATTACATATTCTACTACATTTTTCAGTCCGCTAACTGCCTTTCCGACTTTATGCAGTTCCTTGCTTGTCATAGTGACGGTTGCAGACTTCGTTTTTTTACCAACGGTTACGCTATTGGTAAAAGAAATCCTGTCACCATCCACTGTAACGCCGTTTCCAGAACCTTCCGGAAGTGTCGTGATTTTTGTATCATATGTAATTACTGCCCGTACTTTTCCAGTCAGCGCCGGAACCGTCATTGTCAGTTTCCTTGTTGACGGATCAAAGGATGCTGTGATAGCTGTTTCTTTCGGATTGTTCTCCTCGTTCTCTTTATACAGCATGCATTTTGCTGAACCGTCCACATAGGCCATGCCTTCCGGCAGTGTATCTATGATGGTCTTTGTACTCTCTGGAAGATCTGTCCTCTTCCAGTTTTGCAGATCATTTATAATGATTTCCCATTTTGCAATGCCGCCCGAAAGTGTACCCGACTTATCAAGCACAAAGTCTGTATTTTTAATTTCTCCGGAAGCACTGTCATCTTCCTCATTGTCCTCATAATCAATCGTATAGGAAGAATGAATCTTATTTCCTACCCAGCCACTGTAAGAACCCGAATCCGTATAATCCGAAGTGTAAGTAATTTCAAGGATGCCGCTGATCTCTTTTGAAAATACCAGAGTCATGGTCGGATTTACACCATTGCCTCCCACTGTTTTCGCAACGGTATAGTCTGTTCCTTCCGTCAGCGTACTGCCAGCCTCTTTTATCGTAACAGTGCCTTCATACTTTCCTTTCCAATTATAGAAATCCTGTAATTCATCTTTTATAACAAGATTCTTTACTGTCTTTCCTTCTGGCGGTGTAACCGTGATTGTCCAGGTCGCTTTTCTGTTTTCACTGTCTGTGACAACCGATTTCTTCACGATATCCCGTTTCGGCTTCTCCCCCGGTTTTACTTCTACCTTTCCATCGGCTTCTTTTCCGTCGCCACCAATCTTGTTTGTAAACGTCACCGTGTCCTTGATATCAGACATATCTTTTGTAATCTTTGTCTTATAAACAAGCTTGTATGCTCCGCGATTCGCAGTCTGATCACTTGGGAAGGTATAAGAAAAGCTCTTTCCATCCGCAGCTGTGATATCACTGAGCGCTCCGGATGCGATCTGCTGTCCACCAACCCACCACTGGCTTCCGTTTGAATCATAATATACTTCATAATTTCCGGTATATTCCTGATCCGCACCAAGTGTATCTGTAAACGTCTTTCCTGCTGCCGGGCTGAGATTTCCCGGAACATAAATTACTGTCCAGGTAATTTCTCCATTTGAAACGGCTCCGTTCTTATTAACAATACTCTCTGTAATCTGGACGGTTGTATCTTTTGAACCACTTCCACCGGTCCAGGTCCAGTCTGCCTTGTTTTTGTTAGGATCACCATCTTTAATGTTGGAATCTTTTACTTTCGCTTTATAAGTAAGTGTATACTCACCCCGCGTGCGGTCTCCGAGATTCAGTGTCATCTGGTTTCCGCTTACCGTATACTGACCTGGATTTAATAATTCTCCATCCAGCCTAAACTCCGGAGGATTTGCAAACTCCAGATTGCTGCCCTGCGTATCGGTCAGTACAAGATTCTTGACGTCTTTTTCTGTCACTTTCAGCCGGATGGTAAAATCAATCGTTCCATCTGCATTCAGTGTATAAGTTTTATCTCCTGTAACTTTTCCATCTTCAAATTTGACTGTAATCGGAATAGTTGTCCCACTTCCGTTAAAATCAATTTCTACCTCTTCCTTATTTTCAGTGGCAGAGTTCGAAAGTGCTCCTTCAAAATTAAAGGTTCCCTTAATATCACTCGGATGAGCTTTCAGAAAAGCCTCTTCATATACAAAGGTGACAACTCCATTCTTAATCTCGTATGTTCCTGCTGAACCTGCATATCCCGGACATTCAATCGTACCTGTTGCATTTACGACAGAAAGGCATGACGGCAATTCATATACTGCTGTCCGTACTCCTGATGCAGTTGGCTTATTATTTTCAGCAAATGCATACTTAAGTTCAAATGTAAATTTAGCATCACGCGGATACTGTTTGTTTGGGTCAAATGCTTCTGTTTTTCCACCATAAGTGACTTGTGATATTGCTGCGTTGTAAAGTGCATTGCTCAAATCGATCGGTCCGTCTGGTATCACAACCGGTTCTCCGCTCGCCACTTTTACAAACACAAACGGTGAAAATCCATTCGTATGGATTGACGCTGCGGTCACAGCGCCTGCACCGTTCCGTGTAACACTTCCTGCATCTTCTACGTTTCCATTTACAATATGAAGAACATATACCTGTGTCTGAATACCTGTCTCCGGTTCCATCGTAAGAATCGGAGAGGCAAACTGCATACTTACATTTGCACTCTGATTTACTGCGATCTCTTTTCCATCCTCTTCAAAGTGCATATCATAAACAGCTGCGTCAAGAATTGTAAGATCTCTGCTATCCAGCCATGGCCCTACAACATTCAGAGCATCATCAAAATAAGCGCTGTCTTCTGATTTCTGTTTTACTATAAACTGCGCCTTTTCAGAAATTGCTTCACTTAAGGTTACATCTGCTTTACCGTTTGCAAAAGAAGCAGTAAAACGATTCGTTTTCGGAGCCTCTGTTTCCGTCTCTGTTTCTGTCTCTGTCTCCGTCTCTGTTTCCGGCGCCTCTGTCTCCGGTGCCTCTGTTTCCGGAGCTTCCGTCTCCGGTGCTTCTGTTTCCGGTGCCTCTGTTTCCGGAGCTTCCGTCTGTGGTGCCTCTGTGGCCGGAGCCGGTGTTTCCGTCTGCGTGGCTTCTGTTTCCGGAGCTTCCGTCTGTGGTGCCTCTGTGGCCGGAGCCGGTGTTTCCGTCTGCGGTGCTTCTGTCTCCGGTGCTTCCGTCTGCGGTGCCTCTGTGGCCGGAGCCGGTGTTTCCGTCTGTGGTGCCTCAGTTGCCGGAGCCGGTGTTTCCGTCTGCGGGGCCTCGGTTGCCGGGGCTGGCGCCTCCGTCTGCGGGGCCTCGGTGGCCGGCGCTGGCGCTTCTGTCTGCGGGGCCTCGGTTGCCGGGGCTGGCGCTTCCGTCTGCGGGGCCTCGGTTGCCGGGGCTGGCGCTTCCGTCTGCGGTGCTTTTGCTACCGGAGCCGGTGCTTCCTGCACGACCGGCTTTGGTGCCTCGGTCGTGGGGGCCTCTTGTGCCTCTTCCTTCGGTGCTTCTGTTGCCGGAACCTTTGCCTGAGGTGCTTCTGTTGCCGGTTCAACAGCCGCAGTTGTTTCCGTTTCCACGTGATCCTCTGCGACTACCGGAAGGACAAAGGTCTGCTGCATGATCATGGAGATCACCAGCAAGATTGAAAATAATCTCTGCTTTCTGGTTCGTTTCATCCTGTTTCCTCCTTTTCTGCTCTGGAAGCTATTTTCCAACGCTTCTCATATGTGCAGCGTTCAGCAAAGATCCTGACGTCTTCGAACCTTTGCTGAACCCTGTACTTTTTATTTATGAGTACGCTTTAAATAAAGCTTTCCGTTTTCCACATTATACCATTTTTGGCTTTTCGCTTCAACAAGTTCTTCTATTTCGCTCTGAATTCCGGCAAAATGACTACATTCCCTTCCAATAACGCCTTTCCAAGGCAGGATTTCCCCTTTTATTTTTGTAACATTTTACTTAACGTTTCGAAAACGCAAAAAAACCATAAAAGACGATGACCTGTCCTTCCGGCTGCAATGCCGCAAGCGGATCTTCTTCTTTTATGGTTTTCATTTTATGCCATTGAATTTCGTTTCAGAACTGCCTTTTCTCTTCTGTTTCGGATCGGATACCGGAATAGAAAAGAATTCAGCTGATATAGCTTGCATCCTCTTTCGTCTGCCGCTGTACGGTTCCGCTTTGTGTATATTCCTGTTTCAGCTTTTCGTATCCGTCCCGCCGGTTCTGGATATATTCGCTGATATTTTCCGGAGTCAGAAGAATACCGAAGTTTTCCCGGCTGCCGTTTCCGTACATGGTATCTACCATTTCATCCGCCACGGCATTTTTATAATGTCCCTCGTTAATAAAATTGTAAGGATTGAGGTTTTCCGGCGTAAAGCCGCTGAAATCCCAGATGTCTGTAATCTCCACCAGCTTTCGCAGATACGTATAATAATCCTCGCCCTCAAACTTATACCGCTCTGCAAGAAAAGCAGGTCCGATCACTACCTTCAGCGTAACGCCCTTCTCATCACACAGCGCTTTCAGCTCCTGCAGCGCTTCAATATTCCGGTCGGCCGCAGGAATCGAAGCTTCTTCTTCAAACAGCTGTTCCAGATTTTTCTTATAACGCGGCAGTACGTACTTTTTTATGTACTTTTCTTCGTCCTTCTCCATCAGTTGGTATGCGTAGCCGTAATTTCTTTCTCCTGTGCTCAGGCTGTCCATTCCGTTTTCCTTTTTGCTCTTATCTTCCATCGCGTATTCTACGCTTGTCTCGATATTCCGGCAAAGATAATTCAGATTTTCCAGCAAAAGATCCCAGGCATTGCCATCCACAAATGCCGGAACCTTATAGATCGCGTTCACGGAGGACCGATCATACATCTGCACCTCTATACTGCTCAAATGCAGTGTGATCTCACGGATCCCCACCGTATCGATCAGCCATTTCCCATACGTCAGATAATCCGAAAAGCATCCGTATGCTGTATAAAAATTATAATATTTTTTTCCGGTGTATTCAGAGAGCAGTTCCGTGCTCAGCACACCGGCCTTTGATCCGCCCATCACAACGGCGTCATAAGCATCCGCGTTTTTCTTCAGATACTTGCTTTTTGCCGCACGCGTATAGCCGTTGGCATCCACTGTCTCATCCTTGTGCTCCACCGCAAAATATCCGGCATCATCGATCTGATAATTTACTGCCATAAATACCGCTGTGCCCACAAAGACGATCGCAAAGAACAGCAGCAGCCATTGTTTACTTTTTTTCACCTAACAAAACCTCCTTAGAACTGGAAGTACAAAAACTGTACGACCTGGTTCATCTGCATGATGCACGCGACAAGCAGTACGGCCGCAAAAACGCTGCGTTTCCAATCCGGCTGAAAATTCTCCTGCATATGCTTTGAGCTTGGCAGGCACCAGCAGATAAACAGCCCGATCAAAAGCAGAATACTGCAGGTTCCATTTGCCTTCACAAAGCCCCAGCACTGCCGCAGTATCTCATACACACTGCTTCCAAGGGAATTGAAATTGAACATTCCGCGGTAAACATTCCATGCATCGGTAAAGCTGTTTGCCACGAACAGTACCCGCGCGCCCACGACACCGACTGCCGTCAGCAGATACGCCACCGGAGCCGGAAATTTCTTTCCCTTTCGCTTCATCCAGCTTGCGGTGCAGACGAAAAATCCGTTTACGACACCCCAGACCACGAAGGTCCAGCCCGCGCCATGCCAGAAGCCGGACACGAAGAATGTCACCATTGTCGCTATGTAGTAATTACGCCATCTGCAGTTTTTCTTATAGACAGAGCGGAAAATATAATTACTCAGGAAACGGGACAGTGTCATGTGCCATCTTCTCCAGTAATCCTGGAAATTCCGCGCCTTATACGGAGAATCAAAGTTGTGCGGGATCGCAATGTTGAACATCATGCCAAGTCCGATCGCCATATCCGCATAACCCGAAAGATCGAAGTAATACGATACGGTGTATTCGATCGAGTGATACCACGAGCTGATCAGCGGAAGATTGTCCGTAATATTTCCGAAAAATGCCTGCGCATCTGTCGTCAGCGGGTCTGCCAGCAGAATTTTTTTTGCACAGCCGATGGAAAACAGAAACAGTCCGGCCGCCACGTTTTCCGGATTCAGTTTCAGATTCTTTTCGTTCTCAAACTGCGGCACGATTTCCGCATGGTGAATGATCGGTCCGACGATCAGCTGCGGAAAGAATGTGATAAACAGCAGATAATTAATGATATCGTATTCTTTCGTCTCTCCTCTGTATGCATCCACCAGAAATGCGATCAGCTGAAACGTAAAAAATGAAATTCCGATCGGTAGTACGATGTGCTTCAGCGCATAATCGCTTCCGGTCACAAGGTTAAAGTTTTCTATGAAGAAATCGGTGTATTTATAGTAGCCAAGCAGCCCTACATTTGCAAGAATACCGATGCAAAGCAGCAGCTTTCTCTGTATCTTCTGCTCTCCGTCCATCTTCGTAAGGCACGTGCCGACTACGTAGTTGCCGACTACGCTTCCGAGAAAAAACGGAAAGAAATCCGGGCTTCCCTGTGCATAAAAATAAAATGAGGTCAGTACAAGCCAGATTTTTGCTATGGAATAGTACCGGAAACGGTTCAGCAGAAAATATCCGCAAAAGGTCACCGGAAGAAATAAAAATAAAAACTGATACGTTGAAAAAATCATTTTTCTCTCCTGTGTTGGTAAATCTGATCGATTACATCGGCATATTTCCGTGCCTTCGTACAGCCGCCTCATCGATCTGCTTCGTGCGCAGCATGCGGAATGTCTCCCGCAGACGCGGGACTGTCTCTTCCGGCAGGATCACTTCATCCACATATCCTTTTTCTGCTGCCAGAAACGGATTGGAAAACTGCTCCTCATACGCCCTTTTGCAGGCCTCGTACTCTGCCTGCGGATCATCGGATTTCTCGATGCGGTGCCTGTCAATGATCCGTACCGCGCCATCTGCTCCCATGACCGCGATCTCTGCGATCGGCCATGCATAGACGGCATCAGCGCTCATCATTTTGCAGTTCATCGCAATAAAAGCTCCACCGTATGCTTTGCGCATGATCAGTGTCACCTTGGGCACCACTGCTTCAGAGTAGGCATACAGAATCTTTGCGCCATGGCGGATGATTCCGTTTTGCTCCTGCTGCGGCCCCGGAAAAAATGCGGGCACATCAACCAGCGTCAGAAGCGGAATGCCAAAGCAGTCGCAGAACCGGATGAAACGTGCCATCTTATCCGCTGCATTGCAGTCAATTGCGCCGCCAAGGCTGATCGGATTGTTCGCCACAATGCCGATTACATTTCCGTCGAAAACGCCAAAACCGACGACTGCATTTTGTGCAAAATCTCTATGAATTTCATAGAAGCTGTCGTTCAGCAGAATATTGTGGATCACTGCGTGCACGTCGTATGCATGTCTGGAATTGTCCGGTACAAGATCCTCAAACCGCTTCGGTGCGTGCGGCCTGTGCTGCTCCATAAGATGCGACAGCCCGGATGCAGGGCTATGTGCGGCCTGCAGCTCCCGGACGGCTTCTTTGCTGCAGTTGTCCGGCAGATACGTCAGCAGTCTGCGGATGCTCTCAAGACAGCTCTTTTCATCCTCGCATACCACGTGTGCCACGCCGCTTTTTTCTCCGTGCACCTGCGTACCGCCAAGCTCGTCCAGCGTTGTTCTGATGCCAAGCACAGACTCGACTACTGCCGGTCCGGTCAGGCACATTTTACTTAAATCCTTTACCATAAATACAAAATCGCACAGCGCCGGTGAATAGCTGGCGCCTCCGGAGCACGGCCCGAGTATCGCTGCGATCTGCGGGATCACGCCGGAAGCACGCACATGGCGCTGAAACATGCCGCCGTAGCCGCTTAAGGAAAGAATTCCTTCTTCGATTCTGGCTCCGCCGCTGTCTCCGAGCAAAATCAGAGGAACCCGCATATCATATGCCAGATCCTGGATTTCGCAGATTTTTTTTGCATGGATCTCTCCGAGTGTGCCGCCGACCACGGTAAAATCCTCGGATGCGACACAAACGCGCCTTCCATGAATGGTTCCCCACCCACAGATGACGCCGTCGCCCAGAAATGTTTCTTTCATCAAAGACGCACTGTCCTCACTCGTCCGGAAAAAGCTGTCCATCGGATGAAAGGAATCCGGATCCAGCAGACCGTGTATCCGCTCCAGTGCTGTCATTTTTCCCTTCGCATGCTGTTTGTCGATCCGCGCCTGACCGCCGCCCTGTGTATGACGCTGACGAAGGGAACGTGTTTTTTGAATCTGATCGTTCCACATAGGATGATTTCTCCTTTTTAAAAAGCCAAAGGATGCATTTCCTGTTACATTAACGGTGCGACCAGCCGCATGAACTGGCCTGCTATTTTACGGGTTATTTTGTCATGACGCACGTCAAAGTCCGTCACCAGCTGGCATTTTGGCAGCGTCGCGTGAAAATCGTCCTCGATCGCATTGATCTCAGCCACTCCGTGCAGATACAGCGCACACTCAAAATGCAGATACAGGCTGCGGAAGTCGAGATTGATCGCGCCGACGACCGCACGCACGTCATCGCTGACAAATACCTTGGAATGTACAAAGCCCGGCGTGTATTCATAAATCTTCACACCGTCTTCCATCAGTCTCTTATAATAGGAATGAGCCAGTGCAAATGCATACTTTTTATCCGGGATATGCGGCAGTACCAGCTTGACATCCACGCCGCGCTTCGCTGCGTACTTTAATGCCTGGATCAGCTCCTGATCCGGCACGAGATACGGCGTCATAATGTGCACATATCTGGTCGCACTGTTCAGGATCTCAAGATACACACGCTGCGCCGTCCGATCCGGTGCAAACGGAGATTCCGCATATGGCAGCACATAGCCGGCAGAGTGATCAAAGCCGGCACTGCGATATGCAAGCTCGTGCGTTTCCCTTCCCGCTGCCGCTGCGCCATCCATTTCCTTTGCTTCCGGATTTTCCGCCGATACCGGTCTTAAATAAAGCGCCATATTCTCTGTCTTTTCAGAAACAGCCCACATTTTCAGAAACATCACGGTAAAGCTCTTCACCGCTTCGCCCTGTACCATAACTGCCGCATCCTTCCAGTGGCCGAAGCGTTCCTTCCGATTGATATATTCATCCGCAAGGTTCACCCCTCCGGTGAAGGCAACACGTCCGTCGATCACCGCGATCTTACGATGGTCACGGTTGTTGTAATGGGTGGAAAAAACCGGATATACCGGTGAAAATACCTTGCATCGGATTCCCATTCCCTTAAGCTCGTTCGGATATTCATGCGGCAGATTAAACATTTCGTCCGTTCCGTCATACATTACGCGGACTTCCACACCCTCCTGCACCTTGTGTCTGAGAATGGCAAGGACGCTGTCCCACATATAGCCTTCTGATATGATAAAGTACTCCAGAAAAATAAATTTCTGTGCCTGCTTTAGCTGATAGATCAGCTCTTCAAATTTTGTCTCTCCGCTTGGGAAATAACGAACCCCTTCATTGCGATAGATCGGATAGCCGTTTTTCCTCACATAATTTGCCATCTGTGCGGCTCTTGGATCGACTTCCCCGATCCCGCGCAGAACTGCCGGATCCTGCTCCAGCATGCCTTTGCATTCCTGATCGATTTCCTCCAGCCTTCCGCTCAGAATCTTCGTCCCCGGCTGAAGCTCTATATATAGGTACAAAAGCCCTCCAAACGCAGGAAACAAAAGAACCAGCGACGCCCAGGCAAGCTGAAACGAGGGGTTCTCGGTCCGGTTCAGGATAATCAGAAGGATAATCACTCCGAAGACCAGATATCCCCCGAAAAATACGTAAATATATTCTGAAAGCACACGCAGACCAAGAATCAGAAACAGGAGCTGCAGCAGAAAACAGGCCAGCATAATACTGGTCCGTCCGAAAATCACGTGCTTAATGCCACGCTTTCCTTTGTTGATCGACTCTTTTCTGATTTCTTTAATGTCTACATCCTGAAAATGTTTTTTCATAACAGCCTCCTGACTTTGCTATTATAGCAGAAGCAATTCCGGCAAACAAGGGTCGAAATCGGATTTACACTTTCATATAGATGTCCTTTGTCACGTATGCTTTTACGAATATTCCATCTGCCTGATATTCCTCCGAAAGCAGTTCTCCCTTTCGGCGGATGATCTGGATCACGCCTGCCTGATCGTAGGGGTAAAGGCGTTCGATATAGATTTTCTGATCCCGAAGGATCTGCTCGATGCCGGCTTTGATTTCTTCCATCCCCTGTCCCGTCCGCGCAGATGCCGGTACGCATATCTCCGCATGATGGTCCCGAAATGCTTTCGGCTCTGGCAGCAGATCCTGCTTATTAAAAACAGTGATGACCGGCCGGTCGTCTGCACCCAGCTGATGCAGTGTCTCATATACGACTCCCATCTGGATTTCCATCTGCGGGTTCGATGCATCCACTACATGAATCAGGATGTCTGCACAGCACACCTCCTCCAGCGTACTTTTGAACGCCTCGACCAGATGATGCGGCAGCTTGCGGATAAAGCCTACCGTATCCGTCAGCAGTACCTCCTGCTTTCCGGAAAGGCGGATGCCGCGCGTGGTCGTATCCAGCGTTGCAAACAGCTTTGCATCCTCCAGCACATCCGCACCGGTCATGCGCTTAAAAATCGCGGATTTGCCGACGGAGGTATAGCCGACGAGCGCAGCAATTTTCTGCTCTGATTTTTTCCGGCCTGCACGGATCAGCTCTCTGTGTCGGATCACCTCTTCCAGCTCCTGCTTCAGATGGCTGATGCGGGTCCGGATCAGACGGCGGTCCATCTCCAGCTTTTTCTCTCCCGGTCCCCTCGTTCCGATTCCGCCTCCAAGCCTGGACAAGGAATTGCCAAGCCCCGTCAGACGCGCTGCACGATACCGCAGCTGCGCCAGCTCGACCTGCAGCTTTCCTTCGCTTGTCACCGCATGGCGTGCAAAAATATCAAGGATCAGAAGTGTCCGGTCACAAACCTTGCAATCCAGCTCACTTTGCAGGTTGTTCAGCTGGGCCGGGCTTAATTCATCGTCACAGATAATTCCGGTCGCATCTGTTTCCCACAGCAGCATCCGCACCTCATCCAGCTTTCCTTTTCCGATATACGTCCCCGGATGAATTTTCTCGCGGTTCTGGATGACCGTTCCGACTACCTGCGCTCCGGCCGTCTTCGCCAGTTCCCCCAATTCCTTTACGGATTCCTCCGTGTCATCGCCATCTGCCTGCTGTACGCCAACCAGAATGACTCGCTCCTCTATTTCATTCAACTCGATCAAATCTGTTCTCCTTTTTCTGTATCTGCTTTTTCTGTATCTGCTTTTCCTGCTCTTCCTTCTGTTTTATCCACACAATTCTGCCGTAATTCAGGAGATATCAACATCTTCCACAGTTTCCTTCCAGCTCTGGATTCCTTATTGTCTGACACATTGTGGGAATGCTTATCTGCGATAAAGCGAACATAAGCATCCCCCTTACCCACCGCTTAGTGCTCCGCACACTTGAAGCGGGGGAATGCTTATCCGCGTTCAAACACACTCTACCGCGTCTTCAGGAAGGTCCACTCCTTCTGTCCTGCCTCATCCGACGGGTATTTTTCCACGTATGCCTGTGCCTTCGCCTTCGCAGTCTCAAAATCCAGCTTTCGCTCGTATGCCACAATCTCATTGAAATACAGCTCCTGGCGGTCATCCGTGCCGTCCAGCGCCAGTCCCTTTTCGATCTCCTCAAGCGCCGTGTCGTACTCTTCCCGTGCCAGGGCGCAAAGTGCCAGTCCGTTATAGCCTGCCGCACTCTCACCAAACTCGGACTGCAGTGTCTCATAAACTGCCTCTGCGTGGTCGTAATCCTCCTGTGCCAGATAAACGCGTCCCATCAGTGTCATCGCCGGCTCATATTTTGCCTCTACAGGCCCGATCAGCGCGCTCTGTGCCTTGTCATAATCGCCGAGGTAATAGTAGATCCTGCCCCGGTTGTAGTAATCATCCTGCTCGTTTCCTTCGATCTCCAGTGCGTTTTGCAGATACGCTCCTCCGACTGCAGACAGATTCATTTCCCGGTATGTCTCATAAATGTTCAGATACAGGTCGTAATCCTCCGGCATCAGATTCACCGCACTGTCAAAATCCACCTTCGCGTCATCCTGATTTCCTTCATGCAGCTGTGCGGCACCGCGCAGATAATACGCATCCGCGACACCCTGCTCCTGTGCTTCCAGAATTTCTGTACACGTATCGATCGTCTTTTCATATTCCTTGAGACGATACTGAACAGCTGCCAGATACAGCTTCAGATCCTGCGTATTCTCCGGCATTTTTTCATCCGTTTCCTCAAGTGCATTCTGGAATGCCTTCTCGGCTTCCTCATACTGTGCAAGTCCCATATCAGCAAGTCCAAGCCCGCGCCACGCCAGCATCTGTTCCTCATTCTCTTTCACTGCTTCCTCAAAAAGCTGCTGTGCCTGCGCATAATTGCCATCATCAAGCGCTGCGATACCCTGTGTCGTCTTTGTACCGCTCGCGCCGCCCATCGCACACCCGCCCAGCAGCATGGAGGCGGCGGCAAGCAATGTGAGCCATTTCCATTTTCTCATGTTTCGTTCCTTTCTGTACTGACCACCGTTACTTCTCCTTCACATGCACATCCATCTGCGGAAACGGAATGTGAAGTCCTGCGCGGTCAAATTCGTTTTTGATCTCTTCATTCATCTGCCACAGGGCCGAGAGATACTGCTCTGTCCGCACCCAGCACCGCAGGCCCATCACCACGCTGCAATCGCCAAGCTCTGAGACAAAGACCTGTGCCTCCTGCTCGCGGATTACGTATTCGCTGCGCTCAATAATCTGCAAGAGTACCTGCTTTGCCTGGCTGATATCGTCCTCGTAGGAGATGCCCACCGTGATATCCAGCTTTCTTCGGTCCGCGCCGGTCGCATTGACGATCACGTTATTCGCGAGATTTCCGTTCGGAATGATGACCTTGCGGTTGTCGATCGTGTGCAGTGTCGTGTAGAGGATCTCGATCTTCTGCACCGTGCCCTCCTCTCCCTGCGCAAGGATATAATCTCCCACCTCAAAGGGCTGAAACAGAAGAATCAGAAAGCCGCCTGCCAGATTGGAAAGACCGCCCTGCAGTGCAAGACCGATCGCCACGCCGCCCGAAGCAACCAGCGCCGCCACCGATGATTCCTTTACCCCAAACTGCATCGCGATCCCGAAAATCAGGATCAGATACAGAAAGATCTTGAGCATCGAGATGATAAACGTCGCCGCTCCCGTCTGCATCTTCGTCCGCAGCAGCATCGAGCGCACCGTTTTTACAATCCATCTGATTACATTTTTTCCAACGATATAAATAAGAATACAGATAACGATTTTCATTAAAAAAGCGGCCACACCCGGAATGTGACCGCTAAAATAATCTACCGTGTTCTGCAATACAGCTTCCATATCTGTCATAAGCCGCAGCCTCCTGCACATTCAATGGAAACATTATAAAAGCTTTGGAGGACTGCGTCAACGTATTTCCCATTCACAGTCCGCTAAATTTTACAGCTGCGGATAGATCTCCTCAAAGATCGCCTTCGTCAGCGCCACCGAATCCCGGCACTCTGATACGAGGCTGATGACTGCATTTTTCTCCCGGCAGATGATCGAGAGCTGGCAGTACTTGCCGTCCGCGCGGAACGTACCCTCCGGGCCGCCCCAGAACAGATATCCATAACCATAAGAATCCTGACTGTTTTCCACCTGCTTTCTCGTGCTCTCCAGAATCCACTCTTCCCCAAGCAGCTGTTTTCCATTCCACTGCCCCTTCTGCAGATACAAAAGTCCCAGCTTATGAAGCTCAGAAAGTGTCAGGAACAGTCCGCCCGCGCCAAAGGTCAACCCCTGCGGATCACATTCCCAGGTCGGCCGGCGAATGCCGAGCGGCCGGAACAAGCGCGGCATCAAATAATCGATAAGATCGCGGCAGCCGCTTCTTCGCTGCACGAGAATTCCTGCCAGATACGGTCCGACGTTATTGTATACAAAGTGCGTGCCCGGCCCATAGACAAACGGAATGGCCAAAGACAGTTTTACCCAGTCCTCTTCTTTGTACTGCGGGCGCTGCGCACCCATCAGATTTCCGTTTTCCTGTCCGAGGCACATCGTCAGCAGATCCTTCACGGTCGCCTTCGCCAGATTTTCACTGATCTCCTCCGGCAGATCATCCGCAAATGCATCCACCAGCTTTTCATCCAAAGAAATGAGGCCCTCCTGCACCGCGAATCCTACTGCGCAGGAAGTAAAGCTCTTGGATGCAGAATAAACATTGCGGCGGCATTCCTCGTCCCAGAGGTATTTTGCCTTCTCCTTACCATCCTGTGTCACTACCACGCCAAGTACGCCGAGCGCACCGGCTTTTTCCTTAAAGCTTTCTAAATTCATATGGGATCTCCTTTCCTATACAAAAAGTCCTCCACCATACGGCGAAGGACTTGGCTTACTATAGTAAAACGATTATTTTCTCACGCCTTCGTTCCCGTAAACGCAATACCCTCGATGAACTGCTTCTGGAATACTGCAAACATGATAACCAGCGGCAGTATTGCCATAACGGAACCGGCCATCATCGTCGGATAATCCGTGGAATACTGACCCTGCAGGTTAGCAAGCGCCGCTGCCAGCGTCGTCTTGTCTGTAGACGGATTGACTACGAGCGGCCACATCAGGTCGTTCCATGCAAGACGCACGGTGATGATCGCCAGCGTAATAAGACCAGGCTTTACAAGCGGAAGCATGATCTTGTAAAAGATCTGGAAATAATTGCAGCCGTCAAGCTTCGCCGCATCCTCCAGCTCCTTTGGCAGTGACATAAAGAACTGCCGCATCAGAAACGTACCGTACGCGGAAAACAGATTCGGCAGAAACAGAGCCGGAATCGTATTCAGAAGCCCCATTTTCTGGATCATCAGGTACTGCGGAAGAATGAACAGCGTAGACGGAATCATCAGTACGGAAAGGCAGATCACAAAGATCACATTTCTTCCCGGAAACTTGATACAGCCAAATGCGTATCCTGCCATGGAACACATGAACAGCTGTGCCACTACTGTCACAATCGCGGAAATAATCGTATTCTTGTAAGCAGCCAGAAACGGAAGCTTGTCAAATACATTTTTGAAGGTCTGCAGATCCCAGTGGCTTGGGAAGATGATCGGCGGTACATGAATCGCCTCGTTCTGCGTCTTAAATGCCGTCAGTACCATCCAGGCAAACGGCAGAATCATAATAAAGGACCCTGCAAGCAATATAATATGGACAAGCAGATGTCTTGACTTTTTTTCTTTCATGTTCTTCTCCTTCCTGTGTAAGGATCATTTTCTTTTCCGTCAAAGCGGATAACCACACCGGTCTTATGCCAAAAGAAAATACGGATCAATCGTAATTAACCCACTTCTTCTGACCGACCATCTGCAGCAGCGTGATCACCATGATAATAACAAACAGCAGCATTGCGATCGCACATGCGTATCCCTTATTACCAAGGTCAAATGCATTCCGGTAGAAATACATGACCACACTCTGGGTGTTTTCCAGAACGACCGTATTCTTTCCGATCATCATAAAGATCGTATCAAAGATCTGGAATGCGCCGATCAGTCCCGTAATGAGAATGAAAAACAAAGAAGGAGTAACAAGCGGCAGCGTAATGTTAAAGAATTTTGCAACAACACCGGCTCCGTCGATTTCTGCCGCCTCATAATAGGTCGGCGAAATTCCCTGAATACCTGCCAGGAGAATAATCATATTGTAGCCAAGGCTTCCCCAGATCGTAACGACGATGATCGAATACGGCGCAATTGCCGAGTTCGTTACCCACTGCTGTCCCTTGATTCCGAATAGGCCGAGGATATAGTTAATCAGGCCGAAATCACCGTTGAACATCCATTTCCAGACTGCCGCGATTGCAGTTGCCATCGTAACATACGGAAGGAAATAAATGACACGGTAGATTCCGCGGCCTTTCAGGTTTTTCGTATTCAGAAGCACCGCAAGCAAAAGTGATAAAATAATCGTCAGCGGTACAGTAAAAATTACGTAGCGAAACGTATTAAACAACGTATGCCACAGAGATTCATCCACAGTCAGCTTTTTATAGTTTGCGAGTCCGCACCACTTCGATACGTTGAACGCACCAATCGTTTTAAAGCTGTTTACCAGTGTATCGAAGAACGGATAAATGTAAAAAACGGCAAGACCGAGCACCACCGGAGCGATCATCAGATATCCCCACATCCACTGTCTTCTTTTCATGCTGGAAACTTTCTTTTTCTTTGTCATTTCCCTACCTCCAGACATCTTCACAAACAGAAATAACAACGTTCAGAGTCAGTTACAAAAATACAAAATAAAAGCGGAGTGCTGCAGATTCTCACAGCCTCCGCTGTCTGCGAAGCCCGGAGATTTTTCTCCGATGCTCCGCATCCTTTAATTTTTACTGCTGTGAAAGTGCCTCGTTCATCTCAGCAGTTGCGTCTGCGCATGCCTCTTCTACTGTCTTATCTTTATTGAATGCAGCGTAAACCTCATCGTACATCGGAGTCATCCATGCAGATGTGTTCATGGTTGCCGGATAAGCATAGGAGTAATCTACCATATTCATGAATGCCTGCAGGTTGTAATTCTTGTTGGAATCAACCCAGATACTCTGGCAGTCAGTTCTTGCAGAAATATCAATTCCTGACTCTGCCTGCATTGTCATTGCTTCCTTGCCGCCAAGGAATTCCACGAATTTAGCAGCTGCTTCCTGATTTGCACCCTGAGAATAAATCACGTTGCCAAGACCATGGATTACGCATGCCTTCTTGCCATCTACGCTCGGAAGCTCTACACAGTCAAATTTGTCTGCGAACTCTTCGTCTGCCATGAATCCGGACAGAGAATAGGAGCCGCCGAACATCATTGCTACCTTACCGGAACGGAACATATCGCTCAGACCGGTATCATTGAGCTGTGCGTAGGTCGGAGAAACGCCCTCGTCAAGCAGGTCAACCCAACACTGGATACCCTTCTGGGTATTCGGATCATCAAATCCGGATGCTGTCTTATCCTCATTTAAGATCTCGCCGCCGAACATTGCTACTGTATTGTACCAGCCAGCCTGCTCATCAAGCTGAAGTGCCGTACCGTAAACGCCATTGTCTGCGTCTGTCAGCTGCTTTGCGATGCTTACATAATCATCCCATGTCCAGTCCGTTGTCGGATATGCAACGCCTGCATTATCAAACAGCTCTTTGTTGTAATATACAGCGATGGTATCGAAGCCCTTCGGCATGCCGTACCATACACCGTTATCAGAATACATATCTACCAGGCTCTCCGGGAAATCTGCCTTGGAAGCGACCTCAGAATCACCGATTGCATCGTCAAGGCTTGTAAGCATACCGCCCTGTGCATACATAGCAAAGTGCGGTGCATTCATCCAGAACACATCCGGTGCACTTCCGCCGGTAGCAGAGGTCTCAAGCGTGGTCCAGTAATCCTTCCACGGTGTTACCTCGATCTCAACCTTGATACCCGGATTCTCTTCCTCAAACTTGTCTGCGATCTCGCGCAGTGCGTTTTTCTGATTGTCATCCCAGATACCGTAACGAAGCGTTACGTCTCCATCGGATGCTCCTGCGACAATTCCAAAGCCTGCCATACCGGAAACCATCATCAGTGCGCTCAGCGCCATACACAACTTTCTTTTCATAAGTAGATCCTCCTTTATTGTTCGGTCAGCCCTTTCCGGCTACCATTTATCTTTTAGTGCAGCCACACACATACTGCACAAAAAATCACATCACACCTGAATAATTATAGGCGTATCACCCATATTTGTCAATATCGCAAAGACATTTGTCTTTACAGCCCCTTATACCGGTTCCATTCAGAATCAGCCCCGATACTCACTGATCCGGCTTTTAGGGCTTTTAGATCTTTTACGGCTTTTACGGCGTCACGATCTCATATGTCCCATCGCCAAAATTGACCGTTACGCGCGTACCGTCTGCAAAAATACTCTCCTGCTTTCCCGGATCTCCGTCTGATATATGGTGCTCCACAAGCTCACAGTACGCCACTCTTTCGTGGAGACGTGCGACCTCATGGCAGCGCTTCATATGCTCTTCCATCGCAAGGACAGCCCCGTCATACGCTCCGTCCGTACCCTCATAGGCACCAAGACGTACCAGATACGGTGCTCCGCCGTTTAACAGCGCATAAAGCATATAATCTTCCGTTTCGTGCTTCTCCATCATCCACGGCTCCACAACGCAGTCGTGATAAACCAGATTGAACAGTGGTACCGGAATTCCCTTTTTCGGAGCTCCCGGCTGGCGCAGCATAAAATCATACGGCGCATAATGGCAGAATACAAGGCTGTCCATACTCCAGTCGGAAACCTCCTCAGAACTTGGCAGGATACCGTTTGCCGTCAGATAATCGAAGCAGCTCTTCCGGTATTCGTAGCATTCCCTGCGGCTCATGCGATGACGCGGATTTGCACATTCATCACCTTCGTTGCACGTAAACACATCCAGATACGCCCCATCAAGCGGAATGTAGTTTTCAAACAGTCGGTTAAAATTGCGCTTTACATAATAAAGTGCCTGCGATGCGCACAGATAGGACTGCGGTCCGCCTGCCCATTTTGCGTGGGTATAATGGCTTCCGTCCACGCTCTGCACTGCATATTCTTCCTCATAGGAAGGTGCATCATGGTAATAGTCACGGTACTGGTCATGAATCCCGAAGTAACCGCCGACCTCATGCATCGTCTCTGCCAGGGACCTCATGCCGTTCCAGCCGCCGGCCTCCTCACAGGCCGGAAAATAATCCGGATGACGATTGTCATAGCCAGGCTCTGCCCAGCCATCCAGATGCAGATACATCTTTCCTGCTCCCTGCTCATGAAGCCTGCGAATCATTTTTTCCCGGTCCGCAAACGAAGTCAGACGACCGTTTTTCTCCGGATGCTCATGATTATAAAATTCCGATGCCGGATTCGTGCTTGATTTGATGCCGAAATGGACAAATTCCGCTCCGATCAGATGCTTCACTCCCGGATTGCGGATCTCTTTTTCCCGCAGTGTCACAAGATGTCCCGTCTCTTTGACGTACGCACGATATTCCTTACACAGATCGTTGTAATCGCACTTTTCAAAAAAGCCAAAGCGCAGCACCCTCCGGTAATCCATCTTTCCAAGGCTCGGCTCCCACCAGGCTCCGGTATGCGTATAGCCGCCCTCCATCGGATGATCGACCCAGATTCCGCCGTTCCATGGTGTCTGTGCGATCGCGATGTATCCGTTTTTGTCTCTTACCTGTCCGAACCACGGCATGTAAGCTCCTGCAGTCAGGAACATTCCGTCAAAGACGAGCGCCTTTAATTCCTGCGGCCACGTATTTGGCACCAGCAGCCCCTGCTCCTCCGGAATCAGTGTATACCAGTCATCGCTTGCTTTCTGAAATTCCATTGCGCCCGGCCAGAATACCTTTGCGATCTGCTCCTCGCCGTCTGAAAGCGGAATCCACTCAAACCGGAAATCTCCGGTCGTCTCCTCCAGCCATACGTACGTCTCAAATGCGAGGCCCGCGCTCTTTTCAAATCCCTCATAGTGACTGAGGATACCGCTGCCCACGCCGTTTTCGATCATTTTATGTTCCTTTACGGACGCTTCGTCAAACCGGATCGCCTCTCCGTTTTTCAGAAGAAGATACGGATGGTAATCCTCCTGCCAGCTCCAGAGTACTTCCTTTGCCGCCACTGAAAAATGCAGTGTTTTCTCATCAAAGAGCAGCTGCAGCTGCTGTGTCGTTATCTTCAAAATCTCTTACCGCCTTATCTTTTTTATTCCAGTCCGCTGATAATCTCATCGAGCATCTTCTTTGCCATCTGGATGTCCTTCTTCTGCTGCTCTCCGGTGATCTCACGCTCGATTGTGATGTCTCCATCATAGCCAAGCTCATGCAGCTTCTTTAAAAATACCGGGAAATTTACCTTTCCCTCGCCAAGCGCCACCTCGTCTCCGAGCTCTCTTCCGTCGGTCGGATACAGGCCGTCCTTGCCGTGCACACCGCGGACGTATTTTCCGAATACATCAAGAGAATCGACCGGATTTGCCTTGCCGTACATGATCAGGTTGGCCGGGTCAAGGTTGATTCCCACATTGTCAAATCCGATGTCCTGCATTACACGAAGCAGTGTGACCGGAGTCTCCTGACCGGTCTCAAACAGGAAATACTGGCCGTTCTGCTTGCACTTTCTTGCAAGATACTTCAGGGCTGTGATGATCTCCGGATATTTCGGATCATGCGGATTTTCCGGCATGTAGCCTGCATGTGTCACAAGATCTGTTACACCAAGCTCCTTTGCAAAATCAGAGCCCTGTGCCAGCATCTCGATGCGCTTGAATCGGTATGCTTCCGGCACGAGTCCCAGCGTATCCTGACCTTCATAGAAGTTCCAGAAACGCGGGCCTTCCCAGCCGCACCATACGGCTGAAATTTCAATGCCCTCATCCTCACAGATCTTCTTTACCTCTGCCGCATGCTCTGCATCAAGCACCGTTCTGTCCCAGCAGACCAGCTGGCAGCTGTTCATTCCCATTTCTTTTAACTGACGGAAGGAATCCACCAGATTCGCTCCCTTAAAATAATCGATCGTACATCCTACTCTCATGATTTTTTCTCCTCCACATATTTCTTTGCCAGTTTCCATTCCTTCAGTGCGTATTTTACAGATGCAAGACCCTCCTCAAGGGATGCAATATCCGGATTTTTCCCTTCCTTCCGGCACTGATAGAAATACTGGATCTCGGTATAATACGGTCCGAATGTAGAAATATTCAGTCCCTGCATGCCGCCCTCAAGGCTGAAAGCCTCTTTTACGTCCGGCTTCTCCACTGTGCCGTCTGCATGGTATACCTTCAGGGTATCCGGCTTCTCACGGCCGTCAAAGACAACATCGGCCTGCTCAAACTGCGCGTAGAAACGCGGGCAGAACGGAAGTGCGGATGACTCTGCCCAAAGTCCCTCTGCGCTGACCGGTGCATCCACGCCGTCAAATGTATAATTTGTAATGATCTGGTTCACCATGCCGCTTGCATACGCCGTTGCCGTGCAGGACATTTCCTTCGGATCTCCGAACGTATATCTCAGAAAATCAAGGTCGTGGATATGCAGATCCAGTACTACCGATCCGCTCTTTTCCTCATCATGGAACCAGTCCTCATAGCCCCAGGTCACATTGCCGCTTAAGCGCTGCATGGACAGGGATTTCAGCTTTCCAAACGTCTGATTTTTGTATGCTTCTCTTAAATAACGGTATTCCGGGAAGAACCGTACGACCTGTCCGACCATGACCGATACGTGATTTGCTTCCTTCGCCGCAAGCATCCGCTCGCAGTCCTCTTCCTTTAAACACGCCGGTTTTTCCACCAGCACATCGATTCCTTTATTCATCGCCTGAATTGCCAGCTCTGCATGCTTATAGCTCGGCACACAGATATGTACCGCGTCAAGCTGCTCCTTTTCCAGAAGCTCAGCGCCCTCCGCGTAAATCGTGGCCTCCGGCCACTCCTCTTTTGCTCTCTTCTGATATTTTTCCTGCAGATCTGCGATGGCCACTACCTGAAGATCCATCTCCTCTGCCAGACTTTTCAGTGCCTTCACATGGGTAAAGCCCATTCCGCCGACACCGATCACTCCTACTCTTGTCATGTCTTTTCCTCCTGTCTGCCAGAACATATCAAAAAAATAGCTGAAGCTTTTGTAAAGCGACCATTCGCAATCCGCTTCGCTACTTGCGTTCACATACGTTCACTGTGTAGTCGTGTTGTAAACCATCTTTTACTCTATCACAGTTTCACAAATTTGTCATTCAAAAATATGTTTTTCAAGAATATATGTACAAAAAATACGCGTGAAGCCAGCGCCCCTCGCGTATTTTTATTATTCTACGGTATCTCTTCTCACGGTGCCAGCTTCGGGAACACGCTCGTTGGATCTACACGTTTTCCATTTTTATAAATTTCGATATGTAGATGAATGCCGCTAGAATTTCCGCTTGTTCCGATGAAACCGATCGTATCTCCAACACTTACTTTCTTCGTGGCAATGACATAAGATTCTCCGCCGCTTTGCCGCCTGCTGTTTCCATATGGAATCTTCAGCTGAATATCGCTGTAGTTAAATTTTGATAAGTGTGCATATTTCACGCGGTAGACCGTTCCGTCCGGCATTGGATCTGATACAAACTCAATCCAGTTGCCATAGCTTGTCAGCATATTTCCCACATGCGCCTGCTTCAGCGTGATGGTTCCGTTTGTGATTGCATAGACCGGTGTACTGCTCGTGACATTCCTGTTGATATCGTGATAACCATACCAGTTTGTGCCCTCATCCTTTGTCTGTCTGCTGAACTTTGCACCGGATGGAACCGGGCTTACCAGTGCTGCCTTAATTGTAAAGGTGAGCTCTCTTATACCGCTTAAGTTTCCTACTCCTCTTACCGTCACTTTCGCCGTGCCGCTCTTTACATTGTCCGTATATTTCAGTGTAAAGGTCGACGATGGCCGGTACGGAACCTGTTTCCCATTATATTTTACGGAAACTGCCGGTTCGACCGCATTTCCGGTATAGTTGTATTCTGTTCCCTGCGGAAGCGTTACACTGCACTTCGACAGCGGAAGCGGTGTGATGATAAAGGTGCGCGTCGCTGTGCCGCCGTATTTTCCTTTTCCCCTAATCGTCACTGTTGCCCTTCCTGCATTTACATTATTTTTATAACTGACTGTATAGTCCGTCTCTCTGGTCAGGCTCTTTTTTCCGTCTTTTACTCTCACAATCGGCTTTTTTGCATTGCCGTCATGAAGATATTTTGTCTGACTCAATGTAATTGTCAGTTTTGCCACGGATTTACCTGTGTAAATCTTTTTTGTTTTAAACCCCGAATAATCGCTGTAGTACGTCGCACTTCCTCGCTTTGCATATGCACGCACATGGAAAAGATAATTTCTTCCCGCGTGAAGACCGGTTATCGTCCCTTTGGCAGCGGGCACCGTCTTTGTTCCCCACTTTTTCGTCGTCTTATTCTGATACTCGATCTGAAACCCACTTGCGCCGGTCACCAGCTTACTGCTTACAACCACCTCACCGTTTCGCGTCGATGATACAGAAAAACTCGGCGTCGCCAACTTAATCGTATACCTCCTTGAAATCATTCCTGTATACTTACCGGTTCCGGTGATATGCACCGTTGCAGTTCCAAGCTGTGATGCCCCCGCATAAGTTACATTATAATCCGTCCCCTTTTTCAGCTTTTTTCCGTTTAATGTTACGGTTACGGATGGCTTCTTTGCTTTTCCATCGTAAACATACGTCGATTTTGACAGCTTTACCGACGCCTTTGCAATTGAGATACCAGCGGTGTCCCACTCGCAGATAAATCCACTGTTTCTTTTCCCAAAGAACGTTTCGCCGTTGCATTCTCCATCTTCTCTTAAATCATTCCACTTCATCTGACCATTATCTCCGCCGCGCGGATTGGCCAGCCGAAAAATAACCAGTACATTTTCATGTCCCAGGTAATTATTCGGCTCTCCTCTGTCATAGTGCGTGTATGTGATTGCCTCATCTGTAATCCATTTTGAGAATCCGCCATAGGAATCACGTCTGGCTCCCATCCAGTAAAAATTTTTAGTACCGTTTTTTAGGAAGCCTTCTACAAAGCTCTGCTCCTGCGCACTGGTAATCGTAAGCAGGTGACCACCCATCGACTCACATTGGTTTTTTGCGGAATACCACGTCGACGGCACATTGTACAGTTTGTATCTGTGTCCGCCAAAAGACAATGCATCCGACGGAATCTCTGCTGCCGATACAGAAACCATCCCAAGTCCGCTAAAAAGCAGTGTCAGAAACAATACAAGCCTCAAAATCTGTTTTTTCATACGCTTTTCCTCCATTTCCTGTTGCTGCAAATATCACGATTCTCTTCTCTTTCTGATCGTATTTTCAGTATAGCATACCGCATTGTTTTTTGTTACAGATTCTTCCTTATTCATATAATTTATAGGATTTTTCCAGCCAGATAAACTGACAACACAGGTATTTGTCAGCCAAGCAACATTAAAAATCATTTACATTCAGCATAAAACCTGTCTTTTGTTTCAAGCAGTCTGCGCGATGCCTGAATTGCCCCGGCAACGCCGCTCCAGTCCATCGTGCTGATGGCGTTTACATACTCCTGCGAAACTTCCTTATTCGGAATACTCACAGTTTCGTCTGTGCTATTATAGGTCAGATAACCCAAATGCACGAGCAATGTCAGCACATCGTCTTTTGTTGCAAAAGTCGTCATATCATTTGAGAACGTTCCGGTGTTGATCTGTACAGCCTCGCCTGCAAGCATTCGGACAACCGCATCCTTCAGCCCATCCATATCCATCTGAATATAGATTTTGAGTGCTTCATACGTTTCGGTCTGGTTCCAGTAGGTACCGAACCTGTGCCTCAGCATTGCTTCCACGACCGATTTTGGGCTATACATAGAATAGTAAATATCGCCAGACTGGCGATGATTAACCAGCTGATAGCCGTTATACCACGCTTTTGCTTGCTCAAAGCCGATGCAAATTTTCCTGCAAGACAATTTTTAACCCTAACATCATATTTATTTCTATTATAACAACAGCAATACATGAATACAACCGCCAAAGTTCGCAGGGAACCTGTGAACTGTAACCCGATGACCATTGCACTGTGAATGCGAAGCATATAGAACCATACAACCAGCCCCCTCTCACACCGGCTCCATCCACGGCACCTCCTCCGCCAGCGTCGGGAAATCCTTCCGCAGTACTTCCTGGATGCCCTCTTTTCCGATCACCAGGAGGCGGTCTGCCATTGAGAGCGAGTCAGAGAGGTTCAAAGAGACGAGCACGACCGCGATCCCGTGATCCATCAGCTGCTCTAAAAGCTGCCAGATATGCATGCGGTGCGGGAGATCTGCTCCCTTGAAGGGCTGGATGCAGAAAACCACATCCGGGCGCGCCAGCTGCACGCGCGTGTAGATCATCTGGTATTTCTGGCGCTCGGTCAGCGATGATACCGGAAGGTCAAATACTTCTTCGCCAAGGATCGGCCCGTACTCCCGCCGGATACTCCGGCGGATGCTTTTTTTCAGCCAGAGCGTCGGAACGCGCATGGAAAGAGAAATGCACAGATTTTCCATATAAGACAGTTCCGGAAAGACCATTGTCCGCGTTGCCAGTTCCCGAATCACTGCGATCCTGCGGTCCGAAAAATTCTGTTTTCTGCGCGCTCCGATCAGAACTGCACCACCCTCCGGCTCCTTTTCCTGAAGAAGAAAATCACGGAGCTCCACAAAGAGATTGTTATCAAGGATCTGCACCGCAAGGCACTCCCCTTCATCCACGGAAAAGGAAAGATTTTGGATCTGCTCTCCCGAAAGATGGTCTGCCGCAAACACCTGATGCCGCTCCTTTAGCTGCTCCTGCCTGTTTTCCATATGAATACGCACCATTTTTTTGTATTCTGCCGCATAAAGACGTTCCGCATTTTCTGCACTTCCACACGGCAGCAGCTTCAGAATCCGCCCGTGCGACATCATCGCGCAGCGCTCACAGATGCGGCTCGCCTCTTCGTAATGCAGACAGATATAGAGAAAGGAAAAACCGTGCGCCACGTAGTGCCGCAGGATTTCATGCAGCTTGTCCAGCTCCTCATAGCTGATCAGCGCACCGATCTCGTTCAGCACGACAAATTTCTGCCCAAATACAACCGCACGCAGCAGTTCCAGCACAACGCGCTGAAAAACGGTCAGCCGCTCCACCGGCACATCAGCCGGGATATCCATGCCGATATCCGCCAGAAACGGCTGAAGCTGCCTGTGCAAAAGCCCGGTGTGAATGATCTCCTGCCGAAATCCTTTTCGAAGGACAAAAATGTTGTCCGTAACACTTAACGTCTCCACCAGGCGGTTTTCTGCCCCGATGACGCTGATCCGGCTGCGCGTCCGCTTTGAATCCTTCCATGAATTGATCAGCTCACCGCGGCTGTAGACGTAACCGTCCTCCAGCGGAAGATTCACCTCAAGAAGCTTCAGAAATGCATTCAGCCCGTAGCCATTGACCGGAATAAGACCAAGGATCTCGCCCTCATCAATCCGCAGATTGAAATCCTTCAGAAACGTGACGCCGTTTTCCCGATACGTGACGCGCTCCATCCGAAATATCTCCCGGTTCATACATGCTCCTCCTTCTGTTCCAGCCGTGTCACCACCGGAATGGAGATTTCCACATCCGTTCCGCACTCTGCCATCGAATACACGTGCATTCCGTATTCATCCCCAAAAATCAGATGGATCCGGTTGTTGACGTTTGCCAGCGCGATCCCGCCCTGTTTTTCTTCCGGCTGCTGCGTGATCGCATCAACACCGCGGTTCAGCTTTTCATTCAGCCGCTCCAGCGTTTCTTCATCCATGCCGACCCCATCGTCTGAGATCGTGATAACCAGCCGTTTCTCCGTCCTTCGGAAACGAATCCACAGATTGCCTTCCCCGATCTTCAGCTCCGTCCCATGGATAATGCTGTTTTCCAGGATCGGCTGCAGCGTCAGCTTCGGAATGCGGCAGTTCATGATCTCCTCCCACTCATCCGGATCGTATTCGACATGCAGCTGCAGCCGGTCACCGAACCGATATTTCTGGATTCCAAAATACGTTTCACAGTTGTCCAGCTCCTCCTCCACCGAGACGAGATTTTCCACCTTTGTGATCGTATAGCGGAAAAATTTTGCCAGGGATTCCGTCATATCCGCCACGCCAGAAAGACCGGCAATCAGCGCCTCTCCGCGAATGCTCTCCAGCGTATTGTAAAGGAAATGCGGATTGATCTGGTTCTGCAGCGCCAGATACTGCGCCTGCCTTTTATTGAGATCCATCAGCTGCGGTGAACGGATGATCTTTTCCATCATCTCCATCTGTTCCCGCATCGTCGGTGTCAGCACCGCTCGCTCCAGATCCTCTTCCGAAAACATATAGCCCGCCAGAAAACGCTTTTCGACCTTCTCATGCTCCCGGTACGGCCGGATCACCCAACCCCAAAATGCTGCCGCAAGCGCCGCCCCGGCAAGCAGAGTCAGGCATCCCGTCGTAAAAAGCACATCTGCCCCTGTCTTTGCGGCTGCAAGCTGCACAGCCCCTGATAGGGAAAGCGCCACAAGGCAGAGAACGCCGAGTACCTGCACGCGGTTTGATATGTATTTCCATTTCTTTTTCCTCTTTTCTCTCCAGCTCATCGTCTCACCCGTACAGCTTCCGGTACACCGCAGGCTTCACACCTGCCGCTTTCTCAAATGTATGTGTAAAGTGCTTCACATCGTTGTAGCCCACCAGGCGGCAGATCTCCGACACCGGGCTGTTCGTCTCACGCAGCAGAATCTTGGCCTGCTCCATCCGCACGTTGATCAGATATCTGGCAAAGCCTTCGCCCTCTGTCTTTTTAAAGAGCACACTGAAATAGGCAGGGCTTAAACCCACTACACTGCTGACCTCCTCCTGTGTAATCGGCTCGCTGTAATGCTCCTGAATATACTGTTTTGCTTTGCGGATCGGCCGCACTGACTCGCTCTCCTGCTGCGCACTCTGTCTGGCAAGGTAGCCGCAGCAGAATTCCTTCAGGCAGTCAAATACCTGTGCGGCTTCGCTGCACCGTTCCACCTGCCGGCGTAGCCCTTCCAGAAATTCCGCACGCTCTGCCATCTGCGTCCGCACGGCAAACACCTCCGCAGCAGAGCCGACCGCCTCAAGGATTTCATACCCATGGACGTCCTTTGTCTCGCGGCATTCTTTTGACAGCGTATCCGTCACCGTACCAAGCAGATCAGAATCAAAGATCTCCGCCGCATGCGTCATGTCACGCAGATAGCGCTCCAGTGCACCACTTCCCATCAGCGCAGAAGGTCCTCCCATCCGTTCATAAAGCCGCCCGGTGCCGTATACGATCCGTTCTTCAATCAGCGTCAGCGCCTCCTTCATCGATGCATCCAGCTCCTCCGGCGCACCCTTGCCGCTTCCAAGCGCCACAGAAAAGCTGACCGGCCGGAACAGGCTCTTCTGCAGCTCCAGCTGATTAATGCAGCTCTTCAGTGCACGGCGCACCTCTTCTTTTTTCTGCGGTGCATAATTTAAAATTCCGGCGCAGGCAAAGCCCTGCACCGCCGATACAAACTCCAGGCATCTGCCTCCGACCGCTTGCTGCAGTCCCTCCTGTGCCTTCTCCATCAGAAGTACCGATGCCGTCGGGCTGAGTTCTTCTCTTCCACAGTCCATTTTCAAAAGAAATGCCTGAAATACGCCGTCCTGCACCTGCAGGCCGTACTGTTCCTGCAGCTCCCCGATGCTTATCTTCCTGTTTTTCTGGTCCAGCAGGCCGCTGATCAGGTTTTCCCTCAGTAGAGCCACATCCTTCTGCGTCTTTTTTTTCTGCTGTGCCTCATCCTCCGCATTTTTTCTCTGCGCACAGATCCGCCCCGCAAGCTTTTGAAGCGTTGCGGTCAGTTCAGTCTTGCTGATCGGCTTTAGCAGATAATCACCGACCCCGTATTTGATCGCCTGCTGCGCATATTCAAAATGCGCATAGCCACTGATGATCACGATCTCCAGAGATTGATCATCCCTCTTCACCTGATCAATCAGCTCCAGACCACTGCATCCCGGCATCCGGATATCCGTAATCAGAATGTCCGGCTGCAGTGTTCGTACCATCTCGATTGCTTCCAGCCCGTTGTGCGCCGTCCCGACCACCTTCAGACCAAGCGCTTCCCAGTCGACGAGTGCCAGGATCAGCTGACAGATCCGCACCTCATCGTCTGCAATGACTACCTTTATCATCGTTTCGTCCCCCATGGTTTCTCATTTTCCGTTCTGTTTTTGTATGCTCTTATATGCGCAGCTCTTTTTCTGCCTCCAAAAGCCGCTGTCTGTCATCCTCCCGATGCTTCGCACAGCTGAAACGCGCAGCTGTTTCTTGCATTACCAGAACATATCTGGCTTTATAAATGTATTTTGTAACTGTTCAGAGCCAAGCAAAATTTCATAAAACAGGCGGAAAATGCTTGCATTTTTAAGCCTGTTTTTGAAATTTTATTTGGCGGATACGCCACACCGACGAAATGCGTAGCATTTTG